>Ga0208356_1000254_pt1 | contig 15736 bp, 12 predicted proteins | sample NGESurshal072012_4_FD_184467 | JGI IMG/M metagenome (GOLD analysis project Ga0208356, IMG submission 184467) | Arctic peat soil microbial communities from Barrow, Alaska - NGEE Surface sample 53-1 shallow-072012 (SPAdes) | ecosystem: Environmental > Terrestrial > Soil > Wetlands > Peat ... | reverse complement strand
CCATTGGCGATCTGGTCATGGATGGCGGGCAGCCCTTCCTTGGTCGCGGGGATCTTGACCATGACGTTGGGCCGCCGGCAGCGCTCGTGCAGGTCCTCGGCGAAGTTGATCGTGGCGCGGGTGCTTGCCGCGACCGTGGGCGACACCTCGATGCTCACGTAGCCGTCCTTGCCCTTGGTCTTCTCGTAGACGGGTCGGAAAACGTCCGCCGCGGCCTGGATGTCCTCGACCATGAGGCCCCACAACATCTCGGACGGTGACGCCTTCTCCCGGACCAGCTGCACCAACGCCTCGTCGTAGTCGGTCGATCCGCTGACCGCCTTCTCGAAGATGGTTGGGTTGGAGGTGACCCCGGTCAGGCCCTCGTCGCGCAGGCGGGCGAGCTCACCCGAGGTGATCAGCTGGCGGCGGATGTTGTCCAGCCACAACGATTGGCCGGCCTGCTTGAGCTCCTTGATCGCGTTGTGTTTTGTGGCGGTGTTCGTCGCCATCGCCCTGCTTACCTCGCCTGCAGGAGCTTGGTGGCCGCGGCCACGATGTGCCGGGCCGAGATGCCGGCGGCGTTCATGAGCTCGTCGGGCTTGCCGGAGGTCGGGAGCCCCTTAACTGCAAGATGCGCAATCTTGGTTGCAACGCCATCGGCCGCGAGCGCTTCCATGACAGCAGCGCCAAGCCCGCCTTCGGGGTAGTGATCTTCAACGATGACCAGCTTTCCCTTGGTGGCGCGCACCGCCTCCCGCAGGGTCTTCACGTCGACCGGCTTGACCGAGTAGAGATCGATCACGCGCGCAGGAATTTTCTTAGCCGCCAGCGCGTCGGCTGCTGCCAGGCAGTTGTGGAGCGTTACGCCGGCGCCGATGAGCGTCACTCGGTCCTTCGGCGTTTGCCGCACGACTTTCGAACCCCCGACCTTGAAGCTCTCCGCGGGGCCGTAGATGGTCGGGTAGGCGCCGCGGGTCGTGCGCATATAGACGATGCCAGGCGTATCGGCCATCACCCGCGTGAGCTTCGCCGTCTGGTTGGGATCGCAAGGGTAGAGCACGACCGAGCCGTTGATCGCGCGCAGCGAGGCGAGGTCCTCTAGCGCCATCTGCGAAGGCCCGTCCTGGCCGATCTCGACGCCGGCGTGGGAGCCGACCAGCCGGATGTTGGCCTCCGAGATGCCCGCCATGCGGATGAAGTCATAGGCGCGGCTGAAAAACGCGGCGAAGGTGGATGCGAAAGGCTTGTACCCGCGAACGCTCATCCCCACCGCGGTCGCAACCAGCTGCTGCTCCGCGATCCACATTTCGAAGAACCGATCGGGGTAGGCCTTGGCGAACTCGTCGGCATGCGTCGAGTTCGACACCTCCCCGTCCATGGCCACCACCTCCGGGATCGCGCCAAGAGCGAGCAGGGCGTCCCCGTACGCCTTGCGCGTTGGGACCTTGTCGTCCTTCGTATAGACCGGGAGGGTCACGGTCGGGCCGGGCTCGGGCCGCTTCGGCCCGCGGGGGGTCGCTTCGGGCTTGGCGGTCTTGACCTTGAGATGCCGGATTCCGCCGAGCTCTTTGATCGCTCGCTCCGCCATGTCCGGCGGCAGCACCTTGCCGTGCCATCCTTCCTTGTTCTCGATCTCCGAGAACCCCTTGCCCTTGATCGTCTTGGCGATGATCACCGTCGGCTTCCCGGTCGACGAGAGCGCCTGCCCGTAGGCCCGATCGATCGCCGTCACGTCGTGCCCATCGATCACGATCGGAAAGCAGCCGAAAGCCTCCACTCGCCGCCGGTACACGTCCATCGTCCAGCCGTACTCGGTCTCGCCGCGCTGCCCGAGCCGGTTGATGTCCAGGATCGCGGTTAGGTTGGCGAGCTGGTAGTGGCCAGCCTTGTCGAAGGCCTCCCAGATCGATCCCTCGGCCAGCTCGGAGTCGCCGCAGAGGGTCCACACGTGGAAGGGGAGCTTGTCCAAGTCCTTGCCGGCCAGGGCAATCCCGACCGAGATCGGCAGGCCCTGGCCGAGCGAACCGGTCGCGACGTCCACCCACGGGATCACCGGCGTCGGGTGGCCCTGCAGCCGCGAGCCGAACTTGCGGAAGGTCATCATCTCGGCGTCGGTGATCGCGCCGACCGCCTTGAACATTGCGTAGCACAGCGGCGACGCGTGTCCTTTGGAGTAGATCAGGTGGTCGTTGTTTGGGTCCTTGGGCTTGGACCAGTCGTACTGCACATAGCGTGCGATCAGGACAGCTATCAGGTCGGCGGCGGACATCGACGAGGTCGGGTGCCCTGAGCCTGCGGCCGTGCTGCAGCGGATCGAGTCGACCCGGAGCTGCTGCCCAAGCTGGCGGGCAAACTCGAGATCGGTAGTGGCCAGAGTATCGGTGGTGACCGTCATCTCACTCCCTACCACTGACGAGTGGCTTCTCTCCCGCCACGGCGGGCCCAGCTATGTGGAGCTAAGTCTATCGGTCCGCTGAGGACGCCCCAGCCAGGCGCTCGATCTCGGCCACCATTCCGTCGAGGATCTTCAACCCCGAGTCCCAGAAACCCGGGTCGGTGATGTCCATCCCGATGCGCCGCACGAGCTCGTCCGGCCGGGTCGATCCGCCGGCCACCAGAAACTCCAGGTATTCGTCCACGAACTCCGGACCACTCTCGAGATAGCGGTGATAGACGGACAGCGCGAGGAGATTTCCGAACGCGTACGCGTATACGTACCCCGGCGTGTGCAGGAAGTGCTCGATGTAGCTCCACCAAACCTTGTGCTCTTCGGTGAGCGTGAGCGCGTCGCCGAACATCGGCTGCAGCTTGGCCTGGTAGATCTCGCCAAGCTGCTCGACCGCCAGCTCGCCCTCGGTCCGGCGAGCCGTGTGGCAGGCGTCCTCGTAGCGGTTGAAGGCGACCTGGCGGAAGACCGTCGAGAAGGCGTCCTCGACCTGGCTGCAGAGCATGGCCAGCCGGATCTTCGGGTCTTTCTCCTCGGCCATGATGCGGTCGAAGGTCAGCGCTTCTCCGAAGACGGACGCCGTCTCCGCGAGGGTCAGAGGCGGGTGGAAGTCGAAGATGTGCTGCTTCGAGGCAAGACGGTCGTGCAGGCCATGACCCAGCTCATGCGCCAAAGTCAGCGCGTCGCGCAGCTTACCCGTGAAGTTGAGCATCACGTAGGGATGGTGGCGGGGCGTCACGGGCATGCAGTACGCCCCGCCTGCCTTGCCCGGAATGACCGGTGCGTCGATCCAGCCGTGGTTGAAGAAGTCCTCCACCAGGACTCCCGCGCGCTTCGAAAAACGCTGAAACGAGCCCAGCACGAGCTCTTTGGCGTCGTCCCAGGAGAGGTCGCGGGTCACCTGGTTGATCGGAGCGTAGCGGTCCCACTCGTGGAGCTCGCCGACCCCGAGCAGCTGCTTCTTCACCCGGTAGTAGCGAACGCAAATGTCGTAACGGCCCGTGACGGCGTCAACGAGCGCCTGCACCGCCTCGTCCGACGTCTCGTTCGCGAGGTTCCGCGACGAGATCCATGACGGGAAGTGACGGAGCCGGTCGTCTATCGCCTTCTCCTGCAGGATCACATTGAAGATGTAGCCGCGCGTCCGAATGTCATGCCCAAGCGCGCCTGTGATGGCGTGACTGGCGCGGAGTCGTATCTCGCGGTCCGGCTCGCGAAGCCGGGTCAAGGCCTCCTCGAGCGCGAGTTGCCTGCCGTCCAGCTCCACCCGGACGCCGGAGCACAGCTCCTCGAACAGGCGGGTCCAGGCGGAGTTTCCGACCGGGCTGAAGTCCGTCAGGACACGCTCCTCGGGCTCCGACAGCTGGTGCGGGCGGAACTTGCGCGCCTCCTCGATCGTGTGGCGGTAGCGAGACGAGTCGGGGTACGCGTAGAGCTTGGCCGCCTGCTCGTCGGTGACCTGAGCCAGCTCGAGCGAGAAGAAGACGCCATGACTGCCTCGCTCCGCGGCGGCTTCGCGCACCCTGGCCAGGACCCTTCCCGCCGCCGGTTCCTGCGTGTTCTGGCTGTGCAGCAGGTACGCGTATACGTCCGGCTTCGCCGCCTCCTCCTCGTTCTGCTCGAGCTGTCGCATCATCGCCACGAACTCGTGCGGCTCGAGGGTCGCGACCTTGCCCTTGTATTCGGCTTCGAAATCCTTCGCTCGCTCCAGCGCTCGAGCGAGAGTCGCCTCGAGCGCGGGGTCAGTCGGCGATGTGTAGAGGTCGCTGAGATCCCAGCGAACCGACTCCGCACCCGTTTGCTTCAAGACTTTGGCCACGGCGGGTCAGGATAAGCGGTCCGCGAGCTCGCGCACTGCGTTAGGGTCCGGCCAGCGGCCCGCATAGGCGCCCTCATTGACAGCGTCCGTAACTTGTTCAAGCACCCCCAGCACCGGTCCAGGGCTCGCACCACTCAGATATTCCAGAGGCGTTTCTGGTGGCGCGCGGCGGCGTCCAAGCTTTCGCTGGACGCGCTCGTACAGACGGAGCAGCTCCGATTCGCCGGGTCCCGCCTTCGTCCCTCCCCTTCCCCTCCTGCGCCGGGTGCGCAGCCAGGCCCAGGCGAATACCACCAGCACCCCGATTGCGACCGCCGGCGGGATCACCGCCACCAGCCCCAGCGAGCCGATCGCGCCCAGCGGCGCGCCGATCTCGAGGTGAGGTATCAGGCGGGCGATGCCGCCCGCCGCCCAGTGCGACGGGAACTGCGTCGCGGCCAACGCTGAGAAGCCGGGCGAAGGGTCGACCGGCACCCATCCGTGGTTGGGAAACCACACCTCGACCCAGGCATGCGCGTCGTGCTCGCGAACGACCGACTGGTCGAGCACGGGGTCATAGGTGCCCGTGGAGTACCCGGTGGCAAGCCGGGCGGGGATGCCGAGGCTGCGCAGCATCAAAGTCTCGGCGGTGGCGAACTGCTCGCAGTAGCCGATCTTGACGTCGAACAGGAACCAGTCGACCGGGTCGCGTCCCGCGGGAACGTGCCCAAGCTGCTGCGAGTAGCGGAAATTCGTCCGCAGGTAGTTGGTCAGCGCCATCACCTCGTCGAACTCGGTCGCGGTGTGGCCGCCGACGGCGGTAAGCGCGAGGGCCCGCGCCTGCTGGGACAGCGCCGCAAAGTCGAGATACGCCGGGCTCACATCGGTCGCGGCGCCGGCGAGCGTATCGGACTGGAGCTCCTTGGCTGTGAGGTTGGGCAGGTAGGACACGACCGAATACGTCTGGCCCGGTCGCAGCAGGTCCGGCGTGAAGAAAGTCCCGTAGGCGTCTTCGCGCAGGGACGTGACGGGCGCGTACAGGCTCTGGATCGGGTACGCGGCACTGATGACGCCCGGCAGCGGGCGCAGCACGCGGAAGACCTGCACGAAAGTCCCAAGGTTGTTGGGCGGCGCGGGTGGGAGAAGACGCGGCGGGATGTACGGCTGCAGCTCACGATAGCCGCGCGCGGATGTGGTCCAGACCCCGCCCTGGTAGGTGTCGAAGACGAGTCCGCGCCAGTAGGCCGGCGCACCGGTTCTGACGTACATCACGGGCGAATCCCCGAGCCGGCCGCGGAAGTGGAGGTCGATGCTGCTGGTCGCGCCCGACGGGTCGCCGCTCAGCTGCACCAGCGGCAGGGCCGGGTTCTCGAGCTCGCCTTTGAAGCTCACGAAGTTGGGCAGGGAGACCACCACCGGACTGGGCGCCAATGAGGTCGGCTGCGGGATGAACACGAACCCGGCAAGGCCTACCGCGAGCGCGCCGAGCACCACCGCCGCCAGCGCCGCCGGTGGAGCGCTCAGCCGGGCCTCCATCCGGCGCAGGTGAGACGCCACCCAGAAACCCGCCAGGCACACGGCCCAGAGCGCGACCAGGATCCCGAACGGATAGTCCCAGGCGTAAACCGCAGCGAGGTAGAGGATGGCGAGGCTGATCCAGAGGCTCGAATAGCAGTTGCGGCGGGTCTTGAGGTCGAAGCTCGTCACGGCGACGAGCGCGATGGCGAAGTTCGCCTGCGGCAGCACTCCTCCGAAGAGCGCCAGGACCGAGTCGGCGAGGAAGTAGGCCAGGCCCGCAAACACCAGTGAGGCCAGCAGCGCTTGGCCGAGCACGCTGCGTTTGCGCGATCTTCCCCGGTAGCTGATCACATGGCCGATCGCCGTCGCCCCGACACCGGCCGCCGGCACGACGTAGTCCTGCCCGTAGAGCACGATCGCGAGCACCGCGACGCAAAAGCCCGAGAAGACGAACGCCCGCCCTTCGAGGGAGTTCTCGACCGGCGACGCCGGCAGCCGGAGCTTCACAGCGGCCAGCCCGTGCCAACGTGGTGAACCGGCCCATCAACGTCGAAATCCGCGAATGAATGGGGCGCCCTGCGCGCGCCCGGCTCAACGACCCAGGCCCGCACCATCCCGCCGCGACGCCGCACCATCTCGAGCGCTTCGACGACATCGGGGTGGTTGCCGCCCGTGACGGCCACCGCCTCGCTCACCCTCGGCGGATCCGCATCCTGGCCGCCGGCGGCTCGGGTCGGGTAGCGCGCGAGCCACTCGAGCGCCGCCCATACCGAGCGCGCCTCACCGGGTTCGCTCGGCGTGAGGCCGGGCCCCCACAACATCACCCGCCCGCCATTGCGGATGCAATCCCACGCTTCTGAGGCGGCGAGGCGCGCGACCTGGTCAGAGACCTCAGAGTTGGCCGGGCCGGGGTCGCAGAAAATGCCTAGCGTCTGAATGCCGGGCGGCTCGTACTCGCGCACGACGAGCTCTCCGTGCCGGGCGCTCGAGCGCCAGTGGATCCTGCGCAACGAATCCCCCGGGCGGTACTCGCGCACACCGAACATCTCGGTGCCGGACCCAGCGCTCGGCGCTGCCACACTCGCCTCGAGCTCCCGAGCCTGCGGCCGGCCGGCCAGGGAGGTAAACCGAGGGAGCACGAGCGCGACCTCGGCGTCGGGGTTCGCGCGCCGGCTGCGAAACAAGCCGGCGAAGTCGCTCGACTCCAGCACCCACGCGCGTGCATCGACAGGTCCCCGGCGAAGCCCTCGCAGCTCGACCCCTTGCCTCCAACCCGATCTCGGCACCAGCCCGGTGGCGGCGCTGATCTCCTGCGAGCCGATGAAGCCGACCAGGCGGGCAGGGCCCCGTGCCGCACCTGTGGTGTCCAGACCAATCTCCATTGAAAGAGCGTCGCCCTCGAAGATCGGCTCAGGCAGCGGCGCGTTGCGCAGCAGGTGCGGGGGCAGGTCCCCGACAGGCGAACCGGGCGCGGCACTCGCGCCGCGGACGCTCAGGTGCAGCCGGAGGCCGGCGCGGTTCCACAGCGCGAAGATGAGCGAGACGGCGCAGAGCGCTGCGATCCAGCTCGCGAGCAGAAAAAGCCACGGGACCTCAGAGCTCGCGCCGTAGTACTCGATCACCGCGGCCAGGGCGAGCGCGCCAACCAGCCTGGGCGTAGGTCTCACTTGACCTCCCCACTCGCTGGGGAGGTGGTCACAGCTCGCGGAGCGAACTCTGACCGGTGGGGGGTTCCAAGTTTGATCAGTGCTGCCTCAGCGGCGGTATAGGAAGCGAGGCGACCAATGCCTGGATCATCTCGTCAGCCTTCGCCCGGCCGCGCATGCTCAGGCGGTGGGCAAGCACCGGTCCGGCGAGCAGCTTCACGTCATCGGGGAGCACGAAGTCCCGGCCTTCGAAAAGCGCCCACGCCTGCGCGGCGCGCTGCAGGTACACGCCCGATCGCATGCTCGCCGGCAGGAGGACGTCGGGCCGGGCGCGGACGCCCTGGAGAAGCGAGACGATGTAGGTGCGGATCGCCGGCGCCGCCACGACGCGAAGGCATGCGTCCTGCAGCTCGAGCACGTCACGCAGGTCGACCACTCCGCTGAGCTGGCCGATCGGGTCGCCATGCTCGCGCCGGGCGAGCACCTCCATCGCTTCGGCGTCCGTGGGTGCTCCCATCTCGGCCGACAGGATGAACCGGTCGAGCTGCGATTCCGGAAGCGGATACGTGCCGTGAAATTCGGTGGGGTTCTGGGTTGCGATCACGAAGAAAGGACGCTCGAGAGTCCTGGTCGTGCCCTCCACGGTGACCTGGCTCTCCCCCATCGCCTCGAGCAGCGCCGACTGGCTGCGCGGCGTCGCACGATTGACCTCGTCCGCCAGCACCACGTTGGCGAAGATCGGGCCGGGGATGAACTCGAAGCTCAGGTCCTTCTGATTGAAGATGCTCGAGCCGGTGATGTCGGAAGGGAGTAGGTCCGGCGTGCACTGGATGCGCCGGAAGGTCCCTCCCACCGACGTCGCGAGCGCGCGGGCGAGCATTGTCTTTCCGGTGCCCGGCAGGTCCTGCAGCAGGACATGTCCGCCCGCGACAAGTCCGGTGATGGCAAGCCGGACGACGTGCTCCTTGCCCACGATGACGAGATGGACGTTCTCTTCGATCCGGCCGAGGAGCTCCGCGGCGCGCTGGGGTTCGAGGGTCTGTTCCTGGGATGCGGACACGGGCAAAAGTCTAGAACCGGTGCGCCGGGTTTCCCGCCATGTGTTCTTAGGGGCCTCAGCCTTTTACGTAGGAGAGCTTTTCCGCCACCTTGCCGTCGCGCACTTTGAACAGGTCGATCCCGCGGATATGGCCGTCGACCCAGTCGAAGCGCCATCGCACCGCCGCGCGGTCGCCCGCGACCACCATCTCCTCGGTTTCGAAAGTCGCGCGAGGCGAGTCGTGGAAGAACTGGTTCCAGAACTCGCGTACTGCTTTCTGACCGACGTGCCGCTCGCCATCAGGCGTCGGCAGCGTGTTCTCGAAGATGCAGTCGTCGGTCATGAGCGCCATCACGGCATCCACGTCATGGCGGCCGAATGCTTCGTTGAAAGCGGTGATGGTCGCTTCGGTCGAGACGCTCACGCCTGGCCGATCATGCGCGTGATCACCTCGCCGAGGTTCGGACCGCCCTTGCCGAACGGCACCGAATGCACTCGATGCGCGAACACCATCTCGGCGACCTCACCGACGTGGTTGACGGCGACCTTGTCCGCGCTGTCGTAGGCGGCCTTCGCCTGCGCGGCACGCGCGCACACGAGGTCGGAGCGGTGCCCGTCCACCTCGAGCGCGATCGAGATCTGCGCGATGAGCCGCAGGATCTCACGGGGCACATTGACCTCGGGGAATGTCGCGATGGCTTCCGCGATCTGCGAGCGGACGCTCTGCTCCGACTCGGCGTGCTGCTGGTAGAAGAGGTTGGGATCGTCCTCCCACCCGGCGCGCTTCTCCACGATCGCGACGCGCTGGTCGAGGTCGCGAATGCCTTCCACGTCGACGCAGAGCCCAAACCGGTCGAGCAGCTGCGGCCGAAGCTCACCCTCCTCGGGGTTCATCGTCCCGACGAGGATGAAGCGCGACGGGTGCGAGACCGACACGCCCTCGCGCTCGACGGTGTTGATGCCCATCGCCGCTGCATCGAGGAGGACGTCGACGATGTGGTCGTCGAGCAGGTTTACCTCGTCGACGTAGAGGATGTTGCGGTTGGCCTCGGCGAGCACGCCGGGCTCGAATCGCCGGGAGCCCTCCTTCAACGCCGCCTCCAGGTCGATCGTTCCGACCACGCGGTCTTCGGAGGCGTTGATCGGCAGCTCCACGACCCGCATGCGGCGGGTGGTGACCGGCAGGGCTCCGGAGCGCGCCCGCTCGCGGCAGTCGAGACACCAGTCCTCTGGGTCGTCCGGATGGCATCCGAAGTGGCAGCCCTCGACCACCTGCTGCTCGGGCAGCAGCTTCGCGAGCGCGCGCACCGCGGTGGACTTGCCTGTGCCCTTCTCGCCCCGGATCAGCACGCCGCCGATCGACGGGTTGATCGCGTTCAGGACCAGGGCCAGCTTCATCTGCTCCTGGCCGACGATCGCGGTGAAGGGATAGGAATAGCGGTCGATTGCCACGGCGTTGATGTTACCGAGGTGTGATTCCAGTGTTGCATGGGTGGCTGGGTTCCACCCAGCCGCAACTTTGTGCCTGAGGCCGCGCAATCGTGGTTAGGCTCCAGCTTCTTGGAAAATCCCATCGATATACCGGAATGGGAGCAGCCACGCGCGTAGCGCCTGGCGATGAGGGAAAACCATCCGGGTTTTCCCTCATACCTTTACCGGAGCGTCGCATGGGCGGCTGGGTTCCACCCAGCCGCAACTTTGTGCCTCAGGCCGCCCAATCGTGGTTAGGCTCCAGCTTCTTAGAAAATCCCATCGATATACCGGAATGGGAGCAGCCACGCGCGTAGCGCCCTGGCGATGAGGGAAAACCATCCCGGGTTTTCCCTCATACGTTTACCGGGCCCGGCCCAGCTCCCTTTCCACCGCCGACGCGATTTCGTCCCGCGACAGATCGTAGAGGCCGTAGTAGCGGGCGCCCATCCGCTCGGCCAGGTCGGCGCATGCGTTGATCGCGTAGGTCTGGTACATCGGGGCAACCCGCGCGAGGTGCTGCACCGAGGGAAGGTGGCTGTAGTCGCGCGCGGAGTCGATGACCAGGGCGTCGATGTCCTCCGACTCGATCAGCGCCGCCACCTTCTGCGCCTCGACCAGAGGCTCCTCCTTGAACATCGAGATGTTGCCGCGGCCGTCGCTTATGAGCACGAGCAGCGGGCGGATGGTCGGGTCGCGCAGCAGCTCGGTCTTCACGACCTTGTATCCGGCCATCAGGCCGTGCGTCAGCGGGGTGGTCCCGCCGACCGAAAGCTTCTCGAGACGGCGGCGCGCGAGCGACACGCTGGAGGTGGGACGCAGCACGACTTCGGCCGTTCGGTTTTTGAAAATGACCACGGCCACGCGGTCGCGCCGCACGTAGGCGTCCTGCAGCAGCGAGAGGATGGCGCCTTTGGTCGCCGCCATACGCTGCTCGGCGTCCATCGACGCCGACGCGTCGACCACGAACACGATGAGATTGCCGATCTTGCGCTCGCGAACCTTCTGCCGCAGATCCGCCCGCTCGAGCTTCAGCCGTTCGCCGGCCAGACGGCCGCGATTCTTCTGCATCGGGGCGGCCGCCCGGACTGTCGCGTCGATGGCAAGGTCGTTGACCTTTGCCCTGGGCTCGGCGCGCACGTAGCGTCCCCGGCGATCCGCCGTCTGGCTCGCCGAGCGCTTGCCGCCCTGCTTGCGCACACGGCGCTGGCGGGGAAGGTCGATCCGCCGGAGGTTGAAGGTCTCGAGCGCGTCGGGGGCCGATTCATTTCCGCTCGAGCCTCCAGTGGTCATCCCCTGATCGCTGCCGGCGGTCTGCTCACCGCTATCCGAAGCGCTGGCGCTCGCCTCGGCCGACGAGTCCGCGGCGGACTCGCTCTCGGAGGTCTGCGGATCACCCGGTTCGGACTCGGACGGTTTGGAACCCTGCTGCTCCTCGCCCTGTTCGGATGGCGAGGTGGTCTCGTCTGGGTCCCTGCGCAGGGGCTGCCTGGCCCGGTGGGCGAGCGCAAGGGTCGCGGCGTCATAGATGTCCTCGCGACTTGGAGTCGTATGCCGGCGATACGCCGCGAGGGCGCGCGAGGCGTGGTCGATGACGACGTCCGCTCGGTGTCCGAGAACCGCGGCCTCGACGCAGATCGAGGAGATGAGGCGCGCGTGGCCGGGCGTGACGCGGACGTTTTTCACGGCGGCGATCGCCTCCGCCAAGGCGCGGGAGAGATTGCGGTCGGCCGCGGCGAACTCGTTTGCGAACTCGTGGTCGCCTCGCTTGAAAGCGGCATCGCGCTCGGCGATGAGCACCCGCTCGTCGGGATCGCGGATGCCTTCGACGTCGACACACAGCCCGAAGCGGTCGAGCAGCTGCGGCCGCAGCTCGCCTTCTTCTGGATTCATCGTCCCGACGAGGATGAACCGCGATGGATGGGCGAACGACACGCCCTCGCGCTCCACGATGTTGACGCCCATCGCCGCGGCGTCGAGGAGGACGTCGACGATGTGGTCATCCAGTAGGTTGACCTCGTCGACGTACAGGATGTTCCGGTTGGCCTCGGCGAGGACTCCGGGTTCGAACCGCTTGGTCCCGGTGCGCAGGGCGGCTTCGATGTCGATCGTTCCGACCACGCGGTCCTCCGATGAGTTGATGGGCAGCTCGACGACCCGCATGCGGCGCTTGTGGGAGGGCAGCACGCCGGCGGACTTGAACCTCTGGCGGCAGTCGGCGCAGAGGGCTTCGAGGTCGGTGGGGTCGCAGCCGAAATGACAGCCTTCCACCAACTCGTGCTCGGGCAGGAGGCGGGCCAGGCCGCGGACGGCAGTCGACTTGCCGGTCCCCTTCTCTCCGCGGATGAGGACGCCGCCGATGGTCGGCACGACGGCGTTCAGGATCAGGGCGAGCTTCATGGACTCCTGACCCACGATCGCGGTGAATGGAAAACTGTGACGGTCGAGCGTGACGCTCACATGCTCAGATTAGAAGACGATCGAAAAGAGGACTGGGGCGGCGAGGCGATCCCTAGCTTGGAACGAGCTCCTTCACGAGGTCCCTCTCCTGCAGGAGCTCTTCGGTGGTGATCCGGATCCTCTCCTTGGCGTCGTCGTCGTGCTGCAGACCCGGCACCACTTCCCAGATGCTGCCGTCGGAGCGGACCGGGAACCCGAACTGGAGCCACTCCGGCACACCGTATTCTCCGCGGCTCACCACGGCCAGCGAGTGCCAGTCGCCCCACGGCGTCGCCGTACGGATGCTGTTCACCGAGTCGATCACCGCGTTGGCGGCGGATGCCGCGGAGGACAGGCCCCGCGCCTCGATGACCTTCGCGCCCCGCGTCTGCACATCCTTGATGAACTCTTTCTTCAACCATCCGTGGTCCGTGATCACGTCGAACACGCCCATGCCCGCGATCCGGGCATTCCTGGCGTCCGGGTACTGGGTCGCGGAGTGGTTGCCCCAGATCGCCAGGTTCGAGACGACCGAGGCCGGCACCTTCGCCTTTTTCGCCAGCTGGATCTTGGCTCGATTCTCGTCCAGCCGGGTCATGGCAAACCACCGCTCGGCCGCGATCTCAGGCGCGTTAGAACGAGCGATGTAGCAGTTCGTGTTGCACGGATTGCCGACGACCAGGATCCGCACGTCATTTGCCGCGCGGGCGGCGATCGCCTTGCCTTGCGGCCCGAAAATGCCACCGTTCACAGAGAGCAGGTCGCCGCGCTCCATCCCGGCCTTCCGCGGAACGGAGCCGACGAGGAGCGCCCAGGACGTGCCGTCGAACGCCTCTTCCGTCTTGCTCGTCAGCACCATGTCGTGCAGGAGCGGGAAGGCGCAATCGTCGAGCTCCATCGCCACGCCTTCCAGGGCTTTCATCGCCGGCTCGATCTCGAGCATCCGGAGGACGATCGGCTGGTCGGGACCCAGCAGCTGGCCCGATGCGATCCGGAACAGCAGCGCGTAGCCGATCTGCCCGGCAGCGCCGGTGACCGTGACGTGTACGGGTTTTCGCGACCCGGCGCCGATGGAGCTCATCGCTCCAAATCCTACCCGCAAGATCTGGCTCGAGCGGCCCGACTCGAGTCAGCGGTCCGGCTTGACCACCCGCGAGAGACCGGGAAAATGCTTGGAGTTGAAGGTCGCCAGGTCGTTCGCGCTCTCGATTGCGCTGGCCGCGATGAGTGCATCACCCATCTGAACCCCGTGGGATCGGGCGTACTTTGCCAGCTGCTCTCCGGCGACTTCGCCCGTCGATGCTTCGATAGAGATGGCGGTCAGGCTCCGGAACAGAGCGCCGATAGCGGGCCGCTCGGCGGGTCGCGAACCGGCTCGAATCTCGGCGCGGCTGACGGGCGAGTAACGCAGGGCGATGCCTGCCGCGCGCTGAGCCCTAAGCCATCCGACGGTGGCCGAGTTTCCCCGCAGCACCTCGATGATCACGTCAGAGTCGAGGATCACGACGCAACAGATCCACGCCGATCACGACGCAATCTGCGCACGTACTCATCGGTCGAGTGGAGGTCCGTCCGCCGCGCCCAGATGCCGGCGGCGGCAGCCAACGCCCGTTCGAAGTCATCAGGTTCCTCGGCCCGTGCCAGCTTCTCGTCAATCGCATCTCGAATGATCTCCGAGACCGTTTTCGAAGACGTCCTGGCGGCTGCCTTGAGCTGTGCAACCTGCCCGTCGTCCAGATAGATTTGAGTCCGACGCATGGTGTACGTAGCATACACCAAGATCGGCCCCCCCAGTCGACGGCGATTACGGTTGGCGGCCTAGGCGGGAGATTGGTCCTAGAGGCGCAGAACCTAGCCTCCGCCGCATCCGTTCGAACCCGGGTCGAATGCCAGAGCGAGCGCGTGGTGGAAGATGAAAAGAGAGGCGCCGATGGCGAGGACGAATGCTGCGACGATCGGTAGGGCCACGAGTTTGGCGCGGCGCCTCACTCACATGAAACGGCGCGGCAACCCCTTAGGTTTCGGAGCCTGGCGCCTGCAGCTCGAGCTGGAGATACCAGAGCAGGGCCGTCAGGCTGTAGCCGTCCTGGATCTCGCCTTGCCGGATGAGTGCCGGCAGCTCCGAGATCGCAATCCATTCGACACGGTCGGACTCGCTCGAGTCCAGCGGTTCGCCAACGTGCTCTGCGCCCGCGGCCAAGAACACGTTGAACCGCTGATCCATCAAGCCGATGGAAGGAAAGTAGGAGAAGAGCCTGGTGAGGGGTCCGGGACGCCACCCGGTTTCTTCCAGCGTCTCGCGCCGGGCTGCTTCGATCGGGTCTTCGCCCGCCTCGACCCGGCCCGCCGGGATCTCCCACCCGGTCGAGTCCGTGATGAAGCGGTGCCGGTGGATGAGCAAGACGCGGCCGCCGGCGACGGCCACGACGCCGGAGGCATCGCCCGGCATCCGCACGACGTGGTGCTCGATGCGCTCTCCGCCAGGCACCTCGACATCGACGAGCGCCACGGACACCCACGGGCTCGCGTACACCGCCCGCTCGCCATGAACCACCCATCTCATCTGAAGCCTTCCCCCTCCGGTTCGAAGAGCTCGTCCTCGGCCAGGCGGCGGCCGAAGCACAGGAACCCGCTGTGGGCGACCATGCGGTGGGAAGGTCTCAGGCTCCGGCCCCGCACCGTCCAGCCTCGCTGCAGCAGCTCGAAGACCTCGAGCATCCCAAAGCCGCGTACCTCGCGCAGGCATTCGAAGAACCGCTGGACCTGGCTCACGTTCGGGCAGAAGGCAAAGATGATTCCCCCGGGACGGAGCGCCAACTTGGCCCCAGGCACCGCCTGCCATGGTTCGGGGAGGTCCAGCAGCACCCGATCGAGGTCCCGTTCCTCGAACCCCAGGTACGCGTCACCCAGCTTGAGGGTGAGGTTGTCCGGCACGGCGCCCAGTGTGTCCACGATCGCCCTCCTGGCCGCCTCCTGGAACTCCTCTCGCTGCTCATAGCTCACCAGGTGGCCTTCGGGACCCACCGCCCGCAGGACCGCCAGCGTGAGCGCACCCGTTCCCGTGCCCGCCTCCAACACCTTCGCGCCCGGGTGGATGTCCGCCCCGATCAGGATCGCTCCCAGGTCCTTGGGGTAGATGGGCTGGGCCTGGCGCTGGCGGCCGGTGACCTGCTCCGCGAACGTCGGCCGAACGGCCAGCATCCGCGCGCCCATCTGCGTGGTGACGATCACGCCTTCGGGCCGGCCGATCAGGTCGTCGTGGTTGATCATGCCCGAGTGAAGGGAGTGCCGCTCGCCGGCCCTGAGGCGCACTCGGTGCCGCCGGCCGACCTTGTCGATGAGAACGATCATTTCTCCCTCAGTTAGGACCAACTCCACCCCCCCATCCGGCGCTGCGC
>Ga0208356_1000252_pt1 | contig 15794 bp, 18 predicted proteins | sample NGESurshal072012_4_FD_184467 | JGI IMG/M metagenome (GOLD analysis project Ga0208356, IMG submission 184467) | Arctic peat soil microbial communities from Barrow, Alaska - NGEE Surface sample 53-1 shallow-072012 (SPAdes) | ecosystem: Environmental > Terrestrial > Soil > Wetlands > Peat ... | reverse complement strand
CTCGTCAAGACCGCCGGCATCAACCCGGACACGCGGGTCAAGGACCTGTCCGAGGAAGAGGTCGGCCGGCTTCGCCAGATCATCGACCGGATGGCGACCGCCAAGGAGCTGCTGATCGAAGGTGACCTCCGCCGCGAGGTCGCGCAGAACATCAAGCGCATGACCGAGATCGGCTCCTACCGGGGCTCTCGCCACCGCCGTGGGCTTCCCGTCCGCGGCCAGCGCACCCGTACCAACGCCCGGAGCCGCCGCGGTCCGAAGCGGGCTGTCGCGGGGAAGAAGAAGGTCAAAGCAGGCAAGTAATGGCAAAGAAGAAGGTCGTCCGCACCCGGCGCCGCGAGCGCAAGAACGTGGTCAACGGGCAGGCGCACATCCAGAGCACTTTCAACAACACGATCATCTCGATCAGCGATGTCGACGGCAACGTCATCTCATGGGGCTCGGCCGGCGCGCAGGGCTTCAAGGGAAGCCGCAAGTCGACGCCGTTCGCGGCGCAGGTGACGGCCGAGGCGACCGCCAAGAAGGCGCTCGAGCATGGCATGCGCTCGATCGAGGTGTTCGTGCGCGGGCCGGGCGCCGGCCGCGAGGCCGCGATCCGCTCACTGCAGGCAACTGGTTTGGAGGTCAGCGCAATCACCGACGTAACCCCGATCCCGCACAACGGCTGCCGCCCTCCAAAGCGGAGGCGGGTTTAGTGTCCTCCTCCGGCATCGTCACCGCCATCTCATCGGCCCAGGACACCGATACGTGCGTCGCCGACTGCGCGCGCTCGGTCACGCAGCAACGGCTGCGCTCCCTCACGTGCTCGCCGGCTCCTTCGTCTCGGCGCCCAGGGCCGCGATCTGGCGGCGCCGCTGCCGCAGGAGGCCACTGATGGCCAATTACAGCGGTCCGGTCTGCCGCTTCTGCCGCCGCGAGGGCGCCAAGCTGTACCTCAAGGGCGAGCGATGCTACACGCCGAAGTGCGCCATCGAGCGCCGCGCTTTCGCGCCCGGAATGCACGGGCAGGCGCGCAAGCGCAAGACGTCGGACTACGGCCTGCAGCTGCGCGCCAAGCAGAAGGCACGGCGCATCTACGGCTTGCTCGAGAAGCAGTTCCGCAACTACTTCAACGCGGCGGCGAAGGAACCGGGCGTGACCGGCGTCAACCTGCTTCGCCACCTCGAGCTCCGTCTCGACAACGTGATCTACCGGCTCGGCCTGGGCACGTCGCGCAAGCAAGCGCGACAGCTCGTGTCGCACCGCCACTTTGAGGTGAACGGAAAGACGGTCAACGTGCCGTCTTATCAGCTCAAGGTTGGTGACGTGCTGAAGGTCAAGCCGGCCAACGGTGTGACCGACGTCGCGCTCGAGGCATCCCGAGTACGGCCGGTGCCGTCATGGCTTTCATTCAGCGCCGACGACAAGTCCGGAAAGATCCTCGCGCGGCCCGACCGCCACGAGATGGAGTCCGGAATCGAGGAACAGTTGATCGTCGAGTTCTACTCAAGGTAAAGGGAGTACCCAATTGGCAATTGACACGCAGATGACAGTTACCCCGCAGGTCCGGAAGCTCGAGACCAGCGCGAACTACGGCAAGTTCGACATCGAGCCGCTGGACCCGGGATTCGGCACGACGCTGGGCAACACGCTTCGCCGCGTGCTGCTCTCCTCGTTGTGGGGCGCGGCAGTGACGTCGATCCAGATCGACGGTGTCGCGCACGAGTTCACGGCCATCCCGCACGTGAAGGAGGACGTGACCGAGGTCATCCTCAACCTGAAGCGGCTATGCCTGAAGAGCTTCACGGAAGATCCCGTGACGCTGATTCTCGACGTCAAGGGACCGGCCGAGGTGCGCGCGTCGCACATCCAGGCATCGTCTGACGTCGAGATCGTCAACCCCGACCTCTACATCTGCACGCTGGCGGCCAAGGGCCACCTGAGGATGGAGCTCAACGTTGAGCGCGGAAAAGGCTACGTGCCGGCCGAGCGCAACAAGCGCGAGGGCCAGCCCATCGGCGTGATACCGATCGACGCGATCTTCTCGCCGGTCGAGAAGGCGAACTTCACCGTGGAGAAGACCCGTGTAGGGCAGTCGACCGACTACGACCGCCTGCTGATCGAGGTCTGGACGGACGGAACGATGTCGCCCGAGGAAGCGGTCAGCCACGCGGCCGAGCTCTTCACCCAGCACCTGAACCTGTTCGTGCGCTTCCGCGACTCGATCGAGAAGCACGAGGCTGAGATGCGCGGGGAGAAGGGCAGCCAGAACCGCCTCATGGACACGCCCATCGAGGAGCTGGATCTGTCGGTCCGGGCGTTCAACTGCCTGAAGGCGAACGAGATCCAGACCGTCGGCCAGCTGCTCCAGAAGAGAGAAGAAGAGCTGCTCGCGCTGCGCAACTTCGGACGCAAGTCCCTCGATGAGATCAAGGAGAAGCTCGTCGAGAAGGGCTTCATCAAGCCCGAAGAGATGGGCTCGGTCCTGCGCGGATAGATCTGAATGCGACATCAAAAGAGCGGCCGCCACTTCAATCGAGACACGGACGCGCGCAAGGCGCTGATGCGCAACCTGTGCACGTCGTTGCTCGAAAGCGGCCGCATCACGACCACCGAGCCGAAGGCCAAGGAGCTGAGGCGATGGGTCGAGCGGCTGATCACCACGGCGAAGGACGACGACCTCAACGCCCGCCGGCGCGTGGCCCAGGACATCTCCAAGGCGGACGTCGTGGAGCGGTTGTTCTCGAACTTGCTGCCCCGCCTGGCGGAGCGCCCGGGCGGCTATACGCGAATCATCCACAAGGGCCGGCGCCAAGGCGACGCCGCCCCGATGGTGATCATCGAGCTGGTCGACTAAGTCAGTAAGTGAATATCGCGTGGTGCCCAGGCCGGATTTACTCCGGCCGTCACCCAGCGGCCCTTTTTGTCTCCGAGCTCGGCGCCGGAGAGGAGGGGGTCCCGCGGGGGAGGACGCCTGTCCTCACCCGCGCTCTTAAAAAGTGAATATCAAAGTCGTGCTGGAGTACGACGGGAGCGGGTTCGCCGGCTGGCAGCAGCAGGCCCACGGCCGCACGGTCGAAGCCGAGCTGAAGCGGGCGCTTCGGGAGGTCACCGGCCAGGAGCACAAGGTGTACGCGGCCGGGCGAACGGACGCGGGCGCGCATGCCGAAGGCCAGGTTGTGAGCTTTCAAACCGATGGGCGGATCTCGCCGCACCGGTTGGTCGCGGCGCTGAACGCCAAGCTCCCCGCCGACGTGGCGGTCCTCTCGGGCGGGGAGGTGCCGGACGAGTTCCACGCCAGGTACTCCGCGCGGTGGCGCCGCTACCGATATCGCTATCTCGACCGACCCTCGAGGCCGGCGCTCGAGCGGGGACGCTGCTGGCACGTTCGCGGGACGCTTGACGCGGCCGCGATGTCTGTGGCGGCGAAAGCGCTCGTCGGCAAGCACGACTGGACCAGCTACTGCTCGGCTTCGGAGCCGCCTGACGCGAGGGTGCGCGAGATGCGCTCCGCGCGGGTCGTGCGGCGAGGAGACGTCGTCGAGCTGGAGCTGGTCGCCGAGGGCTTCCTGCGCGGGCTGGCGAGAAGCATCGCAGGCGCGCTGGCCGAGGTTGGCCGCGGCCGGCGGCCGCCAGAGTGGGTGGGAGTGGTCCTCACGGCGCAAGATCGGCGTAAGGCTGCGGCGAAGACGGCCCCGGCGGGGGGCCTGACATTGATGGAAGTGATTTACTAGGGAACCAGAAACGAAGAAATGAGCAAGCAGAAGACGTGGACCGCGAAAGCGGCGGATCTTAAGTCGGACTGGTTTGTGGTCGATGCCACCGATCAGATCCTCGGCCGCCTTGCCTCAGGCGTGGCGGCTGTCCTGCGTGGCAAGCACAAGCCGACCTTCACGCCGCACCTCAACAGCGGCGACCACGTGGTGGTGATCAACGCGTCCAAGATCAAAGTGACGGGCACCAAGCTCGGTTCCAAGGAGTACACGCGGTACAGCGGCTACCCGGGTGGCCTTCGGCGCCGCACCCTGGCAAGGGCCCAGGAGCTCGACCCCACCTTCCCGCTGATGAACGCGGTCAAGGGGATGCTGCAGCACAACACGTTGGGAGCGGATATGCTCACCCGCCTTCGCATCTACGCCGGTGCCGAGCATGGGCACCAGGCCCAGAAGCCGAAGGCAATGACCTTCGACGCGAAGGGGGACATCAAGATTGGCTGACATCTTTCTCAGAGGAACCGGGCGCCGCAAGAACGCGGTCGCACGCGTACGCATCCAGCCTGGCGAAGGCCGGGTGGTGATCAACGACAAGGACACGCTCGCCTACCTGGGGCGGAGAGTCCTGGAGATGGCGGCCCTGGCCCCCCTGCGCATCACGAACACCCAGCGCAAGTTCGACATCAGCGTGAAGGTGGTCGGCGGCGGAACGAGCGGCCAGGCGGGCGCGATCTCGCACGGAATCGCCCGGGCGCTGATCAAGTTCGACCCCGACTTCCGTCCAGCACTCAAGAAGGCGGGCCTCCTGACGCGCGACGCACGGATGAAGGAGCGCAAGAAGTACGGATTGAAGCGAGCCCGAAAGGCGCCGCAATACACAAAGCGGTAGGCAATTATTCACCTCCCCACCATGTGGGGAGGTCGCCACTGCCCGCAGGGCACCGGCGGGTGGGGCGGCGCACTTGGAAGTAGCGACCCGCCGCCTCAACTGGCCCGACTGCCGGAACACCCGCGACCTGGGTGGTCTTCCCGGTCGCGGAGGAATCACGCGGAGCGGTGTCCTCATCCGCTCGGACAACGTGGCGAACCTTACCCCGGCGGGACGGCAGGGCATGATCGACTACGGCGTGACGACCGTGATCGATCTGCGCGCCGAATCGGAGTTGAAGGGTGCGCCCGGCCCGCCTTTCTCCGATTTCCAGAGCACCGGTCCCATCTCTCCACCGCGGAGAGAGGCCGAAAGCACCCTGCCCGTCTACCTGCACCTGGCGCTGGTCGACGACGCGACCGCTCCCGTCCTCAACGAAGCGGCGACCATGCCCGATCGCTACAGGCTGATGATCGACCGGCGCCAGGTCGCGCTCGGGACGATTTTCAATGCGATCGCCAAAGCCGACGGCCCGGTCTTGTTTCATTGCTTCGCCGGCAAGGACCGGACGGGCCTGGTGGCGGCGATGATGCTGTCGCTTGCCGGCGTCGCGTCCGACGCGATTGGAGCCGACTACGCCGAGACCGACGCCCAGCTCGCGACTCGCTACACGGAGTGGCTGGCGAAGGCGGCACCGGGCCGGCTCGCGCAGATGCGGAACGAGCTGCGCTGCCCACCGGAATGGATGCTGCGCACGCTCGAACACGTGGAGCACACATGGGGCGGGGTGGAGTCGTACCTCGAAACCGCGGGCGTGCCGTCAGACAACATCGACCGCCTGAGCGCGAAGCTGGCCTAGAAAACCGGCCGGAGCAGGCGCTCGCGGCTTTGGGCCAGGCGAAAACCCGCGGGAGCGAGCACACGCGGTTTTGGGAGCACGTCAGGCCAGCATCGATTCGACCGTCTGTCCAAGCGACAGCAAAGACACTCGATACCGATCCGTCCGCCGATGCCTCATCGCACCCGGCACCAGCTCCAGCACCAACCACTCCCCATCCACCCTGGCCACGTCCGCGAGCTCCACGCTCGGAATGAACAGGCAGTCATCCTCGAACCGCGCCGCGTCGCGATCCCACCCGACCACACAGATAAATGTCGAAGGGGACGACCTGAAGCTCGACCGCCTGACATAAACCCGATTCTCGAGGTGCGCTCGATCCCAACCGACAGCCTTCACCTGCAGCCCAAGGAAGCGATGCGACGAAACATGCCGAGCGAGCACCTCGACCGTCTCCAGGTCAGGAAACGGTCAAAAGAGATTCAGGGTTTCCGCCTCGGCAAGCCGTCTGACCACCTCCATCTCGCCCAGAAAGCCCTCGTGCCCACGATCGACCCCAATGGGGGCCGAAACCTCGGGCGCACCGGCTGCGGCGACGGCCACACCACGAAACCGTTCCGCGAGCTGCCCCCGCGGCACGAGGTAAGGCGCCCACCGCGAAGCGCCACCCGAGTGAAGCTGGAACGCCGCCGTCAGGTACTCCCGCCCCTCGACCATGTCGTGCGCGGCGAGCTCCCTGAAAATTGCCTCATCGACCACTAGCACGAAAAGGCCCAGCTCCTCGCCATCCACCAGCGTCGCCACCACCAGCGCCTGGTCGTCCGTCAGGCTGCTCGCGGTCACCGTGATGTGCACCTGGCCCACCGGCGTGAGCGACGTTCGCCCCTTGACCTGCACCGGTAGGTACGCGCCGTCGGCCAGCCGGTGCACCACCCCGTCGATTCCCATGTCCCGCAGCGGCAGGAAAATGTGCAGCCCGCCCATCGACTGGCGCACGAGCTCAGCCCACACCTTGAACTCCGCCATCTGCCCCGCGGCCAGCGTCTGGCCATGGTGCCAGCGGACGTCTGCTTCCAACTTACGGAAATTGTCCTTAACAGGCTGGGTTGGCGCATGCCGGTCTGGCCGCGAAACTCAGCTGCACGATCAACAACCCACTCTCAGGAGGATCTGCCATGAAGAAGCAAGTGCCCGTCGTCAAACAGCTCTACAGGCTCAACGTCGAGCCGCGCGTCGTGGATCAGCTCACCAAGCTCGCATCTCGAACAGGCGAGCCCAAGAGCCGCCTCGCGACGCGCCTCTTCACCGAGGCCGTGATGGGTTTCAAGCCGGCGGCGCGGGCGAAAGCCTAATCCGTTGCCGCCCCGGCCGCCTCCCGCACCGCATCCACGGAGTGGCCGCCCGGCGGCTCTGCGTACATCGCGTCGATCTGCGGCTGGTATTTGGTGTGGATCACGCGACGCTTCAGCTTCAAAGTCGGCGTCAGCTCCTCCGACTCCGGCGTCCACTCGCCCGACAGGGTGGTGAACCGCTTGAACTGCTCCACCCGCGCCAGGTGGGTGTTGGCGACCGTGAGCGCGCGCCGAACCTCCTCGACCACCAGTGGATGGTCCGCCAGATCGGTCATCGCCACGGCAGGAATGCCGTGCGCTTTGGCCCACAACGGCGCCACCTGCGGATCCAGCACCACCAGCACGGAGATGAACTTCCGCCCGTCGCCGATCGCCACCGCCTGCCCGATGATCGGGCTCGACTTGGCCAACGCCTCGAGGTTGGACGGCGAGATGTTCTTGCCCGCCGAGGTGATGATTAGCTCTTTCTTGCGGTCGACGATGCGGTAATGGCCGTCTGGGTCGAGCACGGCGATGTCGCCGCTGTGCGCCCAGCCCTGTGAATCGACCATCTCCGCCGTCTTCTCTGGGTCCCGGTAATAGCCGACCATGACGTTGCCGCCGCGAACCAGCAGCTCTCCGTCTTCCCCGAGGCGCACCTCGACGCCGGCGATCGGCTTGCCGATCGAGGGTGCATGGTGGTCGTCAGGTGGGACCTGAGTCGCTGGCCCTGTCAGCTCACTCATCCCCCAGACCTCGTAGAGGGGCATCCCGATCGCAGCCCAGAACTCGTGCACCTCGGGCCGGCACGGGGCCGACGTGGTCACCGCGTACGTGCACCGCTCCAGGCCGATCTTCGATCGCAAGAGCATGAACAGCGGCTGCGCCTTCTCAACCCCGGCGGCTAGCTCCTCGGGCACGGGCTTGCCGTCGCGTCGCATCCGGTAGGCCGAGATCGCCGCTGACAGAGCTCCTTGAGCCATCTGCCGCTTCGTCTCGTCGGGCTCGGCGGCGAGGCCTGCCTGGATCCCGGACATCAGCTTCTCCCACACCCTGGGCACGCCGACGAACAGAGTCGGTTTCGCCTCCAGGAGGCAGGGGAGCAGCAGATTGGGGTCCGGGCAAAACCAGACGTCGTGTCCGTTGAAAATACCGTGCCACTGCGATGTGAACCGTTCGGACACGTGCGCGAGCGGTAGGTAGCTGACCAGGGTGTCGCCCCCAACCGGCCGCCCGTGCTCACGGTAGGACCGCGTCTGGGATTCGAGCGTCCAGGTGACGTTGTTGTGCGAGTACATCACGCCTTTCGGCGGCCCTGTGGTACCCGACGTATAGATCAAGCTGAGCGGATCCTCGGGGCCCACGGCCTTCCACAAGGCCTGGAAGTCGGCCGGTGATGCCGCGTACATCTCCCGCCCTTTGGCCATCAACGAGTCCCACGACAGAACGCCTTCGGGCGCCGAGCCCCGAACCAGCACCAGGTGCTTCAGGTGCGGCGTGGAGGCGCGAATGGCGAGGAACTTGGCGAGAAACCCTTCGTCCTCCACGAAGGCCACCGTCGCCTCGGAATGGTTGGCGATGAACTCGATCTGCTCCGGTGCCAGTGTGTTGTAGACGCTGATCGCCGCCCCGCCGGCATGCACGATGCCCAGGTCGGCGATCACGTGCTCCGGCACGTTGCGCGCCATGATCAGGCCGAACTGCCCGGGCCCGAAGCCAAGAGATCGCAGCGCCAGCGTGACTGCGGCGACCTCGTCGCGGTAGCCGTTCCAGGTGAGGGTTCGCCACTCCCCGTCCTCTTTCCAGTGCAAGGCCGGCCGGTCGCCCCACTTCGCGACCGCGTCCGCGAAGAGAGTGCAGACCGTTTTTCCGGAGACCGCCCTGTCGATGTCCGCGCGTTCGGCGATCGCGTCCATGGTGGGGAATACACTACTCGCTGGTGGGGCGCGCTTGATCTACGTGAGATCGCGCCGGTCGGTCGTGACGCTGGGAGCGGCGGGGCTCGCCTGTGCGCTGGCCTTTGGGGTCCTCGCGGTGGTCGCCATCGGTGCGCGCGACTGGCCGGCCGGACTCCCCCTAGCCGCCGGCTCGCTCGGGGCCGCCGCGCTCGCGGCCTGGGTCGCCTGGAAGTTAGCGACATGGCCGCCGGGCAAGCTCGGGTTCTTCCGCGACCGGTTGGTCGTCATCCAGGGCAGGCACGAGATGAGAGCGGTGTGGTCGGACATGGAGGCGGTCACCCTGGCTCGGCCCGGTTCCTGGCCCAGCGTGCGGCTCACAGACCGCCTGACGATCAACTTCAAGAACGAGCCGCCGCTTGCCTTCAAACCGGCGCAGTTCGGCCTCGACCCGCCGGCCTGCCGGGACCTCATGATCCGCCTGCGCGACGACTCCAGGCTGCGGGTCCGCCTCCCGGAGTTCGACTCCGTACGCGACCTGGCCGTTTCCCCGGTCGTTGCCGGTGAGCTGATCGAACCCCGGCTCTAGCCCAGTCGATCATGATCGCTTCTGTGAAAAAGAAGGGGTCCCCGCGAACTCACGGCGTAGCCTCTGAGTTCGTGGGGCGAAAAGCTCTGCAGGGCCGCGATTTCATCGACATCGCGGACCTCGATCCCGAGCAGCTGCGGCACCTGATCGAGCTCGCGCACGCCATCAAGGCGGGCCGCTGGTCCCAGAGGCCACTCGAACGCAGGCACATCGCGATGCTCTTCCAGAAGCCTTCCCACCGCACCAGGGTCTCCTTCGAGGTGGGCATCGCCAGACTCGGCGGGACGACAACCACGCTGTCCGAGCAGGACGTCCAGCTCGGTGTCAGGGAGACGGTCTCGGACGCCGCCCGCGTGCTCGACCGTTACGTTGACGGCGTCGTGGCCCGCCTCCGCAGCCACGGGGACATGCTCGCGCTCGCCGCCGCGTCCGCGAAGCCAGTGATCAACGGACTCACCGACCGGTCGCACCCATGCCAGGTGCTGGCCGACCTGGTGACCCTCGAAGAGGCGCGCGGCGGTCTGGCCGCTCAGCATGTCGTCTTCGTCGGCGACGGCAACAACGTGGCCACATCGCTGATCGAGGCTTCAGCACTGGCTGGTTTTGCGCTCACGGTCGTATCCCCGGCCGGCTACCAGCCGAAGGCAGACGTGCTCGAACGCGCGCGTAGCATCAGTGCCGGACCGCTGCGCGTCACGCTCACGAGCGACCTCGCGGCGATCGACGGCGCGACGGCGATCTATACAGACGTGTGGGCATCCATGGGACAAGAAAGCGAGAGGGACGAACGGCGCAAGGTCTTTGCCAGATACCAGGTGAATGAGGCCGTGATGGAGGCCGCGCCCGGCGCGGTGTTCATGCACTGCCTTCCGGCTCATCGGGGCCAGGAGGTGACCGACGAGGTCATCGACGGCCCTCGCTCGGTCGTGTTCGACCAGGCGGAGAACAGGCTGTACGCGCAGATGGCGGTGATGGCGGAGCTCTTCGGAACCGAAGGATGATCCAGTTCTTCGCGCAGCTCAATGACGTTATCCGTCACCTCGGAGTCGTCGAGGTGTTCGACGTGGCCGTTGTGGCCGTCGTGCTCTATCTGCTGCTGCGCCTGCTTCGAGGCACCCAGGGCACCCAGATCGTGGTCGGACTCATCCTGCTCGCCGTCATCGGCGTCATCGCGACGCAGCTCAACCTGATCCTTCTGTCGTGGCTCTTCAGGAACGCCACCGTCTACATCGTCATCGCGATCATCGTCATGTTCCAGCCGGAGCTGCGCCGCGTGCTGGACCAGTTGGGCCGCATCGGGCACATCGGCAGGCCGCTCTCCGGCTACAACGCGCGGCTTTACAGCCAGGCGATCTCGGAAGCGATCCGCGCCACCGAGCGCCTGAGCACCAACAAGACCGGAGCCCTGATCGCGTTCGAACGGGAGGTGGGGCTGGAGGATTACGCCGCCACCGGCGTCCGCATCAACGGAGAGATCTCCGCAGAGGTCCTTCAGTCAATCTTCTACCCCAACTCGCCGCTGCACGACGGCGCCGTGATCGTCCGCGGCAACAAGATCGTGGCCGCAGGCTGCCTGCTGCCACTTCCCGAGGAAGGCGTGGTGCGCGAGCGGCTCGGCACGCGCCATCGCGCGGCGCTGGGCCTCTCGCTGGCATCCGACGCCCTGGTCCTCGTAGTCTCGGAGGAAACAGGAAACATCTCCGTGATAGAGGAAGGAAAGATCACTCGCAATCTGGACGCTGACGGTCTCCGCCGCCGTGTCAGCCTGAAGGTTCCGTCGCCGTCGAACGGCAACGGCTTCTTGAGATTTCGCAGATGAACCTGATCACCGACGACTGGCGGCTGAAGCTGCTCGCGGTGGGGCTAGCCGTCCTCATGCTGGGAGCAGTCGCCTTCTCGCAGAATCCGCCCACCACGAAGAGCTTCCTGGTACCGCTCAACTACACGATGTCAAAGGACCTTGTCCTGATCAACCCGCCGAGCCAAGCCTCAGTGACGGTAAGCGGTCCCGCGGACGCGATCGCGTCGTTAACTGTCAAGCAGCTCGTTGCGGGGGTCGACGCCACCCGGGCGACCCCCGGTCCGGCCGTCAAGCTCAACGTCGTGGCTCACGCCCTCGTCGGCAACGTGATTGTGCAGAACCCGCAACCTTTCGTGGCAAACATCGACCGGTTGAGCCCTGACAAGCTGACGGTGGAGACGGTATACCGCCCGGCTGCCGGGTGGCAGGTGACAAAGCCGCCGCAGGCCCAGTGCCCGCAGAGCCCCTGCGTAGTGACCTTCAGCGGTCCGGCGAGCTGGGAGGTGAACCTGAAGGCGGTCGCCACGTTCCCGAGCCCGATCGATGGCACCACTGTTGACTGGCCCACCGTTCCCGTCGTCCTCAAGCAGGGCAGCGTAACGTTGGACGAGAGCACTCTGACTGAGACGGTACCGACATCTTTTCTCGACATCAGTAACGTCAACCTTCACGCCGAGGCCCAGACCGGCACGGCCAGCAGGTCTGTCGCCCTGGTGGATTCAAATCCATCGCATGGGCCCCCGCCCGGCTATCACGTGACAGGGGTCACGATCAACCCCATTACCGTTGTGCTGACGGGGCCGGAAGTCGAGTTGGCAACGATTCAGAGCATCACGCTCCCCACGGTCGACTTGAGCGGTCAGACCTCGACGTACACAGCCAGAGTCACGATTCCATACCCGAACCCCAAAGACATCACTGGCTCCGTCCCGACTGCCAGCATCACCTATCAGATCCAGCCTAACCCGGCGGTTTCGCCGTCCCCGACGCCGACCTAGCGTGTAACCTGACGCCCGTTCCAGCCGTTCATCCCAGCACCGGTCGAATCCTTATCGCCTTCCAGGAGTTCTAGTAAAGAAATGTGCGGAATCATCGGCTACCTGGGCGATCGCGAAGCCACCCCGATCTTGATGGAGAGCCTCAAGCGGCTCGAATACCGCGGCTACGACTCGGCCGGCGTGGCTGTGCTGCAGCTGCCCAAGCCTGGCGAAGATGCCTATACGAGCCTGACCAAGTCTGAAGCCAAGGTCGACGCACTCATCTCCAAGCTCCAGGCCAACATGCCCACCGGCCACCTGGGGATCGGGCACACCCGCTGGGCCACCCACGGCAAGCCGACCTACATCAACGCCCACCCGCACACCGACTGCCACGGCAAGATCTTCGTCGTCCACAACGGGATCATCGAGAACTTCGCCGAGCTCAAGGCCGAGCTGCAGGAGAAGGGTCACGAGTTCACCTCGGATACCGACACCGAGGTCGTGCCTCATCTGATCGAGGCCAACTACAAAGGCGACTTCCTGGCCGCCGTTCGCGCCGCCCTGAAACGGCTCCATGGCGCCTACGCGCTGGCGATGTTCTCCACCGACGACCCCGAGCTCCTCGTCGGCGCCCGCCTCAACGCGCCTCTGGTCGTCGGCCTTGGCGACCACGAGTACTACATCGCCTCTGACATCACCGCGATCATCCCGTACACCAAGCGGGTCCTCGTCCTGGGCGAGGGGGAGGTCGCGGCGATCACGCCTCTCGGCGTCGAGGTTTCGAGCCTCGACGGGGTCACTGTAAGGCCGAAGCTGATCCACGTGGATTGGGACGTGAGCCAGGCTCAGAAGAGCGGTTTTGCGCACTTCATGCTCAAGGAGATTCACGAGACGCCGGAGGCCGTGGCCAACGCGATGCGCGGGCGGCTCACCGACGACGGGATCGTCTCCTTCCGCGAGTTCGACATCGACGACGAGAAGCTGCGGAGCTACGAGGAAGTCCTCCTCCTGGGCATGGGGACGTCCCGGCATGCGGCCATGGTGGGTGAATACCTGATCGAGGATTGGGCCGGCATCCCGGCTCGCTCCCAGGACGCCTCGGAGTTTCGCTACCGGCGCCCGACCTTCGGACCGAAGACGCTGGCGGTTGTGCTCACGCAGTCTGGTGAGACGGCTGACACGCTGGTCGGCCTGCACCAGGCCAAGGAGCGCGGCGCGCTGACCGTGGCGGTCACCAACGTGTTCGCCAGCTCGGCCGCCCGCGACGCCGACGGCGCGATCTACCTCCATTCCGGGCCGGAGATCGGCGTGGCGTCGACGAAGACGCTCGCGGCCCACATGGTCAGCCTCTCCCTGCTCGCGCTCCGCCTGGCGACCGTCAACGGCCGCGTCTCGCTCGAGCGACGTCGCGAGCTGGTGGCCGCGCTTCGAGCCCTACCGGACCAGGTCCGCGAGCTGGTGGACCGTGAGCAGGAGATCGCGAAGCTCGCGAAGCGCTACAGCCGCTTCCGCAACTTCATGTACTTCGGCCGCGGTCTGAGCTACCCGGTGGCCCTCGAGGGCGCATTGAAGCTGAAGGAGATCTCGTACGTCCATGCCGAGGGCACGACGGGCGGCGAGCTGAAGCACGGCCCGATCGCCCTGCTCGACCAGGAGTTCCCGGTCATTGCCATCTGCACCGCCAGCTCGACCAAGGACAAGATGGTCAGCAATGTCCATGAGATCGCGGCCCGCGACGCGCCGGTGCTCGCCGTTGTGACCGCGGGGGATCACTCTCTCGACGGCATCGCGGCCGACGTGTTCGAGATGGCGCCGGCGGAAGAGTCGATGTCAGCGATCCTCAACACGGTGATGCTCCAGCTCTTCGCCTACCACGTAGCCGTGGAGCTAGGCCAAGACGTGGACCAACCCCGCAACCTTGCCAAATCCGTAACTGTCGAATAGAGCTGCTTCCCTCCCCCCGTTCAGGGGGGAGGGTCAGGGAGAGGGGCGTGGAAGCAGCCACAATGGAGTCAATGCAGCGAATCGGCGTTGACGCCGTCTCGGTAGACCGAATAGCGCGCGCCGTCGGCCGCTCCAGCCCCGCCTTCCTCAACAAGGTCTACACGCCCGCCGAGCAGGCCTACTGCGCCGGCAACCCCGACCGGCTCGCCGGCAGGTGGGCCGCCAAAGAGGCGGTGATCAAGTGCTTCGACGGCACCGGCATCTGCTTTCCGCGCCGGCGCATCGAGGTGCTGGCCGGCCCCAACGGCGCCCCGCGCGTGCGGCTGCTCGGCGATCACCGCGGCGCCCGCGTCGAGGTCAGCATCACCCACGACAGCCGGCTCGCTGTCGCCACGGCCCACCTTGAGATGCCCGACGTGGCCGACGACCTGCTGCCCGCCCCGGACGCCGTCGTCCTGCCCCAGCGCCCGCACGACGCCCACAAGGGCACCTTCGGCACTGCGATCGTGCTGGCCGGAAGCCTGGGATTCACCGGCGCCGCCTACCTCGCGTCGACCGCCACGGCCCGCACCGGCGCGGGCCTGGTCAAGCTGCTGGTCGCCGACACGATCTATCCCATCCTCGCCGCCAAGTGCACCGAGGTCATGGCCAAGCCGGTGCCGGAGGTGGCCCCCGGAGCTGTGGGCCACGCGGCCTATGACTCGATCATGCGACAGCTGGCCGCGGCCGAGGTCGGAGTGATCGGCCCCGGCCTGGGTCGCGACAGCTCGACCTGGCGGCTGGTGATCGACCTCGCGTCTCACGCGCGCTGCCCGCTCGTGATCGACGCCGACGGGCTCAACGCCCTGGCGGACTCGCCCCGGTCCAAAGGCAAGCTGGGCAAGAACCGCGTCCTCACCCCGCACCCCGGTGAGCTGGCGCGCCTCACGGGCAAGACCATCGAGGCGATCGAGGCCGACCGCGAGGGTTCGGCCCGCAAGGCCGCGAAGGAATGGGGCGCCGTGGTGGTGCTCAAAGGCGCGCACACAGTCGTCGCGCACCCGGACGGCAGGATCAGCGAGGACCCGCACGAGGTCCCGGCGCTCGCGAGCGGCGGCACGGGTGACGTGCTCGCCGGCATCATCGGCGGGCTGATCGCCCAGGGCTCGGATCCGTTCTCGGCCGCCGTCACCGGCGTGTACATCCACGCGGCGGCCGGCCGGCGCATCTCGCAGCGCCTGGGCGATTCCGGCCTCCTGGCGGGCGACCTGCTCATGGAGATCCCGGTCGTCATGAACGTGCTCCGCCAGGGCGGCCTCTGACGACTTCGCTTCGTTGGGCGGACGTCAGCTCCGGCGCCCTCAGCGCGAACTGCGCCCGCATCGTCGCCCACCTTCCTGGGAGCGCACGACTGATTGCGGTCGTGAAGGCAAACGGCTACGGCCACGGCACGATCCCCGCCGCAAGGGCTGCGCTGGCTGGCGGTGCGACCGGCCTTGCGGTCGCGACTCTCGAGGAGGCGCACGAGCTGGGTTCACTGGTGCCGCCCAAGCTGATCCTTGTCATGGGAGGGCTGACGGTCGAGGAGGCGCCCGCAGCCGCGGCCGGCGGCTGGGGGATCGCGGTCTCGACCCGCGAGCTGGCGGCGGCGCTTGGCGACACGGGTGAGGTGGTGCCGGTTCACCTGAAGATCGACACCGGTATGGGCCGCTTCGGGTGCACGCCCCAGGAGGCGCCGGCGCTGGCCCGGTTCATCGACCAGGCACCAGGGCTGCGCCTGGCCGGGACCTGGACCCACTTCGCGTGCTCTGACTCCGACGACGCGATGACTCGGCGCCAGTTCGACCTCTTCACCGAGACTCTGAAGGCTTTCGACG
>Ga0208356_1000251_pt1 | contig 15811 bp, 13 predicted proteins | sample NGESurshal072012_4_FD_184467 | JGI IMG/M metagenome (GOLD analysis project Ga0208356, IMG submission 184467) | Arctic peat soil microbial communities from Barrow, Alaska - NGEE Surface sample 53-1 shallow-072012 (SPAdes) | ecosystem: Environmental > Terrestrial > Soil > Wetlands > Peat ... | reverse complement strand
CCAACCCGGTCGAGTCCAGTCGCGCGGAGCGCGCCGCGGTCGAGACGATCGCCGAGACCCTCATCGGGAGCGGACCGTTCCGCATGACGGCCCGGGTGCCAGGACAGTCGATGGACTTTCAGCCGGCGGCTGGTTGGTATGGAGGTTCGACCGGCAAGCTCGCGCATGTGCACGTGGAGGTGGTGCCCGATTCGACCACCCAGGTCACGCAGTACGAGTCGGGCGTGTTCAGCCTCATCGGCTACGGACGCCAGGGGCTGCCTCCCGCCGCCGCCACCCGCTACACGTCCGACCCGAAGCTGAAGAGCCAGCTCAACCTCGTCCCGATCGGTCTGACGTTCTGGGTCGGCTTCAACTTACAAAGCGGACCGTTTGCGGGCGTCGACGCCGGCCGCGCGGGGCGCCACGCGTTCAGCACCGCGATCGATCGCAAAGCGCTGGTCGACGCCCTGTGCAACCAGAAGACCGCGTGCATCGCCGCGACCGGCGGGTTGATCAGCAAGGGCCTGCAGGGCTATCTGGGCGACGGCGTCGATGCGAACGCGACCTTCGATGCCGCCGCCGCGAAGGCCGAGTACAAGGCCTGGGACCCGGACGGCGTCAAGGTCAAGGGGCTCACCTATACGTACGACACCAACCCGTTCAACAAGGCGGTTTGCACCAACCTCCAGGCCCAGTGGCAGAAGAATCTCGGGGTCTCAGTTGCATGCGTCGAGATGGATCGGAAGACCTTCTTCGACGACCGGAACGGGCGCTGCGCCTACCCGGCGTTTCGCCAGAGCTGGAGCGCGGATTACGACCATCCGCAGGACTGGTTCGACTACCTGTTCGTCACCGGCGCGAGCTCGTCAGGATCGTGCTACACGAATCCCAACCTGGACAAGGTGGTCGCAGGCGCCGACGCGGCCCCGCTGAGCCAGAGCCTGATCGACTACAAGACCGCCGGCCACATGCTGATCAACGACTCGGTCTTCGCGCCCCTGGTGTACGGCGTTCAGCAGTACCTCGCGCATTCCTACGTGGCGGGAGTCGGCGGCAACGCTCTATACGATTTTTCTTGGACGCAGGCGCGGATTCTGAAGCACTAAACGTCCTGTGAGAAGTGGCACGCGGCCAGGTGGCCGCGCACCTTTTCTTCCAGCGGCGGCTCCACCTCGGCGCACGGTGTCGGCACCCGCGCGATGGGACAGCGCGTGTGGAAGCGGCAGCCTGACGGCGGGTTGAGCGGCGAGGGAATTTCCCCAGACAGCTCGACCAGGCGCTTGCCGCGCTGGATCCTCGGATCGGGCACCGGAATCGCCGACAGGAGCGCTTTCGTATACGGATGCTTGGGGGAGGTGTAGGTGCCGGCGCTGTCGGCGACCTCGACGATCTTCCCGAGATACATGACCATGACCCGGTCGCTGATGTGGCGGACGACGGACAGGTCGTGCGCGATGAACAGGTAGGTGAGCTTGAACTCGCGCTGAAGATCCTCTAGCAGGTTGACGATCTGGGCCTGGATCGAGACGTCCAGCGCGGAGATCGCCTCGTCGCAAACCACGAGCTTGGGGTTGAGCGCCAGCGCCCGAGCGATTCCGATCCGCTGTCTCTGGCCTCCCGAGAACTCATGGGGATACCTGTTGTTGAAGTTGGGATTGAGCCCGACGATCTTGAGCAGCTCCTGCACGCGCTCGCTGCGCTTACGTCCTCGCATGACGCCGAAGTTGACGAGTGGCTCCGCGATGATGTCGCCGACCGTCATGCGCGGGTCAAGGGACGCGAAGGGGTCCTGGAAGATCATCTGCATCTGGCGTCGCTGCTGCCGCAGCTTCTCGCCTCGAAGCTTCGTGACCTCGATGTCGTTGATGAAAATCTTCCCCGAAGTCACCGGCAGCAGCTGGGTCACGAGCCTGGCGAGCGTCGACTTTCCGCAGCCCGACTCCCCTACCAACCCGAGCGTTTCACCCTCGACGATCTCGAAGCTGACCCCGTCGACGGCCTTGACCGATTGACCCAGGCCCGCGGGGAAGTGTTTGACCACGTTCTCGACGCGCACGAGCGTCTTGGCCCCGGCCTTCATCGGCGCCGGCTCCTGCTGCAGCGCGGCTTCCGCCATCAGTCGGTCAGCTCGCCCTTGCGCACGCCAGAACCTGCGCCTGGCCGGATGTCGATCAGGTCGTCCGCACCCATCTCCTTGCGCGCTCGCCCCATCGTCACCCAGCAGGCAGCAAGCTGGTCGGGGGCCACCTCCTGCAGCCGCGGCTCGTCCGTGAAGCATTTCTCGATTCGGAACGGGCAGCGAGGGTGGAAACGGCAGCCGGCCGGGGGATGCAGGAGGTCGGGCGCGAGACCCTCGATGGAGCGCAGGCGCTCGTGCCTGAGCGCATCGACTCGCGGGATGCTTCGCAGCAGAGACCACGTGTACGGGTGCTGAGGGTTTTCGAAGATCTGCTCCACGGGTCCCTGCTCGACGATCTCGCCCGCGTACATCACGAGTACTCGCGAGCAGAGCCCGGCCACCACGCCCATGTTGTGGGTGATCATCACGATCGCGGTGCCCAGGTCACGGTTGAGGTCGCCAAGCAGCTCGAGGATCTGAGCCTGGACAGTGACGTCGAGCGCGGTCGTCGGCTCGTCCGCGATGAGGATCGACGGCGCGTTGGCGAGGCCCATGGCGATCATGGCGCGCTGGCGCATCCCGCCGCTCAGCTGGTGCGGGAAATCCTTGGCGCGGCTCTCGGCCGCGGGGATTCGCACCTGCTTCAGGAGCTCGATAGTCCGTGCATGCGCTTCGGCCCTCGACTTGCCGTGCGCAAGCATTGCCTCGTCCACCTGGAAACCGGTCCGCAGCACGGGGTTGAGCGAGCTCTGGGGGTCCTGGAAGATCATCGCGATGTCGCGGCCGCGGATCTCGCGAATCTCCTCGCCGCTGATCTGCAGGAGGTCCTGGTCATGGAAGAGAACCTGGCCCGACACGACGCGGCCCGGATCCGGCACCAACCTCAGGATCGAAAGCGCAGTGATGGACTTCCCGCTGCCGGACTCGCCGACGATGCCGATGCTTTCGCCGGGATACAGGTCGAAGCTCACGCCGTCGACGGCCTTCACTACGCCACCATCGGTCAGGAACTCGGTGTGCAGGTCTTTCACCTGCAGGATCGGGGTCGGCACTATCGCTTCTGGCGCGGGTCTAGCGCGTCGCGCAAGCCGTCGCCGAGAAAGTTGAACGCCATCAGGGTGAGCGAGAGTGCGATCGACGGGGCGATCACCATGTGCGGAGCGATCCGGATCGCGGCCAAGCCCTCGGCGGCCATGGAGCCCCAGGAGGGGGTCGGAGGCTGCACGCCGATCCCCAGGAAGCTGAGGAAGGCCTCGAACAGGATTGCGGCGGGCACCCCGAAGGTGGCCTGGACGATGATCGGCCCCAGCGAGTTCGGAAGGATATGGCCGAACAGGATCTTGGCGGGCTTGGCGCCGCTCGAGCGAGCAGCCTCGATGTACTCGCGCTCACGGAGGGCCAGCGTCTGGCCGCGCACGAGCCGGGTCATGTCCATCCAGCGCGTGGCGACGATCGCGATGATGATGTTGTTGAGGCTGGGGCCGAGGAGCAGCAGAAGGATCATGGCGACGAGCAGGTCCGGGATGCCGTAGAAGACGTTGATGATGAACGACACAACGGAGTCGATCCAGCCCTTGTAGTAGCCGGCGAGCAGGCCGATGGGGACGCCCACCGCAACCACGAACACCTGCGTACCCACGCCGACGATCAGCGAGATCTGCGCCCCGACCATGAGCCGGCTCAGCACGTCGCGGCCCAAGATGTCAGCGCCGAACCAGTGCGCCCAGCTTGGTCCCGAGTACGGTGTCGCGACGCCAACCTCCCTGTACGAGTAGGGCGTGTGGACGATGGCGACCAGGGCAACGGCGACCAGCAAGACCAGGTACACGGAGCTGATCAACGCCATGCGGTTGCGGCGGAGGCGCCGCCAGGCGTCGGACCAGAGAGAAGCTTGAGCGGGAGCTTTGAAGCCGGCCGTGCCGAGCGCGGGCGCTGGGCCGGGACCCGGGACCGGATAGGTGACTGACGTGGCCATCAGTAGCGGATCCTCGGGTCGATCACGACGTAAAGCAAGTCCACCCCGAGATTGGCCAATCCGACCATCGCAGCGTACATCGTGAACACTCCGATGACGATGTTGTAGTCGCGATTGAGAATGCTGTTCGCAAACTCCTTGCCGAGACCCGGGATGCCGAAGATGTTTTCGATGATCACGCCGCCCGTGATAATGCCGATGACCAGCGGGCCGAGAATCGTGATCACGGGGATGAGCGCATTGCGGAGGGCGTGGCGGACCATGATCACCGTTTCGCGCACGCCTTTCGCGCGCGCGGTGCGGATGTAGTCCTGCCGGATCACCTCCAGCATGCTCGCACGGGTCAGGCGGGCGACGATGCTCGCGTAGGGGAAGCCGAGCGCGAAAGCCGGCAACCAGATCTCACCGATGGTGCCGAACCTACCCGTCCAACCGATCTGGAAGTAGAAGGTGCCTTGCGTGAAATTGTCGAGCCACACCGCGAACACCAGGAGTAGGAAGGTGGCGATGACGAAGCTCGGCATGCTGTAGCCGATGACCGAAGTGGTGCTCAGCACGTAGTCGACCCAGGTGTTCTGGCGGATCGCCGCGACCACCCCCAACAGCATGCCCAGCCCGATTGTGAACAGGAGGGCGAACAGGCCGACCTCGGCGCTGACGGTCAGCTCGCGTAGGACGAGCGGAGTGATGGGAACGCCTCGGTTGACCAGCGATTCGCCGAGGTTGCCGTGCAGGAAGAGGCCTGACAGAAAGCTCGTGTACTGGTCCCACAGCGGCCTGTCGAGACCGTAGTGATGGAGCAGCAGCTGGTACTGCGTGCCGTGAAGGTGCTCGTTGAACAGCGCATCGCCCGGCAAGCGGTGAATGCCCAGGAAGACGACCGAAGATACGGCGAACACGGTGAAGACAATCAGCACCAGGCGCTGGCTGATGTAGAGCAGCGTGCCCCTGTTCAGCACTTCAATTCAATTGTGAGGTCATTTCAATCTCGGGTCGCCCCCCACCCTGACCCTCCCCCTGCGGAGGAGGGGAAAAAGAAGAGGGCGCCCGCTTCGAACGGACGCCCTCTATTGCGATCGAACTCAGTGCGAAAGGATCTGGATCTCGTTCCAGTAGTGGTCGAAGAAGGCGTTGGTTCCGGCGCCCTTGACCCACGGCTTGATCAGGAATGCGCCGACGCTGTAGTAGAGCGGGATGTAGGTGACGTCATCTATGAGCATCTGGTTGAGTGACTTGTAGTCCGCCAGCGCAGCCGGCATCGGCTCGGCGTCAGCCTTTTTCAGCAAAGCGTCATAGGCGGCCGTGTCGTAGCCGGTGGTGCAGCCCGAGTCGGGGCAACCGACGACGTTGCCGTACAGGTTGTCGAACCAATCCTGCGGGTGGTTGTAGTCGGCCTGCCAGCCGTCGCGTGACAGGGTGTATGCGCCCTTCAGGCGGGCCTGGATGAATTGCGAATGGGAGACTGGCGCAATGGCCACGTCAACACCCAGGTTGTCGTGCCACTGTGACTGCAGAAACTCCGCGGTCGGCAGGTTGAGCGCGTTCTCGGGGTCGTACGTGTAGGTCAGGCCCTTGGTCTTGCTGCCCGTCGGGTCGGCCGACTGGAGCAGCTGCTTGGCCTGGGCGGCGTCGAACTTCGCCAGGGGATCCTGGTTGGCGCCCATGTACCCGATCAGGGTCGGAGGAATCAAACCTCCTGTGGCCGGGGTGCAGACGATGTTCAGGCAGACGACGGAGACCAGCTTGGTCTTGTCGATCGCCAGGTCGAACGCCAGGCGCAGGTCGTGCGCGCTCTGGCCGTCAGAAAGGAGGAATGGTCCGCCGGCCTGGCGCTTCGCGTCGTGAACCATGTTGAAGCTGACCCAGTACGTGCGCACCTTCGCCTGCAGGGTCAGCTGCGCCTTTTCGTTGCTGGTGCCCTGGATGCGCTGGATGTCGGCGACGGGGAGGTTGCTGTAGCCGCCGTATCCGACGATGTCATAACCGCCCTGCTCGTACTTCGTGATGGCGGTCGAGGCGTCGGTGACCGAAACGTCAAGGTGAATCTTGGTCAGCGTTGGCTTCGGAGACCCCCACCAGTTGGGTACGGCTGCAAAATCGACCGACTGCTTCGGGACGCGAGCCGTCATCTTGAAAGGCCCGGTGCCGATGGCGGTGGCCGGGTTGGTCCACCAGTTGTCGAAATCCTGTTTGACGGCGTTCTCGTCGACGATGTCGCCCGTCGTTCCGGCAAGGGCGATCGCGGTGAGGAACCAGCCGGCAGGGCTGGCCAGCTTGACCTGCACGGTGCTGGCGTCTGGAGCCGTGAGGCCCTTCAGGGTCACCGACGGGTCGTTCTTCTCGAGCAGAGCCTCGAGAGCGGCGCCGCTGGCGGTGTTGGTCGAGACGGTGCTGTAACCGTCGATCGCGGACAGGTTGGTCGCGTATGCGCCCTGCATCGCGGCCGCCCGGTTCCAGGAGTAGAGGACGTCTTTGGAGGTGAACTTGTCGCCGTTGGAGAACGTGACGTCGGTGCGCAGCTTGAACGTGTAGGTCAAGCCGTCAGCGGACGGGGTCGGGACGGCGGCGGCGAGGTCGGAAACGATGTTGAGGTTCTCGTCGAACTTGACGAGGCCGTCGAACATGTTCTGCGAGATCTCGGTGTCGGTCTCAGCGTCGGCCAAGGCCGGGTCGAGGGTGCCGAAGTCGGCGAGGATCGGGAACGTCAGCGTCTGATTCGACGCGAGCGACGTGCCGGTGGTCCCACTTCCTCCACCACACGCGACCAGCACGAGGCTGGACACGCCGCCCACTGCAAGGGCTTTGAGGATCCGTAACGAACCTGGAGTCATAGCTTTCCCCTAATCAAAAGCTTGAGGCGAGAGCCTCTTCCCCCCCGCCTTCTTCCCGGTGTCTTCGCGGGACCACCGGGGCGAGAGCGCGCCGACGAGGGGTGGCGGGCCGAACGCCGCCACTTACTCCACCCACATTGTGGCCTTGCCGGCGGTGAATGTCCACCCAGGTACCCGAGCTGAGCTCGCTGGGCGTGGGATGATCGCTTGGTGGTGGTAGGCGCACGGGGCTTGCGGCGGAAGGAAGGCCGGGGAAAGGTTGACGGATCGACCAGGTTCACGGCCGATCTCGATCTGCCCGGGCTCATGCACGTTCAGCTGGTGCTCAGCCACCTCCCGAGCGCACGCATCCGAAGCATCGACGTCCGCGCCGCACGCGCGGCGCCGGGGGTGCTGGCGGTGGTCACAGGGGCTGATCTCCAGGACGTGGCGGCGGCCGGGCCGGACAAACCCCTGGCCGTCGAGCGCGTCTTCTACACCGGCCAGCCCGTGGTGGCCGTGATCGCCGAGAGCGAGGCGGCCGCGGCGGATGCGGCGGCCCTGGTGGAGATCGATTTCGAATCCCTCCCGTCCGTGGCCAATCCCCAGCAGGCCATGCTGGACGATGCGCCCGAGGTGCTGGAGGCAGACGCCGAAGGCTCCGAGGGTGATGCGTCCATGCACGGCGCCGCCACCGAGTCCGAGTCAGAGCCGGTTCAGCGGCCGCGCAACGTGAGCTCGGTGGCCACCTACAAACGCGGCGACGTCGCGGCAGGGATGGCCGAGGCCGAGGTCATCGTCAAAGAGACCTACGGCATTGCGGGCGTGCACCACTCGCCGATCGAGACGCACGTCTCGATGGTCCGGCCAGAGCCCGATGGCGGGGTCACGATCTGGGCCCCCACCCAGGGCCCGTTCGCGGTCCGGGACGAGATCGCCAAGGTGCTGGATGCGGCACCGCACGAGGTGCGCGTCATCTCGATGCCGGTCGGGGGCGGCTTCGGCGGAAAGGTGATGCTGCTCGAGACGCTGCTGGTCCTGCTGGCGCGAAAGGTCCGGCGCCCGCTTCGACTTGCACTGACTCGCCAGCAGGACTTCCTGGTGGGCCACCCGGCGCCCGCGGCCCGGTTCGACATCGAGCTCGGCGCGAAGCGCGACGGCACGCTGGTTGCGCTGCGCGCCCGCTACCACTACGACAACGGCGCCACCGGCGGCTGGCACGCGGGGATCACCGGTTCATTCCTCGGCGGCACGTATCGCATCCCGAACTTCGATCTCACCGGCTACGAGGTCGCCACGAACAAGACGCCCACAGACGCATATCGCGCGCCTGGGGGCGCGCAGGCTTACTTCGCGCTGGAGTCTGCAATGGACGAGCTCGCGTCCCAGCTGGGAATGGATCCGATCGAGCTGCGCTTGCACAACGCCTCGCGCGAGGGTGACCCCACGGCCGACGAGACGCCCTGGCCGCGGATCGCGATGGTCGAGTGCCTGGAGGCAGCGCGCCGCCATCCCCTGTACACAGCCCCGACCGGCTCCGGCGAGGGCGTCGGTGTCGCGCTCGCATCTTGGGGCGGCGCCCGCTCGCCCGCCGCCGCAGGCTGCCGCGTGGAGCCCGACGGTTCGGTGTCGATCCTGATCGGGTCGCCCGACATCAGCGGCTCCTCGACCGGGCTAGCGATGATCGCGGCAGAGGCCTTCGGGGTCTCGGCCGAGAAGGTTCGCGTGGTCATCGGCGACACCTCATACGCACCGCAGGGTCCGATGGCGGCCGGCAGCCAGGTCACGTACAGCGTGGGCGGGGCAGTCTACGAAGCTGCGCTCGAAGCCAGGCGCCAGCTACTCGAGATCGCGACCGAGGAGCTGGAAGCCGCGCCCGAGGACCTCGACATCGTCGACGGCAGGGTCACCGTCAAAGGCGTTCCGGAACGTTTCGTCGAAATCACGAAGCTCGTGGCGCTGAGCACGGAGTTCATGGGCCGCCACCGGCCCATCAACGCGACCGGCAGATCGGCCGTCCAGAGCGCATCGCCCGCGTTCACCGTCCACATCGCGCGCGTCCGCACCGACCCGGAGACCGGAGCGTTTCAGCTGACTGGCTACGCCGCGATCCAGGACGTGGGGCGGGCGATCAACCCGCCGGAGGCGGAAGGCCAGGTCCACGGCGGTTCGGTGCAGTCGCTCGGGCGGGCGCTCGGGGAGCAGCTCGTGTACGACGCCGAGGGCCAGCTCCGGAGCGGGAGCTTTCTTGACTACGAGCTCCCGACCGCGGACCAGCTGCCGCTGATCGACGTCGAGCTGGTGGAGGTCCCCTCGCCCGTCGGCCCTCTGGGCGCGAAGGGTGTCGGCGAGCCGCCGGCGATACCAGGAGCCGCCGCGCTGACCAACGCCCTGGCGCGAGCGACCGGCATCCGGGTTCGAGAGGTTCCGCTCGACCGCTCGGCCTTCATCCGGTAGGCGCGCCAGACATGCGTCGCCGTGAGGACGCGCCGGCATCCGCCGAGAGGGGAAGCCCCGGTTCGTCGATGCGCGCATACGTCGCGCGCACGCTGCCCGAGTGCTCGCCGATCCTGGTCTGCAACCGCGCTCCCCGAGAGCTGGACCCGGGCGGCGGCTTCAAGCGCGGAGCCGGCGGAGTCATCACCGCCCTGCTCACCCTCGCCGAGGCGACAGAGGCGGAGTGGGTCGCGTGCGCCCGCAACGACGACGAGCGTCAGATGGCCGCCAGCCAGGGCTCGGCATTCACGGTCCCGCTCCTGAACTCCACCGGCCGCTTGCACTACGCGGTTCCGACGAGGGAGCAGTACGACATGTACTACGGGGTGTTCGCCAACCCCGTGCTGTGGTTCATCCAGCACTACCTCTGGGACCTCGGCAACGAGCCGGTGATCGACGACCGCATCCACCAGGCGTGGTCGGATGGCTACGTCAGCGTCAACCGACAGGTGGCCGAGAAGGTCGTGAAGGTCGCACGCGACGCGCCGAGGAGGCCATTGGTCCTCGTGCACGACTACCAGCTCTACCTGGTTCCAGGCTTGGTGCGCAAGGCGCTGCCCGAGGCGATGCTTCAGCACTTCGTGCATGTGCCATGGCCGACGCCGCAGTACTGGAAGGTGCTTCCCAAGCCGATGCGCGACGCGATTCTCGAGGGACTTCTCGGATGCGACATCGTCGGCTTCCAGTCGAGCCTGGACGTGCGCAACTTCCTCCTGACCTGCGAGGAGAACGCCGGCCTCCAGGTGGATGAGAAGGAGCGGGCCGTCTTCTTCGGCGGTCGCGTGGTTTACGCCCGCCACTACCCGATCTCGATCGATGTCGCTACGACATCACGGCTCGCCGCTTCGCGCGGGGTCAAACGGCAGGAGCGCGACCTGAGCACATGGCGGCCTCGGCACCTGATCGCGCGCATCGACCGGACGGATCCGTCGAAGAACATCGTTCGCGGGTTCATCGCGTATGACAAGCTCCTCCGCTACCACCCCGAGCTGCGCGGCCGGGTTCAGTTCTGGGCCTTCCTCCAGCCGTCGCGCCAGGACGTGGCCGTGTACAGCCGGTACCTCCGGACGATCCGGCAGACGGTGGGTCGCATCAACAGCGAGTTCGGAACCGAGACGTGGCTTCCGATCCGGCTGGAGATCGGGGAGAGCGAGCGCAAGGCGATCGCCTCGCTGAAGAACTTCGACGTGCTCCTGGTCAATCCCGTCTACGACGGGCTGAACCTTGTGGTCAAGGAGGGCGCCCTCGTCAACGCGACCAACGGTGTGATCGTGCTTTCAGAAAACGCGGGCGCGCACGAAGAGCTGCATGAGCACGTGCTGTCGATCAACCCGTTCGACGTCGAGGCCACCGCGGCGGCCATGTATGCCGGTCTCACCATGGCTCCCGAGGAGCGGCGCCGCTTGAACGAGGGGGCACGCGAGGTCGTCCGTAGCAACGACATCACGCGGTGGATCAGCCGTCAGGTGCAGGACCTGCGCGACCTGGTCGTTTCGCCCGTCCGCTCCTGGACACGCTAGCGGCGGCCGCGTTCAGTCCTCGTCGCAACCGCCAGGAGCCCGGCGAGCACCCCGCCTTCGAACACCCCGTAGAAGGCCGAGCGCAGAATCGGTTGGTTGAATGGCCCGATGTTGAGCAAGAAGGTCAGAATCGCGCACACCGGGAATGAGAGCGCAAGCTGCTTCCAGGTGTCGAGTGCCTCCCACCACAGGATGAGCCGGGGTGGTGGCTTGGGCGTTTGCCTCATGGCGACATTCTTCCTGCTGTGCGCCGCCGCGTGCGATCCCGTGACCGGGACCGGCTCCGGCACGCCTCCCGATCCCAAGGGCTTCATTCGCGTGGCCGAGGTGACACAAACGGCCGTCGTCACTTTGATCGCGGGACATCCGGCGACGGACAACCAGTTCAACTATGACGGCTATAGCGACGGGGCTCTGGTGCTCACAGTCCCGGTTGGTTGGCAGCTGACGATCCAGTGCGAGAACCACGGAACGGTGCCCAACTCATGCGCCGTGGTCGGAGACGGCAAGGCAACGGCTGCAGTGCATGCCGACTGGTCCACCCCAAACCCTCAGCGCGGTCTGGACCCCGGACAGTCGGCCAGCTTCGCGTTCAATCCGGCGGCGGGCAGCTACCGCATCGCATCTCTGGTCGGCGGCAACGAAGCGAGCGGCATGTGGGCGGACCTGGAGGTAAAAGAGGGAGGCGTTCCGACTCTGACCGCTCCCTGAGACGCTAAGGCACGTCCCCCCAATCACCCGCTTTCGGCGGGAGCTTCCCCCTCTCGGGGGAAGCGAGAGCTCCAGACCTTCCCCGCTAACTGGGAAGGGAATAAGACTCAGCCCACTCCACGATCTCGTTCAGGAGGGCGGCCGCTTCCTCCGGCCCCGAGACCACGACATCGCACCGGTCGAACAGGTGGGGCGGCGCCTCAGCTGAGCTGACCCCGACGCACATGTGCGGGATGTCCAGCGAGCCGATGTACTCGAACATCGAGCGGTCGTTTTCATCGTCGCCGAAGCAGACGACCCCGCCCGGGTCCTCGCCCGGCATCAGCGCCGCCAGCGCGCTGCCCTTTCCTGCCTTGGGCGCGTGAACCTCCATCACCTTGCGTCCCAGGTAGCCGGCCAGGGGCCGTCCCTCGAGCAGCGGCTGTAGCAACGCCAGCATCTCCTCGCCGCTCATGTTCGTGCCGCGAAAGTGGATCGCGCTGCTCGCAGGCTTGACCTCGAGCCACGCGCCGGGGATGCCCTCGAGCAGAACCGCGACATCCCAGTTGAATTCCTCGAGCGCGTCCCGGTGGGCGTGTCGTGGGGCGGCCAGCCCGCTGTCGCCGATGAGCCTGACTCCGGAGATGGGCACCAGCGCCTCGAGCTGGAGGTTGGTACGGCTGCTCAGGACGATGACGTCGGCGAGCAGCCGGACGAGCCGGCTCAGTGCCTGCAGGGCGTCGGGCCGTGCCACGGTCTCCGCCGGGTCGGGGACGATCTCCGCCAGCGTGCCGTCGAAGTCGGTGACCAGGACGAGCTCGCTCGGAGGAACCTTTGACGCCGGGGAATTCCTCCAGGCGCCAACAAGCTCGTCGGTTTGGAGCATCTCCTTAATTAGTAGCAGGGCGGTGACGCTCGACGATCGAGATGAATTTTGTGCTCGGCGGGAGCGTGCCGAACGAATGGCCCCAGTCACCACCCAGGCGCGAGGCGCAGAACGCATCCGCCACGTCCGGATCGCCGTACCGCACCAACAGCGAGCCCTGGAGGACCATGGCCATGCGCTCGACCAACCGGCGGGCGCCCGATTCGGCAGCGCCCGCGTCCCTCAGGTCAAGCTTCAGGCCCGCGACAGCCCGGTCGAGCCGCACGTCTGAACCGCTTGCCCGTTCCACCTCGGTGAGCAAGGCTGCGATCGACTCCGGCTCGCGGCCCATCGCGCGAAGCACGTCAAGCGCGTTGACGTTCCCCGACCCCTCCCAGATCGAGTTGAGGGGCGCCTCGCGGTAAAGGCGCGGCAGGATCGACTCTTCGACGTAGCCATTTCCGCCGTGGCATTCCAGCGCCTCGGCCACGACTGCGATCGCGCGCTTGCACGTCCAGTACTTGGCGATCGCCAGTCCGAGGCGGCGGAAGTGCGACTCGTCCGCATGATCGGACTCGCGGTCGAAGGCTCCGGCGAGACGCATCATCAGGATCGTCGTGGCTTCGGATTCCACCGCGATGTCCGCGAGCACGTTGACCATGAGGGGCTGCTCGCTGAGGAGCTTTCCGAACGCGCTGCGGTGCGCGGTGTGATGCGTCGCCTGCGCGACCGCCTGCCGTATGAGCGAGGCCGAGCCGATGACGCAATCCAGCCGGGTGTGGTTGACCATCTCGATGATGGTGCGAACCCCTCTTCCCTCTTCCCCGACCCTGACCGACCACGCGTCTAGAAGCTCGATCTCGACGGAAGCGTTCGATCGGTTGCCGAGCTTGTCCTTGAGGCGCTCAATGTGGAAGCCGTTGAGTGTGCCATCCGGAAGCACACGCGGCAGCAGGAAACAAGTGAGCCCGCCGGGCGCTTGCGCAAGGACCAGGAACGCATCGCACATGGGCGCAGAGCAAAACCATTTCTGGCCGGTGAGGAGGTGCTCGCCGCCGGTGCCCGTGGGCACTGCACGCGTCGTGTTGCTGCGAACGTCAGAGCCGCCCTGCCTCTCGGTCATCGCCATCCCGAAGAGAGCTCCCCGTTTGGTGGATGCCGGGCGAAGGCCAGGGTCGTAGTCGAGCGTGGTCATCAGGGGTTCCCATTGGCCGGCCAGGTCTTTCTGCTGCCGGAGCGCGGGCACCGCCGCGTAGGTCATCGACACCGGGCAACCGTGCCCGCCCTCCACCTGCGACCAGATGTAGAAAGAGGCGGCGCGCGCGGCATGCGCGCCGGGACGAGGCTCGCGCCACGGCATCGCGTGCAGCCCGTGGCCGACCGCCACCTCCATCAATCTATGCCAGGCGGGATGAAACTCGACCTCGTCGATCCGGTTGCCGAATCGATCGTGAGTGCGGAGCTGAGGTGGGTTGGCGTTGGCCTGGAATCCCCAGTCGATCGCCTCCTGCGTTCCCGCGAGGCGGCCGAGGTCGTGCACCTGGTCCTGAGCCCAAGCTGCGCCTTCGCGCTCGAGCGCCTCGCGCAGCGTCGCGTCGGCCTCGAAGAGGTTGTAGTCGACCAGCGGCGGGGGTTGGTTCGAGCTCATCCGGCTACAGGCTAGCTCGGGCGGGCGGCAGCGCCGACCCCGTCGCCTTGCGCGATCTCGCGCAGGGCGCCCAGATGACGTTCGAATGTTCGTCTGCCCTCCCTGGTTAGGGACAGCCACGTCCTGCCCCGCTTGCCAACGAATCCCTTGTCGACTTTGACGTAGCCGGCCTGTTCGAGCATGCTCACCTGCTTGGACAGCATCGAGTCGGTCACCTCGACGTGGTCCCGAACGAAGCTGAACTCGACCTTGCTGGCCGCCGCCAGCAGAGCAGTGATGGAAAAGCGAACCGGATGACCAAGCAGCTCGTCCAGCGCGTGGCGCGGATGGCTCAACGCCGCCAGATCAGCCAGGCCCCGACCACCAGCGGGATCGTGCCCACCGCCGCGCTGATGCCGAAGTGATAGCTGGGCTGACTCGCCGCCCACCATCGCGTGCCTATGCTCACCCCGACGACGATCGCGTTCCAGACATTGAAAACGGCGACGCCGCCGAAGTACAGGAGAATCCCCGTGCGGCTGTAGGCTCGAACTCGCAAGAAGGCGAGTACGAGTCCGACCAAACCAACGACCATGACGGCGAGGAGCGCTGGCCCCACAACCGGCCCGGCCCGACGCGGATCCGGCAGCGTACTCATGAGAGCCCCGACGGCAAGGTAAAGGGCGGCGATGCCGAGAACAATCCACCCGAGCTGATGGTCCGTGCGGTGCACGCGCACGGCCTGGCTGTTTGCCTCGGCCAGCGCAGCCTGGGCTTCGAGCGGCGTTGGGGCTGAATCGCTCACAACCTGCAGGCTAGCATTCACTTGCCAATTTGGCAAGTCCTTTCCGATACGGTAAGTCTTAGCCGGCTTCTTTCGCCAGGTCGGCCACGATGCGGAGCTGCTCTTTGCGTTCGTCGTTGTCGAACGCCATCGGCGAGACGATGAGGGTTTCGACTCCCGCGTCGCGGAAAGCGCGGATGCGCTCCTTCGCGCGCTGCGGCGTGCCGGCGATGCTGACGGCGTCGATCAGGTCGTTTGGCAGGGCGAGCATCGCCTCGCTCTTCCGCCCGGCCAGGTAGAGCTCCTGGACCTCCTGCGCCTCGCGCTCGAACCCGTACGACGAGACAAGGCGGTTGTAGAAGTTCTGCTCGCGCGAACCCATCCCGCCGACGTAAAGAGCGAGGACCGGCCGCATGGCGTTGCGCGCGACCTCGGGATCGTCGCCGATCATGACGTTGACGCTGGGGCAGATACGGAAACCATCGAGTGACCGCCCCGCCACCGCTGCGCCCTCCTCGAGTGGCACCCGGAGCGCCGCAGTGTGCTCGGGCGAGAAGAAGACCGGCAGCCAGCCGTCCGCGATCTCGCCCGCCAGGGCGACGTTCTTCGGTCCGAGCACCGCCAGGAAGATCGGGATGCGTTCCTGCGCCGGCCGGATCGTGAGCTTGAGCACCTTGCCGGGACCATCCGGCAGGGGCAGCTCCAGCGTCTCGCCGTGAAACTCCACCTTCTGATGCGCGAGCGCCATCCGCACCACGGCGACGTACTCGCGCGTGCGCTGCAGCTGCTTGGCGAATCGCACGCCGTGCCAGCCTTCGGAAACCTGCGGACCCGATGTGCCGAGTCCGAGGAGGAACCGGCCGCCCGAGAGCTGGTCGATCGTCGCGGCGGTCATGGCCGTCATGGCGGCGCTGCGCGCGGGGATCTGGAAGATGCCGGCGCC
>Ga0208356_1000248_pt1 | contig 15896 bp, 15 predicted proteins | sample NGESurshal072012_4_FD_184467 | JGI IMG/M metagenome (GOLD analysis project Ga0208356, IMG submission 184467) | Arctic peat soil microbial communities from Barrow, Alaska - NGEE Surface sample 53-1 shallow-072012 (SPAdes) | ecosystem: Environmental > Terrestrial > Soil > Wetlands > Peat ... | reverse complement strand
CGAGATCTCGAAGTTCTTGTAGCTGTTGGCCGTGATCGCGGTGTAGGCCGCCGAGTCGTCCAGCACCTTCAGGTTCAGCTGGACGCCGATCTTCTTGAAGTCAGCCTGGATGATCTGGTACGACCGCTGGCCATAGGAGTTCTGGATGTCGGTCGGCATGATCACCGTGTATGACATCGGGTGGCCGTCGGCCATCCGGACCCCGCCCGAACCCATCTTGTAGCCCGCCTGGTCGAGCAGCTGGTTCGCCTTGGCCAGGTCGAACGGAGCCGGCTTGATCGCCGGGTCAGACCAGTGGCCGGTGGCGGGCGGGATGATCGACGCTCCGGGCTGGCCGTGGCCGAGCAGGGATGTCTTCACGATGGCCTGCCGGTCGATTGCGTCGTCGAACGCCTGCCGCAGCAGCGGGTTCAGCAGTTCCCTGTGGCTGGCCTGCTGCTGCGGGCTGGAGTTGATGATGAAGTCGTCGAACACGACGCCCGGGCTGGACCGCACCACGAAGTGAGCCGATCTGAGGGTGGTCACCGAGGTCGGCGGCACCACCTCGACCCCATCCAGCTGGTTGCTTTTCAGCGCGGTGATCATCGCGTCGGTGGTCTGGAAGAACTGCAGGCCGAAGCCGTCGATGTGCGGCCTGGGGCCATAAAAGGCCGGGTTGCGCCTGAACAGCGCGATCTGCTTCGGCGTGTACTTGGTCAGGACGAACGGCCCGCCGGAGACGATCGGCGCGTTGTTGGTGAACCGGGTCAGCGCCTTGCCGCTGCCGGTGGCGTACTTGGCCCAGATGTGCTCGGGCAGGATCGGCACCTGCTGCACCTGCGACAGCACGTTGGCCACCGGCCGCTTGTAGGTCAGCACCAGGGTGGTGGCGTTCGGCGCGATGGCACTCTTCAGGTGCGCGACGTAGCCCGCGGAGTTGGCCGTCGCCCCGTCCTGGTACTTGAGGATGGTCTGGTAGGTCCAGGCCGCGTCGGCCGCGGTCAGCGGTTTGCCGTCGGACCACTTGGCGCCCGGCTGGGTGTGGAAGGTCCAGACCCGCCCGTCCGGGCTCTCCGACCAGCTGCGCGCGAAGTCCGCCACGAACTGCAGCTTGGGGTTGTACTGGACCAGCATGGGATAGATGTACTCGAACGTGACGTATGCGTCACCTTGGAACGCGACGAACGGGTTCAGCGAGTCAATGCTGGAGTTGCTGCCCAGCCGGAACACGCCGCCGTCCTTGGCGGAACTCCCGGACGCGCCGCCGCACGCGGCCGCGGCCAGCATCACGACGGCTGCCGCCGCGATCAGCCGGGCGCCTTGACGGGGCCCGCGCGGGTTCTCCCCGCGCGGGTTTTCCCTGTATGGGTTTCCCCGGCGCGGGCGCAAATTCCTGGCGAGCGACAGGTATCTCCCGGGCATCTGACCGCGGCCTTCCATGCGCCCACCCTCGTTCCTGGAGACGCCCGGGATCCGCCCCGCCAGACTGACCGGGAAACCATCTGAATAGCCGTTTAGGGTTGCCTATCTGGACAGAAGCGTCAACCCCCGGGCCCTAACCGCCGCCGCGACGTGATCTAACAATGGGGTTTCGGCACCCTTCCGTAACGAGTGATCATCACCTGTGGGGGTAACTCCCATGTGTGGGGATGCCTGGGCTTGTGCTTCGGGGGCGGTACCGGCTGGATCTGCTCATCGCGACTGGGGGGATGGGCGAAGTCTGGCGCGGTACCGACCTGGCTATCGACCGCCGGGTAGCCATCAAGGTGGTGCGGCCAGAGCACGCCGACGATGAGGAAGGCCTGGCCCGGTTCCGGGCCGAGGCCCACTATGCGGGGTCGCTGTCGCACCCGAACATCGCCCAGGTCTTCGACTATGGGGAAGCTGTGGCTCCCGAGCCGGGGTACCTGGTCATGGAGCTGGTGGACGGGCTGTCCCTGACCCGCATGCTGGACGACGGGCCGCTGCCGCCCGACGACGTCATGGACGTCGTGGCCCAGACGGCCCGGGGGTTGGCTGCCGCCCACCGGGCCGGGCTCATCCACCGTGACATCAAGCCGGGAAACCTGCTGATCAGGTCGGACGGCCTGGTTAAGATCACCGACTTCGGGATCGCTCACGCGGCCGACGAAACGTCCGTCACCCAGCCGGGGATGCTCATCGGGACCCCGGCCTACCTGGCGCCGGAACGGGTGTCCGGTGGGCCCGCCTCGCCCGCGACCGACCTGTACTCGCTCGGCGTGGTCGCGCATCAGTGCCTGACCGGGCGCGTCCCGTTCGCGGGCGAGCCTCTCGTGGTCGCCCTCGCGCACCTGGACCAGGGCATGCCTGCCCTGCCGCCGTCCGTGCCGCCCGGGGTGGCGGCGCTCGTGTACGAGCTGACCCGCCAGGATCCCGCGGCCCGGCCGCCGTCCGCCTGGGATGTCGCCCTGCGGGCTGAGCACCTCCGGGTGCTCCTGTCCAGCCCGGAGGCACTCAGCCGGCACGGGACGGCGGCGGCCCCGCTGGCGGTACCCGGGGCGGAGGGCGCGCTGCTGGCGGGCGCGGCGCTGCCGGGCGGCGCGCCCGGCGCCGCCGCCGGTCCGCCTGCCGCCTGGTCCCGGCCTCCGGGACCCGGCAACCGTCCCCGGCGGGGCGCGCCGTACCGGGCGCGGAAGCGGGCCAGCCTGCCGGCCCGCGGCGCACTGGCGGCGACCGGGCTGGTGGCGATCGCCTTCATCACCTGGACGCTGGCCACGCTGCCCCGGCCCGCCCAGGACCAGACGCCGGCCCTGGTCCCGCCCGTAGCGGCCACCCGGAGCGACGCGCCTGGCGGCCTGCCCGGGCAGAGCCCGGTCGCGGCCACGCACATCGCCGGTACCGGTAACGCCAACGTGGCGCAGGTGGCCGCGACCCCGCAGCCGTCCAAGTCGGGCGGGCGCTCGTCCCCGACGCCCTCGGCGACCCCGGGCTCGCCCACCGGCACGCCCACCCCATCAGGCAGCCCCACGCCCACGCCCACGCCGAGCTCGCCGACCCCCACGCCCACGCCGAGTACCCCGACCCCGACCACCACGCCGTCACCCACCACGACTGAGCCGACGTCACCCGCGCCGACCACGTCCATCAGCTCGCTGACCCCGACCTTCACGCCCGCACCCTCCCTCGACGCGAGCGTCGGCCCGGAGACCAGCCTGCCGAGCGTGCAGGCCGGCCGCTGACGCGACGCTCAGGGAGACGGGGCGGGAGCGGGGAAGGTCTGCACGCCACGGCCATCGGCCGCGCCGGCCACCCGGACCAGCAGCAGCGCCGCATCATCGTCCAGCGGCGCGCCCACGTGCCGCAACAGGTCGTCACGGAGCCGGTCCAGCAGCTCGCCGTCCGGGCCACCGGCGAGCGCGGCGACCCGCTCCTCCAGTGGATAAAACTGACGGCGCGCATCACGGGCCTCGGTGACACCATCGGTGTACAGCAGCAAAGCGTCACCCGGCTGCAGCGGCACGGTGCGTTCCGCGCCGGACGTACCGCCGAGCGACATCAGCCGCAGCGGCAGGGACGGTGCGGGCACGTCCACCGTGGTGACCCGCGGTCCGTCCTGGCCGTCCGGGCCGGCGGTGCCCGGGCTCAGCACGAGGGGCGGGGGATGACCGCAGTTGTAGACGGTCAGGCGGCCCCCGGCGGAGTCGATCTCGGCCAGCACCGCGGTGACGAACTCTTCGAGTGGCGCCGCGGGGCGGCGGGCCAGGCTCGCGTCGATCCGCCGGGCCACCTCGGCCAGCGTGTATACCTCGTGCGCGACCTCACGGAACACCCCCAGGACGTCCGCGGCGATCTCCACCGCGTCCAGTCCCTTGCCCCGCACGTCCCCGACGATCAGGCGGATGCCGAACTGGGTCCGCGTGACCTCGTACAGGTCTCCGCCGACCCGCGCCTCGGCGGCCGCCGCCAGGTACACGACCCTCAGTTCCAGCGGCCCGACCTGGCGGGGTAGCGGGCGCAGCAGGGCCCGCTGTGCCGCCTCGGCCACCGAGGTCACGTCGGCCAGCCGCTGGTCCTGCCGCCCGCCCCGGGCTCCGCCGGTCGCGCTGAGGACGGTCACGACCAGTACGGCCACCGCGGTGGCCGCGGGGAGTTCCGGGGTCGTGGTGAACGGCGCCGTCACGATCGCGGCCAGCAGCATCACAGCCCCGTAGGCCAGGGGCCGGCGCGGCGTCGCGGCACCGATGCCGGCCAGGGCCGGCGGGACCGCCAGGAGGGGCAGCAGCAGCTGTGCGTCCGGGGCGCTGGTCGCGGCCAGCACGATCAGGGCGGCTGCGGCAGGGAGGGCGCACAGGGCCAGCCAGTACCGGGTGAGCCAGCCGGTGGGCCAGGGGACCGCGCGGAGGGCCGACCGTCCCCGCTCCAGTGGAGCCAGCATCTAGTGGCCGTGAGTTACGGCAGCCGCGTCACGCAGCATGGGAACGCTCCTCGCTGGCCGAGCGGATACCGGGCGGGGGCCGGAATACGCCCACAATAGTGCATGGGCCGCCGGATCCACCGAGCGGAATCGGGGTCCCGGCCGGGATCACGGGCTGGCCGGAGCGGGGAACCGGCAAGCTCAGGACGCCGCGGTCAGCGTCGATCATCTTCTCGATGGGGCCTTCCGCGACGCACAGGCCGGCCCGGGCGGCCCGCGTCACGATCCACTGTGACCTCCGGCCGCCTCCAGTTTGCGATCTCGATCCCCCAGTTCGTCTCCGACGGCACCTTCGATCCGGCGGCCTTCCGCACTACGCCGCCGAACCCCCAGGGGCAGGTGATCCCGCTCGACCTGGGTGTCGACCTCAACGGGAACCTGCAGGCTGGGCACGTGTTCGTGGCCTACCAGCAGGACGTGCAGCGGCAGTTCGAGACCGTGCAGGCACGGCTGGCCGGCGAGCCTCACAGGTCCCGGCGCATGCACACGCGCGGCCAGCGGTCCAGGCCGTGCTCGGCCTCCCGGCGCCGGATCTCCCGCAGCCCCGGCGTGATCTCAGCCTCAGCTAGCTGCCGGAACCCGCACCGCTCGTAGTAGGGCGCGTTCCACGGCACCTCGGTGAACGTGGTCAGGGTGAGCGCCGGCATGCCCGCGGCGGCCGCCCGGCCCGCGGCGTGCTCCAGCATCGCCCGGCCCACCCCGCGGTGCGCGCTGGCCGGGTGCACCGACACCTGCCCGACGTGCAGGCTGCCGTCCACCAGGCCGGCCACGAGGTAGGCGACCAGGCGCCCGTTCTGTCCCACCGCGACCCAGACCCGTCCAGCTTGCCGGTACGCGGTGAGCTCGTCCAGCGACAACGGCTCGCCGTCGGCGATCTCGGGCATCCCGATGTCGCGGAAGGCCTCCCCGGCGGCCCGCTCGATGTCCCGCAGCGCCGGCAGTTCCGCCGCCGCGGCGGCCCTGATCCGCATCCCGTCACCGGCTCCTGTCCGCGGATGGGCCGGCCACCGATTCGCGCAGCACCAGGCGCATCGGCTCGCGGATCATGACGTCACCGGCTTCTCCCTGCTCGATGCGGGCGATCAGGGCATCCACCGCCGCGCTGCCCAGCTCGGCCGGCGGCATGGCCACGCTGGTCACCGGGACGTCGAGGAAGGCCAGGCACTCGTCCTCGTCCAGGCTGACCACCGACATGTCCGCGGGCGCGGCCAGCCCGGCGGCGCGCAGCGCGGCCATCACCCCGAACAGCTGGTTGAGGCTGCCGACCACGCACGCGGTGGGAGGGGCCCTGTGGTCCGGAGCACTGCGGTGCAGCAACCGCTGCGTGGCCGCCCAGCCGCCTTCCTCGGTCGCGTCGGCGTGCAGCACGGTGAGCTGCACGCCCCGGCCCGCGCAGACCCGCCGGGGCCGCCAGTTCCCGGCGGTGCACAGTGTCCACGGCGGACGGCCCGTCAATGAGCGCCACGCTGCGGTGCCCGAGCGCGGCCACATGATCCACGAAGAGCCGCACCGCCCCCGGCTCGTCCATCACCACGTCGTTCCCGTGCGCCGGCCCGCGCCGGTTCACGTACACGTGCGGCACCGCGGTGAGCCGGCCCAGGGGCCCGCCGTCGGCGTGCGCCGGGATCCGCAGCGAAGTGGCCAGCAGCAGGCCGTCGGCGCGGCTCTCCTCGACCAGGTAGCGGTAGCTGGCCGGCGGCGGCGGGTCGTCCCCGGGTTCCTCCATGATCATGACAACGTAGCCGCGTTCGCTGGCCGGCTGCAGCGCACCCCGTTGCAGCCGGACCCAGATCGGGTTGCGCAGCAGCGGGATGACGAAGGCCAGCGCGCCGGTGCGCCGCCGTTTGAGCGCCCGGGCCAGCGCGTTCGGCCGGTACCCCTGCTGCCGGGCGGTGTGCCAGATCCGTTCGTAGACCTCCGGCCGGACGGACTGCGCCAGGTCACCGTTGAGCACCCGGGACACAGTCGAGGTGTGCACCCCCACCGCCTCGGCGATGTCCACCAGGCGGGACGCGCGGCGCCGGCCCGGCCGCGGTTCGGGCGGCACCGCTCCCGGCCCGGCCTGGGCATGGTCCGGCGTGTCTCGGTCCGGCGTGTCAGTCACGGGGCTGGTCAGTCACACGGTCTCGGCGATGCCGCGGGTCAGCAGGATCGCCGCACAGAACGACCGGTACGTGGCCAGCGGGTCGCCCCCGGTGCAGCGCAGTTCCCGAGGCCCGGTGCGCTCCACCCCGCGAACCCAGCTGGCTGCCTCGGCGATATCCGTGGTCCGGACCGAGAGTTCCAGCACCGCCTGGCTGAGCGGCGGCGGCGATGACGACGCCGCGCCCGCGACCGCCTGCTGCGCGGTCTCCCGGATCAGCGCGCAGGCCCGGGCCGGGTGCAGGCTGTGCGCGGCCAGCCGGCTGACCGGCTCCTTGACCACGGCCGCGTGCACACCGGGGATGAGGGCGGCGGTCTCCTCGCAGGCCTGCCTGTCCCCGGTGACCAGGACCACCGGCACGCTGTAGTGGGCGGCCACCAGCGCGTTGATGCCCGCCTCGCCGGTCACCACCCCGTCGAGCCGGGCTTCCATCACGGCCCGTGGGTTGTAGGTGTGCGACAGCCCGGCCGGTGCGCCGATCGAGCCGTGGTAGGACACGAACAGCACCGCGTCGAAGCTGCTATCCAGCCCCTGCATCATGTAGAGCGGCTTGTGGCTGCCGGAAATGTAGGACGCCCGGCCCGCCAGCGCGTCCGGCGGCAGGTTGCGCATGGTCGAATGCGAGTCGTTGACCACGATCTCGCTGGCCCCGCCGGCCAGCGCTCCCTCGATGGCCGCGTTCACCTCGGCCAGCAGCAGCCGCCGTCCCGCGGCCGCTTCCGCGCCGTCGCCGACGCACTGCGCCCAGTCGACCACCCCGGCCGTGCCTTCCATGTCGCTGGACAGGAAAACCTTCACGCCCGCCTCCGCTCCAGCACCCGGTAGTCCTCGTCGGCCGCGGTCATGACGGCGTAGGTCGCGCCCGCGCTGGTGGACGCCCCGCCGTGACGGCCGTCCGGCGTCAGGCACAGGCACTGCAGCGGGCTGCGGAACTCGTCCAGCAGGTCCGCGGTCTCCGCCAGTGCCACGGCGCAGGCCCGCGCCGGGTCGCCGGCCGCCGCCAGATGGAACAGTACCGACCGGGCGGTGCTGCCGCGGATGGCCAGCTCACCGCGGCCGGTGCAGGCCGCCGCCCCGACCCGGTTGTCACAGTAGTTTCCCGCGCCGATCAGGGCGGAGTCACTGACCCGGCCCGGGTACTTCCACGGGTAGCCGCTCGTGCTCACCCCGGCCGCGAGGTTCCCCGCGGCGTCGAGGGCCAGCATGTTGACCGTGCCCCACGGGCCTGCCATCCTCGCGGAGGCCGGCGGGTGCGGACTGGTCGAGCGGGCCGCGGTCGAGACGCACGTCCGCGGGCTCAACCGGGTCCTCGCCGCACTCGGCATGACCGCGGACCCGTCCCCGGGCGTCCCCGGGCCGGGTCCGGCCCACCTGCGGCGCTTCCTGTGGCTGCGCTGCACCGGCGAAGGCTGGTGGGAACCGGCGGTAGGGCCCGGGGAGAGCGTCACCGAGGGGCAGCTGCTCGGCACCGTGAGCACCCTCGACGGGGCCCGGGTCATCCAGGCCATCACCGCGCCCGCGGCCGGCGTGCCCCTGTTCGTGACCAGCTCACCGGCGGTGGCCGCGGACGGCCTGCTGCTCGGCCTGGGCTCTGAGTAGCCCGGGTCTACGCGCCGACCCGCTCACGCACTTCCTGCACCGCCCACTGGTTGCCGTCCGGGTCGGCGAAGAACATGAACTTCCCGCCGTCCCGGGGGTCGAGCTGCTGGACGTCCGAGACCTCGACGCCCCGGCCAGTCAGCTCGGCGCGGGCTGCGTCGATGTCCCCGACCACCAGCTGAAGCCGCGCCGCCGCCCCGGCGGGGTCGTCCGCGCTGATCAGCGCGGGGCCGATCACGACCGAGCAGGCCGATCCGGGCGGCGTCATGTGCACGACCCGCATGTCCGGGGTGGGCTGTGTGTCGGCGTCGAGATGGAAGCCAAGCTTCCCGAGGTAGAACTCTTTCGCCCGGTCCACGTCGGTGACGGGGACGACGACCACTTCAAGCTTCCAGTCCATGATGAGTGCTCCTTCCGGCTGGGGCGCCTGGGCGGCGCTCCTGCCCCAAGGACGAAGCCGCCGCACGAGTTTCGACAGCCGCGCCCATCGGCTGGGTAAATTACCCGCTCGCGCTCCGCGGCCCGCTGGGGGGTAGGTCCAGGCCTACTCCGCTTTTAGGTGCGTCCCCATAGCGCCGCGCCGTCGGGCAGGTCACGATGGGTGACATGTGGATCCTCTTCATCGTCGGGTGGCGGCTCATCAGCAGAATGCTGCGTTATCTGGGCCGGGGTGCCTTGCTCGTGCCGGTCGCCGCGATGGGCATGGCGCTGTTCGGGTTTCGCCCGTGGACCCTCGCGGCGCTGGTCCTGGCCGTGATCGTGGCGGTCTGGCGGCCGGCCCTGGCCACGGTGCTGCTGCCGGTCACCATGGTGGTCGCCGGGATCAGCGGTCTCGTCGCCGCCGCCACCGAGCCCGGGGCGAACTTCTGGACGGTTACCGCCCTCAGCGTGCTCAAGCGGCGCCTAGTCCGGCGTCCCCCGAACGTCGTGAAGCAGGTCATCGACAAGATCCGGCGCCCCCCGGTCATCGTGCGGCAGGTCATCGTGAACGGCCACGCCAGGACGGTCCGGCTCGGCCCGCCGGGCGTCCCCAGCCGGGTGGTGCAGGTCCCCCCGGGAGGCAGCGTGAACTGGGCTCCGGGTGCGGGCATCCAGGGCGTAACGGCCGGCGGGGGCCCAGGGACCCAGGTCTGGGTCAAGGGACCGCCTGCGCTGGCCTGGCAGACGCTCGGGCCCGGCGGCGGGGCCGTGCACCTCAGCTACGCTGGCGGCGTCCGCCCGGGCGGCGGCCTGTGGCCGGGCGGTCTGCTGGTGCCGCTGGCCTTGCTGCTGCTGACCCTGGGCCTGTGGCTGCTCCCGCGCAACCTGGCCGGGTTGCGGACTCACGCGGCCGCGCTGGTGTCCTCACTACGGCGGCGGATGCTGGAGAATCGCTGGGGCATTCTCCTGATGCCGGTCGCCTTGCTCGGCCTGACCGTGTTCGGCGTGCACCTGTGGACGGTCGCGGCGCTCCTGGCCTGCCTGGTGACCACGGTGCGGTGGCCGGTCATCGCCGCGGACCTGGTCCCCGTCGCGCTGACCGCCTTCGCGGTCCGGGGCTTCACGATCGCGGCGAGCTGGCCCTCCGCGCTGGCGGGGCTGGAACGGCCCGGCATGCTCTACGGCGTCATCATGGTGACCACGCGTCAGACGGCCATGCTGGCCGGGGCCGAGGCCAGCGCGTTCCTCGTGATAGCTGCCTGGCTGGTGCCGCGGACGATCGGCGCGCACGCCCGTGCGGCGCTGGTCCCCGGCCGGGACCTGGAGCTGGAGGGCCGGGTGCAGCGGCTGACCGAGACCCGCGACCTGGCTGTGGACGCCGCCGCCACCGAGCTGCGCCGGATCGAGCGGGACCTGCACGACGGGGCCCAGGCCCGCCTGGTCGCGCTGGGCATGAACCTGCGCGCGGTCGAGCGGATGCTGCCCGGCCGCCCCGAGGCCGCGCTGGCCCTGGTCGCCGAGGCCAGGGAGACGTCGCTGCGCGCCCTGAACGACCTGCGCGACCTGGTCCGCGGCATCTGCCCGCCGGTCCTCGCCGACCGCGGTCTCGGCCATGCGGTGCGGGCACTCGCCCTGGACACCCCGTTCCCGGTCGATCTGGACATCGACCTGCCCGGCCGGCTGACCGCGCCGGTCGAGTCGGCCTGCTATTTCGCGGTGGCGGAGGCCCTGGCCAACGCGGTGCGCCACTCCGGTGCGCGCCAGGTGCACATCCGCATGCATCATGCGGGCGGCGTACTGCGGATCCAGGTGGCCGACGACGGTGCGGGGGGCGCGGACCCGGCCCTGGGCACCGGGTTGCGCGGCGTCGAACAGCGGCTGGCCGCGTTCGATGGCATCCTGGCCGTGAACAGCCCGCCCGGAGGGCCGACCATGATCGCCATGGAGGTGCCGTGCGCGTTGTCGTCGCCGAAGATCTTTTCCTCCTGAGGGACGGGCTGACCCGGCTGCTCTCCGCGCACGGCTTCGAGATCGCGGCGGCGGTGGACAGCGCGCCGGGCCTGCTGTGCGCGCTGCTGGAACACCGGCCCGACGTGGCTGTGGTGGACGTCCGGCTGCCGCCCTCGTTCGCCGACGATGGGCTGCAAGCGGCGTTGGCCGCGCGGCAGCAGGTGCCGGGCCTTCCCGTGCTCCTGCTGTCGCAGTACGTCGAGCAGCTCTACGCCCGGGAACTGCTCGCCGACCAGTCGGGCGCGGTCGGCTACCTGCTCAAGGACCGGGTCTTCAACGACGACCAGTTCGTCGACGCGGTCCGCACCGTGGCGGCGGGCGGCACGGTGATGGACCCCGATGTGGTCACCAAGCTGCTCGGACGCCGCGCCCGGGACGAGCCGGTCACCCGGCTGTCCGCGCGGGAACGCGAGGTCCTGGCCCTGATGGCCGAGGGCCGCTCGAACGGGGCCATCGCGCAGCGCCTCTTCGTCAGCGAGAAGGCGGTCAGCAAGCACACCACGAGCATCTTCACCAAGCTCGGCCTAGCCGCATCCGAAGACGACAACCGGCGGGTACTGGCCGTCCTGGCCTACCTGAACGCCTGACCGCTAGGGCAAGACCCGGCCTACCTGGTGCAGGGCCTCCTCAGCCACAGCGCGGCGGGGCAGGCCAGTGGCGAGGGCCACAGCGGCCACGTCGTCGTGCTCGGGCTTGGCCCCGTGCGGTCCGATCTTGACCCGAATCCGGTGCCCCTGCACGGTCGCCTCAGCCTCCCGCCGGGGCAGCGCACGACGCTGGACGGGATGCCGCCGCGCGCCCAGGCTGCCCGTCTCGGCGAGCAGCCGGGCCTGGACCGGCTCGTCCTGGCCCGGCCGGCACAGCGCGGTGACGACGTGCGCTGGGCGGCCCTTCTTGCCGGTCACCGCGGTGATCCAGGCGTCCAGCGCGCCCGCGCCGAGCAGCAGCCCCGGCAGGTCGCCGAGCAGTTCACCGGTCACGTCGTCCACCGTCGTCTCGACCAGGATCAGGGTCTCGGTGGTCCCCGCCACCGGCTCATCCGCCACGGGGTCTCCGAGCAGGGCAGGCAGGACGTTAGGTCGTCCCGGCACGTCACGTGAGCCCGCCCCGTACCCGCTGGCCGCCAGCCGCATCGCAGGCATGGGCCCGTACCGGCAGCCCGCCACGCGCAACAGCGCCGCGCCCGTCGGCGTGACCGTCTCCCCGGCTGTGGCCCCCGGCGCAGCCCCGGCAAGGGGGTGGAGTCCGCTGACCTGCGCTCCGTCCAGCAAGGCGACGGTGGCCGGTGCTGGCGAGGGGAACTGCCCGTGCCTCATCTGGATCACGCCTGCCCCGAGTGCGAGCGGCGCTGACCAGATCTCGCTCACCCGCAGCGCATGCAGCGCGGCGGCGACCCCGACGGTGTCCACGACTGTGTCCACCCCGCCCAGCTCGTGCAGGTGCACGTCGGCGGCGGGCACTCCGTGGATCCGGCCCTCGGCCTCGGCGAGCGCGGTGATCGCCGCGGCGGCCAGCTGCCCGGCGGCCGCGGGCAGCGCGGCCCGGGCCAGCGTGAGCAGATCCGCCGCGCTCCGTGCGGGCACCTCGTCGTCGACCCGGACCCGGGCCTGGCAGGCGGCCAGGCCGGCGCGCCGCACCGGTCCGGAGGTCAGTTCCCAGCCGGTCAGCCCCGTGCTGGCCACCGCGGCCCGGACCGCGTCGAGCGGCGCGCCCAGGTCCAGCAGCGCGCCGAGGAGCATGTCACCGGAGATCCCGGAAAACGGGTTCAGCCACAGGATCACGGTCAGCTCACCCGGCCCCGTGGTGAAGGGCCCGGTGGTGAAGGGCCCCGTGGTGAAGGGCCCCGTGGTGAAGGGCCCGGTGGTGAAGGGTGCTCCGCGTCGGGGTGCTGTGCGTCCGGGTGCCGGCGGCGCAGGGTGAAGGCCAGCCGGTGGGCGGCCATGGCGGCGCTGAACCCGGAGTCGATGTTGACCACGCACACGCCCGCCGCGCAGGAGGTCATCATGGCCAGAAGTGCGGTGATGCCGTCGAGGGCGGCGCCGTATCCAGTGGACGTGGGCACCGCCACGACCGGAACGCCGACCAGCCCCGCCACGGCGCTGGCCAGCGCGCCCTCCATGCCCGCGATCACGATCACCACGTCGGCCGCGCCGATGTCACCGGCCACGGCGAGCAGCCGGTGCAGCCCGGCCACGCCCACGTCGCGGAACTCGGTGACCTCCAGGCCGGTCGCGCGGGCCACCGCGGCCGCCTCGTCGGCCACCGGCCCGTCCGCCGTGCCCGCGGTGACCACCGTCACCCGGCACCCGACGGATGGGGCCGGCCGCCAGCACAGCAGCCGCGCCCGGGCGTCGTACTCACCCGCAGCATGCTCACCAGCCGCCGCCACTTCTGCCGCCGGCCCGGGCTCCAGCCGGGTCACCAGCACCGGCCCCGACGTGCGGGCCAGCAGCGCGGCCGCGATGGCCGCGATCTCCCCGGGCTGCTTCCCCGGGGCGTAGATCACTTCCGGCAGCCCCTGCCGCCGCGCCCGGTCCAGGTCGACGGTCGCGAAGCCGAGCGAGAGGGCCGCGTCCGGCCGGAGATCGTCCACTAACCCGCCCGGTGGACTACGGACAGCGGCAGCAGCGCGTTCATGCTGCCGCTGCGCAAGCCGGCCAGATCGGCGGTGGCGAACACGAAGCCGGCCGCCCGGACCAGCCCGGTGATCTCCTCGCGCCGGGCCAGCAGCCGCCCGAGATCCTCCGGGGGCACCTCGATCCGGGCCACGCTCCCCGCCGCGTGCGCCCGGACCCGGCAGACCAGGAAACCCGCCTGGTGCAAGGCGTCCTCGGCTTGCTCGATCCGGCCGAGCAGCTCCGGGCTGACCGGGTCGCCGTAGGCGATCCGGGACGACAAGCAGGCCGCGGCGGGCTTGCCCGCGGTGGCCAGGCCCAGCTCGCGGCTCACCGCGCGGACCGCCGCCTTGGACAGCCCCGCGTCGACGAGCGGGAACACCGCACCCCGGCCGCGCGCGGCTCGCTGGCCGGGCCGGTGGTCGGACAGATCGTCGAGGTTGGTGCCGAGCGCCACCCGCGCGCCCATCGCCGCCGCCACGGGGGCGACGGCGTCGAACAGCGCGCTCTTGCAGTGGAAGCAGCGGTCCCCGTCGTTACGCCGGTACTCGGGCCGGTCCAGCTCGTCGGTACAAACCTCGACGTGGGCCAGGCCCTGGGACCGGGCGAAGTCCCGCGCGGCGGCCCGCTCGGCAGCGGGCAGGCTGGCCGACACGGCCGTGACCGCGAGCGCCCGGGTCCCCAGCACCTGGTGGGCGACGGTGGCCAGCAGCGCCGAGTCGGCCCCGCCCGAGAACGCGGTGACCAGCCGGTCCTCCTGGGCTACCCGGTCCTTCAGCCGTTCCACCAGATCGGGGATCTCGAACTCGGTCACCCCCTCAGACTCGGTCACACGGGGCTCCCCATCACGTCCGTGCGCACAAACGGGATCGTCTGCGGTCCCTCGGGCAGCACGCAGACTCGCGCCCCGGGGCCGGCAGCCTCCAGCGCGGCGGCCACCGCGGCCGCGACGTCAGGCACCGCGAACAGGTGCGCGCTGCTCAGGTCCGCGTCCGTCAGCCCGGACGCATGCACTCCCACCCGGGCCCGGCCCAGCACCCGGGCCAGGACCTGCACCTGCCATTGGTCCGGCACGGTCCGGGTCCGCGCCGCGATCGAGGCCAGCAGCCGCTCCGCGGTCGGCTCCGCGGCCAGCTCCGCGCGGAACGAGCCATGATCGGGGAACCCGTCCACGCACTCGGCCGCGCAGATGATCAGGCCGCCGGACCGCACCACGGTGGCCGCCGCGGACATCCCCTTGACCGCCTGATACAGGTTCTGGTCCATCGGGAACCCGGCGTTGGTCGTCACCACCACGTCGAACAGTCCGTCCACCGGGCGCATGGAGACCTCGCGGACGTACGCCCGGGCGGCCGCGTGCATGGCCAGCACCTCGCCGCCGAACGCCGCGACGACCTGCTGCTCCCGGTTCAGGACGACGTCGAAGGCGAAGTCCACCCCGGTCGCCGCGGCGATCGCGCGCACGTCATCGTGCACCGGGTTGCCCTCACATACCGCCCAGGTAGCCAGCTCGCTGCCGATTCGCTGCGCGTCGTGCAGGGTCAGCGTGGTCTCCAGCCCGGCCAGTCCCGGCGCGACCAGCTTGGGGCCGCCACTGAACCCGGCGAAGAAGTGCGGTTCGACGAACCCGGTGGTGATCTTCACATCCGCGTCCACCCAATGCCGGTTCAGCCAGACCGGCACCCCGTCGCCGTGCTCGCCGCACCAGGTGAGCATGTCCTCGTCGCGGGCGTCGTGGTTGATCACCCGCAGCCGGGCGGCCAGCTCGTCACCCAGCATCTCCCCGAGCTCGCCCGGGGTGTTGCCGCGGTGCGTGCCGGTCGCGATGAGCACGGTCACGTCGTCCGGGCTGACCAGCCCGGCCAGCTCGGTGAGCAGCGCGCGGAGCATGGCCTCGCGGGGCTGCGGCCGGGTCACGTCGCAGACCGACACGGCCACCCGCTGGCCCCGGCGGACCACCGCCCGCAGCGGCGGTCCGGCCACCGGATGGCGCAGCGCGTCCCGCAGCGCGGCGGGGACGTCTGGCGCGGCCGGATGGTAGGCCGGCGCGACGACCGTGGTCCGGTCCGCAGGCAGCGAGATACGCAGGCCCTGGCGCCCGTAAGCCAGGTTGATGTCCAGCAGGCCGTCAGCAGGCATCAAGCTCCGTCCACGACTCGTCTGGGACCACGGTAGCGAAGCGCGCCAGGGCCGAGGGGACCTAGGTCACGTCCGGGGCCGCAGCCGCAGTCCGCCCATCCCGCCGTCCACCGCCAGCTCGGTGCCGGTGGTCGAGCCGGCCGCGGGTGAAGCCAGGTACACAGCCGCGGCCGCCACCTCGTCCGCCGACACCAGCCTCCCGTGCGGCTGCCGGGCCTGCAGTGCGGCTCGTTCCGCGTCCGGATCGGGCGCCGCGTCCAGCAGCCGGGTGACCCAGGGTGTGTCGGCCGTGCCGGGGTTCACCGCGTTGACCCGGATGCCGTCGGGCATCCCGTCCGCCGCCATGGCCCGGGTGAGCGCGGCCACCGCGCCCTTGCTCGCCGAGTACACGGCCCGGTCGGGCAGCCCGGCGGTGGCCGCTATCGAGGCGGTGTTCACCACGGCTGCCTGGCCGGACTCGCGCAGGTACGGCCACGCGGCGCGGGACACCCGGGCGGTCCCGATCACGTTCACGTCCAGCACCCGCCGCCACTCCTCGTCGGTGCTGTCGGCCACG
>Ga0208356_1000246_pt1 | contig 16157 bp, 19 predicted proteins | sample NGESurshal072012_4_FD_184467 | JGI IMG/M metagenome (GOLD analysis project Ga0208356, IMG submission 184467) | Arctic peat soil microbial communities from Barrow, Alaska - NGEE Surface sample 53-1 shallow-072012 (SPAdes) | ecosystem: Environmental > Terrestrial > Soil > Wetlands > Peat ... | reverse complement strand
CACCGCTAGGAGCGATCTCGTCTAAAACAAGGCCCGTCTTTATATCGGAGGGAGAGCAGGCGCGCGCGAAGCGCCCGCCGATGAGGGGAACCACCGGGGGTTCCCTCTCATACTTTCGTTATGGCTGACGCCACGTCCGACCTAGCGAAGGCCTCCGCCGACATTTCTTTCACGCATTCGGGGCGCGAGGTGCTCGACCGAGCCGCAGCAATTGCGACCGCGCGCGGCGCCTCTCAGACCGAGCCCGTCGACGTACTCAAGGCCATCCTCGAGAGTCGCGGCACTCTCGCGGCGCAATCCATTCGCGAGCTCGGCGGCGACCCGGCGACCATCAGCGCTGACCTGGTAGTGCCTGACGGGTCTCCCAGCCTGCCGATCCGCCAGCTGCTCGTCAACGCCAACCGGGAGGCTGGGGTTCTCGGCCACTACCAGGTCGATTCGATCCACCTGCTATTGGCGATGCTCTACAGCGACACGCGGATCACCTCGGCCGCGCTTCAGAAGGCGGGCCTGACGCTTTACGACTTGCGACGCCATATCCAGACGGCGGCCAAGCCTTCATTTGCCGGCGACCCGCGCTCGGCGCGACCTCCCGACGCGTCGCTTCGACGCAAACCACTGCCACCGCTCCGTGGCGTGATCTCGGTCAGTCCCGTGTTCCTCGGGCTGCTGGCTCTGACCGTTGGCAGCGGCGCCCTCATATTTTTCGAAACAGTGCCCGCGGGCGTCCCGATTCTCACGGTGGTGTTCGTTACCGCAGGTTGGATCACCTCGGTGTGCGTGCACGAGTTCGGCCACGCATTGATCGCATACCTGGGTGGCGACCGGAGTGTTGTCGGGCATGGCTACCTCACGTTGAACCCTCTGCTCTACACGAGCATGTTCCTCAGCGTCGTAATGCCGATTGCGTTCCTGCTTCTCGGTGGCATCGCATTGCCTGGCGCCGCCGTTTACATCAATCGGTCAGCCCTTCGAAGCAAGTCGTGGGATTCGGCGGTGTCGATTGCCGGACCCGTCGGCACCGTGCTGTGCGGCCTGTTGGTCGCGATTCCATTTCTGATTCCGGGCCACCTCGACTGGATGAGCTCCCATTTGAGCTTTTTCGCAGCGCTCGCGTTCCTTGGATTCATCGAGGCGTTCGCGCTGGTCTTGAATATGCTTCCGATCCCGGGCCTCGACGGGTTCGGAATTATCCGTCCCTGGCTTCCATACCCGGCACAGGATCTTGCGAACACCTTTGGGCAGTCGGCGATCTTCATCGTGTTCATAGTGCTGTGGTTCGTGCCTTCGGTCTCCCAGGCATTCTTCGATTTCGTGTTGCAGGTTTCCGCCGCAGCGGGCATCGACCCTGGCTTGGTTTCCATCGGGTCAGCACAAATGCCGCGCCTGCGCTGATGGAGCGGGTTATCGTCGACGGCTACAACATCATCCACGCGTGGGTGCCGCTCAAGCGACTGCTGGACGTTTCACTCGAGGTGGCACGCGACAAGCTGATCGAGCGTCTGGCCGTCTACGCAATGGTCACAGGGGCCGAGGTGACTGTCGTTTTCGATGCCCACCATTCAGCCGCCCGAATGAACTCGGAAGAGATGATCGAAGGGGTGAAGGTGATATTCACTCGCAAAGGCCATTCGGCCGACCACGTTATCGAGCGAATCGCCTATGGCGCCACCGAAGCGGGAGACGTCATCACCGTGGCCACCTCTGATCGCACGCAGCGCGACCTGGTTCGCGGAATGGGAGGCGCCGTGATCGACGCCCGCGAGCTCGAGCGCAGGGTCGTTGACGCTGAGCACGAGATGGGCCGTCGCGTGGACAGGTACGCGAGGTGAACTGGTGAGCCGCAGCGACCAGCCAGGCCGCATCTCGGGGCTCAGGACGCCGATACGCGCGTCAGCGGGCCCGGCCCGTCGTCGTCACGCATCGAAAGATGCGCTCCTCCTAGTTCCACCCCTTCCTTCGTCTCGGCGCCCGGACCGGCGCCCTTGCGGTCGCCTGCCCCGAGCTACGACCCGTCTGGCCACTACGGTTCACCGATGATTCGGCGAACACGGATCGTTTGCACGATCGGGCCTTCGAGCGCCTCGCCGCCGGTCCTGCGCAACCTGCTGAAGGCAGGCATGGACGTCGCGCGGCTCAACTTCTCGCATGGCGACGAGGTAACTCACCGCCAGGCGGCAATGGACGTGCGCGCCGCCGCCGAGGACGCCGACTGTCCTGTCGCTTTGCTGGGCGACCTGCAGGGTCCAAAGATCAGGACGGGCGCCCTGGAGAGTGCGTTTCAACGGCTTGTGCGCGGGCGTCGTGTCTTCTTGACCGGTGGCAAGCGCGAGGCAGAGAACGAGATCGAGGTCAGCCATCCCGAGCTTGTGGACGCCCTGCGCGTCGGCGACCGCGTGCTCCTGGACGATGGCCGAATCGAGCTCGTCGTCCGCGGTCGCTCATCAGGACGCGCGGAGTGCTCGGTGGTCCGCGGCGGCTTGCTCGGCGAGAGGAAGGGCGTGAGCGTGCCCGGCCGTCCCATATCGATGCCGGCGCTCACCGAGAAGGACCTTCAGGACCTGAAGCTCGCGGTCGAGCTGGGTGTCGACTACGTCGCGCTTTCCTTCGTACGCCATCCCGAGGACGTCCTCGCCTGCAGGAGCCTTCTCGAGGGTCTGGGCTGCAAGGCGCAGGTGGTGGCCAAGCTCGAGAAGCTCGAAGCTATCCGCAACCTCGACAAGATCCTGGAAGTCGCCGATGCCGTGATGGTGGCGCGTGGCGACCTCGGGGTGGAGCTGAAGCTCGGCGAGCTGCCGGCCGTGCAGAAAGAGGTGATCGACAGGGCCAACCGCGCCGGCGTACCCGTCATTACGGCAACCGAGATGCTCGAGTCGATGGTCACCTCCACCCGCCCGACCCGGGCCGAGGCGTCAGACGTGGCCAACGCGATCTGGGACGGGACAGACGCGGTCATGTTGTCCCAGGAGACCTCGGTCGGCGCCCACCCCGTTGAAGCGGTGCGTGCGATGGCGCGCATTTGCTTGTCCGCCCAGCGGCACCCGGCGTTTCAGCGTCAGCGCCAGATCTGGCGGGAGCCGGGGGAGATCGGCAGTGCGATCGCCCACGCGGCCGCGACGAGCGCCGACGAGCTCGGCGCCCGCGCGATCATCGCCTTTACCGAGTCAGGTACCACAGCACTCCGCTGCAGCAAAGCCAGGCCCCGGGTCCCCGTGATCGCGGCCAGCCCCCATCCCGACGTGCTACGCAAGACGGCTCTGTATTCGGGGGTGATCCCGCTGCTGGTAAGCCACAGCAACGACACCGACCAGATGGTCGCCAACGCGACGGAAGCTGCGGTTCGAAGCGGGCTGGTTCGCCATGGCGACAGGGTGGTGGTCGTCGCCGGCGTGCCGGTCGGCCGCCCCGGTCAGACCAACCTGATGAAGGTAGAGATCGTCTGACCCAAACGTAAACGGGAACCGAAGTTTCCCAAACGCGGGTCTCAGGTCAATGCGGCGGAGGGACCAAAGGCGAGGGATGGTTTGGCTGGTACAGTCCGATCTCGCCCCCACCGGGCAGCCTGATCTTGGTCATCGATCCCCAACGTGCTTCTTCCACCTCCGAGCAACTGACGCCTTTTGCCTGGAGCGCCGCTATTTGGGCCTTCAAATCGGTGCACATGAAATAGAGCTCGTTCCGGACATCCTCGTCGGCGGGATGAACCGCCAGTTCTGCCGGCGGCAGCGCGAAGATCAGCCAACCGTGCCCCGCGTCCACGGATGAAAATCCAAGCACCTCCTGAAAGAAGGTGCGATCCGCCGCCGCATCGTTGCTGTACACGATCACGTGGGCTCCAAAGATCATGAATTGGCTCCTTTTGACTCCGATTATTCTCTAGAGCCGGTTCGCTCGCTGAAGCCGGCCGTCCGGGGGGAATCGGAACCTTAGAAAGGTGGAAAACACGTGATTTCGACCGTCACGGCCAACTCGGGACCTGTGGTAAGCGACTCTTAACACGGCCTGAACCGGACCTTCGCCGGGATACAGTTGAGAGGGCATGGCACAGTCGACTCATGGGCTTTTGGGCCGGATTCAGAGGGCCAATGACGACGCCTCGAGGCGCTTCGGTGCGAATACCGCCGAGGTCGAGGCTTTCATCGAGGCGGCCGCGCACCTGACTCCCTGGCAGTGGAGGCAGGTTCTGGCCACCAGGCGGCTCGTAGCCTCCGTGACCAAGGAGCCGTCACGCAAGGCTTCCGAGGCGCGGCGTGCCATCCAGGCGGCGATTCGCTCAACCGAAAGCGGGCTGTCAGAACCAATGGCCCGAACCGGGGAGGCACTTTTCGAGGCCCTGGAGAAACGAACGGATGAGAAGGTGGTCGCTGCTTGGCAGGCGGCATCGGCGCTCGTGCTGCGCCATCAGCTGCCCGCTCTGAAGTTCGCCGCCCACTACGCACCGTTTGCCGGGCTGATCCCGGTCTCCGCCGCCGACGCCCTCGACCCGACAACCCGGCGATTTCTGACCGCGGTGGAGGGCCTGACGATGGCTGAGTGCGAAATCCTGGCGAAGCCCTGGCGGCTCGACCACGATGCCTCGCGTGCGTTGACCCAGGCGGTGGCGAAGAGCAGGCACCTGAAAATCGAGGAGGCTGTCGCCCTCTCGGCGCTGGCAACGATCCCGGCCGTCCTGAGTGGAGACACAGGGTGGGCCGCGGTCCGGACCGCAGTCCATGGCGGGAGGGTGTTGAGCCGGCGGTCGGTTCTCTCGAGCGAAGAGATTGCGGCCCTTTGGGCGCCATTGGAGCCGGTGATCCGGTTCAAGTCACTCGATAAGAGCAGTGGCCGCAAAGGCACGGGGGCAGGCGTTCGCGCCGCCGTGACCAAGGCCATCGAGGCCATCAAACCGCCCAGGGTGGCGCTCCCAGCCCCCAAAGCCGCAGCCCCTTATGGCCCGAACAGCGGTGAGGTGGCCGCGTTCCTGAAGGCGGTCATGGAGCTGACTCCGATCCAATGGCTCCGCGTTCTCGACCGCAGGCAGCTCGTCGCCAGCGTGACGAGGGAGGGCAGCGCCGAGCCGGCCAGCGTGGTCCGCGCGCTTCTGGCGACGATCGAGGGGACGCAGGACCTGGATAGTTTCACGCGCAGTCGGGCATTCGCCGCGGTCGAGCGAGCCAGCTTCGCGGTAGAAACCAAGGCTCGCACGAAGCACGACCAGCTGGTCGAGCACTACGAGCCGTTTGCCTCGCTTATACCTCTCGACGAGGTCGATTCCGACGACTTCGTCCGGAGGCTGGGATCGCTGAGCGTTGAGGACTGGACTCAGGTGGCCGGCTCCGTGCCATCGGTCAACCAGGATGTCGTTTCCCCGCTGGTCAATGCGGGGACCGCGCTACTTGATTTCCTGAGGCGGCGGTCGGATGACGAGGCGGTGGCGACGTGGCATGCGGTGGCGGCGCTCGTCCGCCGGTACCACCTGACCCCCATCAAGTTCGCCGCTTCGTATGCGCCTTTTGCGTCTGCAATTCCAACCACCAGCGCGCGGGCTCGCGGCGCGATGGTGCTGCGCTACGTGACGGCCCTAGGGCGGCTGGGCGGCACCCAGTGCGAGGCTCTCGCGCAGCCGTGGCAGCTGACCGACGAGATGTCCAATGTGCTGTCCCGCGCCATGATGGACGGCAGCGCGAGGCCCGCTGAAGAGGCGGCTGCGCTCGCGGCAGTGGTGACCGTTCCCATGCGCCTTTCCGGCAGCGCCGGTTGGGCGGCCGTCAAGACCGCTGCCTTTGGCGGGCGGGTGATCGCATCGCGCGCGCGCCTCACCGCAGAGCAGATCGAAGCGCTGTGGAAGCCGATCTCGTCTGCGATCCCGCTGTCATCTTTGGGAGCACCGGCGAAGGCAAAGCCCGCGCGATAGGTGCGGCGGAACGTCTGGCTGCAGTCATCCCGTACTCTTCATTGGCGTGGCAACTAAGAAGACTGCAACGAAGACGAGACGCAAAACGGCTGCCAAGCCAAAATCCAAGGCACCGAAGTTCGACCGCGTCCTGGTCGTTTCGGCGCATCCGGATGACCCTGAGTTTTCAGCCGGCGGGTCGGTCGCGAAGCTGGCCAAGGACGGCGCCGAGGTCACTTACGTCATCGTCACCGACGGATCGCAGGGTGGAGAGGATCCAGACCAGAAGGACTCCGAGCTCACGGCCATTCGACAGAAGGAGCAGCGCGCCGCGGCCCGCGTGCTGGGCGTCAAGAAGGTCGAGTTTCTCGGCTACAAGGATGGGCATCTAACTCACGATCTCAAGCTGAGGCGCGACATCGTGCGCATGATCCGAAAGTACAAGCCCGATCTGGTGATCACGCATCTGCCGGGACGCCTCCTCGACGCGCCGATGGGTGGTTCCCACCCTGATCACATAGCCGTGGGCGAAGCGACCTTTGCCGCGGTCTATCCAGACTCGCGCAACCCTCGCGCCTTCCGGAGCCTCCTCAAGGAGGGATTTCCAGCGCATGTGGTCAAGGAGCTGTGGGTTCCCTTCTGGACATCGGGCGATTTCTTCGTCGATATCAGCTCGACCCTCGATCTCAAGATGCAATCGTTAAAGAAGCACAAGAGCCAGGTCGCCAAGCCCGGAGCCGAATGGGACTTCGAGAAGTTCATGCGCAAGCGACACCGCGATGTGGGGAAGAAGGCGGGCTACACGTACGCGGAGTCGTTCAAGAGAATCAAGGTCTAGACAGGGTCGCGGCGGCCATCCAGGGTTCGCGAACCGCTCTCCAGATCACATCGGCCCACGCCGCGTACTGGATGTCGCCGGGGTGCAGCTGATCGGATGAGATCCAGCCCGGTTCACCTTGGCTTGAAGTGCTGACCTCGGTGATGTCGACCCAGATGAGCTGTCGCTTCTTCGCCTCCGTCTGTGCCAGGCCGTTGAAGTCGTCAGTGAGGCGGCGCAGCCGGCCGGGATCGCCAAAGCCGGCGGCTGCCGGCACGACCGACCAGTTGGGAATCGAGATGGCGACCACCCGACCGCTCGGCAGGTCGAGAGCAGCCACGGCGTCGTAGATCGTGGCCAGAGATCTCACGTAGAGCTCGGCCGAGCGACCCTGGACGATGTCGTTCACTCCGATAAGGATCGTCACCAGGTGAGGTGTGACGCGGGTGACGAATCCAAGCTCATGGTCGATGAGGTCTTGCGTTGTGAAGCCGTTGACCGCCGGGTTGGTCAGACCGACACTGGCGCCGGTCGCCTTCGACAGGCGGCCCGCGAGGATTGATGGGTAGTTGCCGGCCTCGCTGGACGCACCGGTGCCGATGGTGTACGAATCGCCAAGCGCCAGGTAGCGCAGCGCCGCCGGCTTATCTCTGGACGTCGGCGAGCGAGCTCCACACGTCGACCTTGGTGCGCACGCGGCGGACCACCTCGTCGCTGAACTCGGTCGTCGACGCGTGCCCACCCAGGTCAGCGGTTCGGATTCCGTCCGAGACCGCCTCCAGCGCGGATTCGTAGATCGCGCGCGAGGCCTGGTGAGCCTTGTCGTCTTTCATGTATCCGAGCAGGGCAGCGACGGCCAGGATCATGGCCATGGGGTTGGCGACGTTCTTTCCCTGCAGCGAGGGAGCCGTGCCATGGGGAGCCTCCGTCATGGCCACCTTCACTGCGCCGTCGTCGTCAAACGCCAGCAGCACCGACTCCGCCCCCGCGATCGTGCCGAACATCTGCATCACCAGATCGGACAGGGTGTCGCCGTCTCGGTTCAGGGCTGGGATCACCAGCGCCTCACCCGTCGTCGCAAGCAGGAGCGCGTAGGTCGCATCGATCAGCTGCGGGTCGTAGCGGACGTCCGGGTTGCGCTGGGCCGCGGCGTCGAGCTCTTCCTTGAACATGCCCTCGTAGACGGGGCTGACGGTGAACTTCGGCCCACCGAAAACCTTGGCCTGGATCCGTATGGCGTGTGCGAATGCGTAATCGGCGACCATGCGGCAGGTTCGGCGGCTGATCTTCTCGGTTCGGAAGGCCCACTCGTCGAGCCCATGGCCCTCCCGCCACTCCTTCGCGCCGTAGGCGTCGTCGACCGCCATGCGGATCACCGATATTGGGGCGTGAACGCCGGCGAGCGGCCTGACCCCAGGGATCCGCCTGCCAGTGCGGACTATCACCCGACCGTCGACCTGCTTCCGGAGGATGGCGTTGGGGCTCCCGACGTCGCCCGCGCCTACTGGAGTGATGGTGGCGGCTTTGAGGCCGAAACCCGTCTCTCGCAGGGCCTCCGCAGCGTCATGGACCACCTGGTTTCGGGTCTCCCGGCGCCGCTCGAGCGACAGGTCGAAGTCCTTACGTTTGATCTCGAACCCGAGCAGGTCTGGCTCCAGCAGGCGTAACGCCTCGCGGAGGAGCTCCTCGCCCGTCTGGTCGCCGTGCAGCACGATCACGGTTGAGCCAGGCACACACGAATCATATTGGGCGACGAAGATCCCAGGCTTCACCGCTGCGGTGAGGGCCTGGGATATGCGGGCTTAAGCGGTGACCGGAGTCCGGCGCGCGGGTGGAGTGATGTGGCCGAGGGCCATCATCATCCCGAGCTGGTCGGGGACGCCCCAGTGTTCCACCACCTTGCCGTTCTCGAATCGGCAGACGTCGATGACGTCGATGAACGCCTTCCGGCCTGTCGGCGGGTGCCCTGCAAAGCTGCCGAGGTTTGTGCCCCCACCTTTCTGCATGACCCAGACCTTGTCGCCCACAGCCACGAGCTCGGTGATCGTGATCGTGAAATCGGGAAATGCGCTACGTAGGATCTTGATGGTCCGCTTCAGGCCATCTGGCCCGTCGGCGCTGCCCCGCTGATGTTCGACAGCTCCAGCGGCGATCAGCTCATCGGCGATCTCCAGCCTTCCATGGTTGAACCCTTCCTCGATGATGCGGCGATAAATCGACTCGTTGGTGGCGGTCATTGGCGTTGTCTCCTCTAATTCACCCTAGGCATACTCGGATGACTACTGGCATAGTAGGATTAACTCGTGGGGAAAGTCAAGACGCCGCGGCCATACGACTCCTCCTTGCGGAAGGAGCAGGCCCGCCAGACGCGGGTCCGGATCCTCGATGCCGCCGAGCGGCTCTTCGCCGAGCGCGGCTATGCGACCAGCACCATGGAGGCGATCGCTTCGGCGGCGGGGGTTGCGGTTGACACTGTCTATGCCGCCTTTGGCACCAAGCGCGGCGTGCTTTCTCGATTGATGGACATTCGCGTGGGTGGCGACGATCAGCCGGTCGATCTCCTGGACCGGTCAGGCCCGCAAGGAGTCCGCCGTGAGTCCGACCAGAGGCGCCAGGTCGAGACGTTTGCAAAGGACATCACTTCGATCATCGAACGAGTCCGCCCGGTCGACGACATCATCAGGGGGGCGGCGGCTGTCGACTCAGAGGTGGCCGCGTATCGAGCCGGCCTCCAGGAGAGCCGGTTCCAGAACATGGTGAAGCTCGTTTCCTGGATCAGCGAAAATGGTCCGCTGCGTGGTGGGATGGGCCGGGAAGAGGGCGCCGCGATCGTCTGGAGCCTCACCAGCCCCGAGATGCACAGGCTGCTGAGGGTCGAAAGGGCCTGGACGGCGGAGCGCTATGCCGCGTGGCTGGCCGAGACCCTTACCCGGACCCTCCTGCCCTGATACTATTGACAGCGCCTAGGTAACCTAGGCTTTTTTCTTTTCAGCCCCCACCAAAGAGCCAACTATGGAAGACATCATCAGCCTCGCATGCGGAGTGTGTAAGCGGCGCAACTACACCACCGTCAAGAACAAGAAGAACGATCCGGACAGGCTCGAGTTGAGCAAGTACTGCCGGTGGTGTCATAAGCACACGCCGCACAAGGAGACCAAGTAGTGGCCGTAACCACCAGGAGGCGTGCCGAGCAGGCCCCCTCGTTCAACCTGTTGCGGTTCCTGCGCGAGGTCTTCGACGAGCTCCGCAAGGTCGTCTGGCCGACCTGGGGTGAGCTTTATCGCTACACCCTGGTCGTGATCGTGACCGTGATCGTGATCGGCGGCTTCATCGGCGGGGTCGACTACATCCTCGGCCAGCTCGCCCAGAAGTTCATCTACAGCGGGGTGGCCCACTGATGGCCGTCGAAAAGAGCACCGCACCAGAGTCGGAGCCCCAGTGGTACGTGGTACACGCGTACTCCGGACACGAAGAGAAGGTCAAGAAGAACCTCGAGAAGAGGATCGAATCCATGGACATGCAGGACAAGATCCTGCAGGTGCTCGTCCCCATGGAGGACGAGATAGAGATCAAGGACGGCAAGCGCCGCCACGTCCAGAAGCGAATCTTCCCGGGCTACATCCTCGTCCGCATGGTGATGTCGAACGAATCATGGTTTGTGGTTCGCAACACTCCCGGCGTCACGAGCTTCGTCGGCTCCGCGAACAGCCCTGTGCCGCTCCAGGAGAAAGAGGTCCGAGCGATCCAGAAGCAAATGAAGCAGGAAGCGCCCAAGATCCGGGTCGAGTTCCAGGTCGGCGAGTCTGTGCGCGTGGTCGATGGACCGTTCACCGACTTTCACGGCAAGGTGGACGAGATCAACCCGGAGAAGGGCAAGCTCAAGGTGCTCGTCAACATGTTCGGCCGGGAAACTCCCGTCGAGCTCGACCTGCTGCAGGTCGAGAAAGTCCACTGAGTTGATAAGAACCCACGGTGGAGCGGTAGGCCGGATTAACTCCGGCCGTCACATGTGCCCCATTCAAACGGTTCCATGCGTCGCATTACTCGGAGGGGGGTCCTTTGGGGTCCCCGCGATGCAGTCGCGGGAGGGCCTCCTCACCCGTGAGTAAGAAGAAGATTCGTGCGGTCCTCAAGCTCGAGCTTCAGGCCGGCAAGGCGACTCCGGCCCCGCCGGTGGGCACCGCGCTGGGACCCCACGGAATCAACATCATGGAGTTCACCAAGGCCTACAACGAGCGCACGGCTCAGCAGGCCGGTGACGTCGTGCCCGCGGAGATCACCATCTTCGAGGACCGCACCTTCACCTTCGTCCTCAAGACGCCCCCCGCGGTGAACCTGCTCAAGAAAGCAGCGGGCATCGAGAAGGGCTCGGCGAAGCCGAATCGCGAGAAGGTGGGCAGGGTAACGCGCCAGCAGCTGCGTCAGATCGTCGAGGTCAAGAGGAAGGACCTCAACGCTTACGACCTGGATGCCGCCATGAAGATGGTCGAAGGCACCGCTCGTTCGATGGGCCTCGAGGTGATGGACTAATGCCGAAGAAGCGCGGGAAAAAGTACATCGAGGCGGCCAAGAAGATCGAGGCAGCTCTTGCGAGCAACGGCAACGGGGGGCTGACCCCCGAGGCCGCCGTCCAGATGGCCAAGGAGACCTCGATCTCCAAGTTCGATGCGACGGTCGAGGCTCACATCCGGCTGGGGGTCGACCCCAGGCACGCAGAGCAGATGGTTCGCGGTTCGGTGGTGCTCCCCAACGGGACCGGCAAGAAGGTGCGGGTGCTGGTGTTCGCCACCGCCGATCGAGCCAAGGAGGCCCAGGAGGCAGGCGCCGACTTCGTGGGCGGAGAAGACCTCGTCAAGAAGGTCTCCGAGGGCTGGACGGATTTCGATGCGGCAATTGCGACGCCCGACATCATGTCCAAGGTTGGACCGCTCGGAAAGATCCTGGGGCCGCGTGGCCTTATGCCAAACCCGAAGTCGGGCACGGTCACCTTCGACGTCGCGCGAGCGGTTCGCGAGGTCAAGGGCGGCAAGGTCGAGTTCAGGACCGACAAGTTCGGCATCGTGCACGCTCCGATCGGCAAGGTGTCGTTCGACGGGCAGCAGCTGCACCAGAACCTGACGGCGCTCGTGGACGCCCTGATCCGCAATAAGCCGAGCACGTCCAAGGGTCAGTACCTGCGCAGCTTCTTTGTGGCGGCAACGCAGGGCCCGTCAGTCCCGGTAGACGTCAAAGAAGCAGCAAAGCTCGGGTCGTCGTCTAACTAACGACCGGGCCGGGCTCTTCCTGACTCTAAAACGGCCGATTCATACTTCGGGCATGTACGGACCGGTCATCGAGGGCAAGCTCGTCCACCTCCGGCCGCCAACAGCAGACGATGCCGTGGTGATGATCACCTGGCTCGAGGACATGGAGGTCACCCGCTTCCTTCTGCGGCGTCACCCGCCTTCACTCGACGAAGAGAAAGAGTGGCTCGAAAAGATGGCGAGGGACCCCGACCACGTGGTTTGGTCGGTGGAGCGCAAGGGTGCCTTGGTTGGGATTACCGGAATCCACGCGATCAACTGGAAATATGGGTCCGGTACGACCGGCACGATGATCGGTGACAGGACGGCATGGGGCAAGGGCCTCGGGCGCGAGATGATGCAACTCCGTACTCGGTACGCATTCACACAGTTGCCGCTGCGCAAGCTGAAGTCGGCCTACTTCGATGGCAATGAGGCAAGCGCCAAAGCCCAGGCGGCGGCCGGCTTCCGCGAGGCCGGCCGGTACCGGGGCGAATCGTTCGTCGACGGACGCTGGGTTGACCAAGTTCTCACCGAGGTGCTGCGCGAGGACTGGCTGAAGGCGAACTCCTAGGTCCGGCCAGAAGCCGGACGCGCCCCTCCCCGCTCGCCGGGGAGGGCGGCTCCGCCCGCAAGCGGGCGCAGCCGGGTGGGGCGCGGGGATTTGCACCAACGTTTGTATAATTACTTTTCTGCCCTAGACCGTAGGTGCCTGGCTATGCGCCGGCTTAATTTCCTACCGAGGCGAAAGAAGTGAAGGACGCTGGATCCTTCCTGCCTTTTGATTGTGGGCAGGGAGGATTTTTCATTTTGCCGAAAGCCAGGAGAGAGCAGAAGGTCGAGCAGGTCGAGCTTCTGACCGAAAAATTGAAGGGCGCCAAGGTGGCGGTCCTCACGGATTACCGCGGGCTCAAGGTCAACCAGATCCAGGACCTTCGCAGCAAGCTTCGGACCGGAGAGGTCGAGTATCGCGTCGTCAAGAACACGCTCGCTCGGCGCGCCGCGGAGGCGGCCGGCTTTCCGCAGCTGCAGGACGAGATCAAGGGGCCGGTGGCGATTGCCTTCGGTTACGACGAACTCGGCGCCCCTTCCAGGCTGATCAACGAGTGGGTCCGCGCCACGCGCTTGAAGCTCGATGTCGTCGGCGGGCTCGTCGAAGGCCGAGTGTTCTCGTCGAGCCAGATCAAGCAGCTGGCCGACCTTCCCTCTCGTGAAACATTAATCGCCCAGCTGATGGGCACTCTTCAGTCACCCGTCGCGCAGCTCCTCGGAATCATGCAGACACCGCTTCAGCAGCTCATGGGCACGCTGAATGCGTACAAAACCAAATTGGAGGCAGCGTAAACATGGCAACCAAGCTCACCCCGAAGGATTTCGTGGAGGCCCTGAAAGACTGGAGCATCCTCGACGTCGTCGAAGCCGTCAAGGCGATCGAAGACGAGTTCGGCATCAAGGCAGCGACGGCGTCGGTGGCAGTCGCGGCGGCGCCGTCAGCCGCAGCTGAGCCGGTAGAAGAGCAGACCGAGTTCACCGTGACGCTGACCGCGGTCGGCGACAGCAAGATCAACGTGATCAAGGCGGTCCGCGAGCTCACGCAGCTCGGCCTCAAGGAGGCCAAGGACCTGGTCGACGCGGCGCCGAAGAATGTGCTCGAGAACGTCAGCAAGGCCGACGCAGACAAGGCAGTGGCCAGGCTCAAGGAAGCGGGCGCGACAGCCGACCTCAAGTAATTCAGCCGACCTCAAGTAAGAAAGGTCCATGTAAGGAGCCGGGTCAACGGGCCCGGCTCCTTCTTGTTAAGCCTCTTCTAAGGCAATCCTCATTTGGCGCCCAGGGTCGAGCCCTAAGTTCTGGTTTGTCGGAGTCCAGATACTCAAGGAGATCCAAGATGGTCAATTACAGAGCCAGGGTGTGCACTACCCGCAGCCATAATCGAAGGTGGTCGCCGGCAGCGCGACACGGGACAGCTAGGTGGCCCCGGCCCTGACCTTATCCAGCACGAGGTCCATTCCGCGTTCCAGCTCGGCCTCGGTCACGCACCAGTGCGGCGAGAGGCGCACGCGACCTGGGCGCGAGTCGACGACGACGCCTTCCGCGTGGAGCTTCGCCTCGACTGCTTCCGGCTGGTCGCACTCGAGGGTGACGATCCCGCAGCGGCGTGACCGCTCCCGCGGGGTGAAGGTCTTGACCCCGGCCTCATCGCAGCGCTCCAGGATCCGGTCGGTCATGTCGCGCAGACGCTCCTGGATGTTCTCGACCCCGACCTCGAGGATCAGCTCCAACGCCGCCAACCCCGCGTAGTGCGAGGGCATCGCCCACGTGCCTGTTTCCAGGCGCCTCGCGTCGTCGGCGAACGTCAGCTCCTGCAGCGTGAACGAGAAAGGGTCGCGCGTCGCGAACCAGCCAGTTCCCTGCGGGCGAATCCGAGGGATCAGGTCCGGGCGGACATACATGAAGGCATTGCCTGGTCCGCCGCTCAGCCATTTGAGGCAGCCACCGACGAATGCGTCACACCCCATCGCTTCGACGTCGAGGGGGACACAACCGCACGTCTGGTAGCCGTCAATCAGGCAGAAAGCTCCGGCGGCATGGGCGGCGTCGGCGATGGCGCGCACGTCCTGGAGGTAGCCGGTCGTATAGAAGAGGTGGGTGGTCGCGACCAGAGCCGTGCGCTTGTCGATCCGCTCCGCGAACGCCTCGGGCGGGATCGTCATACCGTCCCGGCTGGGCACGAACTCGACCTCGTATTCCGGCCGGCTGAGCCACTGGTGGCCGATGGTCGGAAAGTCCAGCTCGCCGATCAGTATCTTGTCCCGGCCGGCGGGGAGAGGCAGGCCCGTCGCGAGCGTGGTCAGCGCGACAGACACCGATGGGGCGATGGCAGTGCTGCCGGCCGGCGCGCTGAGCAGCTCGCCGATCCGCTCCCGGAACCTCTCCAGCAGCGGAATCCAGTCGGTGAACCAGACCGGGGTGCCTTTTTCGTCCCAATCCTGGGCGTAGCGGGCCAGGGCGGCCCGGCCGCGGCGGGGGAGGGGACCGAGGGAGCAGGCATTGAGGTAGATGTACCGATCCAGGAGGGGAAACTCGCTCCGCAACGCTTTCCAGTCGGGCATTGGAGAAGGCTAACTCCGCGCACGGTGAGTGCAAGTTTGGACGTCCCCTCCCGGCCGGGCACGCTTCACGTGCCCGGCCACCCTCCCCGGCGAGCGGGGAGGCCAACGTTTGTTGGCTCGGTTGGTGCGAGTTTGGGCGTTCCCGTCGGGCCGGGCACGCTTCGCGTACCGGGCCACCCTCCCCGGCGAGCGGGGAGGCCAACGTTTGCTGCCACGAGACCTTGCAAAGGGGGGGTGGCAACCTTCGCCGGGCGGTGCTATAGTGCCCGAAAGCTCGGTCAGGCGACTCCTTCGCCTGGCCTCGATGACGCGTCCCCACTGGGGGGCCGATTCGTCGTATACTCACGGTTCGTGCACGCCCGGCCGCTCATCATGCCTATTTCCTGAGCGCGCCCTTTTCCGTTTAAGGAGAACCGAATGATCTCAGAGATGAGAGCACCCGCGCGCCTTAGCTATGGCCGTATTCCGAACCTGGTCGAGCTGAAGGACCTCATCGCGACGCAGGTCGAGTCGTTCCACTGGTTCAAGTCAGAGGGCCTTCGTGAGCTCTTCGACGAGATCAACCCGATCACCGACTACACGGGCAAGAACTTCGAGCTGAAGTTCCTGGACTACGAGTTCGGCCAGCCGAAGTTCTCCGTCGAAGAGTGCCGCAACCGCGACATGACCTATGCCGCGCCGCTGCGTATCAAGACGCGTCTGACCATTAAGGAGACCGGCGAGATCAAGGAGTCCGAGGTCTACATGGGCGACTTCGCCATGATGACCGACGAAGGCACCTTCATCGTCAACGGCACCGAGCGCGTTGTCGTGTCGCAGCTGGTCCGCTCGCCAGGCGTCTACTTCACCGCTGCTGAGGATCCCAACACTGGCCGCAAGCTTTTCGGCGCCAAGCTCATCCCGAACCGGGGCGCATGGCTCGAGATCGAGACCTCGGCGAAGGACCTCCTCACGGTCAAGATCGACCGCAAGCGCAAGGTCCCGGTGACGGTCTTGCTGAAGGCTCTCGAGCTGCCGCAGCTCAAGGGCACCGAGAACGACCGCGACGCTCAGAAGCGCGCGCTGATGGAGAT
>Ga0208356_1000245_pt1 | contig 16192 bp, 17 predicted proteins | sample NGESurshal072012_4_FD_184467 | JGI IMG/M metagenome (GOLD analysis project Ga0208356, IMG submission 184467) | Arctic peat soil microbial communities from Barrow, Alaska - NGEE Surface sample 53-1 shallow-072012 (SPAdes) | ecosystem: Environmental > Terrestrial > Soil > Wetlands > Peat ... | reverse complement strand
TGGCCTTCCGGATGACCTCTCTTTACGTAATGTGGGCAGCGACCCAGCACCAGATATTTCGGAGCAACGACGCAGGACGGCACTGGTCGGAAATTACGCCTTACGCGCCGGCCGGAGCCCCTGTTGCCTTCTTCGCCCTTGATGACCAGGCCGCCTGGTTTGTAGACCCGGCACAGGGCACGAATGCGCCCTTTGACGTCTGGAGAACAACCAATGGCGGGCGCAACTGGGCGCAAGCGACTGCAACTCACCCCCCAGGTTTTGTCATGGGGATGTCGTTCATCGACCGCGCGCATGGTTGGATCACGGTCTCGAGCGGTGCGGCGGCGGGCTCGCAGGCAGTGGCGGTGATGCGATCGAGCGACGGCGGGGCCGTCTGGTCACTGGTGGCCAAGAGCGCGGACCCAACTTCGACCCAACCAGACCCCAGCGGCCTCGAGTTCGGCTGCGACAAGAGTCCGACGACATTTGGGAGCGCGACCGTCGGCCTGCTTCCGACCTTCTGCGCGGGTGGTCCACCTTATATCTATAGAAGCGTCGACGGCGGGGTGCATTGGAAGAGCATCGCCCTTCCAAGCTTGGCCGGCTCACAGGCTTCCGGCGGTGGCTTTGGGACCCCGATCTTCATCACTCCGACCGACGCGGTGATGGTCGGAGACTATTACTCGACCGATCAGATTCCGACCATGCTGGTGACCCAGAACGCAGGGGCGAGCTGGCGTTCGTTTCAGCTGCCAGGCGACGGATCGCTCGACTTCGAGTCCACAACTTCGGGCTGGATCCTCACCGATCCAATCCCGAGCTCGAACCGCATCATGAAGTCCACCCACGCTTGCGGACGCCGGCGCAATCCCTGCACGACCGGCGCGCTCTCCTCTGACGTCAACCCGTAGCCTTCAAAGATCTGCTCGACCTCCCGCGCTTCGACATCTGGCACGGATTTCACCTCCGATTCCTCGCGGCGGCGCTCGCTCGCATAGTGCTCGGATTCGCTTCGGCCAGCCAGGTAGCCACCAAGGCCCATGGCGATCGAGCCGGCCGCAATCTCGGCCAGGCCGGCCGTGACCACCAGGTGACTGACGGCGATGGCACCGGAGATGCCAGCGGCAAGAGCGAACGGCACCGTGAGACCGTCCGACATGCCGACCACCACGTCGCGAACGGTGTCGCTTGCGGTGAAGTGCTTCTCCGAGTGTTCGGGGTGAAGGTGCATGTTGATTCCTCAGAACAAGAATTCGCGGTTCAGCTCACAGCTGAGGATCGCGCGCGAGTTCGCCACCACAACGGCTTCACGACCTCGAGCAGAACGAGCAAAACGGCGCCGGCGCCAACCGTCACCGCGAGATCGTCCACGTGCAGCGGCCCGAAGCTGAACAGTCCCTGAGCAAACGGCCATACGAGCGACAGGGTCAAGACCGCAACGACGGTAACGAGCACTGCCCCGAGCGCAGCATTCGGCCGCCCGAATGCCGTGCAGAGCGAGGCACTGAACGAGCGGTTCACAAAGATCAAGCCGACTATTGCCACAACTAGCGAGAAGAACGTCAGCGCTCGAACCTCAACCTCTGGCATTCCTCGCTTGAGTGCCACGAGGAAGATACCGGCGACCACCACGAATGCGAAGGCGCCCTGCAATAGGCTCCATCCGATCCACCGACGCGAGAACAGCGGCTCATTTGGATGTCGGGGTGGGCGACGCATCACATCGCCCTCCTCCGTCTCCGCTTCGAAGACCAGCGAACACACAGGATCGATCACCATCTCCAGGAACGCGATGTGGATGGGTCCGAAAAGGATAGGCAGACCGAACAGCAGCGGTAGCAGCGCGAGTCCCGCGATCGGGACGTGCACGGCAAAGATGAAGCCCATCGCCTTGCGTAGGTTGTCGTAGATTCGGCGCCCGAGCCGGATTGACTTGACGATCGATCCAAAATCATCGTCGAGGACCACGATCGACGAAGCCTCGCGCGCCACATCGGTGCCACGTCCGCCCATGGCGATACCGATATGCGCCGCCTTGAGCGACGGCGCATCGTTGACGCCGTCACCGGTCATAGCGACGATCTCGCCGTTCGCCTTTAAGGCCTGGACGATGCGGAGCTTCTGCTCCGGCAAGATCCGCGCGAAGACGGTCGCCGTGCGCACACGTCGAGCAAGCTCGGCGTCGCTGAGCTGCTTAAGTTCCGCTCCGGTGACGAGGTCAGTCGCATCGATGCCGGCCTGGCGGGCTATGGCTCTCGCTGTAGCGGGATAGTCGCCGGTGATCATGACCACCCGGATACCTGCTGACCGGCATTCCCTGACTGCTGCCGGCACGCTCTGGCGAAGTGGATCGGCAAGGCCCACGAGACCGAGGAGCTCGAAGTCGAAGTTGTGCTGTGACTCCGGCCAGTCGTGCCCAGCGAATGATGCGCGTGCTACGCCCAACACCCGAAGACCCTCGGCGGCCATCGCCTCGACAGACTGTGTCAGGGCGTTGCGCTCCGCCGCACCGAGGTGGCAGAGGTCGGCGATGGCTTCAGGTGCGCCCTTGGCGGCAATGACCAAGCCTGGGTTGCCAGACTTCGGCCCCCAGACCTGCGACATCGCAAGTAGGTCGGGGCGGAGCCCGTAGGAGTGAACGAGCTTCCAATCGGCGCCGTGAATGTGGGCGCCCTCAGCCAGTTGTTCGCGATCGAGATCATGAAACGCCTTCTCCATTGGGTCAAAGGGGTCGGGTGCACTGGCGAGAAGGCCGAACTCGACCAGGTCGTGAAAGGCGCCCGGCACCTTTCCGTCAGAAGAGGCGTTGAGCTGGTCAGTCTCTCCTTCCCTTAGGCGCAGCTCGACCACCGACATTCGGTTCTCGGTCAGGGTGCCAGTTTTATCCGTGCACAAGACCGTCGCTGAGCCGAGGGTTTCAATTGCTGCAGCGCGCCGGGTCAGCACACGCGCCCGCGAGATTCGCCAAGCACCGACCGCCATGAACACCGTGAGCACCACCGGGAGCTCCTCCGGCATCATCGACATGCCCAGGGCGATGCCGGCCAACAGCGCTTCGAGCCATCCTCCGCGCGAGACTCCATAGAGCACCACGGCCAGCACGCTGACGGCGCCCCCGACGATTGCGAAATTCCGTACAAGTCGGCGGGTCTGCTCTCGCAGACGTGGCGGCTCCGTCTCCAACGTGCTCAGCGAATGACCTATCTTGCCGATCTCGCTCAATGCGCCAGTTGCGGTCACCTCGCTGATTCCGGTGCCGCGCACAACCAACGAGCCGGAGAAGACATATGGCAGGTCATCGCCACCCGGTCGACCACCATTCGGCGATGTGACACCGCGTGCGACCTTGCGCACCGGCACGGACTCGCCGGTCAGCAGCGATTCATCGGTCTGGAGGTCGTGCCCCTGCACGAGTATCGCGTCGGCCGGCACTCTGTCTCCCTCGGCGAGCACCACGAAATCGCCACGAACCACCTCGCGGCCGGCGATTCGTTTGCGCTCGCCACCGCGAATGACCAGGGCGCGCGGGCTCGTCAGGTCGCGCAAAGCCTCGAGGACGTGCTCTGTGCGGGTCTCTTGTACCGCTGTGATCGAGACTGACAGCGTCGCGAAGGCCAGCAGAATGAGCGCTTCGGTACGGTCTCCGAGAGCCAGATAGATCACGCCGCCGCCGAGCAGCAGCGCCATCATTGGCTCGCGCAAGACCTCGAAGACGATGCGGAAAGGCGTGCGCCGACCCGGGCGGGGCAGCTCGTTATACCCCTCTGCCTTCAGCCTGGCCTGAGCATCCGACTCGGTCAGGCCTCGGATCACCGCGACCGCCGATTCATCGGTCATTTCACGTGGCTGTGCTGGCGGCGACGCTTGCTTTGCAAGCCGACTCCTCTCAGACGGAGAGCCAGGCTCCCAATCAACGCCGCAACTCGATCGCCGACCTCGAGGCCGAGAAACGCCAGCGCAACGATGCCAACGGCGGCGAGGGCGACCAGCGGCCTGGGTAGGTCCAGATCCAAAAGCGCACGCAGTGACGGAAGCAGGAAAGCGATCAGGAGCCCACCGGTCATCGCCACCAGCAGAGCGCGGCGGCGTGCCGTCAGTGGTCGCGCCAAGCGGGCGAGGATCCACAGTCCGATTGCGGCGATGACGATGGTGGCCACGGTGCGCTCCTCGGACACCGAAATGTTGGGCTCGTTGACCGCCAGGGCATAGGCGGCGAAAGTGGCGGCGCCTGCGACCAGGCCCGCAGGGACCGCGAAGCGCATGACGCGCCCTAGAAAGTTCCCGGGGGACCGCTCGAAACTCGGTGCCAAAGCCAGAAAGACAGATGGGATGCCGATCGTGAACGCGCTGATCAGAGTGAGCTGCCTGGGCAGGAACGGGAAGGGCACCACCGCGACGCTGACAGACACCGCAAGCAGGAAGGCATAGACCGTCTTGGTGAAGAAGAGGCTGGCCAACCGCTCCACGTTCCCGATCACACGCCGGCCCTCGGCAAGCACGGCCGGCACACCGGCGAAAGAGCCGTCCATCAGCACCACTGCGGCGACTGCCCGAGCGGCTCCGCTGCCGCCACCCATGGCGATTCCGAGATCAGCCTCTTTCAACGCCAGGACGTCGTTCACACCGTCGCCGACCATGGCCACCGTGTGTCCACCCGCCTGGAGGGCTCGAATCAGCCTGCGCTTCTGATCTGGGGTCACCCGCCCAAAGGTAGAGGTGGAGGCCGCCAACTTTGCCAACTCCGATTCCGACTCCGGCAAGTCTCGACCGTCGATCGCCGTCGACGATTGAAGGCCAACCCTGGAAGCAACTCTTGCCACGGTGGAAGGATGGTCGCCGGAGATCAGCTTGACGGCCACGCCCTGGTCGACCAGCTGCGCGAGTGTCTCGGCCGCGTCCGGCTTGATCTCCTCGGTCAGCACAACTAGGGCAGCAGGTTCCAGACCGCGTAAACCACGCTCTGCGTGAGCGTTCTCTGCCCGCGCGAGTAGGAGCACGCGCTCGCCCGCGGACGTCATGCGAGCCACATTTGATTCGAGACTGTGGTTCTGCTCGGTTTGATCCACCAGCACATCAGGCGCGCCGAGGACCCACCAGCCGTGACCCACGAACATGAACGCGCTCCATTTACGAGCTGACGAGAATGGCACCATCGATTCGAGAAGCCAGCCGGTCTGAGCTCGATAGGCGGTAGCGATGGCCCGAATCGAAGCATTCGGACGAGGATCCGCTCGGCTGATTGAAGCCAGGGCATCCTCCCAGTCCTTACCCGCCGCGAGCGGTTCCACACGCTCCACGTGGCTCTCCGGCTCGGTCAACGTCCCGGTCTTGTCTAGGCAGATGACATCGGTGCGGGCCAGCATCTCGACCGCAGGGAGTTGTTGGACAAGTACCCTGCGCCGGCCCAGTCGGATCACCGCCAGAGCCAGGCTCGCGCTGGTCAGCAGGACCAGGCCCTCCGGCACCAACGTAATCACCCCGGCCACCGAACCTCGAATCGCATCGGGGAGACTGGGGTTGGCCCTGAGCTGTGAGACGGCCAGCACGATGCTTGTTGGCACGATGACCCAGGTCACGATCCGCAGAATCTGGTTGATTCCGCGCATGAGCTCTGATCGGACCAGTTGAAAGCGCCGCGCCTCTGCAGTCAACCGGCGCGCGTAGCTCGCTTCTCCGACATGAGTCGCTCGGTAACGACCCAGACCGGCGCTGACGAAGCTTCCCGCGAGGACCCCGGCTCCCCTCAGCTTGAGGACAGGCGTCGACTCGCCCGTGAGAAGAGCTTCGTTCAACTCGAAGGGCTCGTCGGACTCCACAACGCCATCGACGACGATCTCATCGCCGGCCTCCACCTCCACCAGATCGCCGACAACAATCTCGGAGACCTGCAGTCCCCGCGCGACGCCATCGCGGACTACTCGCGCTCGCGGCGCGGCCAGGATGGCGAGGCGATCAAGGGTGACCTTTGCGCGCAGCTCCTGGCCGATGCCGATGAGAGCGTTGGCGACCAGGATCAACCCGAAGACTGCGTCCTGGATCGGGCCGACCACGAGGATTGCAACAAACAACGAGCCGAGCAGCGCGTTGAAACGGGTCAGCAGGTTCGCTTTCAAGATGTCGGGCACGCTCCGGCTGGTGGTCTCCCGGATCGTGTTCGCCAGGCCCGAATCGGCTCGTCGCCGAGCTTCTTGCTCAGTCAAGCCGCCGGAGGGTGTCTCGGAAAGAGGCATGGGCTCCAAATTTCCCACTGCCATGGGCGGGCGGGCCCCCGGGGATAAAGCTGCCCTACTCGCAGGGACCGTTCCAGCCTCCGTTGGTTCGGTGAGAGGACTCATAGGTCTATCGGTCGCCTGAGCCCTCGCAAGGGCGGCGCCGACCTTAGCGTTCGCCGGGTCCAGTCCGGGCGGAATCGGTCGGAGGTGCGACCAAGACCGGACTGTCGCTACGGCGTCCGACCTCCTCGTCGACCGTGCCCAGCACCCAGCGCTCAGCAACATCGCTCGTCCCGGCTGGAATCACGATCAAATCGCAGCCCGCGTCGTGAGCAGCACGGGTGATCTCGCTGGCGAGCCCGTCGTGGTTGTCGGCGATAACAAGATTGGCTTCGATCCCGGCGGCTCCGAACTTGGCCAGCAGAAGATTCGCGATATGGTCCGGACGGCGGGTGGCCGGGACTCTCAGCAGGTCCTCGACGGCATCCTCCAGGAGGCCGTGCACGTGCAGGATCGTCACCCTGGCGCCGAGCCCGCGAGCCAGCTCCAACGCGGCATCTGGCTCAGTCGAGCCAAGTGTCTCCTGGGTGACGACGAGGAGAATGCGAGCCGGCAGCCCCGCCTGCTGAGCTGCCTCACGAACGATCAGGACTGGAACATGGGCAGCCCGTGCGACCTCGCGGCTGACGCTGCCGAACAGGCTCGCGACCGGAGCCGGACGGCCACGCGAGCCGAGCACGATCAGATCCGCATGGATAGCGTCTGCCATGTTCACGAAACTGTCGGTGATGGTTGCACCCATGGTCGGTTGCTCCAGCCGAATGTCGAACGCCACCCCGGATTGCTCAAGAGACTTGACCAAATCGGCTACGGCATCGTCGCCGAACGTAGCTTGGCTGCCGAAGTGCACCACGGTTACGTGGGCATCAAGCCGTTTCGCAAACTCAGCCGCGATTGCAGCCGCACCGCCAGATGAGTCGTTATCGACCCCAAGGATGATGTTCTTCATGGTCATGACATGAGAAAGCGTGTCTCACAAGTACACCCCCGAGCCAGGGCCGAATGACCCCAAGCAGGGTGCCCGGTTGGCCCGACTGTCCGACCTTCCACAGGCAACGGACTGGAGTTACGAACCAGGACTGAGCTCATGTCGGCGCTGGCACTCAACACAGCGCGTGGCTTCCGGCCAGGCGTCCAGCCGCTCGCCAGGAATTTGATCTTCGCAGTCCTCGCATAAGCCGTATCGACCCTCGACCGCTCGCTGCATTGCGTGCTCGATTTGAAGCTGGTTGCCGGACAGAACCTCCGCTCTCAACATCGCGGAGTCGCGGCTCTCGACCGCGTTTGCCCTGTCAAGAACGTCAAAAGCGCCGACAACCTCCACGACTCGAATGCCGAATTCCTCTCGCTCGGCCAACCTGAGCGACTCCTGGAGTTCAGCGACGGTACTGCGCCGCGCCTCGAGCAATGGCCAGGAACGCGTGCTCGGTGAGAACGCGGAGCTAGACATTTCGAGGACCCAAGTTGAAGATGAGCGCCCGAAGATCGGTAATCGTGACGTCGAGTTCGCTCACGCAAGCGTCGACCCGATTGGAGATCTCAGCATCCTCGCGGTCAGAGGACATTGCCTGCAATTTGAGACCGATGGCGAACAGCCGGTGAATGGTACGTCCTTGCAGTTCCTCAGCAATTCGCTGCCGTTCGGCCGCTAACAGCGGCACCACCTCTAGGCGAGTAGGCCTGTCCAGGCTCATCTGGGTCATCAAAATAAGGTCCACTTCCGGCGCTGGTCGGGTTGGTGCGGCGGTTGCATGAGTGGCCTCCTTTCGGTGTTCTTCGCGGAGGTCTTGCCAGTGGTTCGCGGCCACCCCCGACCCCGGGTGCGTCCACCGTCTTGACGGGATCGGAGCCGTGGGCTACTCCCCTTCGCTTCGAGGACCAAGCTAGCCGAGTCCGCAGCAAACCGCCTCCGTAGTCGATACGGATCTTTGCTGTCGCCCGGCGGTAACCTCTGGACCACGACGAGGGGAGTAGCCCGGAGGCCGCTTTCGACTGGGACCCGCCTGAGCGGGGTTTAACCCGGAAGCGGCGCAGGACAGCCTGCGGCAAGACCTCTGCTCGAAATGAGTGGAGGAAAGCATGCGCACGTCGATCGACGAACTCTCCAGAAGCGTTGCTGCAGACCCCAGGACGGTCGTGTTCACCGGTGACGGTCCACTGGCCCTTGTCAATGCCGACTTCGATGGCGATGGCAAGCTCGATCTCGCCGTCCTGAACGTTTCAAGCGGGGAGATCACCGTCTGCAGAGGAGACGGACGCGGCGGCTTCTGTCCGGCGACTTCCGATGTCATCGACCGCCGGCAAACAGATCGCAGGTCGCCAGAGCACCTGACCGCGCGTGAGACAGAGGTCGCAAGGCTCCTCACGAGCGGCTGCATGGATCGCGAGATCGCGACGATGCTCGGAATCGGGCGCCGCACCGTCGAGACTCACGCCGCCAATATCCGAGCCAAACTGAGCCTGAAATCCCGACGCGAGCTGCTGCGCGGCGCATTTTGGCCAGCCGCGTGACCGCCGCGCAGGGATCCAGGCCACTGACGAGCTAGTGCTCGACACCCGCCACACGTCAGAAGGCCCACTCACTAAGGGGCATTCGGCTCTGGAGATATGGCTTACCCGATGCGACGGTTTGGGCAGGAATTCGATGGTTGGAAAGACAACCGGCTGCTGGATCGAACCTTGAGGCTCGCGAGCTTCGGCCGCACCCGATACTGGCTCGCGGGTTTCATCGCTGTAATTGCGCTGGCCGCATGCGGAGGGGGAGCGCCACCGCCGCCATCCGCGCTGACGACCCCGACTGCCAGCCAACCGGCTGGACCCGACGCGGCTGCCCTCGAGGATCAGTTCATATCGGTCATCAGTCGGGTGAGCCAATCCGTGGTGGTGATCGAGACCGCGAGCGGCCTGGGATCAGGCGTGATTGTCGACACCGAGGGCGACATCGTCACCAACGCCCATGTGGTGGGGCAGTCCAGCGTCTTTCGCGTCTACCTCGCCACCGGGAAATCCTATGACGGCAAGCTCATCGGGGCCTTCGTGCCGGATGACCTCGCGGTCATCCGGATCACCGCGCCCGATCTCCGGCCGGCCGTGTTTGGCGACTCCGACCATTTGCGCGTCGGCAGCATCGTGATGGCTGTCGGCAGCCCGCTCGGACTACAGAGCTCGGTCACCGAAGGCATTGTGTCGGCGCTTGGACGTCAGGTGACCGAACCGAACGGCACCGCGCTGCCGCCCTTGATTCAAACCAGCGCGGACATCAACCCGGGCAACTCCGGCGGCGCACTCGTCGACCTCAATGGCGAGGTGATCGGCATCCCGACGTTGGCGGCTCAAGATCCGCAGGCGGGCGGAACCGCTCCCGGGATCGGTTTTGCGATTCCCAGCAATGTCGCCAAAGACATCGCTGCCCAATTGATCAAGAGCGGTCGCGTCACGAACAGCCATCGTGCATATCTCGGTGTGCAAGGCGCCAGCCTCCCCAACGGAAGTGGTGTCTCCATCTACGCGGTGGTTTCAGGTGGGCCAGCGGACAAGGCTGGGCTCAAGACCGGCGACGTCATAACCGCGATCGGGGAGCGCCCCACACCCGACCAGCCGAGTATGGCTTCGGTACTGTCAGGCCTCCAGCCCGGGCAGTCAGCCCAGGTCCAGATCACGCGGCCAGACGGTTCCGTGGCTTCGCTCTCTGTGACCCTTGGAGAACTGCCGGGCTAGAAGCGCTGCAGCTGGTTGGCGCTATGCGGTGGCGGTGGCCTCTGCTGGCTTGGTTTCCTGAGTCAGGTTCGCGGGGTGTTGCGGCGGCGAGTAGATCGTGAAGAGCTTCATCGGCTTGTCATCGGTGTTGACCACGTTGTGGAACTCGCCCGCTGGAATGCAGATGGCGTTTCCTTCCTCGAACTCCGCTGTGTCCTTGCCTATGACGGAGCGGCCTTCGCCCTTGACCACGTAGATGAACTGATCGACCGCGTGGGTTTCGAACCCTATCTCCTCGCCCGGTGCCAGAGTCATCACCACCAGCTGGCTGTTCTGACCGGTGAACAGCACCTTGCGATAGAACTCGTTGTCCTTGACAGCATCCTTCAGGTTGATGCACTGATCTCGCTCGACGGCCGCAGCAACTGGCTGTCCGGCGTTCAGCTCGTCGGCGCCTACATCGTTATCGCCGCGGCCGCGTTCTTCGTCAGATCCACAACGTGACAACACCGCTGGACAGCTTTCACCGCTGATCCGGAGTCTTACCAGCGGTCCGACTGACGTTATGTCTCACCGACCAGCCCGCAACGCGGTGGAGGCGAGCGTCAGGAGGTGTGGCTGTCGCCAAAGCGTGGCGATGCGACCTGAACGGCGCTAAATCAAGGCAAGTCGCAAGGATTCATTCATTGCAGATTCCGCCCTGCTTAGCCCCTCAGTCGGGTTCGCACGGCGGTGGCAATCGCCGCTACCCGCTGAAGCTGCCTGCAGACAACCGGAAACTCGCTGGCGAGCAAGGCCAGGCCCGCGCCGATGACAAGCAGCCCAGGACCAGGGAGCAGCAGCATCAGCGCACCCGCCGGAAACAAAACCGCCGCTGCCACGATCACCATCGAGCGGCGCAGAGCTCGCCGCAGCCGGACGAATACATCCGGCACGTTGTTCTGTTTAGGAGGATATCCCGCGCTCACCCCAGCCGTTCCCTGCCGCTGACCAGGCCGTCGACGTAGCCGGCATGCCATTTCAGGGTCTGACCTTCAGGTTGTCGTGTGCGTGTCACTGACCTAGCTCCGGACGTACATGCTCGGCCACGTTCCTAATCGCGACATAAAGGGTGGGCCTTTAGACTCGCTTTAGAACTGAAGTCGATTGTTGTCCGCTGGTGTACGCTCATGAACGCGACCCGATGTCTGCAGTGAACCTCGGGAGCCCTTGGGAATGAGGGTCCTCATCGTCGAGGACGATCACCGCTTGGCAACGAGTTTGCGGCAAGGGCTTGAAGAGGCGGGCTTCGCCGCCGACACCGTTTACGACGGCGAGGAGGCTGTAGCCGCCGCGCTTACGACGGACTATGACGTGATCCTTCTCGACGTCATGCTGCCTAAGTTGGACGGGATCGAAGTCAGTCGTCAACTGCGTAGCCATCGGATGCACGCGCCGATCTTGATGCTCACCGCGCGCGACTCATTGGAAGACAAGGTGCTCGGCCTGGAACGAGGCGCCGACGATTACCTCGTCAAGCCGTTTGCCCTGCGCGAGGTGGTGGCGAGAATCAAGGCGCTGACCAGGCGGCACCTCGCGGATCGAAGCTCCGTGCTTGCAGCGGGCCCGATCTCGCTGGATACCTTCGCACACCAACTTGCCGTGCTCGACAAGTACGTACCGCTGACGGCTAAGGAGTACGCGATTCTCGAGTATTTCATGCTCAATCAGAACCGGCTGATCACGCGTCAGCAGGTCATCGAGCATGTTTGGAACTTCGACTTCGAAGGCGGCCGCAACCTGGTTGAGGTCTATATAGGACGACTCAGGAAGAAGATCGTCGAAGCTGGCGCCACCGATCCCTTCGCCACCTTGCGAGGAGCCGGCTACCGCTTCGAGGCTCAATCTTGAGGCGCCTTTTCGGGACGACCCGCGGCCGGTTGACCCTGATCTCGGTCGCGATCCTGGCAATCGCCCTCGTGTTGGCCGACCTTGCTATTTACGTTGCCTACACATTCGCCCAGAACAACGAGCTCGACGTGCAGCTGCGCGCGGAAGTTGTCACGGTGGCCGCTCAGTTGAGTGTTGAGAACGGACAGGTCACGTACGCGGGCGGAGACCTTCCGCACGAGACGCCGACCGGTGTCGCTGTCGACATGGCGGTGGTCGATGAGAACGGGGTGGTGACGGCGGCGCCTGGCCAGCCACTTAGGTCGGGCACACTCGAGAGCCTTGCAAGTGCCGTCCGCAGCACCGGGCACGCAATTTCATCGACGGGTATCGTCGATTCACAAGGGGAGGTCAGGCACGCCTATGCAATGCTCGTCTTGGCGACGCCCGGCCTCGTATTAGTGGCGTCGACGCCTACTGGCCAAGTCGGACGTTCGGTGGCCGGGGCAATGGTCCTGGTAGGAGCGCTTTCGCTGGGAACTTTGGTCGGCGTCGGGTTGCTCATCCACTCGCTCGTCGGCCGCGTGCTTAGTCCTGTGGGCAGTATCGCAAGCCTGGCCGAGAACTTGAGCGAGCGGGATCTCCACCGGCGGGTTGAGGTAAGCGCTCCTGATGACGAGTTGGGTCAGCTGGTCGCTACCTTCAACCGGATGCTGTCCCGGTTAGAAAAGAGCTTTAACACCCTGCGCCGGTTCACCGCGGACGCGTCGCATGAGCTCCGAGCACCGCTTGCGCTGATGACTATTGAGGTTGAGAGAACGCTTGGACGAGAGCGCTCATCCACTGAGTACAGGCACACGTTGAAGCTGGTGGAGGCGGAGCTCCGCGGAATGGCCGAGCTGGTCGAACGACTGCTTCTGCTGGCCCGGGCTGACGCAGGACAGCTGAGCGCAACCCTCGAGGAGCTGGACGTAGCCGATTTCCTGCACGAAACAGCCGCACGTTGGGAGGCTCTCGCCGCCAGCCGCCAACTGCAGCTCGAGGTGGAGGCGCCCGACTCCGGCACGGCGATGGCCGATGTGGGCCTGGCCCGGCGGATCCTGGACAACCTGATGGACAATGCCGCGAAGCATTCGCCAGTCGGTGGCAAGGTCCTCCTGCGGGCTTTCAGAGAGTCATCGTGGTGGGTACTCGAAGTCGTTGATCAAGGCCCCGGGATACCGCCAAAGCAAAGTGAACGGATCTTCGAGCGCTTCGGCCAGCTTGATATTGCTCGAACTCGCGACGGTAGGGCTGGCGTGGGGCTTGGGTTAGCTCTGAGCCTAGCCTTTGCCAAGGTTCAGGGTGGTAGCCTGCGGTTGGCTGCCGATCAGGTCGGGGGCGCCGCCTTTCAACTCCGCCTGCCGGCGGCCGGGCCGGGAGCGGGGACGACTAATCTCGCTGAGGAGGCACGCAAGATCTGACTCAGCTAGTCCGGTTCGGAACATCAAGAAAGGTTCGGGGGTGATCTGCAGCGCACGCGGTCATGCACTGGTCCTGATGCCTCGATACCAGGTGCGGCCGCGCTGGCAATTCACGCATCTAGTGGCCTCTGGTAGGGCGCGCAGCCGCTCCAGCGAAATGGCCCGAGAGCAATCCTCGCAGATGCCGTAGCCACCGATCTCCAGCCTGGCGAGGGCACGTTCGACATCCCTCTGCATCTCGCTGAGCACGTGTCGGACAGCCTCCGAGGTATCGCGTGCAACGGCCGCCTGCGCTAAGTCGATCGCCTCGCTCCAGTTCTCGGCAGGTTCACAACTGGGTTTGGCGAGGTTCTCGGTCGTAGCAAGTAGCCAGCGACGATTTTTCTCAAGTACTGAGGCAGCGGGGTGAGTCGCAGCGTGGAACTTCATGCCTGCCACGTTGGCGAGCCTCGCTGTACCGCAGCTAAAAGCAGTGTTGGGCATCTAACCACCTGGACGGGCAGCAACATTCCTGAGGACCGCTAGACCAGCGTCAATTACCGGCCGACGTTCGCGCAACAGGCTGGTTTTAGCAACGGTTTAGGAGCCGCAGCGATCGTTGCTACCGAACGCCGCCCTTAGAGGTGGCGGACACCCTGCAGAGGAGGCAGCCATGCGTCACCAGCTATGCAATCCTGATTCGCTGGAGTTAGAGACCCGCTCACACCGGGGCTACGGCGTTCAACGACACCCCCCACCACAGACCCAAACCATCCCGATCAGCACCTTCTACCTGCGCTGGTTGGAGCATACGCAGGAGCAACAGAGCGCGCCATCGCGGCATCCGGAACCAATTGCCCCTGACGTCGCTACGAATACCGAATGGAGGCCCAGCATGGCAGCGCGACACGAAACGGGTCAGCACGCGCTCGAGGAGATCCGACGGCATCTGGCTACGCAGCTTCAGATCGACGCTCGGCACCTGACCGGGATCCCTGTCCAGGTTCTCTGTCGACTAAGAGACCAGCTCGCGCTCGATGATCTGACCGGGGTGTTGAACCGCCGGGCAGGTCTGGCCGCCTTGGCGAGTGAAATCGAGCAAGTACGGAGGTCGGCCGAACCCGAGCTCGTGCTTGTCTTCCTGGATGTCGATCGTCTCAAATTCATAAACGACACTCAAGGGCATGCAGCCGGTGATTTAGCCCTGTGCGGGGTAGCGCATGTTCTGAAGGGCTGCCTGAGGACCGAGGACATTGTTTTCAGGTACGGCGGAGATGAGTTCGTATGCGGGCTCCCACACGTGAACCTCGAGTCGGCGGGTGCATTGCTGCTCGAGGCTTCGCGACAGCTGCAGAGTCAGCGAAGACAGTCCTTCAGCGCTGGCTTTGCCGAGCTTCGAAATGAGGATGAGGCGTGGGGGCTCATCGCCCGAGCCGATGACTGCCTGTACGCGGGCCGGAGGGGATACCGCCGTCGGGAGTGGAGGTTCGCATCATGAGCCGCTCAACTAGATCCAGCGAATTGCGTGGGACTGCCCAACAGGCTTTGGTGGCAGAGCGGGAACGTATCGCGCGCGAACTTCACAAGTTCACCGTCTATCGGCTCTTCGGCATCGGGCTGACGCTACAGGCTCTTTCCTTGAAGGGTGACGATCCTGCGGTGTCCGTGCATCTGAACGAATGCGTCCAGGAGCTGGACCGGGCGATATCGGAGTTGCGTGGGCTCGTCTTCAAGCTGGACGACCGCCATGTATACGAGCAGCGCCGGCCGAAGACGCCGGACTCGAACCCCGTGCCGCGATTTGCCAAAGTGTGACAATCTCGATCTGACGAGCGGTCGCAGCGACCGGCCTGGCCGACTAAGGAGTGCTCTTCTCGATGAGCGACGATCTCGGGCGCTCGACCGATGGGCTACGCCTGGCCCCTTGGCCTCCGCCAACCAGTTGCGCGCCCGATCAAGAGAGTCGAAACCGCGCATCAGCAGCCCTCTGTTGTCGTCCAGTTGGATGACGTCCTCGACCAAGAGTTGGCCCAATCCCGCCGCCGACTGTCACCAGGCCAAAACGTTAACGCCGGCACCACCAGTAGCGGTATCCATACTTCATTCGCCCAAGCCTGATCCTCGTGGACGATGACTTTTACTTTTCGAGTGTCGCTGAGATAGCCGACCGCTCCCTTCTCTCTCTCATCGGGTCCAGGGCCCTCATCAGGGCAGCTCGGAACACGACACCGGGTGCGAAAGCCTTCCATTCCGTGTGGACCATCCGGGGTTGTCGTGGGAGCCCAAGGCCGCCTTCCACGCCCTGGCCGAATACGGGCGCGCAAGGGTTGCCGACTCGTACAGGAGCAGCCGGACAACGTCGATGTCGGCGAGATCATCGTCCGTCCCACCGCACAGAACTGACCCCCCCGGTACGGGTGAGGCCAGGACGGGAATGACGAGATGAGCACGACGAGACAACCAGGCGGCAGTGCGATGTTGGCCGAACCGGCCAGATGTGACCGGGCTGCTGAAGCACCTCCGGCAGACTGAAGCTCGCCTTTTGGTCACACCTCGGGGCAGAACCTCGGACATCCGGCCTCCCGGGAGGTCCGATGTCTTGGGCTGCCCGTGCACCTAGCGCGGGCCAAGTGCTCACGCGTTTTAGAAAACCGCGGGAGGCTCGTCAGACACCTTGGGCTGGTTTCGGCCGATGCTCTTTTGGACCTGGGGACTCGCGCCGCCAGACTTGGCTGTCATTGGCTGTCAGCCGCCGACGCCAGTGGACGGTGGTGGACGTTCGCGAACTTGAATGGACGTCTATGGACGTCCTTCCCACGGTTTTGAAGACCGCGGGGCTGACGTCCGCGTGCGTCCACCAACGTCCCCCCATGTTCGAACGCCGACCTCTAAAGTCCACGTACGTTCGCCATCGTCCGCAGACGTCCGTGG
>Ga0208356_1000243_pt1 | contig 16374 bp, 14 predicted proteins | sample NGESurshal072012_4_FD_184467 | JGI IMG/M metagenome (GOLD analysis project Ga0208356, IMG submission 184467) | Arctic peat soil microbial communities from Barrow, Alaska - NGEE Surface sample 53-1 shallow-072012 (SPAdes) | ecosystem: Environmental > Terrestrial > Soil > Wetlands > Peat ... | reverse complement strand
CCTTGGGGGAGAAAAGTCTCGTCGTCTAGCTGCAGCCGGTCGTTGCTCCGCAGTTCAGGCACTTGTAGCACGAGCCTGAGCGCACCGTGATCGCGCCGCAGTCGGCGCAAGCCGGGGCGTCGGTGTTGACGAACGCGATGCGCTGGAAAGTGCCGCCGCCGTTGCCGTTGGTCACCGGCGATGCGATGACCTTCAGCTCGGTCGCCGTCTGCGTCTCCTTGCTTGATGCCGCCGGGGCCGAAAGAGCGATGGGATCGACTGACGGCGCCGGCTCGCGCCGGATGATGCCCACCTCGTCCTGCGCGTCGAGCGGCAGGAAGTGGCTCGCCATCCACCGGAAGATGTAGTCCACGATCGATTTCGCGATCGGGATCTCCTTGTTCTTGGTGAACCCGGAGGGCTCGAACCGCATGTGGCTGAACTTGTCGACCATGAACTTCACCGGCACTCCGAACTGAAGCGCGTATGAGGTCTGGGTGGCGAAGGCGTCCATGAGGCCCGAGATCGTCGAGCCCTCCTTGGCCATGGTCACGAACAGCTCGCCCGGCGTGCCGTCCTCGAACAGGCCGACCGTCAGGTAGCCCTCGTGGCCCTGGATGTCGAACTTGTGGGTGATCGCCTTGCGCTCGTCGGGCAGCTTGCGCCGCATGGCCCGGTACTCGACCTCGACCGGCGCTGCCTTCTCCTTGTCGCGTGAAGTCGAGAGCGGCTGTGAGCGCTTGCAGCCATCGCGGTAGATCGCGATGCACTTGAGCCCCAGCTTCCAGGACTCGAAGTAGGTCTGCTCGATGTCTTCCACTTTGGCGTCGGTGGGGAGGTTCACGGTCTTGGACATCGAACCGGAGATGAACGGCTGGATTCCAGCCATCATCCGCACGTGTCCCATCGGAGCGATCGAGCGCGTGCCATTGACGGGTTTGAAGGCGCAATCGAAGACCTTCAGGTGCTCCTCGGCCAGGTGTGGAGCACCTTCGATCGTGTCGTTCTCGTCGATGAAGATGACGATCTCCTTCACCTGGTGCTCGTCGTAGCCCAGCTTGCGCAGGGCGGCGGGCACCGTGCCGTTCACGATCTTCAGGAGTCCACCGCCGACGAGCTTCTTGTATTTGACCAACGCGAGGTCGGGCTCGATGCCCGTGGTGTCGCAATCCATCATCAAGCCGATGGTCCCGGTGGGAGCGAGGACTGTGGCCTGGGCGTTGCGGTAGCCGTGGGCGCGGCCGAGCTTGACCGCCTCGTCCCAGGTGACGCGTGCGGCATCCACGACGTCCGCTGACTCTGGAGAGGTGCTGAGCTGGTGCGCCGCCTGGCGGTGCTTCTCCATCACCCGCAGCATCGGCTCGCGGTTCTTGGCGTACTCGCTGAACGGTCCCTTGACCTGAGCCATGCGTGCCGACTGGGCGAAGGCCTCACCGGTCATGATCGCGGTGACCGCGCCGGCAAAGCGCGCGCCTTCAGCGGAGTCGTAGGCCAGACCCATCGACATCAGCAGGGCGCCGAGGTTGGCGTAGCCGAGGCCCAGGGGACGAAGCGCTTCGGAGTTCTTGCCGATTGCGGGAGTGGGGTAGGAGGCGTTTGAGACGAGGATCTCCTGACCCGTAAAGCAGATGTCGACGGCGCGCTTGAATCGATCGATGTTGAAGGTGCCGTCCTCCGACTGGAACTTCATCAGGTTGAGCGAAAGCAGGTTGCACGCGGTATCGTCGAGGAAGACGAACTCGCTACATGGATTCGTGGCGTTGATGCGACCTGTGTTCGGGACGACGTTCCAGTCCTGGATGGTGGTGTCGAACTGCAGGCCAGGGTCGCCACAGATCCATGTCGCGTCGGCGATCTCACGCCACAGGGTGCGCGCCTTGTAGGTGTCGACCGTCCTGCCGCCAACGACGGCCTTGGTCTCCCACTCCTTGTCCGACTCGACCGCCTTCATGAACTCGTCGCTCACGCGGACCGAGTTGTTCGCGTTCTGGAACTGGACCGAGTCGTAGGCGCCGCCGGGCACGTTGAAGCCGACGTTGTAGCCGGCATCGATCAGGGCCCACGCCTTCTTCTCCTCCTCCGCCTTGCAGCGGATGAAGTCGAGGACGTCGGGGTGATCGGCGTTGAGGATGACCATCTTGGCCGCGCGCCTCGTGGTGCCGCCCGACTTGATCGAGCCTGCAAAAGAGTCGTAGCCCTTCATGAAGGAGACGGGGCCCGAGGCGGTACCGCCGCCTGAGAGCTGCTCCCTGGACGACCGCAGGACCGACAGGTTGGTGCCGGTGCCGCTGCCGAACTTGAACAGCATGCCTTCGGTCTTGACCAGGTCCAGGATCGATTCCATCGAGTCCTGCACCGAGTTGATGAAGCAGGCAGAGCCTTGCTGCGAGCGCCCGGGCACGCCGATGTTGAACCAGACCGGGCTGTTGAACGACGCCTGCTGGGTGACCAGGAGGAAGCGAAGCTCCTCGGCCCAGTTCTCGGCATCCTCTTCGCCGGCGAAGTAGCCGCCCTCGCGGCCCCACTTGGCGAGCGTGTCGACGACCCGGTCGATGATCTGGCGGACGCTGGTCTCGCGCTCGGGGCTATCGGCGCCGCCGCGGAAATACTTCTGTGCCACGACGTTGATCGCCAGCTGCGACCAGGAGCGGGGGACCTCGACGTCCTTCTGCTCGAAGATGACCTGGCCCTTCTCGCCGGTGATCCCCGCGGTGCGCCGCTCCCACTCGATCAAGTCGAAGGCGTGGCTGCCGGGAGGCGTGAAAAAGCGTTCGAAGCGGAGCCCAGGCACTTTCCCTGATTGTGCGCCCTTGTGGTTTCCGTTTCGGCGGGCGACGGCGAGGTCGGCTACATTCTTGGCCATTTTTAGAGAACGCCTCCTTAATTCATCCCCGACGCGGGTGTTTTCAAATCGTTTGCTGGGTCGTGTGGTGCGACGTTTGCTGGGTCGTGGAATTTGTCAGTTTGGGGATGCAAGAGGCCCCAGAGCATGCCCGCCACTTATGCCCCAGGGCCTCGATGTAACGCTGCTGAATATACGCGCAGGCTTTTCAGCTTGTCAAGCCCCAAAACACAAGATGTTAGGTGTCGTAGGGCCTTTGAACCCCACATATAGGTGGATTACCTGTGGACAACCCTGGTGATGAGTTGGGCACAGGCTGGGCATTGGCTGGGGGAAACCTGGCAAAACCGGCCTACTGGGTCGAATCGACGAGAGCCAGGCCAAGCTCTGAGTAGGTGGGCTGCCCACGGCCGTTCGGCTCTGTGGAAATCTCCCCGTTTCCGGGGTCCGCCACCTGGACGCTCTGCGCCGAGGCGCGGATCCGGGCGGAGACCTGCTTGCCCTCCCCGTAGGCGTTCTGGAGCATGGTCACGGCCCTCTGGAGCTTGTTCTCCAGCACGCCTTCCAGCGTGTCCAGGTGCCTCTCGACGTCGATGAGGGCCGACTGCAATTTCTCCATGTCGACGCTCCGGGCGAACTGCAGGTGCAGCTGGTAGAGGGTCAGGAGGTAGGGAAGCGCCATCGCGTAGCCGACCACCATCACATGCCTCTGGTGGGCGCCGACGATGGCGCCGCGACACACGTCATAGGCCGCGTCCGGGATCACCGCCAGGGCAAAGGGAGACGTGGTGGCGGGATCGATGTACTGGCTGACCTCGCGCACCCTGCGCTCGACCTCGCGCTCGACCTGGGCGGTGAGCTGGGCCCGGCGCGGGGCATCCAGTCCAGGCTCTGCCAGCTGCTCGAGGGCGTTGCTGGAGACCCACTTGGAGTCGATTGGGAGAAGCTTGCCGCCGGGCAGGCGGAGCGCCAGCTCGACCACCTTGCCGCCGACCCAGACGTTGCGCTGCAGCATCTCGGGGGGAAGGTGCTTGAGGGTCTCCTCCAGGATGTTCTCGCCCGCGGCGCCGCGGGTGGAGCTGCCGGCGATGACGCTCTCGAGGCGCCGCAAGCTGGCCCGGGCCTCGTCCTCGACGGGCTGCCGGGCGCTGATGGCTGAGCGCAGGCCTTCGACCACCGACTGCGTCTGCGTCAGGCGCTCGCGGAGCTCCGCCGCCTGTGACTCCTGGGTCTGGCCTCCGGACTCCAGGCGGCTGCGCAGCTCCGCCACGTCCCGGACCTGCCCGTCGGCCCGCCTCACCAGGCTCCAGACCAGGGCGGCCACGACGCCAACCGCGAGCAGTACACATACAAGGAGGAGGGCGAACAAGAGTTCGAGCAGCGACATGTTGGGCATTGTAGTCCGCGAAGTGGGTATAAACAAGCCTGTTAACCTGAGCTAAATGGCACGCCCCGAACCCCTGACCGAGAACCAGCCCGCGCCCGACCGAATCCCGCTCGAAGAGGTCTACATGCGCATGGCCGAAGAGCTGGCGAAGCGGTCGACGTGCGCCCGCTTGCAGGTGGGCAGCGTCATCACCTCGGGCGACCTGACGCAGGTGCTGGGCATCGGCTACAACGGCAACGCGCGCGGGCTGCCGAACCGCTGCGACTCCAGCCAGCCGGGCTCCTGCGGCTGCATCCACGGCGAGCTGAACAGCCTGGTCAAGGCCGGCGCGCAGCTGCCCGGCAAGCTGATGTTCGTCACCGCCTCGCCGTGCGTCATGTGCGCCAAATCGATCATCAACTGCAACGTGGCCCGGGTCTACTACCGCGACGCTTACCGCGACCCGGCCGGCCTCGACGTGCTCCGCCAGGGCGGAGTCGAGGTCGAGCATTACGACCAGTGGCGCGACCTGTGGCGCTAAGAGCTAAGTAAGTCTCGCCCGCTCGGTTCGCCTCTCGCGTCTCGCGGCAAGGAGGGCCATTCGGGCACATTTGGTCGCGTCTCGCGGCTTTGGGGGGCCATTCGGGCACATTTGGTCGCGTCTCCGGGGGGCGAACTCAACGTTTTGGGGTGGGGCCATTTGAGTCCAATAGGCCTCCTTCCGGTCAGCGCACGATCTCCCAACCTGATTCTGTTTGCACCAACCTCGGTTCAACTGTCGGAATCTCGCGCAGGCGCCGCGCCCGGGACAGGAGCTTGGCCGCGTCCTCGTCCGATGCCACCGATTCCAGCACGGCTCGCGTCGCGTATACCAGCGTCAGGTCCCGGCTCGCCAGCGCTTTTTGCGGCTCGATCCACAGCCAATCCGTCACCTCGCCTTCCTGAGGGCTGATGGCCTGGTTGGCGGGGAGCTGGGCCAGGAAGAAGCGAGCGTCGTAGCGCCGGCGAAGCTGGGCCGGGGTGACCCACCTCGCGAACATCACAAGGCGGTCGAAAGCCGGCTCCAGGCCGAGCTCGCGAAGCGCCTCGCCGAACGTCTTTCCATTTGCGATCAGGTGCCGCGCCTTCTCCGAATCGTCCTCGCGGGCAAATCGCTTGCCGTGGCGCGCGAGCAGAATTCCGACCTCCTCGAACAGCTCGCGCACCGCCGCGGCGCGGATCTCGTCGCCTGACGCCTGGTCGTCTTCGCGCACGGTCCCACCGGGAAACACGTATGCGCCAGGGGCGAAGTCGGCTCCGCCAGGCCGGCGCATCAGCAGCAGCTCCCACGGTTCTCGGCCGCGGACGAGCAGCACCGTGGCCGAGTGGCGTGGGGTGACAGGCGGCCCGTCGTTGATCGCGGTCGGCGGCAGCATCTGATTAGGATGCGGGAGTGGACCTCGGGATTGCCGGCAAGGTGGCGCTGGTCACTGCCGGGACACGCGGCATTGGGCTCGGCATCGCGATTGCGCTGGCGGCCGAGGGCGTGCGTGTGGCGGTTGCGGCGCGCACCGAGGCGGACGTCAAAAAGACCGCCGCAGCGATTGGCGGCGCGGGCATAGTCGCGGACCTGCTCACCGAGGAGGGATGCCGCCGCGCCGTGTCGGAGACCGAGCAATCGCTTGGGCCGGTCGACATTCTCATCAACAACCTCGGGGTGAGGGCAGGCAGCTCGTGGAACGACACCGGCCCTGCGGAGTTCGAGGCGGCCTTCGCGGGCAACGTCGGCACCAGCGTCCGCATGACGCAGCTGGTACTGCCTGGGATGGTCACGCGTGGCTGGGGTCGCGTCATCGTCATCTCTTCCGTATGGGGACGCGAGGCCGGCGGCGCTCCCGCATACAACGCCGCCAAAGCGGCCGAGATCAGCTTCGTCACGTCGCTGGCCCGAGAGGTCGCGGGCAAGGGCGTCACGGTCAACACGATTGCGCCCGGCTCCATCCTGTGGGCGGGCGGCGGTTGGCATAGGCGCCAGGAGGCAGATCCGGACGCCATGGCCGACTTCATCCGGCGCGAGATGCCGCTCGGGCGGTTTGGCTCGGTCGAAGAGGTGGCCGGGGTCGTCGCCTTCGTTTGCTCGAAGCAGGCGAGCCTGGTCAACGGCACGGCCATCGCTGTCGACGGCGGGCAATCGCGCTCGAACATCTGATGGTCAGGTTCAAGGGCGTCCTTACGGCAACTCCACGCGGGGGAGGCGGCACCCTGGTTCGCATTCCCAATCACGTTGCCGCCGAGCTCGGCCTCAAGGGAATGCCGAAGATCAATGCGGTGATCGCAGGCACGCCATATCGAGGCTCGCTGATGCCCATGGGCGATGGGACCTACTGCCTTGGCGTCCTCAAATCGATCCAGGAGGCGGCCGGCGTCGGGCAGGGAGACTCGATAACGATCGACATCGAGCTCGATACAGCGCCGCGAACCGTCGCAATTCCGATCGACCTGGCCCAGGCCATGGAAGGCGACAAAACAGCCGCCGCCACGTGGGAGGCGCTGTCCTACACCGACCAGAAGGAGATGGCTGGCTCGCTTTATGGTGCCAAGCGCAGGGAGACTCGCGAACGGAGGTTGGCCCAAGCCCTCGAGACGTTGCGCAAGCCGCGCTGAGCGGTCAGCGGCCGAAGAACGAGATCGGTACTCCCAGCGTGCTGGCGATCAGGACCGTGGTCGGGTACAGGCCGAGCACCAGCGACAGCGCTCCTGACAGCACGATCGCCATCGTGCTGCTGACCGACCACTCGAGCTTGTCCGTGCGTACCGACGACGACCACACGGGGATGAGCACCCTCACGTAGTAGTACACGGACACGACGCTCATCACCACGGCCACTACCACGAGCCAGGTGTAACCCGCGCTCACGCCGGCCGTGAACAGGAACAGCTTGCCGAAGAATCCGACGAACGGTGGAAATCCGGCGAGCGAGAGCATGAAGACCGTCATGAGGATCGCCATCAGCGGGCTGCGGCGATACAGTCCGTCCAGGTCGGACAGCCGGTCGCGATCCCCTTCCGGGCCGGCGAGCGCGGTCACCACGGCGAACGCGCCGAAGTTCATGAACATGTAGACGAACAGGTAGAAGAGGACGGAAGCCAGCCCGGCCGCGCGGACGGCGGGGTCGGCCTGGCCGCCGGCGATGACGCCGATCAGCACATATCCCGCCTGCGCAACGCCGGAATACGCGAGCAGGCGCTTGAGGCTCGACTGCACGATGGCCATGAGGTTGCCGACGATCATGCTGGTCGCGGCCACGAAGGCCAGGAGGACCTGCCACTCGGGCGCGAGGTGGGGAAGGCCGCCGGCGAAGATCCGGATGACCATCGCGAACCCCGCCGCCTTGGTGCCGACCGACATGAACGCGGTGACCGGGATCGGCGCGCCCTGGTAAACGTCAGGCGTCCACATGTGGAACGGCGCGGCCGAGATCTTGAATGCGAAGCCGACACCCATCAGCACTATTCCCAGCAGGATCAGCGGATTGCTCGATGACGACGCCTGCAACGTCTTGGCGATGTCCGGGATCAGGGTCGTTCCAGTCCCGCCATAGACCAGCGCCATCCCGTACAGGACGAACGCGCTCGCGAAGCCACCGACCAGCAGATACTTCGCCGCGGACTCCTGCGACTTCGTCTCGCCTCTGGCGTACCCGCACACGATGTACAGCGAGATCGACAGCAGCTCTAGGCCGAGGAAGGCGGTGACCAGCGATGTGGCCGACGCCAGGACCATCATCCCGATGACCGCGGCGAGGATGAGCACGTGGAACTCGCCCGCGACGAAGCGCCGGCGCTTGAGATACGAGTGCGAGACAGCGAGCGTCAGGATGCCCAGGACCGCGAACAGGATCTCGAAAAAGAGCGAGAACTTGTCACCGGTCGCGTAGCCCTGGTAAGCAGGCCCGTTGTCGCCATAGTTCCAGCGATAGAAAGCCGTCGCCAGCGAGAGCACGTACCCGACTGCGGCGACCATCGCCACGGCGTCGCCGCGCCGGCTCTTGGGCAGGGCGAGGTCGACCACGATGGCGAACAGCAGGAAGAGGGTGAGGGTGGCGATCGGCGCGATCTGGCTGAGGTCGGCGAGCGCCTGGCTCCATGAGTACGTGAGGTCGACGGCGGTGGCCAACGGCATCATCGCGCCAGGCCAATTTGCCCGAGGGCCGGCATGAGCTGCGTGAGCAGGTAGGGGTAGATCCCCAGCACGAACATCAGCAGCACGAGCGGCGACAGGAGTACGAGCTGCCCGGTGTAGATGTCATGCATCGGCCTCTTGTCGACGGGCTCACCCTGGAAGGTGCCCTGGAAGAACCGGAGCATGTACACGGGCGCCAGCACGAGGCCGATGGCGCCCAGCGCGGCGAGCACAGGGGCGCGCTGCCAGGCGCCGAGCAGCGTCATGAACTCGCCCACAAAGCTGTTCAGGCCGGGCAAGCCCAGGGCGGCGAGGACGACGATTATCGACACGCCGGCCATCACGGGCATTCGAGGCGCGAGGCCTGCGAGCGCTGAGCGGTCGCGCGTGCCGGTGCGGTCGGCGATCCACGCCACGAGGAGGAAGAGCGCGGGAACGATGATCCCGTGGTTGACCATCTGTAGGACGGCGCCCTGCTGGCCCTGGACGTTGAACGCGAAGATGCCAAGCACGATGAAGCCCATGTGGCTCACGCTCGAGTAGGCGACCAGGAGCTTCATGTCGCGTTGTGCGAGCGCCATCAGCGCGCCCCAGATGATCGCGGCGACGGCGAGCACCGGCATCACCCAGCGCCAGTCCCACCACAGCACGGGGTTGGGGAAGAGGGGAATCGCGATGCGCAGGAAGCCGTAGGCGCCGGCTTTGCCCATCACGCCGGCGAACGTGATCAGCATCGGGGTCGGCGCCGCCAGGTAGGCGTCGGGCAGCCAGCTGTGGAAGGGGAAGAGCGGGGTCTTGATCGCGAACGCCAGCGCGAACACGAAGAAGAGGCCGAACTGGATCGCCGCCGTCGGTGGGGTCGTGGCCAGCGTCGCCAGGTCGAAGGTCTTGGCGCCCGTGCTGACGTACTCACCGATGACGCCGACGAGCATCAGCAGCGATCCCGCCAGCGTGTACAGCACGAACTTGATGGCGGCGCGGCCAGGCTTTTCCTCGTCCTCACCGAAGAGCCACAGGAGGAAGTAGGCGGGGATCAGCATCGCCTCCCAGAACACATAGAAGAGCACGAGGTCGACCGCCAGGAAAACGCCCGCCAAGCCCGCGCTCATCGCGAGGATGAGGCCGAGGAAGCGGTTGGCGTTCTTCATCGTGATCGGCGTTGCGAGCACCGCGATCACAGTCAAGAAAGCGTTGAGGACGACGAGCCAGATGCTGATGCCGTCCACGCCGAGTCGGTAGAAGATCGAGAGCTGCGGGACCCAGGGCACGACCTCGGTGAACTGGTATTGGTGCGCCGACGGGTCGAAGACGAGCGCCACCCCGACCGCGATGCCGAGGGTGACGATCGCGGTGATCGCGCTCATCAGCTTGCTCAACCGCGCAGGCATGAAGGCGACGAGCACGCCGCCGATCAGGGGCAGGAGCCAAAGGATCGTGAGCGTCATGAGTTCGCTCTCACGAGGATCAGGATCGCCGCGATGCACGCGCCCGCCAGGAACACCAGGACGTAGTTGCGGAAGTAACCGCTCTGCGTGAGGCTGAGGCTGCCGGCGCCGGCCTCGGTCACAAGGCCGGTGCCGACCACCACCCCATCGATCAAGGGCTGCTCGACATGGGTCAGACCGCCCTCGGCGATCGCGTCCATGGGGCGCACGAAAGCGAAGTTATAGGCCTCGTCGAAGTAGTACTTGCGCTCGAGCAGGGTCTGGAGCCATGGAAAGCGGGTGCTCCACGCCTTCCAGGTGCGCTCGACGTAGAAGCGGTACGCCGCCAGGAAGAGCAGGCCGGCGAGGATCATCGTCACGAGGCTGAGCACCACGTCGGCGATGCCGCCTTGCCAGGCCTGCTTGCCGACGACGGTATCGAGGAAGTCCGAGACGGCCTGCGGGCCGAAGCCGAGGGCGCGGGTCTGGATGACCCCGCCGACGGTGGCGAGCACTGCCAGCACCATCACCGGGACCAGCATCACCGGCGGCGCCTCGTGCGGATGCTCCACGGGGCGCTGGGGCGAGGGCTTGCCGGCGAAGGACATCCACCACATTCGGCCCGTGTAGAAGCCGGTGATCAGCGCGGTGACGAAGCCGATGCCCCAGACGATCAGCGAGAGCGTGTCATCAGGTTTCGAGAAAGCAGCGCCGAGGATCTGCTCCTTGGAGAAGAAGCCGATGAAGGGGATCACGCCCACGAGCGAGAGGGAGCCGATCAGGAACGACCAGGACGTGCGGGGAAGCTGGCGGAAGAGGCCGCCGTACTTGCGCATGTCCTGCTCGTCATGCATGGCGTGGATGACGTTGCCCGCGGCCATGAAGAGGAGGGCCTTGAAGAAAGCGTGAGCCATGAGGTGGAAGAAGGCGGCCGAGTAGGCGCCGACGCCCACCGCCAGGAACATGTAGCCGATCTGACTCATGGTCGAGTAGGCGAGCACGCGCTTGATGTCGGTCTGGACGATGGCGATCGAGGCGGCGAACAGCGCGGTGACCGCGCCGATGATCGCGACGGCGGCATGCGCGTAAACGGCGATGTCGTAGATGGGGTGCATGCGGCCGACGAGGTAAACCCCTGCGGTGACCATCGTGGCTGCGTGGATCAGGGCGCTGACTGGCGTGGGGCCTTCCATGGCGTCGGGCAGCCAGGTGTGCAGTGGAAGCTGCGCGGATTTGGCGACGGCGCCCACCAGCAGCAGGAACGCGGCGAGCTCAAGACTTGAGCTGTCCTGTATCGGGCGAATGTCAGCGCAAAAGTTTCCGGGCAGGCATGGGGTGCTCGTGAGACTCTGAAAGACCTGCGCAAACGTGACGGAGTGGTAGGTGGTGAACAGGACGAACGCGCCCAGGATCATGCCGACGTCGCCGATCACGTTCATCACGAACGCTTTGCGTGCGGCAAGCACGGCTGAGCGGCGCTGGTACCAGAAGCCGATCAAGAGGTACGAGCTGAGGCCCACCAACGCCCAGCCGACGATGAGGAACACGAAGTTGCCGGCCAGGACCAGCAGCAGCATTGAGAAGATGAACACGTCCATGTAGGTGAAGAAGCGCGCGTAGCTCGCATCGTTCTCCGGAGCCATATAGCCGACGGCGTACGTGACGATCAGCGCCCCGACGCCGGTGATAACGAGGCACATGAAGATCGAGAGGTTGTCGATGAGGAGGTTGAACGGCACGACGAACGAACCGCTCTTGATCCACGTGAAGTACGTCACGTCCTCGGACGCTTGGTTGATGAACAGCACCAGGGTGACCACGAACGAGGCCCACACCACTCCTGGGCCCACGAGCTTGGTCCAGATGCGCGGCAGCCGCCACCCGCGGCCCGCCAGGACGATCGCGCCCGCCGCGGGGAGGAGAAGGACCAGCAGCGCGAGCTGCCCGGTATTCATCCTTTCAGCTCGCTGAGGTCGTCGATGTCCTCGGCGTCGCGCACTCGGAAGATCTCGACCAGGATCGCGAGACCCACGACCGCTTCCGCGGCGGCCACCGTCATCACCATCAGGGCGAAGAGCTGGCCCTCCGGGTTCTGCAGCTGGCGCGAGAACGTGATCAGCGTGAGGTTGACCGCGTTCAGCATCAGCTCGATGCAGATCAGTATCACCAGCGGGTTGCGCCGCACGAGCACGCCGATCGCACCGAGCGTGAACAGGACGGCGCCGAGCAGAAGGAACCAGGACGCGTCCAGCTGCGATCCGCCGATCGACATATTGCTCACAGGTCGTCGATGCTCCGCTTGCTCAAATAAATCGCGCCGATGGCAGCCACCAGCAGCAGAAGTGAGGTGAGCTCGAAGGGATAGAGGTATTTCGTGAACAGCTCCACGCCTATCCACTGCACAGTTCCGAAGATTTTCAGGTCGGTTATCTCCGGCTGCCGGTACTGGACGCCCTGCAGCATCACCCACATGAGAATCAGGAAGACCGCGGCAAACAGCGCGGCCAGCCACGGCTGGAAGCGCAGGCGCCCGCGACCAAGCTCCTTGGCCGGCCCGAGCAGCGCGACCACGAACAGGAACAGCACCATCACGGCGCCGGCGTAGACGATGACCTGGACGACGAAGACGAACTGCGCGCTCAGCAGCAGGAACAGGATCGCCAGCGCCAGCATCACCACGACCAGGCTCAGCACGGAGCGGATCGGCTCGTGGAAGGCGACGACGCCAATGCCTCCCGCCACAGCCATCGCGGCGGCGACCAGAAAGACAGCGAGCCCCAAAGCTAGGGTGTCGTCTCCCTCCCCCCTTGTGGGGGAGGGTTGGGGAGGGGAGCGGGGGTTGGCACGGCCGTCCCTTTGGCGTTGAGCCGCGCTTCGACGTCCGGCGGCATCGGCTCCAGCAGCTTCTCCTTGGTGTAGATGAATTTCTCGCGGCTGGTGTCCGACAGCTCGTACTCGGGGCCGAGCACTATGGCCTGCACTGGACATGCCTCTTCGCAGTAGCCGCAGAAGATGCAGCGCAACATGTTGATCTCGTACGTCTTGGCGTAGCGCTCGCCGGGTGACACCCGCTTCTCATCGGTGTTCTCGGCCGCGATCACCAGGATGCAGCCTACCGGGCAGGCCGCGGCACACAGCTCGCAACCGATGCAGCGCTCGAGTCCGTTGTCGTACCGGCGCAAGTAATGGCGCCCGCGGTAGCGCTCCGACCGCGGCGTCTTCTCCTCGGGGTACATCGTCGTGACGACCGGCTTGAAGAACTCCGAGAGGGTGGTCTTCAGCCCGCCGGCAAGCGCGGCCACGTCGCCGGCGATGCTGGGCTTCTCGCCTTCGGGCTTGGGCGGCACGCCCTCGCCCGGCCGCCTCAGCGGCGTCGGGTCGTGGTCGTTCCCGTTCTCGTCAGTCATCCCTACCCCTGAACTGCCACCAGGACGATCCCGGTGACGATGATGTTCGCGATTGCCAGTGGCATGAGCACCTTCCAGCCGAGACGCATGAGCATGTCGTAGCGAAGGCGGGGCAAGGTGCCGCGCAGCCAAATGTAAAGGAAGAGGAAGAAGATCACCTTGGCAACAAAAGCGAGCACCGGTGGGACGAACCACAGGTACCAGCCGCCGAAGAAGAGCAGCGCTGCGAGCGCCGAGACCGTGATCATGTTGATGTACTCGGCGAGGTAGTACATCACGAACTTCAGGCCGGAGTACTCGGTGAGGAATCCACCGATCAGCTCCTGCTCCGCCTCCGGCAGGTCGAAGGGCGCCCGGTTCGTTTCGGCGACTGCTGCCATCAGGTAGATCACGAAGCCGATCGGGGTCAGCAGCACGAGCGGAATCGGTCCCGTGTACGGCCCCCAATGAACCGTGTAGTCGACGATGTCGCGCAGCCGCAGCGAGCCGACGATCATGAACGTCGGGACCAGCGAGAGGCCGAGCGCGATCTCGTAGCTGATGAGCTGCGCCGCCGACCGCAAGCCGCCAAGCAGCGAGTACTTGTTGTTGGAGGAGTAGCCGCCCAGCAGGATCGCGTAAACGTTGAGCGAGCTGAAAGCGAAGATGAGGAGAATGCCGATGTTGATGTCGGCGATCCAGTACTGGACGTTGTACCAAAGGCCGATTGGGATCACCGCCCACGACAGAAAGGCGGCCGCGACGGCGATGGTGGGGGCGATCACATACAGGACCTTGTCGGTGTTGGCCGGGATGAAGCTCTCCTTGAAGGCCAGCTTCACGCCGTCCGCCGCGAGTTGCATTAGCCCAAAGGGTCCGACGCGATTCGGGCCCGGTCGCCTCTGGATGCGACCGAGCGCCACACGCTCGAACCAGACCGTGTAAGCCGTCGCAGTGAGCACGACGAACAGCAGCACCGCGATCGCAACGGTCACGACCACCCAATGGCCGACCGGGTCGTTGTAGAAGCCGGTCACGGCCGCGCCGGCCCCATCAGCACCGGCACTGGCTCCGGCTCAGGGCTGGGTGGTTGCGCCAGGGCCGCCAGCGCGGGAAACGCCTTGGCCGCTTCGCGCTGGATCGGGAAGATGCCCACGTACTCGAGGGGGAGCCCCAACGCCGCGGCAAGCTCGCACAGGACATCCCACGATTCCTTCAGGGGCGCCTCGGCGTCGACAGCAGGACGCAAGAACTGCACGCGTCCCTCGAGGTTGGTGTAGCTGCCCTGCCGCTCGGCGAAGCTCGTGGCCGGCAGCACGACCGAGGCGTTCTGGTGCTCGGGCCGTGGCAGGTGATCCCACGCCGCGTGGAACTTGACGCTCGCGGGAACGCCGGCGGTGGGCGGCGGCCCCCAGCTGAGCAGCGCCTCGACTCCGTCAAGCGCATCCCACCCGGCCACGCCGAGCTCGAGAGCGCCGCGCTCGTTGGTGCCCCGGTACAGCGGCATGAGCTTCGCTCCGACCTTGGCCGCGAGCTCAGCGCACGCGGCGACCAGGTCGGCTGCATCCTCACTTCCGCGGCCGTCGCCGTAAAGGATCGCCACCGGGCCGCCGGGCTCGTGGAGCAACTCGTGGTCGGCCAGCTTGCGCACCTCGGCGGCTGCCTCGCCCGGTTGGTTGCGGATGTGCACGGTCTCCCGATGGCGGTCGAGGTCGACCGCGTCGGGGTGGATGACGATGAGCTTGGCGCCGCGCTTCGACACAGCCTTCTTGACGCGAAGGTTGACGATGGGCACGTCGTTCTCGGTGTCCGACGCGACGATGATGATGACGCGCGCGTCATCTATGTCCTTGATCATCAGCTGTTCGCCGCTGGCTGCCGGCAGGGCTGTGCGGCCGTGCATCTTGACCTTGGCGCCGCGAAGAGGACCATCGAGGAGACGGCGGAACAGAAAGGCTTCCTCGTTGGTCAGGTCCTGGGGCAAAGAGATGCCGAGCTTCGAGCCCTTGCCCTTGATCCCATCCGCGACCGTGTTGAGGGCCACCGCCCACGTGGTCTTGGTCCCATGAACGGCAGGCACGCGCAGCCGGGACGGGTCGTTGACGTCGGTGTAGTCGAAGCGGCCGCGGTCGCAGATCCAGCCCTCGTCGATGTCGTCGTTCTCGCGCGACGTGACGCGCACCAGCTGGCCGCGCCGCTGCCACAGCGTGACGTTGCAGCCCACCGCGCACTTCGAGCAGACGCTGGGGGTGTGGTGCAGGTCCCATGGTCGTGACTCGAATCGCCACACGCGAGAGGTCAGGGCCCCGACGGGGCAGAGGTCGATGATGTTGCCGCTGAAGTTCGACGTCAGCGGCTGGTCGAACTGGCTGGCGATCACCGAGTGCACGCCGCGCTCGGCAACCGTGAGCTCTTGCTCCCACGCCACCTCGTCGTAGTACCGGGTGCAGCGGTAGCAGAGCACGCAGCGCTCGCGATCGAGGGCGATGTTGGGCGAGAGAGGGATCGGCTTCTTGAAGTGCAGGCGCGGGCCGTCGATCCGGCTCGTTGGATACCCATGTCGGAACGTGAAGTCCTGGAGCGGGCACTCGCCGCCCTTGTCGCAGACGGGACAGTCGAGAGGGTGGTTGACGAGCTCGAACTCGAGGATGTCAGCCCGAGCCTGCACCGCCATGGCGCTCTGGGTCTTCACGACCATGCCGTCGGCCACCGGCCGGATACAGCCGGCCTGCGCGACGGGCGGCCCGGGCGATATCTCCACCAGGCACATGCGGCAGGCGCCGACCGGATCGAGCTTGTGGTGATAGCAGAAGACCGGGATCTCGATCCCGACCAGCTTCGCCGCCTCGACCACGAGCGTGCCATCCGGCACGGTGACGACATGGCCGTCGATCGTGACGTTGACCATCTTCACGTCAGGCATGGATCAGCGCGCCCTCGACCGAACAGGTGTGGTGGAGGCAATGCTCCTCGTACTCGTTGCGGAAGTGGTTCATCGTCGACTGGATGACCCAGCCCGCGGCGTCGCCCAGGCCGCAGAGGCAGCGCCCGCCCTGCAGACCTTGCTGGACGCGATCGAGGAGGGCGAGCTCGAGCTGCGATCCCTCGTTGGCCAGGATGCGTTCGTAGGTGCGCACCGCCCAGTTGCTGCCCACGCGGCAAGGCGTGCACTTGCCGCAGGACTCGTGCGCATAGAAGCGCAGCAGGCGAGCGGC
>Ga0208356_1000242_pt1 | contig 16429 bp, 19 predicted proteins | sample NGESurshal072012_4_FD_184467 | JGI IMG/M metagenome (GOLD analysis project Ga0208356, IMG submission 184467) | Arctic peat soil microbial communities from Barrow, Alaska - NGEE Surface sample 53-1 shallow-072012 (SPAdes) | ecosystem: Environmental > Terrestrial > Soil > Wetlands > Peat ... | reverse complement strand
GCGGTTGCCGAGGGCCCGGAGGGCGGCGTGATGGGTGTCGCCGGCGGCGCGGCGGGTGTCGTAGCAGGCGCGGGCGCCCGGCGAGCTGGTGAGGGCGGAGAAGGCCCAGAGGTAGATGGCGTCGGCGAGGCGCTGGTTGCGGGCATAGCGGGCCAGCACGACACGCCGGGTGCCGGAGGCCCGGGTGATGGGTGATGTCCCGGCGTAGTTCTTGCGAGACTTGGCGGTGGCATAGCGGTCCGGCTCGTCGCCGAACTCGCCGAGCATCCGGGCGCCGAGGATGGTCCCCAGTCCTGGCAGGGAACGGACCACCTCTGCGTCCGGGTGCTGCTCAAAATCCGCTTCCAGCGCCGCGGCCAGCGCGGTGATCTGCGCGGTCATCTCCACGATGACCGCGGGCGAGGCGCGGACCGAAGCGCCCATCGCGGCCTCGATCACGGCAGGGCCGCGCAGCTGGGGGGCGCGCAGCGCGGCGGCGATCTGGGTCCGGACAGGGCCGCGCCTGCGGCCGGGGTCGGGGTCGGGCGGAGAACCTGGAGGGCGTCGCTGCTGGTCAGGTCGTCGAAGGCGGCCAGGGCGGCGGGGTAGAACTCGCGCAGCCCGGACCGCAGCTGGCTCGCCTGCCGGCGCCGGGCCCAGATCATCGACTGATGAGCGCGGGCCAGGACCTTGACCGCGCCGGCGATGACGCTGTCCCCGGCGACCTGGCGGTGGTTGTGCCGGTCGGTGCGGACCATGTCCGCCAGCACCTTCGCATCCCCCGGATCAGACTTCGCGCCCGAGGTAGAGTGCCGGTCCCGGTACCGGGACGTCGACAGCGGGTTCACCGCGAACACCAGGTAGCCAGCCGCGGCCAGCGCAGCGACGAACAGGCCCCGGTCAGTCTCGATCCCGATCGCCACCTCGCCCGGATCCTGCGCGTGAGCGGCGGCGAGCTCGTGGAACCGGGCAATCCCGTCCACGCCCTCGGGGAGCCGCCCGCCGCCCAGCCGCTTGCCGGCCTCATCCTGGACATGCACATCATGATGGGCTTCCGCCCAGTCGACGCCAATAAAGATCATCTGGCTCCTCTCGCCGATTCCGCAATGACCCTGAGCCAGAGGACTCCAGCAGCTCCCTAATGGATCAGTGCTCGGAGCACGACATCCCACCAGCTGTCCGAGGAGGCCTCGCCAGCCAGCGGGGGCACGATCTAGATCTAGGACTCCAAGGTCCTGGCCGTTTCAGTGCTCACCCGCTGGTGGCTCAGCTGACCATCCTCGCCCCTGCGCAGCACGGGCGAAGGCGATCGGTCCCCATTAGGCTGTGGCCGGGACCGTGACGGAGGTCGCGCCCATGGCCACCCGGTACGGTGCCCGCGTCCTGCGGGCTGAGGCCCGCGAGCAGCAACCAGGCCGCCACCAGGACTGTGATCACTACGTACAGCACCGCCCCGGCCGACCACGTCGCGATCGCCGCCAGCGCGGTCGGCGTGTCGGGATCGGGCCGCCCGAAAGCAGGAAGGCGGCCGCGATGACCAGCGGCTGGGTGCCCACTGCCCCCAGGTACCAGTTACCGCTGACGTCGGTGATCGCCGGCTTGCGCGGCCGGGCGGCCTGGCGCCCCGGTACCGGGAAGGACAGCCCCAGCCAGGCCAGCAGCGCGGCCTAGACAGGGGCCGCGGCGGCGTCGTGCTGGCCGGCGCTGGCGAGCCGGTCCCCGAGTACGTCGAGCGCGGCCACGAAGGCGAAGGAGGTAAACGCCCGGCCTGTGCATCTTAGGTCGCCGCACAGCTCCGCCGGGAAGGCCGCGGCGCGCCACGCCCAGGCCGGTGCCAGCACAGCGAAGCACCCGGCCGCGATGGCCGGCAGCACCGCCGACGAAACGAGGCGGCCATGCTGGCGCAGCACCGCTGACACGATGCCGTGGCCATCACCACGGCGAAACAGCCGGAGCGAGCGCCGCGCACTGCCCGCACCGCCAGCGCGCGGGCGCCGCGACCTGCCGCCGGGTGGGCTGCCTTCACGCGCACATCACAGCATCCCTGCCGCCTGAAGACGCCATCATGTCGTCCCCAAGACGCCATCATGTCGTCCCCGATATTACCGAACCAACAGATTTGACAAACTCTGTGCTCATGAATAAAATGTATCGTGCCACGATATGATTTTGTATACAGTTGCGGGTAATCAGCAACCGCCCGAGGAGGTGCGCGATGTGCCTTTCTTCCGCGAACAGCGGCCTGCTCGAGGAGATCGGCGAGACGAGTGACGGGCGGATACCCCGGCCGGTGTCGCTGCTGGCGACCCTCGCCCGCCTCACGGCCGGCGAGGCGATGTCTGACAGCGAGCAGCTGCGCACGTCGGCCAGCCGGACAAAGGCAGCGCTGCGTGCCGCGGCCGCCACGATTGGCAGGCCGATCACCTGGGCCGCGGCACTGAGCGCCAGTGCAGCGAGGCGGCCGCCGACCGCAACCCCAGTACCGCCGGGCAACACCCGGAACGCCCACGGGAACGCGAACTGACCGGCAGACCGGCCAGCCTGATCATTCCCATCCGTAAACCACCGGAGGAGCACATCATGCTATCCAGCCGACAGCCCTCACCCCTGCAAGCCGATCCCGCTGGCACGGAGGACATCATGCGGCCAGATCAAGGCCGCTCACCCCTGCCGGCCGATCCCGCTGGCACGGAGGACATCATGCGCGCCAACCGGCACGAGGCGGTCGGCACCTCGTAGGCTGTGCCCCGCACGGGCCAGCCGGTACACGGTGACCGCCGGCGCCGCGCCTGGGGCGCCCCTTCGGCGGCTCCGCCGGGAATCGCCACCCAGTTCCCCGCCGTGATGGTGAGGCTCACCGGCCTGGTGGCCGCGGTTTCGGCCTGGGTCCTGGCACTGGCGACATCACAGTTGAGGAACGCCACCGTCAGCGACCTGATCATCGGCCTGGCGGTGGCCGCCGTCGGCCTGCTCGCGATCACTGGCCTTCGCGGCCTGACGGGCCTGCAGGCAGCGAGCCTGCTGGCCGATTCTGGCGGATCATCTGGCCGGTCATCCTGGACGCGAAGGTCTCCATCACCGCGTCGATGTACTGGAGCAACATATGGGCCGGAGCGGTCGTGATCGCAGCCAGCCGCGCCGTGCTCGCCGCAAGCAGGGTGCGTGCGGCAGGCTAGGCAGCCCGGGCAGGCGGCTCGTCCTTCGCCGGCCGGGCCCCGCCCGGCCATCCCAGCAGGCGTCACGGCCACCGTGCCTGGCGGGCTTATGCTGATCCCGAAACGTTCCGGTTCCATGGCACAGCGGAATCCAGCAACACGGGTGGTGGGGGATGTGTGTCAGCTGGCCCAGCAAGACTACGAGCACCTGCTGGCATTCCGGACCGGCTTGCGCCGGTTCCTGCACTGGAGCCAGGCCCAGGCGCGCGAGGTCGGCCTGACACCGGCCCAGCACCAGTTGCTGCTGGCGGTCAAGGGCCACCCAGGAGCGGAGGGCCCGACCGTCGGGGATCTCGCCGGCTATCTGCTGCTGCGTCATCACAGCACCGTCGAGCTGGTTAACCGCGCCGAGGCTGCGGGGCTGGTGGAGCGATGGGGCGACGACAACGACGGGCGCCTCACCCGCGTCCGGCTCACCCCCGATGGCGAGAAACGCCTGAACCGCCTGGCCCCCGCGCACCTCGACGAGCTCCAGCATCTCGCCTCCGTCCTCGGCCCGCTCGTGACCGAGTGGAACAGCCCAGGCCACGATTGACCGTCTCGGTCAGTCGGCCGGCGAAGATGGCCATGTGGGCGGTCCGCCAGAAAGCTACAGCGGCAGCAATTGGTGGCGTTCCCATGGTCCAGGCGATCACCGGGTTCCGCCAGGATAAGGAGGGCGGCTGGGTGGCCGAGCTGGTGTGCTTGCACAGCCAGCACATGCGTCATGATCCTCCGTTCCAGAGCCGGCCGTGGGTGATCGATGCTTCCGGACGCCAGGCACGGGTGGGTACCGGGGATCAGCTGCCCGCCGTGCGACCGGGCTGAGATGCCCCAAGGCCTCGTCCTGATCAGGACCGCAGGGCCATGGGACCAGGACACGCTGCCTGCGGGGCTGCAGCGCTCGCATCGCACGGCGGGCGGCGTGTGGGGGATGCTCCGGGTGATCCGCAGGGTGGTGGGTTTCCACCTGGGGGCCTGCCCGCCCCTTGCGGGTGTCCTGGCCGTGGGTTCTGCCCAGCCGATCCCGCCAGGTGTTCAGCACGACATCACGGTCACAGGTCCGGCGCGGCTGGTGGTGGAGTTCTGGGGGCGCCACCGATGACCACCTGCAGTCGGCTTGAATCAGAAACCGGTGCCGCCTGCGGACCGGGTCAGTGCCGCTGGTGAACATAATGAGCCGAGCGGCCGGCAGTCCAGCAGTGAGGATCGATCACAGCAGGGGCTATTGGCAGGGGCAGGTACTCGGGGCCGGGCCAAGATGAGGAAGCGGATTCCACGTCGGCCGAGTCACAGTCTTCCTGTTGGGCTCGAATACACGATCAAGGCGGTGACCTGAGCCTTCTCGAACAGCCTGGGATGTCAGGCGGCGATCTGGTACTCGTGCGTGAGTCCGCCGAGGACTTTTCCGGCGGATCCGGTACCCGGCAAGATTGATCTTCGGTGGCCGGGTGTGAGCTTGAGCCGGTGCGAGCTGGCCCAGAGAACGGTTCCGGTGTTGTAGTGCAGCAGGTATTCGGTCAGCACCCGACGCAGATGGTGCTCATTGACGGTCAGCAGTCGGTACAAGAGTTCGCGGCGCAGGGTACCTATGACTCTCTCGCAGATGGCGTTCGCTCCGGTGCCTGCGGTGGGCTGGCGAGAATCATCATTGGCCGCGCGGCGCAGGTGCTCTACCCCGAGGGTCAGCATGGGTCAGCATGACGCGGAGGCCGAGGTCTTGCGGCGGATTGTCGGCGGTGAACAGGTGAAGCAGTACCACATGGGACGGCGCTGCAAGGATGGGACGGCCATCGCGGTGTCGCTGACCGGGTCGCCGGTCGCCGGCGCGATTGGGGACACCGTGAGCGCAGTGACAATATCGCGCGGGCTGCACGAGCCGCCTGATGCCCATGACCAGAACGAGCTGCTGGTCCGCAGCGGGCTCCTCCAGGCGCAAGAGGACAAGTCGCAGGAGCAGCTCCAGCAGGCCCAGCGCATGGAGAACCTGGGGCCAGCTGGCCGGCGGGGTCGCCCACGACTTCAACAACCTCCTCGTCGTGATCCTCAACTACGTGACCTTTGCCTCCGAGCAGCTCACCGCCGCGACCGGCTCGGACTGGGCCCGGTGTTGCGAATCGGCTGGCAGTGACCTCGGGCAGATCAAGCGGGCCGGTGAACGGGCGGCCAGCCTCACCCGGCAGCTGCTTGCCTTCGCCCGCCGGGAAGTGATCCAGCCACAGGTCCTCGATCTGGGCACCGTCATCACCGGGGTGGAGGAAATGCTGGACCGGACCCTCGGCGAGGGTGTCGAACTTGTTATCTCACTCGCCGGTGATCTGCACCCAGTGCTGGTCGACCCAGGCCAGCTGGGCCAGGTGCTGGTGAACCTCGCGGTCAACGCCGCGACGCCATGCCCGCCCGGGGCAGGCTGACCATCGATACCAGCAACATCACTGTGGACGGCGACTCCGCCGCCGGGGGATCCAGGCCGGGGCAGGGACAGAATGTGCGGCTGCGAGTCAGTGACACCGGCACCGGAATGACCAGCGAGGTTATCAAGCACGCCTTCGAGCCGTTCTACACGACCAAGGTGGACGGCACCGGGACCGCGCTCGGCCTGGCCACTGTCTACGGGATCGTCACCGAAGCCGGCGGCCACATCCGGATCCACTCCGAGCCCGGCGCTGGCACGACCGTCACCATCGCCCCGCCTGTCACCACAGAGACCGCCCCGACGGTGGAACCCGCAACATACCGGCGGGTGCCCATCGGAGAGATGGTTCTGGTCGTCGAGGACGAGTCAGCCCTGCGTGAGGTAACCAGGCGGATCTTCACCCGCAACGGCTACAAGGTGACCACTGCCGGGAACGGCCCGGAAGCCCTTGATATTGCCAGCACCCACCCGGGCGAGATCCACCTGCTCGTGACCGACGTTGTCATGCCGCACATGCTCGGCAAGGAAGTCGCGGAGAAAATGCGGGCGATCAAACCCGGCATCGAGGTGCTCTTCATGTCCGGCTACGCCCGGCCTGCCCCAGCCTCCCAGGGCAGGCTCGACCCCGGCGTGGTCCTCGTAGAGAAGCCGTTCTCCGAGGCTGACCTGATGACCAAGGCCGGGCTGGTGCTCGACGGCCATTTCCGAGGGTTTAAGACCATCGAGGGTTCCTCTGCCTGAATGGGCCTGCCACCCGGCGCAGACAGATGGCATGGCACCAGCGTGCGTGCAGGTGGCCCGGTCGCGCTGGGCGGCCGACCGGCTCCAGCAGTCGCCGGACACGTTCGGTCCGCTGGGCACGGCTACAACTTGCAGGAAAGCTGCAGTTAGTGACTGAGCGGGATGGGTCGACGATCGGGCACTCCCCGGCAAACCACAGGTCACCAGCCAGGCCCTATCTTCGATCGGAACGGGGTACGGTCTGATCTCAGTGGCTGCGGCGGTGCCTGGAGGTCCCACTGACCTCGTGGCTGCCGCGCCGTTCGCCGGACTCCACTCATTTGTCACGACCGTGGCGGTCGTATGCTGCGCTGCAATGGAAGTTGCCCATAGTCTGAGCTCTCAGGAGCTGGTATGGCCGAACCAGATCCACCAGCCGATCATGCGCGATCGCTGGGTAGCCGACTGCTGTCTGGGGTGGAGCGTTGGGCGTCACGCCCGCTGCTCGCGCTGATCGTACATACCGCGGACATAGCGTGGGTTCTCGTCAACGTCGCCACCGGGTTTCCCGGCGGTGGGAGAGCACCTTTCAGGCCCGGGACCGCAGGTTACTGGCCGTTGCGGGGTCCGGTCGTGTTCCTTGCTGGCCCTTTGGGCGGGGGTGGTGACGTCAGGGTTCGATCGAGTCTGGTGGACTACTGTATGCGGTAGGGCTCGGCGTCGCAGCCTCGCAGGGTCAGGCCGTGGCCGGCCGCGGCCGGGTCAGGCCGGATGACACCGCCAGCTGGGTCGAGTGTTCCGTCGAAGAACATCGACTCGATCCGGACGTGATCGTGGAACCATTCCAGGTGCCGCAGGTTCGGGGTTGCGGCGGCGGCATGGGCGTGCAGGTGCGGGCCGCAGTGCCCGGATATGTCCAGGCCGTAGGAGGCAGCGACGGCCGCGGTCCGCAGCCATTCAGTGATCCCGCCGCACCGGGAGACGTCGGCTTGCAGGCAGTCCACCGCGCCGGCGGCGCACATGCGGCGGAAGTAGAACAGGTCGTAGCCGTACTCGCCGGCGGTGACGTCCGGTGCCACCGCGTCGCGGACCTCCCGGAGGCCGTCTAGGTCGTCGGAGGAGACGGGCTCCTCGAACCAGCGCACGTCCAGGTCCGCGGCAGCGCGCATAACGCGGATCGCCTGCTTGCGCCCGTAGCCGCCGTTGGCGTCAACAAACAACTCCGTCTGCTCACCGATGGCTGCGCGCGCCTGGCGCATCCGGTCGAGGTCACGGCCGGTGCTGGTGCCCCACGACTGACCGATCTTGATCTTCACGCGGGGGATGCGCTGCTCGGCCGCCCAGCCGGTCAGCTGGTCACGGAGCTGACGCTCGCCGTAGGAGGTGAACCCGCCACTGCCATAGACCGGCACCGCGTCCCGCACGGCTCCGAGCAGCCGGTGCAGGGGCAGTTCCAGCAGCCTGGCCTTGAGGTCCCACAGTGCCACGTCGACAGCGGAGATCGCGTAGCCCACTGCCCCCGGGCGGCCGGCGTTGCGGACCGCCTTGACCATCGCGTCGAACGCCCCGCCGACGTCGAGAGCGTCCCGGTCTCGCACGATGCCGGCCAGTGTGTCGGTGATCACAGCGGCGCACGCAGCCGGCCCGTAGGTCCAGCCGGTACCCACGGCATCGCCGGCGTGCACCTGTACCAGCACCATGGTGGTGGCATCCCAGCTGAGTGTGCCGTCGGCTTCGGGCGCGTCGGTGGGCACCGTGTAGACGGCGGCATCCACGGATCGGATCGGGGTGTCGATCATGCTGGCTCCTTAACGCACTGCGCGTATCGGGGGGATGAGGTACCGTGCCAGCTGCTCCGCCCATCTGTCGCGCAGCTGCACTGCCTGGCCGTGGCGCACTCGCCCAGGCGGATGACGCCGCGCGTTCCGCGTCGCCAGGCCGCCCGCGGTGGCGAATCCGGTCGCGGCGGCGGCGCTGATGAGCGCGGCCGGGCGCCATTGCCGGCTGAGGACCGCCACGCCGATCATGCTGGCAGTGTGCAGCGCGTCGACCTCCACGCCTAGCGCGAGGACCGCAGCGGTGGGCGCGGGGCCGGACAGGCAGGCCTGGGCGAGGTGGCGGGCGCCGAGAATCCGGGCGATCAGCCTGGCGGGCGGGTCGAGCCGCTGCCCGAGCAGCCGCTCAGCGAGCAGCCCCGGCGCGGCGAGCTCTACCATGCCGTATCCGGCCCGGACTACGGGCAGCACCTTCATCGCCGTGCCCGCGCGGCGGTCACCGCGATTACGGCCGCGAGCAGCGCGGCTGCCGCCGCGGCGAGCGGCCCGTGCCGGTGGGAAGCCCACAGTTGCAGGCTGCGGTCCTTGGACCGGGCATCGAAGCTGCCGTGCGCGGTGTAGTCGTGCCCATCTGGTCCGTCGGCCGGCTGCCACAGGTTGGCGGGCGGATCGGCCGGGACGGGCCGGTTGTCCTGCTGGGAGGAGAAACCCGTCTTGGCCAGGTACCGGTCCAGCAGGCCGGGGGCGATGGCGTTGGCCGCCAGGGTGGCCATGGTGCTGCCGCCGACCCAGTACTCGCGCCGTCGGGGGTGGTCGGCGGCGTACAGGACGCCGCGGGCGGCGACTTCGGGCTGGTAGATCGGCGGGACCGGCTGGGCAGGCTTGGGCAGCCGGGACAGCACCCAGTCGAACTGGGGCGTGTTCACCGCCGGCATCTGCACCATGGTCACGTGCACGTTGCTCTTGTTGTGCAGCAGCTCGCAGCGCAGGGCCTCGTGGAATCCCTGGATGGCGTGCTTGGAGCCGCAGTAGGCAGTCTGCAGCGGGATGCCCCGGTAGGCCAGCGCAGAGCCGACCTGCACGATCGTGCCCGCGTCGCGGGGCAGCATCCGGTTGAGCGCGGCCATCGTGGCGTAGACGTAACCGAGGTAGTTGACCTCGGTGACCCGCTTGTACTCTTCGGGAGTGATGTCGTGAAACTGGGCGAACACCGAGGTGAACGCGGCGTTGACCCACACCTCGATCGGGCCGAACGTGTCCTCCGTCTTCGCCGCGGCGGCCTCCACCTGGCCGGGGTGGGCGGTGTCGGTGGGGATGGGCAGTGCCTGGCCGCCGGCCCGCTCGACGTCGCGGGCGGCACCGGCCAGGCCCTCCTCGCCCCGGGCGAGGAGAGCAACCTTTGCGCCGCGGGCGCCGAACGCCTGCGCGGTCGCGCGTCCGATGCCGCCGCTAGACCCGGTCACCACGACTACCTGTCCGGGATGATGCGTGCTCATGCTGACCTCCGTATCGCTGTCAATGGGGTAGGTCTGCTGCTGGCGCTCACTGTGCTGGCGCACCGACAGGGCTCAGTGTGCGTCGCGCGGGCGTTACCGCCGGTCGTGCCGCGCGGTTTGACTGCAGCCGACCGCGTCGCCCACGGCTTTACCTGCGGTGTCATGCCGGGACCAGCCGGACGCCCCAGGTGGTGGTGAGCGACTGGCCTGGTTCCAGGCGGATCAGCCGCTGCCCGCTCTGGAAGGCGTTGGGCGGGCAGGTCATCGGCCCGGTTCCCAGCCCGAGACGGCGGCGCGGAGGGGCTCAGCGTGCCCCCACAGCTTGGCCCGGCTCCCGTCGGCGGCCGCCAGGCGGCCCCAGGCCCGGCCCTGGTCGTCGCGCGCCAGGTCGGTGAAGGGCGTGTCGAGCCGCTGGCCGGCCCGGAAGTCGAAGTTGGTCTGCTCGACGGGCGCCGTGGCGACCGGGAGCTGGCGTTCGTTGTCGGTGCGGATGCGGGTGGCGGCGCCGAGTTCCAGGGTGCAGTCGTCGATCCGGCCGCCGCCCGGCGGCAGGTAGGGGCGCTGGCCGGCCCCGCAGGAGCAGGCCTGGTTCCCGCGGTTGGCGGCGGTGGTGGCCACCGTCACGCCGCTGTCGCCCAGCTCGTAGGCCACCCGCACGTCCACCGGGAACGGATAGCCAGGGAGCGGGTGCAGCCGGGTGCCCATCACCACCCGGCTGGCCTCGTGCTCCAGTGCCTGCCAGGGCCGCCAGCGCAGGAACCCGTGGATGGCGTTGTGCTTGCCTGGCCCGGTGAGAGCGGCCCCGTAATCGGTGCCGTCGAGGCGGTACGCGCCATCCGCCAGGCGGTTCGGCCACGGGATCAGCGGCACCCCGTGGGCGCCGCCGCACATGGCATCGATTGGGTAGGGGTCCAGTACCGGCCTGTCCCCGACGGAGTACTCCTGCACGCCGCCGCCGACTTCGACGACGGTCGCCCGCTGCGGGCCGGTCCGGATCTCGAGCTGCTCGCCCGAGGGTCGCGTGGCCATCACGTTTCCTTCCATCCCGATGCCTGCCACGGGCGAGGCAGGCGAGCGGCGCATTCGAGCAGGAGAGCGTGCACGAACGCCTGCGGGATGTTGCCCCGCAGCTGGCGCTGGCCGACGTCGAACTCCTCGGTGAACAGTCCCGGCGGCCCGCACGCCGCCCGGCTGCGCTCGAACCAGGCGATGGCCTCGGCCTCCGCTCCCGCCTGGTGCGTGGCTAGGGTCATCAGGTAACCGCAGAGCAGGAACGCTCCTTCCGCGTCTTCCAGGGGCCGCTGGTCCTGGCGGAACCGGTACACATATCCCTCCCGCCCGAGGTCGGCCGCGACCGCAGCGAGGGTAGCCTGGCTGCGCGGGTCGCCGGCCGGCACCGCGCCCCGGATCGCCGGCAGCAGCAGGGCCGCGTCGACCCGCTCGTCGCTGGGCGAGCGCTGCCACCGCCCGCTGGGATGCACGCAGTCCGCCCCGGCGTCGGCGGCGATGGTGTCGGCCAGGCTTCTCCACGCGGCTGCCTGGCCGGGCGACGCGCTGGCGGTCATGGCTCGCAGGCCGGCCACGCACATCAGGCGCGAGTGCGCCCAGCGCTGATTGCCGAGCTCCCAGATCCCTCCGTCCGCGTCGCCCCAGCGGGCCTCGATCGCGGCCGCGGTCGCTTCCACCGCCCGCCAGTGCCCGGTGTCGAGGTGGTCGTGCCGCGCCGCCGCGGCGAACAGCAGCAGCGCCTCTCCCAGGGCATCGAGCTGGAACTGGCCGTTGACCCAGTTCCCGGCCTTGTCGGCTCCGCCCGGGTAGCCGCTCAGGTGCGGCAGGCGCTTCTCATCGGGTACCGGGCCGCCGTCGATCCGGTAGGCCGGCTTGAGCTGCGGGCCGTCAGCCAGGACCCGGTCGGAGATGAAGGCCACAGCATCGTCGAGCAGCGGATGTGGCTGGGTGACGGCCACGGCCTGGCCGGCGTAGCACTGATCCCGGATCCAGGCATACCGGTAGTCATAGTTGCGCCCCCCGGAGGCCCGCTCGGGCAGCGACATGGTGGCGGCGGCGACCATGCCGCCCCCGGCGCTGGTCAGGCCCCGCAGCACCGCGTAGGCGTGCCGGGCGTCCCGGGGGGCGAGGGTCTCGCTCAGCTGCGGGACGGCCGCTGCCCAGGCCGCCTCGGTCGCCTCCCAGGCCGCGCTGGCATCGGCCGGCTGGCCGCCCGGCTTGCCGCCAACCTCCAGGACGAGATCGTGATGGGCGCCCGGTGCGAGGGCCAGGTGGGCGACCAGGGCTCCGTCACGCTCGGCTCTGGCGTCCGCGCCGCCTGACCAGCGCACGTGCAGGCCGGCGGCGCGGGCGGTCCAGATTCCCTGATGCTGGTGCAGGTCGCCCATGGCGTGGCGGCCGAAGCCGGGGCGAAGGTCGAGCACGACCCGGACCCGGGCCGCGCCTTCCACGGCGGTCACCCGGCGCAGCACGACCGCCGTGCCGGGGTCGGCCGGGAACGCGAGCGCCTCGCGGCACTCGATGATCCCGGTGGTCGTCACCCACCGGCTGTGCCAGATGAGGGAGCCGGCCTCGTAGTAGCCGCCCCACACGTAGCGGGTCTGCTCCGGCGTGACCGCGTATACCCCTCCCCCGCCGATCAGGGTGGACAGCACGGCGTCGGAGTCCCAGCGCGGCGCGCACATCCATACGCAGTCACCCTGGGGCCCGACCAGGATCCCGCGCTCGCCGTCGGCCAGCAGGGCGTACTCCCGCAGGACGCGGGGCGGGAACTCATCGGCGTAGCCTGGGGTCGCCGCGGTCGTCCTCGGTGCGGGACTCACGTGCCGGCCCGCTCGATCGCGGCGGCGGTGCCGATGCTCGCCAGGTCCGGCAGCGGCTGAGGAATGCTGCCGGGGAACTTCCCGTTCACCGGTTCCGTCTCCGTTCTGCCGGCGCCAGCGCCGTTGCGCGGCAGGCCAAGGTGCCGAGCCGCCTGGATCTCTGGGGTCACGGTCATGGGCTGTAGTTGTCTTTGGCCTGGGACTTGATCCCGAACGCCGCGTGCCGCAGCCTGGTCATGCGGGTGCTGAGCCTCTTGAGGGAGCCGGGCGATGGGCCGGGCGCGGGCCGCCGCCCGGGGAGGTCCTGGGTCCACCAGGAGAGCGCGGCGATGCGCCCGAAGTCGTTTGCATTGCCGACGTTCACGCTAGGCAGGCCAGCCCGGGCCGGCGGCCGCGGGTCGCGGGCCGGTCCCGTCGCCGTCCCGGCAAGTTCGGGCCGGACGCTGGCCCTCTGGCCGGGGCCGGTGATGATCTGGACGGGGCGGACGCCGAAGATGAAGCCCCGCACGCTGCCGAGGATCACGCTGGCCTTGGCCTCGGGGCCAGCGGTGCGGGCGATGTGCACGCCCAGCCAGGCCAGCCACCCAGTCAGGCCGGACAGGTGCAGCTGCCCGATCTGGGCCACGGCGTCGCCCCGGCCCACCGTGGCCATGGTGCCCAGGTCCCGGTACCGGAAACGCCTGGCCTTTCCCCCCGCGCACAGGGCAAGCACGCTGCGGGCTGCGCGGCGGCCGGACTGGATCGCGACCTGGGCCACCATCGGCAACGGACCGGCGCGGCCCGGGATCTGGGCCATGTCGCCGACGACGAAGATCTCCGGGTGACGCGGAATCTGCAGCGTCGGATCGACGACAACCCGGCCATGCGAGCCGGTGACCGGCAGTGCTGCGGCGAGCGCGTTCGCACGCACGCCAGCGGCCCAGACCACTGTCACGGCATCGATCCGGTCGCCGCCCGCCATGGTCAGGCCGTCCTCATCCACGTCGGTCACCTCGGCCCCCGACCGGATCTCGACTCCCCTGGCCCGGAGCCCGGCGGCGGCGGCCTCGCGCAGGTCGGCGGCGAAAGACCCGAGCGGCGCGGCGGACGCCTCGACCAGGACGATACGCGGCTCCGCAGCCCCGATGCCGGGGAAGCCGCGCCCCGTGAGCTCCTTGACCAGCACGGCCAGCGCGGCGGAGAACTCCACTCCGGTAGGACCGCCGCCGACCACCGCGAAGGTCAGCAGCCGGGCACGGCGGGCCGGGTCGCCGGCTGCCCAGCGGGCTGCCTCGAAGCAGCCGAGGATGTGGTTGCGCAGTGTCAGGGCTTCGTCCAGGTCGTTCAGGGCGAGGCTGCGGCCGGCGATCCGCGGGTTGGCGAAGTAGTCGTTCACCGCCCCGGCGGCCAGGATGAGGTAGTCGTAGGCGACTGGGCCGCGGTCGGTTTCCACCCGGCGCAGCGTGAGGTTCAGGCCCGTGACCTGGGCGAGGCGGACATCGATGTTGGGGAGCTTGCGCAGCAGCGCGCGGACGGGCTGCGCCGTCCCCGATGGCTCCAGCAGCGCCGTCGCCACTTGGTAGAGGAACGGCGTGAACACGTGATGGTTGCGGCAGTCCACCACCGTCACGTCGACCCGGGCACGGTACCAGGGCTTGCCGGCCAGGGCCTTAGCCGCGGCCAGCCCGGCGAAGCCCGCCCCGACGATGACGACCCGCGGTCGGCTCATATCCCGGCTGCGTTCGCGTAGAACTGCTGGTCCTCGCGCCATCCGCCCTGCCCCTGCCCGATGGTGGAGATGTCGTCGACGAACTCGATGGCCCGGACCCACTTGACCATCTTGAAACCCAGCTGGGTCTCGACCCGCAGCCGGATCGGAGCGCCGTGCTCGATCGGCAGCGGCTTGCCGTTCATCTCCATGGCCAGGATCGTCTGGGGGCTGGCGGCCAGGTGGATCGGGATGGTCCCGTAGAAGTACCCGCTGCGGCCCTCGCCCTCGGTGACGGCCTTGTCATCGAAGGCGTAGAACGCGACGTGCCGGGCGCCCGCCAGCGGGCGGACGTGCTCCATTAGGGCGGCGACGGGCACGCCCGCCCACTGCGCGATGGCCGACCAGCCCTGAATGCAGTTGTGCTTCACGATCTGGGACTGGGTGCCCAGCCCCCGCAGCTCGGCCAGCGACAGCGACACCGGGTACTCGACCAGCCCTCTGACTTGGAGGCGGTAGTCGGTGAAGTCGCCGGCGACGAGCTCTGCGTAGCGCTTGTCCGGCGGCGGGTAACCGTTCACCCGATGGTAAGGAGAAATGTCCGCCCAGGCGTAACGCTGGCGGGACGTGAACGCACGCGACAGTGCCCTCTCCATGGGGTTCACGATGTGGCCCAGCATGCGCTGAGCGGCCCGGGGGTAGCGGCGGCTGAGGACAGTGGCCGCCACGCTGGCTGCCACCACGCCGGCCAGTCCAGCAAACCCGATGATCAGTGCCTCGCCCCGATCGGAGTACGGGGCGGTCTCGGGGTGGCCGAGGACAATGACAGTCCACAAGCGCGGGAGTCCGTTAACTATCACCATGACGGTGTGGACGACAGTGAAGGCCGCGAAGGCGCACAGCCCGAGGAAGTGCAGGCTACGCGCCCGCTGGCGGCCGCCGAACAGCCACACGTAACGGGGGAAGCGGGCCAGGACCGCCGGGGACATCGCGGCACCGGTCAGGATCTGCAGCGGCGCCAGGATGAAGACCACGAAGAAGTAGGACAGCTGCTGGATGGCGTTGAACGGCAGCCCGGGCTGGGGGGCCGGGATATGAAGCATCAGGTAAGTGCCGACGGCCCGCAAGGCGTCCGGGAAGATCTCCCAGCTAGTCGGGACCAGCGTCTGCCAGTACCCCGTAGCGAACAGCAACGCTATGTAAACGGCCCCGGTGACGATCCAGAACTGCACGGTCAGGAAGTGCCAGTGACGGCCAAGACCGAGGTTCTTGCGGCCGGGAAGGGCGATGACCGGAGACCAGGCCTCCTCCTCGTCCAGGGAACTCCACGGGTGGGCGGCGTCGGCGGACACGACCTTGCGGGTCAGCCGGAGCCACTCCTTGCCGGGCGGGCAGTCGTCGGACAGGTAGAACTTCGGGAAGGCAGAGAGGACCTCGAGGCCGGACCGGGCCAGGAACAGCAGCAGGAACAGGTTGAGAAAGTGGGTAATGACGATCCACAGCGGGAAATCCATGAGCCTCGTCATCGCCGTGTCCCGCCTGGCTCGGTCGTGCCTGGCTCGCCGCGCATGCGCTACCGGTCCGCGCGTGTCATGGCCGCGCCGGAGGTAATCCGCCCGGCCAGCCGAGACGCCAGCGCCATGATCGTCAGCGCCGGGTTGGCCGACCCCTGCGTGGGGCACACGCTGCCATCGGCGACAAACAGGTTGGGCACCGCCCACGTCCGCTGGTTCGCGTCGACGACGCTGTTATCCGGCGAGGTGCCCATCCGCGCTCCGCCGACCAGATGAGCGAAGCGCTGGATAGTCAGGACGTCCTGCGCTCCCGCCGCGTCCAGCAGATCCTTGATGACCGTGGCAGAGTAGGCCATATTGGCCTTGTCGTTGCCGCCCAGGGTGTAGTCGAAGCGGGCCACCGGCAGGCCGTACGGGTCGGTCTCGGCCGCGAGGGTCACCCGGTTGTCCGGGTGCGGGAGCAGCTCGTTGAGCACTCCCACGGTGGTCCAGTGGTTGTAGTCGCGCATGTACTCGCGCAGCGCCCGGCCCCAGTGGCCGTCGGCGAGGACGTGCTCGGCCCACCCGATCGGCTGGGGGGAAACGGTCTGGATGGAGAACCCCCGGGCGAAGCCGCGGGATGCGTCGGTCTCATAGAAGTCCTCCGAGGACACCTGCGGCGGTGGCGCCTTGTACATGCGCAGCTCGGTAGCGAAGCGGCCCGCGCTCTGGGTGGCGCCCTGGACCATCTCGTACCGGCCCACCTGGTCCTCGTTGTTGCACAGGCCGTGGGGAAAGCAGCGGGAGGCGGAGTTGAGCAGCAGCCGGGGAGTCTCGA
>Ga0208356_1000241_pt1 | contig 16439 bp, 18 predicted proteins | sample NGESurshal072012_4_FD_184467 | JGI IMG/M metagenome (GOLD analysis project Ga0208356, IMG submission 184467) | Arctic peat soil microbial communities from Barrow, Alaska - NGEE Surface sample 53-1 shallow-072012 (SPAdes) | ecosystem: Environmental > Terrestrial > Soil > Wetlands > Peat ... | reverse complement strand
GGGGCCTCGTGGTTCGAGACGCGTGGCGTTGCCACGCTCCTCACCATGAGGGTCGAAGACCTCGTCCTGAGGAGCGCGCTTGCGCGCGTCTCGAAGGATGAAGCCGCGGTACTGGATAATGGTCTATAGCGCGCTCTGGAAAAGATGCAAGTGCATGAAGTGGAGAGCCGCAGAAATACCGAGGTTTACCTTTTGGTGCCGTCCAGGGCGGTGCCCCTTAGATGCCTTTGTTCGGATTGATCAGATACTTTTCGCCGGTTGCGCGTTTGGCGTAGACGGCGAGGTTTGCAAGCTGCAGGGCCTCCTGCAGCGACACCACGCGGGTGTATTGGCTGGCAAAGGTGGTCTTGAGTTCGGCGACGACCCGCTGCCGCAGCCGCTCGCCATCGGCCCGTCCGATCTTCATCAGGAACGGAAACAGCAGCCAGCCGCCGACCCCCCAGGCCATTCCGAACGCCCGGTTCAGTTCGATTGGACGTGGATCGAGGCTGCCATAGACATAGACCTGCTTGTGCACGCTCGATCCATACCGGCTGTAAACCGTGGCTGTCTTGTTGGCGGCCACCTCCATGCAGGTGAGAATCTGGCCGGCGAGCCGGCCGCCGCCGATGGCGTCGAACGCGAGGGTCGCGCCGGTCTCGACCAGCGCATCCGTCAGATCGTCCATGAATGTCGGCGTGGTGGAATCGACAACAAGCCTCGCGCCCATCTTGCGCAGGATCTCGGCCTGCTGCGGATTGCGGACGATGTTGACCAATCCGATGCCGTCCTTGAGGCAGATCCTGTTGAGCATCTGTCCGAGATTGGATGCGGCCGCGGTGTGCACCAGGGCTGTGTGGCCCTCGCGCCGCATCGTTTCGGTCATGCCGAGCGACGTCAGCGGATTGACGAAGCAGGAGGCGCCTTCAGCAGGGGTGATCCCCGGCGGCAGCACCAGGCAATCTGCCGCCCTGATCGCGCGGTACTGCGCGTACATCGCACCGCCGATCATCGCCACGGTCTTGCCCATCAGCGCCCTGGCCGCGTTGGAAGACCCGGTCTTGATGACCACGCCGGCCCCCTCATTGCCGACCGGCATCGATTCATCGAGCCGCCCGGCCATCGCCTTCATCGCGGCTTCCGGAACGGTCGCGGTAATCACCGGGGCGTCTTTGGTACCGGACGCTTTGGCCGTTGCCATGTCGGCGGCCCCAATCAGCAGGCCGAGGTCGGATGGATTGATTGGCGTGGCCTCGACGCGGACGACGACGACATCCTCTGCCGGTTCGGGCGTCGGTACACTGGCGAGCGAAATTTCGAGTTCGCCGCTCTTCTTGATCAGCGAACGCAGTTGAAGTCCGGTCGTTTGATTTTCGGCGGCCACGTTGCTCTCCCTTATGGTCCGGTCCTGACCGGCGTGTTTCGCACTCAAGGTTTCGCTGTTGCGCGATCTGCGAGCCCGTTTGTCCACGTCGACGGCTTGCCCTCAAAGGCCGACTTGGCGCGCTTGCCCAGCCAGTAGGAATAGGGCGGCGGCACCAGGTCGAAATTGGCATCGGCGCCGAGCTTCTGTGCCGCGTCCATCGGCCAGTTCGGGTTATACATGATCTCCCGCGCGAGCGCGGTCAGGTCGGCACGGCCCTCTTGCAGGATCGCTTCGGCCTGGTCGGCATGCACGATGTGCCCGACGGCCATGGTCATGACATCGGCCTCTTTGCGGATTCGTTCGGCATACGGCACCTGGTAGCCGTATTTGCAGGCGCGCGCGCTGTCCATTGGCGAATGCGCCAGCGTGCCACCGGAGGAACAGTCGATCACATCGACACCTTGCGCCTTGAGCAGCCGGGCCAGCCGAACGCTCTCGTCCGGTCCCCAGCCGGCGTCGTCCTCGCAGGAAAGACGCATGAACAGCGGCTTGTCCGCAGGCCAGACCGCGCGCACGCATTCAGCAACCTCGATCGCAAACCGCATGCGGTTGAGTTCGGAGCCGCCATACCGATCGGTTCGGATATTGGCAAGCGGCGACAGGAATTGATGGATCAGATAGCCGTGGGCGCCATGGATCTCGAGGACGTCGAAGCCGGCCCTGTCGGCGCGCGCCGCCGCCTCGCCCCACTTGACCGCGAGGTCGCGCACCTCGTTATGCGACAGCGCGCGCGGCGTCGGCGATTTGTCGGTATGGGGCACGGCGCTCGGGGCCACCAGTTCCCAGCCGTCCCAATCGAAGATCTCGGGCTCGTCGCCGCGCAGCGGCTTGCCGCCTTCCCAGGGGCGCGTCAGCCGCGCCTTGCGGCCGGAATGACCGAGCTGGATGCCGGGCACGGCGCCATGCGCCCGGATGAAGGCGGCGCAGCGCGCGAGGTTCGGAATAAAGATGTCGTTCCACAGGCCGGTATCGCCGACCGTACCGCAGCCGTTGCGCGCCACCTTGGTCGATTCCAGGATGACGAGCCCGGCACCGCCCTGAGCATATTTGCCGGCGTTGACGAGGTGCCAGTCGGTCGCAAAACCCTCAACCGCCGAATATTGGTGCATCGGCGCGACCACCACCCGGTTCTTCAGACGCACGCTCCTGATCTCGAGCGGAGAAAACAGCATCGGTTGCGTCATCGCGTCTGATCTCCAACAGTCCGGCACGAACGGCAACGATCGGGCGAGATTTCGGTCCTAGGCCAGCGCTTTCAGCGCCGCCCTGCCCGCATATCTGGCTTGGCTGCCCAGTTCCTGCTCGATCCGCAGCAACTGATTGTACTTTGCGGTGCGGTCGGAGCGCGCCAGCGAGCCGGTCTTGATCTGACCGCAATTGGTGGCGACCGCGAGATCGGCAATGGTGGAATCCTCGGTTTCGCCGGAGCGATGCGACATCACGACAGTGTAGCCGGCCTTGTACGCCATCTCGATCGCACTCAGCGTTTCCGTCAAGGTGCCGATCTGGTTGACCTTGACCAGGATCGAGTTGGCGCGGCCGTTCTTGATGCCGTCGGCAAGGCGGGTGACGTTGGTGACGAACAGGTCGTCACCAACGAGTTGGCACTTGCCGCCGATCAGATCGGTCAATTCCTTCCAGCCATCCATGTCGTCCTCGGACATGCCGTCCTCGATCGAGACGATCGGATAGCGCGAGACCAGGTCGGCGAGGTATTTCGCCTGTTCGGAACGCGAGCGCGTCTTGTCCTCGCCGCTATAGACATAGGCACCGTCCTTGAAAAATTCGGTCGATGCGCAATCCAGCCCCAGCATGACGTCGGCGCCGGCCTTGTAACCGGCCTTGTCGATCGCGGCCATGACGAATTCGAGCGCGGCGTCCGCCGACGGCAGGTTCGGCGCGAAGCCGCCTTCGTCGCCGACATTGGTGTTGTGGCCGGCCTTCTTCAGCTCGCTCCGCAGCGTGTGGAAAATCTCCGAGCCGCAGCGCAGCGCCTCCGCGAAGGTCCTGGCGCCGACCGGCAGGATCATAAATTCCTGGAAGTCGATCGGATTGTCGGCATGCACGCCGCCATTGATGATGTTCATCATCGGCACCGGCAGCGTCCGCGCCGAGGTGCCGCCGACGTAGCGGTAGAGCGGCATGTCGAAGGATTCCGCGGCGGCCTTGGCGACCGCGAGCGAGACGCCGAGAATAGCATTGGCGCCGAGCCGGCTCTTGTTCGGCGTGCCGTCGAGATCGATCATGATCTGGTCGATCTTCACCTGCTCTTCGACGGCCATGTCACCCAGGGCCTCGAATATCTCGCCGTTGACGGCCTCAACCGCCTTCTGCACGCCCTTGCCGAGATAACGTGTAGAGTCACCGTCGCGCAACTCGACCGCCTCATGCGCGCCAGTGGAAGCACCCGAGGGCACCGCCGCCCGTCCCAGCGAGCCATCCTCCAGCACGACATCGACCTCGACCGTCGGATTGCCGCGGCTATCGAGAATTTCGCGGCCGATGATGTCGACGATGGCGGTCATGGGAGCCTCTTGGAACGGTGGAATGGATGGTTGGCGCTGCTTCTACAGCAAGCCATGGGGCCGGAAAAGGCCGGGTGACGGCCGCAGCCTGATTGGCTAAAGCCTATTCGGTTCTGATTGAATCAGAACCGGGCTTTAGCTTCTTGTTTTGACGCGTTTTCTTCACGCGAACCGGTACCCACTTCGCTCGAAAACGCTATAAGACGACGGAATGGAGCCGTCATGTCCACAAAGCCCCGCAAATCATTCAGCTCGTCCGGCCTGCAGTTGGGCCGCGCCGTGGAGTGGCCGCAAATACCCGACCAAGCCAAGCTTGACCGCGTTCCCAATCCGCAGCGCGACACCCTCTATCTGGTGCGCTTCACCGTACCGGAATTCACCTCGCTCTGTCCGGTTACCGGACAGCCGGATTTCGCGCATCTGGTGATCGACTATGTGCCGGGCCGGTGGCTGCTGGAATCGAAATCCCTGAAGCTTTATGTCGCAAGCTTCCGCAACCACGGCGCCTTCCATGAGGATTGCACGGTCTCGGTCGGCAAACGGATCGCGGCCGAAATCAAGCCGAGATGGCTGCGCATCGGCGGCTACTGGTATCCCCGCGGCGGGATCCCGATCGACGTGTTCTGGCAGACCGGCATCTCGCCGAAGGGCTTGTGGATTCCCGATCCGGGCGTTGCGCCCTATCGTGGACGCGGCTGAATCCTTTGGCCGCGGGGCGCTCCGGGTGCCCGGCGGGCCAGCCGTTCGATCTAATTCCTGAAAATTACCTGATCAGCTCCCGGAAAATGCCGACCTCGGCAATAAACGCCAATGTGAACAGAACCGTTCGAATGATGGGAACCCCGGCCCAGTAGACCACGGCATGGGCCAACCTGATCCAAAAGAAGCTTGCCGACCAGAACGCGGTCATCGCATCCGCCTTGGCGGTCAACTGCGCGACGAGGACAAGCGCAGCGAAGGGGGCAAAAACCTCGATCGCGTTCAAATAGGCCCGATGCGCACGCAGTCCCCATGGGGGAATCGGCCGCGGCAAGGCGGGATCGATATAATTCGCCGGTCGTAGCGGTCCATTGGTCCGTACCTGGCAAACAACATAGGGAATCCATAGCGCAGCGGTCAGCATCGCCGTGTAGGCGAGATATCTGAGGTCGGTCGTCACCATAGCCTCCTGATTGGGTGCCTTAAGTTCGCGGATTGCGATCGGATCGGCCTCTATAGTCGTTCGGGCCCGGGCAAAATCGACAGGGTCGGAGACTTTCTTTTCCCGGAGGCGTGCCATCGGCGGCGGCGGCCAAGCAAGGATTTTGCGGACCTGATCCGGGATCGAGGCGGCTCGATATGACGATTTGGAGCCCCGCGCTCTACCTCGCGCCCGCCCCGCCTTTGGCAAGCGCGTCAAACGCTATCAGCGTTCGTACCAGGCCCTCGAACTCACGCAGCGGCACCATATTGGGGCCGTCTGACGGCGCATGGTCGGGATCGGGATGGGTTTCGATGAACACGCCGGCGACGCCGACCGCGACCGCGGCGCGCGCCAGCACCGGCACAAATTCGCGCTCGCCGCCGGACGCGTTCCCCTTGCCGCCAGGCTGCTGCACCGAATGCGTCGCGTCGAAGATCACCGGCGCGCCAGTGCTGCGCGCCAGGATCGGCAGCGCCCGCATGTCCGATACCAGCGTGTTGTAGCCAAACGATGCGCCCCGTTCGGTGACCAGCACCTGGCGGTTGCCGGCGCCGGTGATCTTGGCGACGACATTCGCCATGTCCCACGGCGCCAGGAACTGTCCCTTCTTGACATTCACAATCCTGCCGGTCGCGGCCGCGGCCTGCAGCAGGTCGGTCTGCCGGCACAGGAATGCCGGAATCTGCAGCACATCCACGGCCTGCGCCACCTCGGCACATTGCGAGGCCTCGTGGATATCGGTCAGCACCGGCAGTCCCAGCGAGGCACGAATTTCGGCAAAAATCGGCAGCGATTGCATAAGGCCAATACCACGCGCCGCCGATCCGCTGGTGCGGTTGGCCTTGTCGAACGAGGTCTTGTAGACGAGGCCTATCTTCAGGCGCGCCGCAATTTCCTTGAGCGCGCCGGCGACCTCCAGCGCATGGGAGCGGCTCTCAAGCTGGCACGGGCCGGCAATGATCGAGATCGGCAGGTCATTGCCGAATTTGACCGATCCGGCAACGACGATCGGCGCGGCTGAAATGGTATCGTTCACGGCACTTTCCTTTTCCGCGACGACCATGCCGGGCGCCGCGCCCGCGATCAACCCTCGTTGGCGGCTTCGAATATCAGGGTTGCCCCGTGGGCGATTTCAGGTGGTACCACGAGGTGTCCGCCATGGCGGCGCGATGCGATTCCATTCTGCCGGTGCAACGTCTCGGCCTGCGCGATGTCCGCAACCGCGAAGCGCAGGCCATTGAGCGTCATCCCCTCGCCGCTCAGCCCGGGCGAAACGCCGAACCGATCGCGAAACGCGGCCTGCTCCACGATCTCGACATCGCCGTTCTCTGTGCGCGCCTTGATGGCGATCAAACACACATACAGGTCGTTCACGCCGGTGAAGGCTTTCAGGAAGCTGCGATGATCGGCTGGATGGTCCGCCACCATCGCCACGCCCGGCACATTTCGCGCGCCGTTGGCGTGGGTCTGATATGCGGGGTCCCAGAAGTTTTCCGGAAAATGATGCTGGCAGACCGCAAAACGGACATTCGGCGAGGCCGGATCATGCGCAAACGCGAGCGAGAAGGCGAGCTTCACCGGCGTGCCGTCGGGCCTGGTCCCGTCGCGGTCAAACTCGAACACCTTGAAGCCACCGACGCCGGCCGCCGCGAACGCGCGCGCATCATCGGTCGCCGCCGTGCTGTTCAGGATCAGCATCGAGAAGCCCTCCTGCGCGGCGACAAAGTCGCGGTTGAAGGCGCCGAACGAAAACGAGCGGGCGCCGTGCAGCGCGATCTTCTCGGGCTCGGCGACTTCGAGGATTTCGATGTAGCTATTCTTCAATTGCACAATTCGGTTGTGCGTCCCCCACGGATGCCGGTTGCGCGCGCCGACGATGAAACCGGCGCGGCGATAGAATTTCGCCGCCGCGTCGAGGTCGCGGACGGCGTGCACGATATGGTCGAGGCCGTGGGGCATTCGATGCAGCCTTCGCCTCTCAGGCGCCGGTTACTTCACCGACGAGAATGAGGTCGGCACCAGCAATTGATTGACGATGTTACCGACGATCTGGCCGTCCGCTTCGGTCTTGGCGCGCGCCGCGATCCATTCCGGATCGCTCTGGAATGCCGTCCATTTCTTCTCGCGGTCGGCAAGCGATTCCCAGGCCAGCAGATAGGTCAGTTCCTGATTGGATTCGCCGACCAGGGTGGTGAAGAACCCCGCCTGCTTGATGCCGTGCTTGTCCCACAATTTCAGCGTGATGGCCTCGAACCGTTTCAACAGCGCCGGCAGCCGCCCCGGCAGGCAGCGATAGACCCGCGTTTCGTAAATCATTTGTGGCTCTCCATTTTCTTGTGCGGCGGTTATAGCCGCAGGTCGGAGGGCTGTCTTGAGGGGATGAGCGCATGGCCGTCGATCACGGATTGGCATCGCCCCTTCCGTCGATGCAGCGGGGCCGATTTCCCCCGCGCGACCTGTACGAGAACACAACAAGAACAAACTGACAGGGTGTGCCGCTGACGGCCGACCGGAATTGGAACCCCGCGGCGGGGTCGGCATTGGAGTTTGAACCGCCGAAGTGGAGGGATCATGCGCGCGGCCACCGCTATCGCCTTCGCCCTGCTGCTGGGCCTGCTCGGCGCTGTCGGCTGGTTCGCCTACACCGGCCTCGCGGCTCCCGGCGAGCCGATGCCGGCCGAGGGCTACACGGCGCTGGTCGCCGGGGCGGCGTTTGCCATCATCGTTGGCGTCGGGCTGATGGCGCTGCTGTTCTACAGCAGTCGAGCGGGATACGACGAGCCGCCGCATTTTGGCACGGATGATGATTGACCCAGCGTCGTTAACAGCCCCGGCAAATCCCTGTGAAGTGGCTGACCCGCGGACGGTTGCGGTGGCGAAGCGGTGACCTTCTTTTTTCAACCCGATGGGGGCTGGTGATGCGCTGTGACGCGCCGGCGTAGGGCACCACCACGCGCGACGGCGACAGGCGGGCGGGTCCGGGGTCGAGCCGGGGCGGCGACACCGGCGTGTTGGCGCCAAGTGGTGGAATTCTCGACGCGTTGCCGATGCCGCTGGGGTCGCTGAGCACGCGAGGATTGGCGGGACCGAATGGCACGCCGCTGATGGCGGAATTTCCCGCGCCTGCCGAGCCAGCCGGCGGCGTCAGCTGCGCGTGGGCGCCGCCCGGTGCGCCGCCGAGCAGCAGGACGAGAACAAGCGTCGACTTGCGGGACATTGAATATTTCCGAGGGTTTCAATTAACCATCATCTAGACGAGCCTCGACTGCACCACCGCGGCCTGGATGAACGAGGCGAACAGCGGATGCGGTTCGAACGGGCGCGATTTCAGTTCGGGATGGAATTGCACCCCGATGAACCAGGGATGGTCGTCATATTCGATGATTTCCGGCAGCACCCCGTCGGGCGAAAGGCCCGAAAAACGCAGGCCGTGCTGCTCCAGTCGGTCCTTGTAGGCGGTGTTGACCTCGTAGCGGTGGCGGTGACGTTCGGAAATCTCGGTCGCCCCGCCGTAAACCTCGGACACCCGACTGCCGCGCTTGAGCGCTGCGGGATAGGCCCCGAGACGCATGGTGCCGCCGAGATCTGCGGCCTTCGACCGCTTTTCGAGTTCATTGCCGCGCAGCCATTCCGTCATCAGGCCGACCAGCGGTTCAGACGTCGGGCCGAACTCGGTGGAATTGGCGTCCTCGATGCCGACGAGATTGCGGGCCGCTTCGATCACGGCCATCTGCATGCCAAAGCAGATGCCGAAATACGGCACGTCGCGTTCCCGCGCGAATTGCGCGGCGCGAATCTTGCCCTCCGCACCGCGCTGGCCGAAGCCGCCGGGCACCAGGATGCCGTTGACATGCTCGAGAAACGGCGCCGGATCCTCGTTCTCGAACACTTCGCTTTCGATCCAGTCGAGATTGACCTTCACCTTGTTGGCGATGCCGCCATGTGACAGGGCCTCGATCAGCGATTTGTAGGCGTCCTTCATGCCGGTGTACTTGCCGACGATGGCGATGGTCACCGCGCCCTCGGGATTGCGGACCCGCTCGTTGATGACGTGCCAGCTCTGCAAGGCCGGTGGAATCCGCGCCTCGATGCCGAACGCCGCCAGCACCTCGTCGTCGAGGCCGGCCGCGTGATACGCCTCGGGCACCGCATAGATGTTGTCGACGTCGCGCGCCTCGATGACGGCGCTCTCGCGCACATTGCAGAACAGGCCAAGCTTGCGCCGTTCTTCCTTGGGAATCGGCCGGTCGGTGCGGCAGAGCAGGATATCCGGCTGGATGCCAATCGAGCGCAGTTCCTTGACCGAATGCTGGGTCGGTTTGGTCTTCAGTTCGCCGGCACTCGGGATGAACGGCAGCAGCGTCAGATGAATATAGATGGCGTGATCGCGCGGAAGATCGTTCCTGATCTGGCGGATCGCCTCGAAGAACGGCAAACCCTCGATGTCGCCGACGGTGCCGCCGATTTCGCACAGGACAAAATCATATTCGTCATTGCTGTCGAGGATGAAGTCCTTGATCGCGTTGGTGACGTGCGGGATCACCTGGATGGTGGCGCCGAGATAGTCGCCGCGCCGCTCCTTGGTGAGAATGTCCTGGTAGATGCGGCCGGTTGTGATGTTGTCGGCCCTGGTGGCGGGACGGCCGGTGAAGCGTTCGTAGTGACCAAGGTCGAGATCGGTCTCGGCGCCGTCGTCGGTCACGAACACCTCGCCGTGCTGATACGGCGACATCGTCCCGGGGTCGAGATTGAGATAGGGATCGAGCTTGCGCAGCCGAACCTTGTAGCCCCGTGCCTGCAGCAGGGCGCCGAGCGCCGCTGAAGCGAGACCTTTGCCGAGCGAGGAAACCACGCCGCCGGTGATGAAGATGTACCGCGCCATGGGACCTAACCTTTAAGGCTACCGACGCGATTCGCCAAAACGAATCGGGCGCCGCGCCGAACATTCTCCGCGGCTGTGGGTGGCGTGAAATCTGGAGTATTATCAGCACATTGATGGGGCCTGCTCATGCAGGACGCCAGATGCGGTCCTGCATAGCCACCCCGCTTTATTGCGACTGCGGCGCCTGCGGACCGGACGGTGCGGCCGGATTCTGCTGCTGATCGGACTTCTTCAGCGAATCCAGAATGCCGCCGCTGGTCGGCGGCGCCACCGGTGTCGCGCCTCCCGCCGGCTGTGACTGCGAGGCGGGGTTGCCGATGATCGAGCTCGGCGCCCGGTTGTAGCTCGCGAACCAGGACAGCAGCAGGCTGGTCACGAAGAAGCCGACCGCAAGGATCGCGGTCGTGCGCGTCAGCAGGTTGGCGGTACCGCGGCTCGACATGAAGCCGGCACCTCCGCCCATACCAAGACCGCCGCCTTCCGACTTCTGCAGCAGCACCGTCGCGATCAGCACCGCAACGATCATCAAATGGATTACGATTATGACACTTTGCATCGCTACCTTCCGTCACAAGCCCAGAACGCCGGCGTCCGGCGCTGTGGTGGGCTTGCGGGGTTTGAAGTCGCGGCGGTGTTACACGATTGGACGGGGCATTGTCACCCCTGCATCGCCCGACCGTTAGCTAGGGGCAACCGGCCGCAATCGCAAGAAAGTCGGTCGCTTTCAGGCTGGCGCCGCCGACCAGCGCGCCGTTGACATTGGCAACGGTCATCAATTCCGCCGCATTCGACGGTTTTACAGAGCCGCCGTACAGAATCCGGATGCTGTTTCCATCGCGGCTAAAGCGGGCAATCAGAACATCCCGGATAAATCGATGAATTTGCTCGACATCTGCCACTGTCGGGGTGAGGCCGGTGCCGATCGCCCAGATCGGCTCATAAGCCACCACCAGGTTACCTGCCGTCCCGGCGTCCGGCAACGAGCCCTGGAGTTGTCGGCAGCAAATGTCGAGGGCGTGGCCCTGGTCGCGTTGCTGCTGGGTCTCGCCGATGCAGACGATCGCTGTCAGCCCGGCCCGCCAGGCCGCTTCGGCTTTCTGCCGCACCAAGGCATCGCTTTCACCATGATTGGCGCGGCGCTCGGAATGGCCGACAATGACCGCGCTGGCGCCAGCATCCGCCAGCATCTCCGCTGAAAGGTCCCCAGTGTGGGCGCCCGATGCCTTGGGGTGGCAATCCTGGGCCCCGATCGCAAGGGCTTTTGCGCCGCGCGCCTTGTCGGCAAACGCGGCCACCAGGGTCGCCGGCGGACAAACCAGCAAATCTGCCTTGGCCGCGACGCCGGAGGCGCCCGCAAGCATGGCCTCGAGTTCAGCCGAGGAGGCCTTGAGGCCGTTCATTTTCCAATTGCCTGCAATCAGCGGCCGGATGGCATCGGGCATTTCGGAGTTCTCGCAGATGGTGGATGCGCATGCGCTAGCAGAGCCGGCGCCCCAGTTCCAGAGACACTGTCGCCGGTCCGCAAAGCCGGCGGCCAGCCAAACGGCCTGCCGCGCCAAGGTTGCGACTGGGCGGCTGCCACTTTATGATGCTTTATCAATTCGGTGACGCCCGGAATTCGATACCGAATTCATCTTGGGCGCGAACCGGTTCCCTCCTGCAAACAAGTTGGACTCATGCTTCGAGGAATACGGAAAGCCTCATCAAACTGGCTCGGCAGAGCCATTATGGCCCTGGTAATGGGCGTGCTGATCGTCAGTTTCGCCGTCTGGGGCATCGCCGATATCTTCCGGGGATTCGGACAATCGACGGTGGCCAAGATCGGCCACACCGAAATCTCGGTCGGACAGTTCCGCGAGCTCTACACCGAGAAGCTGCAGCAGATCGGACGGCAATTCGGCCGCCCCCTGACACCGGAACAGGCCCGCTCGTTCGGGATCGACCGGCAGGTGCTGCAGCAGACCATTGCCGAGGCCGCGCTCGACGAGGAGGCTCAACGGCTCGGGCTCGAGCAGTCCAACGCCGAGACCCGACGCGTGATCCTCAGCGATCCCAATTTCAAGGGAACCAACGGCGCCTTCGATCCCGCCCGCTTCCAGGCCGCGATCCGGCAATTCGGCTATAGCGAGCAGCGTTATGTCGCCGACCAGCGGCGGGTGTCGTTGCGGCGTCAGATCGCCGGCTCCATTTCGGCCGGTCTCGAACCGCCGAAGGTCATGATCGAGGCGCTCAGCCGCTTCCAGAACGAACAGCGTTCGATCGACTATGTGAAACTCGAGGCGGCCCAGGCCGGCACCGTCGAGCCGCCATCGCCGGAAACGCTGGCCGGTTATTTCGACGAGCACAAGATCCAGTTCCGTGCACCCGAATATCGCAAAATAGTCTTTGTCGCGATTACCCCGGAAGCGATCGGAAAATGGACCGAAGTCTCGGATGCCGATGCAAGGAAGCTGTTCGAGCAGCGCCGCGACCAGCTTGGCACGCCCGAAAAGCGCGAGGTCTCGCAAATCGTGTTTCCGAACACGGAAGAGGCGATGGCGGCACGCAATCGCCTCGCGTCCGGAACATCATTCGACGATCTGGCGAAGGAGCGCGGATTGAAGCCCGCCGACGTTGATCTCGGACTGGTCACGAAGTCGGAGATCATCGATCCCGCGGTCGCGGATGCGGCCTTCTCGCTGCCGTCGGGCGAGATGAGCCAGCCGGTAGCGGGCAAGTTTGGTGTGGCGCTGCTCAAGATCGGCAAGATCGAGCCGGGGGTCGAAGTATCCTATGAAAGCGTCGCGGCAAATCTGAAGAAGGAAATAGCCACCGAACGCGCGCGCAAATCGGTTTCGGATCTGCGCGACAAGATGGAAGACGAGCGCGGCGGTGGCGCGAGCGTGGCCGAGGCGGGACAGAAACTGGGACTGACCCCCGTCACCATCGACGCGGTCGATCGCTCCGGCCGCCTTCCCGACGGCCAACCGGCCGGCAATATCCCCCGTGGCCTTGATGTCGTCTCTCAGGCTTTCGCCAGCGATGTCGGCGTCGACAACGATCCGATCGCCTTCGAGGGCGGTTATGTCTGGTACGACGTTCTCGGCACCACGCCCTCGCGCGAGCGCAGCCTCGACGAGGTCAAGGACCAGGTCGAGGCCAAATGGCGCGAGGACCAGATCGCGAGCCGGCTGCGCACCAAGGCCACCGAAATGGTGCAGAAGCTCGATCAGGGCAACAAACTTGCCGACGAGGCGGCAGCCGCGGGATTGAAGGTCGAGACGGCGACCGCATTCAAGCGCGATGCCTCGCTGCCCAACCTACCCGCGAGCGTGATCTCGGCCGCCTTTCGCACCGCCAAGGACGCCAGCGGACAAACCGCCGGTGCCGGCGACGGGGAGTGGGTCGTGTTCCGGGTGACCGACATCATCGTGCCGCCGATCGACTTCGCGTCGGACGGCATCAAGAAGCTGAAGCAGGCGCTTGAGCGCTCACTGACCGACGAACAGATCGCCGAATATGTCACCAAGCTCGAATCCAACATCGGCACCACCATCAACGAGGCCGCTTTCGCGCAGGTGACCGGCGCGAACAACTGAACATGATCCCGAATGAAGGCTGGCCCACCACCATGTAACTTCTCGCATCCTGAGTAGCCGCCTCTTGGCCGGATCTGGGCAGGTGTGACATCCTGATGGTTCGAGACGGCGCGGGGTGCGTCTCCTCGCCCTGCGGCCTCGACATTGAAAGCAAGCGATGGACGACCTCAAATCTATCATCGGAAAAGTCGCCACCGGCGCGACATTGTCGCGCGACGAGGCCGCTTCCGCCTTTGACAGCATGATGTCCGGCGAGGCAACGCCTTCGCAAATGGGCGGACTGCTGATGGCGCTTCGCGTCCGCGGCGAAACCGTCGATGAGATCACCGGCGCGGTATCGGCCATGCGCGCCAAGATGCTGCGCGTCAACGCGCCCGCCGACGCCGTCGACGTGGTCGGGACCGGCGGCGACGGCTCCGGCTCGGTGAATGTGTCGACCTGCGCCTCGTTCATTGTCGCGGGCGCCGGCGTGCCCGTCGCCAAGCACGGCAATCGCGCATTGTCGTCGCGTTCCGGCGCGGCTGACGTCCTGTCTTCGCTGGGCGTCAAGATCGACATCACGCCTGAACATGTCGGCCGCTGCGTCTCGGAAACCGGAATCGGCTTCATGTTCGCACCGACACACCATCCCGCGATGAAGAATGTCGGCCCGACCCGTGTCGAACTCGCAACCCGCACGATCTTCAACCTGCTGGGCCCGTTGTCCAATCCGGCCGGCGTCAAGCGACAGATGGTCGGAGTATTTTCCCGGCAATGGGTGCAGCCGCTGGCGCAGGTGCTGAAGAATCTGGGCGCCGAATCCGTCTGGGTCGTACACGGCTCCGATGGCCTTGATGAAATCACCCTTACCGGTCCGACCTTCGTCGCCGCCCTTGAGAACGGCCATATCCGCAGCTTCGAGGTGACGCCGGAGGAAGCCGGCCTGCCCCGCGCCGGCGCCGACGCGCTGAAAGGCGGCGATGCCGATGCCAACGCCAGCGCGCTGCAAAGCGTGCTCGACGGAAGGCCAAGTCCGTTTCGCGATGTCGCGCTGCTCAATGCCGCCGCGGCGCTGATGGTGGCCGGCCGCGCGGCGAATTTGAAAGCGGGCGTGACGCTCGGCGCCCGGTCGCTCGACAGCGGCGCGGCGGCGGCGCGGCTGAAACATCTGATCGCGGTCTCCAACACGTGACCGCAAGGGACCTGCCATGTCCGACATCCTGACCAAGATCGAGGCTTACAAGCGCGAGGAAATCGCCGCTGCCAAGCGGGCGCATCCGGTGGCGAGCCTCGAGGCGCTGGCGAGGGCGGCGCCTGCGCCGCGCGGCTTCGTGCGGGCGATCCGGGAAAAGCTCGGCCGGGGCGAATACGCGCTGATTGCCGAAGTGAAAAAGGCCTCGCCATCGAGGGGCCTGATCCGCGCCGATTTCGATCCGCCTGGGCTGGCGCGCGCCTATCAGGCCGGAGGGGCGGCGTGCCTCTCGGTGCTGACCGATACGCCCTCGTTCCAGGGCCATCTCGATTTCATGGTGGCGGCACGCGCGGCCACCCAATTGCCGGTGCTGCGCAAGGATTTCATCTATGACACCTATCAGGTGGTCGAGGCGCGGGCCCATGGCGCCGATTGCATCCTGATTATCATGGCAGCCCTCGACGACGGTGCCGCACGGGACATCGAGGACGTGGCACTTGCGCACGGCATGGACGTCCTGGTCGAAATCCATGACCGCGCGGAGCTCGACCGCGCCTTGAAGCTTCGCTCGCCGATGATCGGCGTCAACAACCGGAACCTGCGCACCTTCGAAACCACCCTCGCCACCAGTGAGGCACTGGCGCCCCTGATTCCGGCGGACCGCCTGATGGTCGGCGAAAGCGGCATCTTCGCGCCCGGCGATCTCGCGCGGCTTGCGCGGGTCGGCATGTCGACCTTTCTCGTCGGCGAGAGCCTGATGCGGCAGGCCGATGTCATGGCAGCGACCCGCACCCTGCTGGCGCGCGGCGATGCTCTTGGCGCGACGGGGACGCGTTAGGTCATGGCGCGCAAATCCTCCAAGGTCGAGCCTGCCCTCACCCACATCGACACCAGGGGCGAGGCGCGGATGGTGGACGTCTCCACCAAGCCCGCCACCGAGCGCACGGCCGTGGCAGAGGGACGCGTCATCATGAGCAAGGCGACGCTCGCCCTGATCGAGAGCGGCAACGCCAAGAAGGGCGACGTGCTCGGCACCGCGCGGATTGCCGGCATCATGGCCGCGAAGCGCACGCCGGACCTGATCCCGCTGTGTCACCCGCTGGCATTGTCGAAAGTCACGATCGAGATCGCGCCCGACACAAGGCTGCCGGGCTGCGTGGTTCGCGCCGCGGTCAAGGTCACCGGCCCGACCGGGGTCGAAATGGAGGCGTTGACGGCCGTTGCGGTCGCCTGCCTCACGATCTACGACATGATCAAGGCGGTGGAGCGCGGCGCGCGCATCGAGGGCATTCGCCTGGTCGAAAAAAAGGGCGGCAAATCCGGCCACTATCGCGCCTGAAAACACCAGCGAAATACATCTGGTCGTCGCGGCCGCGCTCGTTCCGACCATCCACAACCCACGATGCCGCCGCAAGACTCATATCAGCCGTGATTTTGGGGGCGGTAGCCACAGTTGCACGCTGCCGATCCTGGCCAGCGCCGGCGCGAACATCGTGGCCGCGGCGATCGTAGCGGTGACGTCGGGCGGCAGCCAACGGAACGGGGTTGCGGCCGCATGAACATTTTTATGTGCGCTGTGCCACGGTTCGATCGAGCGGCAATGCCGGAACATAACAGCTCCGTGGCGAGTTGTTCGCGAGTCATTAGACCTAGAGGAAACTGTCATGAAACTCACGACAATCGCACTCGCTGGCG
>Ga0208356_1000239_pt1 | contig 16731 bp, 15 predicted proteins | sample NGESurshal072012_4_FD_184467 | JGI IMG/M metagenome (GOLD analysis project Ga0208356, IMG submission 184467) | Arctic peat soil microbial communities from Barrow, Alaska - NGEE Surface sample 53-1 shallow-072012 (SPAdes) | ecosystem: Environmental > Terrestrial > Soil > Wetlands > Peat ... | reverse complement strand
CCGCCTCGAAACTGCTGCCGGTGATCGCCGCAATCTCCTCGACGCTCAGCTCACCCTCGGCTTGGAGCAGGAACGCGTCGCGCTGTTCGCCGGGCAGTTTCTCGAAAGCTCGAGCGAGCGCGCCCGCCTGGTCGCGAGCCACGGCCGCCGCAAAGGGTCCGGCGCCGGGGTCGCTGGTCAGCTGCTCGATCACGGCGTCGGCCTCGTAGCCGAGCGCCTCCAAACTCGTTTGCCGTCGACTCGTTCTCATCGAGTCGATCATCCGATTGTGCGCGATCGTGAACAGCCAGGTCGTGAACCGGGCTGACGGCTCGTAGCGCGGGGCGTCCCGGGCGACGGCGAACCAGACCTCTTGCATCAGTTCATCCGCAGTCGCCCGGTTGCCCACATTGCGTTCCAGATAACGCCAAATGCGCATTTCGTGACGCCGATAGAGCTGCTCGAAGGCCGCGGCGTCGCCGCGGCCGTAGCGCATCACCAGGGTCTCGTCACTCTCGCCGGCGCCCGTCATCCACCACAGTATGGCAGTTCCGCGGGCTCTTATCCCTGCGGATCCGGGACATACTGCTGCTCCGGCGACGCGGGGAACGGGTTGGCCCCGGGAGCCGCCGGCCGCGGTCGCTTGATGATGCCCATCGCAAATAGGTTGTCGAGACTGTCGTATCGAATGCGAATGACTTCGTTCGGCTGGGATTGCATTCTCTGGAACTCGGTGTGGTTGACGTAGGAATATTCGCGCTCGCCGTGGCCCGTGCCGAGTTTCGGCGCGGCAGCGGTGGCGCGCGGTACCGAGGATGTCAGTGGCGCCTGCATGGCCGAAGGCGCCGGCATCATGGGCGAAGCCTTGGCATCGGCGGACGCTGCCGAATTGGAGTCGGACTCCGCGGCGCGCGCTGCCAGTGCCCGGCCGGAGGATTGCCCGATGGCGGGCGGCGCGTACATCAGCTGCGGTTGGCGCTCACGAAATAGTGCCACGCCGATGACGCCGACGTTGGCGGGACGTCCGGTGCGCTCTGCGTAAGAATTGGGAGAATCGGTGAAAGTAAATGCGGCTACTTCCGCATCCGTCTTGCGCCAGCCTGTGATTTGGTAGCGTTCACCGGAGCCGAACACATAGCCGGTTTGGTCCCACGCCGCGGTGGCTCCGGAGACCACGTTGACGCCGTCCACCGACGTCACCGCCAGCATCCGCTCGCCCAGTCGGTTGCGGATCTCAATGGCATACCGTGCGCCGGGTCTGCCGGCCACCCAATACTCGCCATGGAAGAAATGCGGACTCAATACGGCTCCGCTGTCCCGATCGATGATGGCGACGTCGGCGATACTGCCTTGAACCTGCGCTTCACAGATCGTCGTCAAACCGGCAGTCATCGCGAAAAGGAAAAGGCGCTTCATAACAACTCCTGTAATTGGACTCTCAAGGACTGAAGCGGCCCAAGTGCCCAAACGGGGTTAGCAATCGGCACACCTTACATAATGCGATCTCGGCAATGACCGCCGCCCGTCAGTTCACGCGTCCTCCCCGAGGTTGAGCTCCAAGCACAGGGTCTCGCGAATCAGATACTTCTGGATTTTGCCGCTGACCGTGAGCGGGAACCCGTCCACGAAGCGCACATAACGGGGCAACTTGTAGTGCGCAATTTGTCCGCGGCAGAACTCGCGGATCTCGTCCTCGGTGACGGTCATGCCGCTGCGCAGCCGGATGCAGGCGCAGACCGCCTCGCCATACTTCGCATCGGGGACACCGACGACGGCGACGTCGAACACCGCCGGATGGCGATAGAGGAATTCCTCGATCTCCCGCGGATAAATGTTTTCGCCGCCGCGAATGATCATGTCCTTCAAGCGGCCGACGATGTTGCAATAGCCCTGCGCGTCCAGTACCGCCAGGTCGCCGGTGTGCATCCAGCCGGCCGAGTCGATGGCGTCCCGCGTGCGTACAGCATCGTCCCAGTAGCCGCGCATCACATTGTAGCCGCGAGTCAGCAGCTCACCGGCGGTGCCGCGCGGAACCACGCGCCCTTCCGCGTCGATGATCTTTACCTGGACATGGGGATGCACCCGTCCGACTGTGCTGACGCGGAGTTCGAGGGGATCGTCGGGTTGGCTCTGAAAGCTGACGGGGCTGGTCTCCGTCATGCCGTAGGCGATGGTTACTTGCGGCATGTGCATCTCGGCGACCACACGGCGCATTACCGCGGTCGGACACGGCGATCCCGCCATGATGCCGGTGCGCAGCGACGACATATCGAACTCGCCGAACCGCGGGTGCTCCAGTTCCGCGATGAACATGGTCGGCACCCCGTGCAGCACCGTACACCGCTCGCTCGCCACGGTCTGAAGCACCGCCAGCGGCTCGAAGCCCTCGCCGGGCAAGACGCTCGCGGCATGATGGGTCATGGCCGCGAGCACGCCAAGTACCATGCCGAAACAGTGATATAGCGGAACCGGAATGCAAATGCTGTCATCCGCGGTGAGCCGCATCCCCTCTCCGATAAAGAATCCATTGTTCACCACGTTGAAATGCGTCAGCGCCGCGCCCTTCGGCGTCCCGGTCGTCCCGCTCGTGAACTGGATGTTGAACACCTGATCCGCATCCAGCCGCTCCACCGAGATCAACGCCGCCTCGTCGAGATCCCGTCCCGCCCTCATCAGTTCGTCGATTGAAAGGACGCCGCCCACCGGCTCGGAACCGAGCTGCACCAGCAGACGCAGTTCCGGGAAGGCCGCGCAGGTCAGCCGAGCGGGCGCGGCTGCGGGCAGCTCAGGGATCAACGCCTGAAGCATGGCGACGTAGTCGCTGGTCTTGAACCGGGGCGCGAATACGAGCGCACGACAGCCGACCAGGCGCAGCGCGAGCTCAAGTTCACTGCTGCGGTACGCGGGATTGATGTTCACCAACACGAGGCCGGCGCGCGCGGCGGCGAACATCGTCAATATCCACTCGACGCAGTTCGGCGCCCATATGCCGATACGGTCGCCCGGCACGAGCCCGCAGGCAACGAGCCCGCGCGCAGCCCGCTGCACCTCGCGATCCAGTTCTGTGAACGTGAATCGGATCGACTGGAACGGCACCGCCAGGGCGACGCGGTTCGGTGCCGCAGCGACGGCGGCCTTCAGAACACCGTCGACGGTACGATAGAGCAGCGGTTGCTCGCTGATGCCGGATACGAAACTCACCCTGGAAGAGTCAGTCATGCGCCTCCTCATCCCGCATGTTACGCCGCGTCAGCCGCCTCTCGCCGGCGCTGCCGGGCTTCGGCTTCGCGACGCTCGTCCTCGATCTGCGTAAGCACGCCATCCACGTCGGCGGCGGCCGGGTCGCGCGCGAAGCGTCCTGCTTCCTTGCCGCTCTTGAGGCTGCGCACGACGGTATCGATCATGCCGTCATCGAGCAGGGGCTGCAGGCCTTTGGGGATTTTCACCGCGAGACTCTACAGTAGTGCGCACGGCAATCTCAGGCTATCTTCGCGATTGCCCGAAGATACCGCGGAGACACGATGCCGACCCAACCGAAGCCCGCGATGATGGCGCACGCCGTTCGGCGCCTGTCCGCGGTGACCGACGCACAGATTCAAGGACTGGCCGAGTTGCTGATCGACTGCGTCGAAGGCGGTGCATCGGTGAGCTTCATGCATCCGCTGTCGACGGCAAAGGCCTTGGATTTCTGGCGGCAGGTGGCGGCCGGGGTGGCGCAGGGCGAGCGTGCGCTGCTCATTGCGGAGGATGCGCAGGGCACGGTCGCCACCGTACAGCTGGTTTTCGCTCAACCGGAAAATCAACCTCATCGCGCTGATGTTTCGAAAATGTTGGTACACCGCCGCGCTCGGCGTCGAGGACTGGGGGCCTCGCTCTTGCGGGAGGCGGAGAGCGTCGCGCGGGAGTGCGGGAAAACGCTGCTGGTGCTCGACACGGCGAGCGGCGATGCCGAGCGGCTATATGCACGATTGGGCTGGCAACGCTGCGGAGTGATTCCGGGTTACGCGCTGCTGCCGCGCGGCGGCTTCTGCGACACGACCTACTTCTACCGCGCGCTCGGTGGCCCGCCGCCGTGAGTTTCGCGTATCGATCATTGTTCGATATTCCGTACAGCCTGTTCGAATCATGCCGCATTGTCGAACGCAATGCCGGGCAGTTCCATCTGTCGCGCGGGCTCATCAGCGGCCACTGGCGCAGGGAAAACATCGCGCCAGGCGATTTCCGCGCGCACAGTCCGCGCTTCCAGGGAACAAACGTCGACGCGAATCTAGCATTGGTCGAGGCGCTGGGATCGGTCCACGTCGCACTCGCGGCGAGCGACCTCGCGGCCATCGAGGTCGCCGTACCGAAGGACTCGGCCGCCGGCGCGCGTTATCCAAGCGCTGCGATGGCCGATTTGGACAGCGAGAAATGAGCCTTTAGGTCGCGGGGCATTCGCCGCAGAGAAGGTAAAGGACGAGTGCGATGCCGCGGCATCGGGAGTGTTCAGTTGGGCAAGCTCGAAAGCTGAGATGTCGGCTCCTGACGCGTCGGTTTTAAGTGCGCCGCACTGCTACTATCACTTTACTAAAAAAGCGTCCCACAAGGACAGGTGTGCATGGCCTCAGGTGAATCCCGCGAACTGCATCGCGGCATCGGTACCCGACAGCTCAGCATGATCGCGATCGGCGGTGCGATCGGCACCGGCTTGTTCTTCGCAAGCGGCGGCGCGATCGCCCAAGCCGGCCCCGGCGGCGCACTGTTGGCGTACGCCACCATGGGTGTCGCCGTGTACTGCATGATGCAGTCATTGGGCGAGATGGCCACTCAATTGCCGATCCCCGGCTCGTTCGAGGCGTATGCGGAAAGATTCGTCGACCCATCACTGGGATTTGCGGTCGGTTGGAACTACTGGTTCAGCTGGGCGATCACGCTGGCAGCGGAGTTGGTCGCCGGCGCCCTCATCGTACAGTTCTGGTTTCCGCATTCGAACTCGGCGCTGTGGGCCATGGGTTTCTTTACGGTATTGCTGGCGCTCAATCTCTTGTCGGTGCGGGCGTATGCCGAGGCCGAATACTGGTTCGCCGGGATCAAGGTCGTGACCGTGATCATTTTTTTGGCGGTGGGTGGCTTGATGATCACCGGTATGATCGGCAATCAACATGTCGGCCTGCACAACTGGGTCCTGAGCGACCCTACGACGGGCACGCGCGCGCCGTTCGTCGGCGGTTTGACGGGGGCGCTGGCAGTGTTCCTAGTGGCAGGGTTTTCCTTCCAGGGCACCGAGGGGGTGGGCCTCGCGGCCGCGGAAACCACCGACCCGAGCAGGAACGTCCCCAAGGCGATCAGGACCGTGTTCTGGCGCATCCTGCTGTTCTACATAGGCTCGATCTTCGTCGTGGGAACCTTGATCAGCTACACGGACCCTAACCTCTTGAATGCCGACGAGAGCCACATCGCCTTCTCGCCCTTCACGATGGTGTTCCAGCAGCTGCCGCGCTTCGGCTATTACGCCGCCAACCTCATGAACGCGGTGATTCTGTCCTCGGTGCTGTCGTGCGGGAATTCGTCGATGTACGTCGCCTCGCGGATGTTGTACGCGATGTCCCACAGCCGCAAGGCGCCGAAGGTGTTCAGCAAGCTCAACCGGCGCGGTGTACCCGTGGCGGCGCTCTTGGCCACCGGCTTGGTCAGTGCGCTGGCTTTCTTTTCGACCGTGGTGGGCGAACATAAGATCTATCAGATTTTCTACAACGCCTCGAGCCTGAGCGGTTTCCTGATCTGGCTCGGCATTGCGATTTGCCATTTGCGATTTCGCAAGGCCTGGGTTGCACAGGGCCGCAGCCTCGACGACCTCAAGTTCAAATCCAAGTTCTACCCCTACGGCCCGTGGCTCGCGCTGATCTTGTTCGTTGCCGTGCTGTTCGGCGCCAACATCGGCGTGTTTCAGACCCCGGTGTTCTCCTGGTTCGACTTCATCACCGGCTATCTCATGATCCCGGTTTTCGTCATTCTTTATTTCGGCCACAAGTTCTGGAACAAGACTCGGCTGGTACCGCTCAGGGACTGCAATTTCGAGTTGGAGCCATGACCGACACTTTGAAGACAATCAGTCCCGTCGACGGCCGCATCTACATCGAACGGCCGCTCGAAACCGCCGCCGGCATTGATCGTGCGCTCGAATCCGCCGCGCATGCTCAGCCCGGCTGGGCGTCGCTGCCGCTGGCGGAGCGCTGCGAAATTCTCGGACGGGCGGTCGATGCCTTCGTTGCCAAGGCTGTCGACATTGCCGCCGAAATCACCTGGCAGATGGGGCGCCCCATCCGTCACGCTCCCAGCGAGATACGGGGGTTCGAAGAGCGCGCGCGTCACATGCTGGGAATCGCAGCGCCGGCGCTCGCAGCGCTGCATCCCGGCGACAAGCCGGGCTTTCAGCGTCAGATCAAGCGGGTGCCGCTTGGCATCGTGGCGGTCGTGGCGCCCTGGAACTACCCTTATCTGACGGCGGTCAATGCCGTGCTGCCGGCGCTGATCGCCGGCAACGCGGTAGTGCTCAAGCATTCTGCGCAGACGCCGCTGTGCGCCGAACGCTTTCTCGAGGCGTTCGCGAGCGCGGGTGTGCCGCGCGGCGTCTTCCAATATCTGCACCTGTCGCATGCCGATGCCGCGCGACTGATGGGCGACCCGCGCATCGCGAGCGTCTGTTTCACCGGCTCCGTGGCCGGCGGACGTGCGGTCGTCGCGGCCACCGCGGCGGGATTTGCGACCGCGGGCCTCGAACTCGGCGGCAAAGATCCAGCCTATGTGCGTGCGGATGCCAACCTCCCGCATGCCGTCGAAACGCTGACCGATGGCGCTTTTTTCAACGCTGGTCAGTCCTGCTGCGGCATCAAGCGAATCTACGTAGCGGCATCGCGTTATGAGGAGTTCGTCGCCGGTGTGGTCGACCTGACTCAAAAGTATCGGTTGGGATCACCCCTCGATCCCGAAACGACGCTGGGACCCATGGTACGTACTTCGGCCGCCGAAGCCGTCCGCGCCCAGATTCGCGAGGCGGTCGCCCGCGGCGCCAGCGCACTGATCGACGAGCCGTCGTTCGCAGCCTCGGCCTCCGGAACACCCTACCTTGCACCGCAAGTACTGGTCGATGTCGATCACTCGATGGCGATCATGCGCGAAGAGACCTTCGGGCCCGCGGTGGGCATCATGAAGGTTGCCTCGGACGAGGAGGCGTTGCGGCTGATGAATGACAGTGAATTCGGCCTCACCGCCGCGATTTTCTCGGCGGACGCCGCGCGGGCCGAAGTGCTCGGCGACGCCCTTGAGACCGGCACGGTCTTCCTCAACCGCTGTGACTATCTCGATCCCGCGCTCGCCTGGACCGGCGTCAAGAATTCGGGGCGCGGCTGCACCCTGTCGAGCGTCGGGTTCGAACAGATGACGCGGCCGAAGTCCTACCACTTCAAGGTCACGCCATGAGTTTGAATCTGCGCGGCGACTGGAATTATCCGACCACCATTTGGGCGGGCCCGGGGCGGGTCGCCGAGCTCGCCCTCGCGTGTGCGAAGGCCGGCATCGAGCGGCCGCTCATCGTCACCGATGAGGGCCTGGCCGGCGCACCGATGATCAAAAATGCGTTCGCCGCTCTCAAGGACGCAGCGCTGTTCGGCGCCGTCAGGGGAAACCCCGCCTTGAGCCACGTCGAGGCGGGACTCCGAATCTACCGCGAGGGGAATCACGACGGCGTGGTGGCATTCGGCGGCGGGTCCGCGCTCGACGTCGGCAAGGTCGTGGCATTCATGTCCGGGCAGACTCGCCCCCTGTGGGATTTCGAGGACGTCGGCGACTGGTGGACTCGCGCCGACACCGCCGGCATCGCGCCGATCGTCGCGGTGCCGACCACCGCCGGCACCGGCTCGGAGGTGGGCCGGGCCGGCGTCATCCTTAACGAAGAGACTCACCAGAAAAAGATCATCTTTCACCCGCTGATGTTGCCGCGCATCGTGATCTCCGACGCGGAATTGACGGTCGGGCTGCCGCCCGCGGTGACCGCAGCCACCGGAATCGACGCGTTCGTCCATTGCTTCGAAGCGTTCTGTGCGCCAGGTTTCCATCCGCTCGCGGATGGCATCGCGCTCGAGGGCCTGCGGCTGATCCATCGGTTCTTGCCGCGTGCTTATGCCAACGGCAAGGACATCGAAGCGCGTGCGCAGATGCTGGCGGCCGCATCGATGGGTGCCACGGCCTTTCAGAAGGGTCTCGGCGGCGTGCATGCCATCGCGCACCCCGTCGGTTCCTGGTTCAACACCCATCACGGGCTCACCAATGCGGTCATCCTTCCGTATGTCATGGTGTTCAATCGAAGCGCCATCGCGGACAAGACGGATGTCATCGCGCGGATACTCGACTTGCCGGCGCGCGGCTTCGACGGCTTTCTCGATTCGGTGCTGAGGCTGCGCCGCGAACTTAAGATACCGCATTCGCTGGCCGAGATTGGCGTCAGTGCCGACAAGGCCACGATCATCGGCCGCGAAGCGGCGATCGACCCGTCCGCCGGCGGCAATCCGATTCCGGTCAATGCCTCGCAGTTGGAATCTATCTTTCGCGCCGCGGTCGACGGACGGCTCGAGGCCGTGGTCAGCGCCGCATGACGGGCCCGCGGATCCTGGTCATCGACGGCAACGTCGCCGAGATTCGCGCGCGGCAAACGGCGGCGCTCGGCTATGACTCGGGAACCGGGTACGCGCAAGTTCTGCGCCGCATCGACCCTTCCTTGAGCATCGACATCGTGCTCGCCGCGGACGGCTCGCCCAAGTTTCCGACCGGCGTCGGCCTCGAGAACTACGACGGGGTCACGATGACCGGTTCGGCCCTGAATATCTACAACGGCGGGGCGCCCGTGACGCGTCAGATCGAACTTGCCAAAGCCGTCTTTGCGGCGGGAGTGCCGTTCTTCGGCAGCTGCTGGGGACTGCAGGTTGCGATCACGGCCGCCGGCGGGGAGGTGCGCGCCAACCCGCGCGGTCGCGAGTTTGGATTCGCACGCCGCATTCTGCTCACCGAAACCGGCCAGGCACACCGCTTGTTCGCCGGCAAGCCGCGCACGTTCGAGGCCCCAACCGTGCATCGCGACGAGATCGCCGCCCTGCCTGCGGGCGCGGAAATACTGGCGGACAATGACTATGGGGTGCAGGCGGCTTCATTCAGGCACGGACGAGGCACGTTCTGGGGCGTGCAGTATCACCCGGAGTATGACTATCTGGACATTGCGGCGGCAGCCGAGCGCTACGGCGCAACGCTGGTCACGGAAGGGATATTTCCCGACGCTGCGGCCCTCACGGCGTACGCAGCCGAACTTCGCGCGCTGCAAAAGAACCCATCCGACACGACGCTGCTCTGGAAGCACGGGCTGGGGCCGGCCCTGCGGAGTGAGACGTTGCGTCTTCTCGAAATCCGCAATTGGCTGGAGTCCCAGGTGTCGCCGCGGACGGCACGAGTCCTTTAAAGAACCAGGCGTTATTGTTGCAATGCCCGGCGCAGGGCGCGGAGGCCCCGATTCATTTGGGCAACATCGGGGGCCCCGTAGCCAAAAATCAGTCCCGCCTGCGTCGCGGAACCAAGCGGGCACCGCTCCGCGAGCTCGCACGGTGCGCGACCGCGCCGCCGGAAGCCGATCGGCGACGAACGTGCCGGAGCCACGCCGGGTGACGACATAGCCCTCATTCAAGAGTCTTTCATAGGCTTCCGTCGCCGTGTTTCGCGACACGCCAAAGACGGACGAGGATTTCCTGGTGGCGGGCAGTTGGGCGCCCGCCGCCAACCGGCCATCAAGAATCGCTTCTCTCAGCCGGCGATACAGGGTCCGGGACGACTCGCGCGAACCCGACAAATCAAGATCGATCTCGAATAGTGAATCCATCGCGCCCGATCGCCGTGGTTGAGAAGTGGCCCAGCTATTTTTTCCCCGAGTGGCTCTTCAGAGAAATAGCTGCCGTGAGCACAATACCGTATCGACTGCCTGATTGCGCCGGAGGGGAAGCATGTTACTTGAGGCGGTGCGCGATCCTCGCGCTAACGGCGACCAGCCTGCCGGCGGGCAACGCGTCGGCCACCGACCGGACCCACGGTGTCATTGCCGCAGCCCTCGCCGACCCAGCCCGCCCGGCGACCGACACGGTCCGCGACGCCAACCGCAAGCCGGCCGAGACGCTCGCGTTTGCGGGCGTCAAGCGCGACGACAAGATCGCCGACTATGCCGCCGGCGCCGGCTACTTTACCCGGCTGTTTGCCGGCGTCGCCGGCCCCCAGGGTCACGTCTATGCCAGCGTTCCGAGCGCGCTGTTCCAGTACCCCAACATCGTCAAGGGTATCGCCGAGATCGAGACCTATGCCGTCACGCATCCGAATGTCACCGTGACCTTCGCATCGGCACTGGACGCCGCGAAGTACCCGGAGAAACTCGACGTATTCTGGATTTCTCAAAACTACCATGATCTGCACGACCCCTTCATGGGACCCGTGGATATGGCCGCGTTCAACCGGACGGTGTATGCGGCGCTCAAACCCGGCGGGGTCTATCTCGTGCTGGATCACGTTGCGGCGAGCGGATCGCCCGCCGACGTCACCGACACGCTGCATCGCATAGAGCCCTCCACCGTCCGGCGCGAAGTCGAGGCCGCAGGCTTCAAGTTCGAAGGCGAGAGCGCCCTGCTCGCCAACCCCTTGGGTCCGCACACGGCCGGAGTCTTCGACGCCTCGATTCGGGGGCGGACCGATCAGTTCATTCTAAAGTTCAGGCGGTCCGCAAAATGAAGCGCTCAACGGCGGGCGCATAGCCCGGCGGCGCGAGCGACCGCCGCATCGCGTTCTCCGCGAATCGCGTCGAGGCGCTTTCTTGCGGCCGCGACCACCTCGGGGCGCGCACGCTCGGGGCGGCCGGAATCGAACGGCGGCGCAGGCGCGTATTCGATAGCGAGCTGCACGGTTTGGGCATATTCCGCGCCGGCTACCTCCGCCATCACGGTGAGCGCCATATCGATGCCGGCGGTCACACCGCCGCCGCTGATCACGTTGCCATCCTGCACGACGCGGGCGCGATCGGGCGTCACTCCAAAGGCGGCAAGCGAGTCGCGCCAAGCCCAGTGGCAGGCCGCGCGCTTCCCGGCCAGCAGTCCCGCGGCCGCGAGCAGCAAGGATCCGGTGCAGACCGAGGTGACATACCGCGCCGTCGCCGCGAGGCGCCGCAGTTCGTTCAAGTAGTCCTGATCTTCCATCGCGGCGACGGTGCCGAAGCCGCCGGGCACGCACAACAGTGCGCAATCGGAAATATCGCCGAGCCGCGCAACGTCGGCAAACGTCATGTTCCCATCGGCCTGAATGCTTCCGCCGTGCACCGACGCCAATACGCACCTGGCGCGCGGCAGACGCGCGAATACTTCGAACGGGCCGGTGAAATCCAATTGTGTCACGCGCGGATAGAGTGCGAAGACGACGGGGAAATCGGTGCTCATGCTGCAGTCCTCAAAAGCTTGACGCGGACATCATCGCAACTTAAGCTTTTGGCGTAAATGACAATATTCCGCCGATTTCTGCCATGCCGCGCCGCGTCGCCTTCCTGATCTACCCGGATTTTCAGCTGCTCGATGTGGCCGAGCCGCACTGACTTCTCCAGTGCGGGGCGACGCAAGCATCGGGCTTGGTTGACGGCGGATTGCGCACATCCGTGGTACGGTGCGCCGATGGCCACGAGCACGCGCGATGCTGGATTGATTCGTACAGTCGGGTCGTGGGGACTCGCCGCCAGCATCGTCAACATGGTGGTCGGCGCCTCGATATTCGTCGTACCTGCGGCCCTTGCAGCGAACGTCGGCCCGTATGCGCCATTGGCCATTCTGGTCTGCGCGATCGCGGTCGGCTCAGTGACCATCTGCTTCGCCGAGGGCGGAAGCCGAATACCGAGCAGCGGCGGCGCCTATGGCTATATCGAGGCCGCATTTGGGCCGCTCACCGGATATGCCACCGGTACATTATTGTGGTTCAGCGACGTGCTGGCGTGCGGCGGCATCGCGGCGGCTCTGGCGGACGTGGTGGTTACGGTATTGCCGCAAAAAATCATGGTCGCGGCGCACGCGTTCGTCATTTTGGCCACGGTTGGCGGAATCGCGCTCGTCAATATAGGCGGCGTCGCGCGCGGCATGCGTTTGGTCAACGCAGCCACCCTGCTGAAACTGGTGCCGCTGGCGATCTTCGTCATCGTGGGCGCATTCGCAACCCACTCGGGAAATTTCCACGGAGCGGGACTATCCGGGAGTACCGGACTCGGCCGTGCCTTGATCCTCGCGGTCTTTGCCTTCATGGGTATGGAGACATCGCTTTGCGCCAGTGGCGAGGTGATGCGGCCCGAACGCACCATTCCGCGTGCCCTTGCCTTGGCCATGGGGTCCGTGACGCTTTTGTACGTGGCCGTCCAAATCGTCGCCCAAGGGGTACTCGGCCCATCGCTGGCATCCTCGCCCGTGCCGCTGGCGGATGCGATGGCGCGGATCAACCCGACATTGCGAATGCTGATGTTGGCCGGCGCCGCGCTGTCGATGTTCGGCTTCTTGAGCAGCGATATCCTCGGCAGCCCTCGCATTTTGTTCGCATTCGCGCGTGATGGATTGCTGCCAAGCGTGCTGGGACGACTGCATGCGCGCACCCGCGCACCGCACGTGGCGATAACTTGCTATGCCATTCTGGCCGCGATCCTTGCGCTGAGCGGTACGTTTGCCGAACTCGCGGTGCTGTCTGCGCTGGCCAGTGCCGCGTTCTATATCGCCGGTTGCGCTGCCGCGTGGAAGTTGGCGCGCCACGGCGTAGCCCAGGCCGGTACGCCGCTCAAGTTTCGAGGGCTCGGTTCGGCGACGGTGGTGGGCTGTGCCAGCATGATGGCGCTGATTGCCCTTGCATCGCGTGACGAGATCCTCGGTCTTGTCGCCCTCATCGGCATCAGTGCGACTGTCTACGTGACGCAGACGCGCATGGCCCTCAGGCGAGCCTGACGATCCTAAGGCGCACTAGGAGCGTGACAAGACGGCATGCGCAGCAGCGCCGCCGCGAGTGAACTCGAACCGCAACCGCCACGCTCGAGACGGCGGGTCTTCCGCGGCAACGAACTTCCATTTTCTCGCGGCTTCGGTTGCCAAGCGGGCGAAATACTTGCTCGATCCGCGGTCTTCCAGGGTCGCGCCGACGACGTTGCCGGCGCGATCGACAGAGACGCGAACCGTGACCTTGATATTGCCGCGTATCGACTCACGCGCTGAGCGCGGTACGTCGGGAATTTCTTGATGGAGCACGGGGGAAGGCGTGGACATCGACGCCTTCGGATTTTGCGCAGCGGCTGCAGGCGAGGCAGTCCGTTGCGAAAAATCCCGATCCGGGTCAGCCGTGGCAGGCGAGGGTTGCTGCGAACTGGGATGGCTCTGCAACGAGCGCAAGCCGATCCAACTAGCGGCCGCTATCACGATCCCCGCGACGCCAGCGATGAGCCAACGCGCCCTTGGCAGCTTCCGCGCAGTGGCAGCCCGTACTTCGCGCAGGAGCGCACGCGCGGGCGGGGCCACGGACGCTTGTTGCGCGACCTTGATCTGGGCTTCGAGTTCACCGATGGAGGGACGGCCCGCGCGATTGCGACTCAGACATCGTCGTACGATGTCGACATAAGTAGCAGGAAGCGCCGCAGGCAAGGAGACAATGCCCGCTCCTTGATCGGTCCATCCCGGCGGGGATTGGGTCAGCGCCTCAACGATCACCACACCGAGACCCCAAATGTCGCCGGCAGCGGAAAGGCTGCCGTCCTTGGCTTCCGGAGGATCGTACACGGAAGACTTGGCGCTGCGTGCCGTAGGCGGTCCGGCAGGACGGATGTTGTCGCTCGCCAGCTTCAATTGATCTTCGACGACCAGAAAGTTCGGCGGCTTCAGCTGGCCGTGCACCAGATTCTTGCGATGTAGAAAGGCCAGGGCGTCCAGGGCCGGGAGCAGCAGTTCCCGCACTTCGTCGGAAGTGAGGGGCCGGTTGGGCAGAATCTGCGCGAGAGTTTGTTCGGCATATTCCATCACCACAAAGATGAAATCCTGCCCGCCGAGCTGGCATCGACCCGACTCGAACACGCGAATCAAATGCGGATGTGCGAGAGCCGCAGCCGTTCTCCACTGTGCAAGCAGCGCTTCCGCCAGATTCGGGCCCGTAGGGATCAGCTTGATGGCGGCGTCGGGCAGGCGCTGTGACTTGCAGTCAGTGAGAAATACCACGCTGTGGTCTGACTTGCCCAGAAAGCGGCGCAGCGGAAACACGCCGTTGATAACCAGGTTCTCCCACTTGGTCCAGTCCTCGGTCATCGGTGCTCCTCAGACCTCCGCACTTGCAAACAACGATTGGCGACCCTTCAGACTATACGACGATATCCCAAGAGGGAGGCTGATGGCTGGTCGAATTGGTCAAACTGCGGCGCTTGTCACGGCATTCATCACGCGCGCCAGCTCGTACGATGTCCGCAGCCACGGCTATTTCGATGCCAAGGCGACGCGTATCCGCGGTTCACGAAGACTCGACCCCAACTCGCTGCATCAGCCCGACACGGAAATGCCCGCACGGGAACCGTATATGTGTGCTGCACCTGTGTTCGTCATGCCACGAGCACGCGAGTCGCGCGCGAGCTTCAAAAAATGCTGCAGGCAAAGGGCGTACGCGTCACCGTGATCAAGGGCGGCCTGCGCGCTTGGACAAAGGCGGCCTTGCCCACCGAATGCGTACGACCCGGAGAAATGGCCGCCCTGCCGATATTTTGAAGAAAAATGAGGCTTGGGTTCGGTTCAATTAGGCCAGACGCCGTGATTTAGGGGTCAAGACTTGGGTTGCCGCGCCGATGTGTTGGCCATGTCAGACGGCAAACCACGTAAATCAGCCGATCCCCTCTACCTGCTCTTGCGCGAAGGGCGCGGCGAGGAATTCAATCGGCGCCGGAAAGCCGGCGAGACATGCGACCTCCGCGGCTGCGATTTTCGCGGCCTCGATCTACGCGGAGTGGTCGTCGCAAGCATCGATTTCTCCGACTGTTACTTTCGCCAGGCTGATCTGCGGGGGCTTGACCTCCGCACCTGCCCAATGGAGGGTGCGAGCCTCCACGCAGCGCACGTGTCCGGTGCTTATTTCCCCAGCAAGCTTGCACCGGAAGAGATCGAAATGTCGGTACGTCTCGGCACTCGAATGCGCCAGAGATGAGGGTTGCTCCCAGGCACGATGACCCCGCTTGATTGATCCGCCCGGGCCGCGCATGCACGCGCCCTAATCGCGCTTGTGGTAGCCTATTTTGCAGCGTCTGTAAAATTCAAAGGGAGTTGGATCTATGGATAAAGTTTCCGGAAGTGAATCGCCTTCGCGAGCCGCTGCGCCGCTTGCACCGGAACAGTTGCATTTCACCGGTAGCGGCGCCGAATATTTCGGCATTTGGATCGTCAATTTGTTGTTGACGATCGTAACCTTGGGCATCTATTCGGCGTGGGCCAAGGTGCGGCGGCTGCAGTACTTCTACCGGCACACCGAACTGGCGGGCTCGGGCTTCGATTTTCACGGCAGTCCCGGTCGGATATTGTTCGGCCGTGCGATAGCGCTGGTGATGCTGATCGCCTATAACTACTCGGTACGCCTGCATTCGCCGGTAACGATCGTCATCTTGATCGGCACCGCGATCGTCATGCCGTGGCTGCTGCGCAATTCGTTTCGGTTTCGGCTCTATAACACGAGTTGGCGCGGCACGCGCTTCCATTTTCGGGGCACTGTCGCGGGGTCTTATCGCGTCTTCCTCCTCAACGGGTTCCTGACGCTGATCACGCTTTACGTGATGGCGCCTTTCATGCATCAGCGGCTCAAAGCCTATCAGCATGACAATTGTTGGTTCGGACGCACTCGCTGTTCATTTCATGCGCGCGCCGGCCAATTTTATGCGATCTATCTACTGTTGCTGGCCGCCGTCGTGGTGTTTGCACTCGTGATCGGCTTCAGCGGAATCGGCGGCGCATTGGCCGCGTTGTCTCAGGTCCAGAAGCATGGCGGCCATGCCGATCCGCATGCAGTATTCAGGGCGCTGGCCATCCTCTATGGTGCCCTGATCCTGATGGGCATGACGATTGGGCCGGTATTTCACGCGTTCGTTACTAACCTGATCTGGAGCAACACTCGCCTCGGCGAACATCGCATCGAGTGCAAAATGTCGGCGCCTGGCCTCGTTTGGATCTCGGTGAGCAACTTTGTGCTGGTCGTACTCACCCTTGGATTGTTCATTCCGTGGGCGATGGTACGTCTGGCGAAGTTTCAGTTGGAATCCGTGCGGTTGTTGCCGGCCAGCGATCTTCAGGAATTCTTGGCCGCGGAACCCGAAACGCTCGGTGCGGTCGGCGAAGAAGCGGCGACTGCGTTCGATTTCGATATTTCGTTGTAGGCCCGGAAAGGGCTGAGCATGCTGCAGGCGAATTATTTCGACGGACGCTCGACTCGCGTGCGAGCCGTGAATTTGTCCGTGGTCGGCGCGGATCTCGTCGTCGCCGGCGATGACACCAAATTCCGCGTGCCGTTCGCCGAGGTAAAGGTGGATGAAAGGCTTGGGCGGGCGCCGCGCCGGCTGCGCTTTCAGGACGGCGCATTCTGCGAAGTACGCGACCTGGATGCACTCGACACCCTGCTGTCGTCGACGGCGCATCGCGATGGGTGGGTCGATCGCATGCAGCGCCATCT
>Ga0208356_1000237_pt1 | contig 16738 bp, 10 predicted proteins | sample NGESurshal072012_4_FD_184467 | JGI IMG/M metagenome (GOLD analysis project Ga0208356, IMG submission 184467) | Arctic peat soil microbial communities from Barrow, Alaska - NGEE Surface sample 53-1 shallow-072012 (SPAdes) | ecosystem: Environmental > Terrestrial > Soil > Wetlands > Peat ... | reverse complement strand
ACCGTCGCAAATCCGCGATATCGCGGCATCGCGCTCCGGCAGCGGGCGGCTGATCATCGAAGTAAGCCACGATCCGAATCCTGGACGAGCGGTCCTCGTGCAACCGGCGCTCGAGCATCCTGCCCAAATCATTTAGGCCGACAATGATGGCATCGTGTGGTCGAAGATGCTGCGAGGAAAGCACAAGCGCGAACGCGCGGCGTGCGGCGGCTTGGCTCAGCCAGAGCACCAGAGGTGTGACGAGCGTCCATGTCAGCCACACGTGCGTCGGTAAATTCGCCTTCAATCCCGACACGCTGATGAGCGCCCACAGGAACGCCATCACGGTGAACCAGCGGCGCGCGATGAAAAACAGACCGCGGGCGGAGGCCGATGCGCTCGACAGGTCCCGCAGCGGCGCGACGCTCAAGATCTCGGAAGTCGCGATGAACGCAAGCACCGCAGTGAGAAAATACGCCTTGCGGAACGGTTCTCCGGAAATCCACAACGCCAGCCATAGACTGCCGGCCGCCGCGAGCGGATACAGTAGGGACTTGATGACCAGGACGGACGGCGGGTCCCACGGTCTCACCTCGCCCGCGGGCTCAGTTCTGCGCTTGATTCGCGCAATCGTTCCTGGATCCAGGGGTTGATCCTCCTGCGCGCTATCTCGCCGCCGTCCGGGCGCTGGCAGCGAGACCAAGCGTGCGCCGACTTATGAGCTCAATTGATCTGCGGCTGCAGCGAGTCGAGGGCGCGCTGTTGGCGGCGCACGGCGAAGCCGATGGCCGCCAAGCCAACAGGCAACATCATCCATGGCTGCGTATCATCGTCGTCTTCGTCATGTTCGTCTCGATGAGGGGCGGCAGCGGCATGCGGGATGCTGTGAGAGACCTTGACGTGCTTCGCCGGAGAGGCGGCACTCGCTGCCGCAATTGGCGCCAACATCACCGCCGCGCCGAGCAAGTATATCGGTCTAATTAACGCACGCTTGCTCATCTGAATCCCCTTGAGGTTTTTTGAAGACGATCTGTTTGCCTCGCGGCGCTGTTTGCCGCCGCGCGCCCGGAGTAAATCGCAATCGCCATTTGCCGATCAATTGTCTGCGAACGACTACACGTTTCCACCGCAGCGTCGCTTCTTCCGCAACAGTGGAGCAGGGGCTAACTCACTGATTCACCTGCGATGCGGGCAGGAATTTACATATTATGGAGTTCCCTCCCAGGCGTCGCGCGATAATTTTCTATCCGCACTGTCAAGTGCCGGCACCCGTTTTAGCCGGCGCGATTCTCCGCAAAACTCAAGGTCTTGAAGCGGCCTGCCTGCGCCTCGCCCAGCTTCTTCTGCGCCCGAATCTCGTTAACGATCTCCAGCGCAGTCTTGGGACATGGCGGCAACTCCGCATCGCAGGGCTGCAGCGGCGTCATGCGTTGACCCCAGCGAATCAAATGCGCGGACAACGTCAGGCCGCCGCCGAACGCGGGCATCAGCACCAGGCTGCCGGGAGGCACGCGGCCTTCCTCGACCGCCTCCACGAGCGCGACCGGCGCGGTGGCGGCGCTCATATTGCCGTACTTCTGCACCGTCAAATACACCTTGTCCGAGCCTGCCCCCGCGCGCTTTGCAACGGCATCGATGATGCGCAGATTTGCCTGATGGGGCACGACGAGTGCGATGTCATCGATGGTGACGCGGGCGCGTCGCATCACGTCGAGGCTCGCCTCGCTCATGCCTTGGACCGCCTTGCGGAAGATCTCCTGACCGTCGAAGTCCCACGATGTCTGCCCGAACTGCACGCCGAGATTTGCGTACATGGTACCCATGCCGCGCACGCGTAGGATTTGCCGAGAATCGGCGTAGCATTGCAGCTTCTCTGCGATCACGCCCGTCTCGTGCTCCGATTCCTGCAGCACCATGGCCGCCGCGCCGTCGCCGAACAGCACTGCGACATTGCGGTTGTCCCAGTCCAAGTACTGGGAGATCAACTCGACGCCGATTATCAGCGCGTTCTTGAAGATACCGCTCTTGATCATGGAGGACCCGATCGAGAGCCCATACATGAAACTGGTGCACGCGGTATTGACGTCGAACGCCGCCGCCCGGGTCGCACCGATGCGCTGCTGGACGCCGGACGCGCTATTGGGCACCGTCTCATCATTGCTGCAGCTGCCGTAGATGACGAGCTCGATGTCTTCGCCGCGCAGACCGGCGCATGCAATGGCGCGGCGCGCCGCGGTGATGGCCAACTCGATGCCCGGGACGTGAGAGATGCGCCTCTCCTTCATGCCGGTTCGCGTCGTGATCCACTCGTCATCCGTGGGCAGGAATGTCGCCAGGTCTTGATTCGTCAAAACAGACGGCGGCAGGCACTTGCCCCAGCCGACGATGGCAGCGTGAGTCAATGGAACTCCCCCAAAGCCGATTCGTTGTGCCGGCTATTGTACGACGAACCCGCTATCCCTGTGGCGGCGCCGTCTGGTAGGTTGACGGCGTGAGCAGGGACACACGTCGAATGGGGGCGGCAGATTTGCAGAAAGTCCTGCCGTCGTGCCCGCACCGTCCGCCTTGCCCGGGCTGCCCGCGCTTCGGTGAGCGCGGCATCGCCCCTGTTTCGCGCAGCGCACTCGATGAGCTGGCGCGCATCCACTGCTTGCCCGAGGTGCCGGTAATTTCGGGGCAAACCGCCGGATTTCGACTGCGCGCGCGGCTCGCCATCCGCGGCCGGCTGGGTTCGCCCAAGATCGGCCTGTTCGAGCTCGGTAGTCATCGCGTGGTTCACATCCCGAATTGCAGTGTGCAGCACCCTTTGATCAACCGCGTCGCCGCGGTGGTGCGGCGCGCTTTGGTCGATGCTCGAGTGACCAGCTACTCGGAGCGCGCGCATTTGGGCCTCGCGCGCTACCTGCAGGTGGTGGTGGAGCGCAGCTCGCAAACCGCGCAGGTCGTGATCGTCGCCAACAGCGCCACCCTTCAGCCCCTCGCGTCGTGCTTCGATTTGATCCGCGAGCGGCTCGGCTCAGAGCTGCACAGCCTGTGGTTCAATGCGCATTGTGACCGATCCAACACCATCCTCGGACCCGACTTCCAGCAGTGGTGCGGGCCGGCCAGCGTCGTGGAGCGATTTGGCGGAGCTGCGGTGCACTATCCGCCGGGCGCTTTCGGGCAGAACAATCTCGAGATTGCGCAGCACATCATCGAGCATGTGCGTGCGCAAATTCCCGACGGTGCCCGAGTCGCCGAGTTTTACGCGGGCGTCGGCGCCATCGGTCTGTCGGTGCTGGCGAGCGCCTGCGACATCCGAATGAACGAGGTCAGCCCACCTTCGCTGCAAGGGCTCGAGCTCGGGCTCGCCGGCCTTGATCCAGAAAATCGGGCCAAGATTTCACTCTTTCCGGGGGCGGCGGGCGCCGCGCGACTGGCCGCAGTCGGCGCACAGGTGGTAATCGCCGATCCGCCGCGCCGGGGCCTCGATCCCGAGCTCACCGAATACTTGAGCGAGCAGCCGCCGGAGCGCTTTTTGTACGTGAGCTGTGCGCTGGATTCTCTGCTGCGCGATGCGGCGCAGTTGACCTCGCGCGGCACGCTGCGCCTCGGCGCACTCACCGCATTCAATCTGCTGCCATTCACCGAGCACGTTGAAACCGTAGCTCGCTTCGAGCGAGCGTGAGGTCAGAATGCGTCAAAATCCGTCATGTGCAAACGCGCTACGCGACCGTCCTTGACTGCGACGCGCTCCGCCCGCAAGCGCCGCGCCTGCTCCCGATGATGCAGGGATGACTTCGGGAACACGATTCGTCCGCCGGCGCCGACCACTCGATGCCACGGCAAGTTCATCGCCTCGGGTGCGATTCTCAACGCGAATCCCGTGAGTCTTGCACGACCCGGCAGTCCGGCGGCGCGTGCGACCGCTCCGTACGTCGACACTTTACCGCGGGGAATCGTCCCGACCACATCCCAGATCGCCTGCACCGCTGGATTCTCCAGGGCGCTCGCCGGCCGACGGGAAGACGACTTCCCGGTGCTCAAGGGCAGGAACAAGCCGGCCAATTTCCCAGCGGATCGCGTCATGCGCCTCGGTATTTCAGCCCCCAAAAATCATTCCAAGCGTGCAAAATAGCACAGTGACCCAGCTCCGCGGTTTCATCCTCCAAGCCAGCTATCGCATCGTCTCTCGATCGCATGGACAGCGCGTCCCCGTCATCCATATCTATGGAATATTGGAGTCGGGGGGGACGTTCCTCGTGCGGGACGACCGGCAGCGTCCGCATTTTTTCATTCGAGCTGCGGATGTCGACCGCGCCCAAGCTCTGAGTGCGCCTCGGCCGACAATGTCCGACAAGCGAACGTTCGACGGTGCGCCGACCGCCTTGCTCGAGGTGGACGCTCCGCCCGAGGTCCCGGGCGTGCGCGATCGTCTGCACGCCGCCAACATCGATACGTTCGAGGCGGACGTGCGCTTCGCGACGCGCTATCTGATCGAACGCGGCATCAAAGGCGGCTGTGAGATCGACGGCGACGCCGTCGCCGGCGAGGGCATCACTTGGATATTCGACAATCCGACCCTGCGGCCGGCCGAGGTGAAGATCGAGCCGCGCGTGCTGTCGTTCGACATCGAAACCCACGGAAAGGCGGATCGCCTGCTGGCGATCTCGATGTATGCGACCGGCGTCGACGAAGTGCTCATCGTGGACGGCAGCGATCGCGCGATGCCGGAAAAGGCCACTCGCTGCGCCGACGAGCTCGCGGCACTCGATGCATTTTGCGAGCGCGTCAGGCGCTTCGACCCGGATGTCTTGTCGGGCTGGAATATCATCGATTTCGACCTGACGGTATTGCAACGCATCGCCGCACGCGTTCGCCATCCCTTCGCGTTGGGCAGGGATTCCGGCGGAATTCGCATTCGCGCGCCTCAAGGCTATTTTGGCAGCGGACAAGCGAGCGTGCCGGGACGGCTCGTGCTCGACGGTATCGACTTGCTGCGCGGCGCGTTCATACGCATGGATGATTACTCGCTCGACGCAGTGGCGCGCCAGGTGTTGGGCGAGGGGAAGGCTGTCTCCGGGGATGTACGTGATCGCATTGCCGAGATTACGCACAACTACCGGCATGATCTGGCAGCCTTCGCGCTCTACGCGCGCACCGACTCAAGGCTGGCGTTCGAGATCGTCCAGAAACTGAGCGTGGTGCGGCTGGCGTTCGCGCGCAGCCAGCTCGCCGGCATGACGCCGGATCGCGTGGCGGCCAGCATCGCATCCTTCGATTTCCTGTACCTGACCGAGCTGGAGAAGCTGGGCATCGTCGCGCCGACCGTGCGCTCCGGAGATTCGAGCGTACATGACGCGGCGCAGAGCGGCGGACACGTTCTGGAGCCGGTCGCGGGCCTGCACGCCGACGTCTGGGTGTTCGACTTCAAGAGCTTGTACCCGAGCATCATCCGCACGTTCAACATCGATCCCCTATCGTACGCAGCAGCGCCGGCGCCGGATGAGGATGTGATTCGAACGCCGGGCGGCGCGTTTCGACGTGAACCTGCGATCCTGCCGCGCATGCTCGATGCGCTTTTCCCGCAGCGCGAGGCAGAAAAGAGAATCGGCGATGATGTGGCGGCCAACGCCATCAAGATTCTGATGAATTCCTTCTACGGAGTCTTGGGCACCTCGGCCTGCCGGTTTTACAATCCCGCGCTGGCGAATTCGATTACCCGCACGGGCCGCGACATATTGCTGTGGTCGAAGCGCTGGTTTGAGGCGGCCGGCTTCAAAGTGCTCTACGGCGACACCGACAGCCTGTTCGTGTCGTCGCGCGGCGGGGATCCCAATGAGACGCACGTACAAGGCCGGCAACTCGCAGTCGCCCTGAATGAGGAGCTATCGCGGTACGTGGGCGAGCACTGGAGAGTAACGAGCCGCCTCGAGCTCAAATTTGAAAAACTGTACCGTCGGTTGTTCCTGCCGCACGCCCGCCACAGCACGCGGGGCGCGAGCAAACGCTATGCCGGCCTGCGCCACGGCGATGCCGCGGACAGTGTCGAATTCATCGGCATGGAGGTCGTGCGCCGCGACTGGACAGCTCTCGCCAAGCAGGTGCAGCGCGAACTGTATGAACGCCTGTTCACCGATCAAGCCGTCGACGCCTACCTTGCCGAGGTCGTGAGGCAAGTCAGGGACGGCGAGCTGGACGACCTGTTGGTGTACCGCAAAAATTTGCGCAAAGACGCCGGGCAGTACACCGAGACGACTCCGCCGCACGTTGCCGCCGCTCGCAAATCCGTGCAGCCCGTGGGACGATTGGTGAGCTACGTCGTTACCACCGCCGGCCCGGAGCCGATGGACAATATTCAGCATCCGATCTACCGCGAGCACTATGTGCTGAAGCAAGTGAAGCCGGTGGCGGAGCCGGTCCTGGAAACCTTGGGCCTCGATTTCGACCGGGTTATCGGCGACAGCCGGCAAATGGACCTGTACTCGCTGTTCGACGAGGTGTGAGGGGCGTGGCACGATCCAAGTTGCTCCGCCTGAGCGTGGCGCTCAGCCTGATTTGCCTGCTATTGGCCGCCGCCTTTGCCGCCTGGGTCGTGCACCTCGACGCTGTGGTAACGCGGGAATTCCAGGGTCGGCACTGGTCCGTGCCGGCGCGCGTCTACGCCGCACCGCTCGAACTCTACGTCGGTGCGCAGGTCTCGGCGACCGATCTGGAAGAGGAATTGCGCCGCCTGCATTACCGCCCCGGGGACCCACTGGAGGGCGCCGGGATGTATCGGCGGCTCGGCAACGCCTTCGATTTGCATGCGCGCCGCGTGCGCTTCAGCGACGAACTGCGGGAAGCGCAACTCGTCTCGATCAGCGCGGACGAGAATTCGATTACTGGCCTCAAGTCCGCCGCCGGCGAGCTGCCGGTGTTCCGCCTCGATCCGCCCGTGATCGGCAGCGTATTCCCGATCCATGGCGAAGATCGCCTGGTCTTGTCGCCGGCCGACGTGCCGCCGCTGCTGCGTTCCGGCATCAAACTGATCGAGGACCGGCGCTTCGACGAGCATCACGGCGTGGATGCGCGCGGCGTCGCACGCGCGCTGTGGGCAAACCTGGTGGCCCGCCGCGTGGTGCAAGGCGGCAGCACCCTGACACAGCAGCTCGTGAAAAATTACTTCCTGTCGGATGAGCAGAGTTTCGGCCGGAAAGCGACCGAGGCAGTCATGGCGCTGCGGCTCGAGGCGCATTTCTCCAAGGGGGAGATCCTCGTGGCCTACCTCAACGAAGTGTACCTCGGCCAGGATGGGTCGCGTGCGATTCACGGTTTCGGTCTCGGCAGCGAGTACTACTTCGCCAAGCCCCTTGACGAGCTCGACGCCGGTGAAGCCGCGATGTTGATCGGGCTGGTCAAAGGGCCGTCCTATTACGATCCGCGCAAACATCCTGACCGCGCGCGCGCACGCCGCAACCTCGTGCTGCAAGAACTCGCCGACGCGCATCTGATCGACGCCGACGCCGCCAAACGCGCCGCCGCAACCCCTCTTGGGTTGAAGCCGCCCGGGGGCAGCTACGTGCCGGCGTATCTGGACTTGGTCCGGCGCCATTTGAAGCGCGACTACGCGGAGGCTGATCTCGCTGCCGCAGGCCTTTCCATCTACACGAGCCTCGATCCGCGCGCGCAGGCGGCCGCGGAGCGCGCACTGACGCTGAATCTACAGCGCCTCGATGCCGCCAGCTGGGTACGGGGTGCGCATCTCGAAGGCGCCGTGATCGTTGCCGAGCCGAACAGCGGCGACGTGGTAGCGGTCGTCGGCGGTCGCGATGTGGGCACGGACGGTTTCAACCGCGCGCTCGATGCGCGGCGGCCGATCGGTTCGCTCGTGAAGCCTGCGGTGTACCTGACCGCGCTCGAAACCGGCCGCTACAACGCTGCCACTCTGATCGAAGACGCGCCGATTGAGCTCAAGCTCAAGGACGGCAGCGTCTGGGCGCCGCAGAATTTTGAGCATCAGATTTACGGCTGGGTGCCCATGGCGCGCGCGCTCGCCGAGTCGATGAATCTGGCGACCGTGCGGCTGGGACTCGACCTCGGCCTACCCAAGGTGGTCGCTACGCTGCACGGGCTGGGGCTCGAAACGCTTCCGACGCTCAATCCGTCGTTGCTGCTCGGGACGGTGGAGATGACGCCTCTCGAGGTCGTCGAGGTGTACACCTCGCTGGCGAATGGCGGCTTTCGCGCCCGCTTGCGCGCGGTGCGTGCGGTCGTCGACGAGAACGGCCGGCCGCTCAAGAGTTTCAGAGTTCAGGTCGAGGAGGCGGCGCCGCCGGCCGCCGTTTACCAGCTCGACCGGATGCTGACGCTGGTGACCACGCGGGGCACCGGCCGCGATGCAGCGGCGCGCCTGCCGCGAGGCACCGTCGTCGCCGGCAAAACCGGCACTTCCTCCGATACCCGCGATAGCTGGTTCGCGGGCTTCACCGGCAGCTACGTGGCCGTGGCCTGGGTGGGTTACGACGACAATCGTGTGACCGGGCTCACCGGCGCCACCGGGGCGCTGCCGGTGTGGGCTGACACGCTCGCAAGACTCAAGTCCGCGTCATTTGAACCGGTCGCGCCGGAGCTCGTCGAGGATCGCTGGATCGGTTTTGGCGACGGGCTGGAGACGACCCCGGCATGCAGCGCCGACGCTGTCGCCATCTCGGTGCCGAAGGGCGCAGCATTGCCCGCGAAGCCCGGATGCCGTTCCTTGGGCGTCGTTGCCTCGCCAAGCGGTACGATGGGTGACAAGATCAAGACATGGCTCAAGAATATCGTGCACTGACAAGGCTTGCCGCGGCGTGCGCCGTTGCGCTGCTGCTCGGCGGCTGCCCTGCGCCGTCGATGCGACCCGAGGCGCCGGGCAATTCCGTATCGGGGCCGCAGGGTGGATCGAGCGCGAGTCCTGCATTGCCAAGCGTGCCGCCGCCGCGCGAAAATCGCCTGTCTCCGGCAACGAGTTCGCTGGTCACCCAGGCACGAGCTCTGGTATCCCGCGGTGACTTTGACGGCGCCTCATCGACGCTCGACCGTGCCCTGCGCATCGAGCCGAACAATCCCCTGGTATGGATAGAACTGGGGCGGTTGCGGCTCGCGGAGAGCGACGCGCATCAGGCTGAGGGCTGCGGCCGCAAGGCACTTGCGCTCGCCAGCGGCGATCGCGGCACGCAAGCCCAGGCGGGGCGGCTGCTGGCCGATGCGCTGCGCGCCCAGCGGCGCAATCAGGAAGCAATCGAGATCGAGCGCCAACCGTTCATGCGCTAATTACCCGCTGAACGTGCCGCGCCGTTCATCGGCAGCGCAAAAACCTGGCAAGCAATGCCTCGTGCGTTGCGGTTGGGACGGGCCCGACTCGAACCCAAGCCAAGGCCAGGGCATCCAATTCGTCAGGAAGCGCCTCATCGCGCCCACCCATGTGCTGCACGAGACGTTTTACCTGATAGTCCCTGCGCAATGCCTGATCGTCCTGCGGCGTGGGCCGGTCGCTGATGATTTCGCTGCGTATGCACAGCATCCTGAGCGCGGTTTCATGGGCCCCAAAGTCGAGACCAGCCGCGGCCTCGGCTTGCTTCCAGGCCTCCTTCAGCGCTTGGGCGCCGCCCTTGGGCCAGTGCTGAACGCCGGCAATGAAGCTCTCGGCCGCTTGTTTGAGCGCTTCGCGATCGGCGGGCGGGGCATTTTGCGCCACTGCCCACCCATACGCCTGAATGTGTCCGGCGGCTTCGAGCAAGTGCGTGAACGACCGCTCCTTTTCGCGTGCTCGCTGTTGCGCCACCTGGCTCTGGCAGAGATGAATCGCACGCTCGAAGCGAGCGTGCAGCGCGCGCTGATCGGTTCGCGGCACTTCGCCCAGAGATTCGAAGGCGGCGCGCCACTGCGGAATCTTGCCCGCCCCCTCGAGCAATGCGGGACCCGATAGGGTGGCCACCTGCTCGGCCTCCTCGCACAGGGCCACCGCCTGTGCCTTGCTGGCCTCGAGACCGGCAGTGTAGTCAGCATGGGCTTGCTGGCGCTTTTGAAAGACCGCATCGCACTGTTCACGGAACTCTTCCCACAGACGGCGCTCCATATCGCGCTGAACGGGACCGACCTCCTTCCACTTGAGTTGCAGTCGCTTCACCGCATCCACGGTGTCGCGGCTGTCTTCCTTGGTGCGCAAATGCTGCGCACGTTGGATCAGGGAGCGCTTTTCCTCTTCGTTCTGCGCATACCACGCGTCGAGCCGCGCCTGCAGCCGGCCGATCGAGGCATCGAATTCTTCTTGAACGGCGCGACCCACGACGCGCTCGACGGGTAAATACCGGCGCAATTCCTGCGGCGCCTCGCGCAAAACGGCCGCCACCGCCCGGGAGTCCCAATGCTCGCCGCCCTCCTGGGCGCTCTCGAAGCTCTTGAGGCGCGCGAGCACACCCTTGCGCTTTTCCAGGTTTGCTTGCCGCTGCTTGGCCTGGGCCTCGAAATACTCGCGGCACGGCTGGTAGGCGGCGGCCGAGGCTTGCTGAAAGCGCTGCCAGTCCGCCGCCGAATCACTGATGATTCCCTTGCTGATCGTTTTCCAATCTTCCTGCAACTGTTTGATCCGATCCGCCAGCGCCTGCGGCCGGTACGACGCTCCGATGAGCGCTGTCATTTCCTCGATCAATTCAGCGCGCTTGGGCGCTACGGCATAGTCCTTCCATTCTTTGAGTTCGTTGAGTTTCAGGTCGAGCTGCTGTACCTGACTCGAGAGATGCGCCGGCACGGCCGGCAGCGACGGCAGCTTTTCCTCGATGGCATGCCGCAGTCCGGCCGCCCGTCCTGTATTTCCGTCGCGCAGCGCGCCATTGGCCTTGCCGATCAAAGCCGCCAGCTGCCGCAAGGCGAGCGCCTCCGCCGCCAGCCTCTCGGCGCGGGCCTTCTCCTCGGCCTCGCGTGCCTTCGCCGCCTCCGCAGCAGCGGCGGCCAACTCGTCATTGTGGCGCTGCGCTTGCTCGGCCGCGTGCACGATGGCTTCTTCCCGTGCTGCTCGACGCGCCGCCTGATGCGACGCCGCTTCCGCCTGCTCGGCCATCTGTCGCCGATGGCGGGCGATGACTTCCCGACAGCCCTCGATGGCTCGATCAGCGCGCTCCCGGAGCTGAGGTGCGGCCTGGGCCTCGAGCGCTCGCCACCGTGTTTCGAATTGCTCGAACGACGGCACGTAAATTGGGTCATAGATGCGATGACTGTGCCGCTCGAGCGACGCGCAAAGCGCATGGAGGTCGCTCTCGATCTGCGCAATCCGCTGTTCTTCGGCACGCAGCGCATCGCATTTTTGCTTGATGATCTTGTAGATGCTCTTGTCCTTGCCGCGCAACTGCTTGAGCAGCTGCTTGAGCTCGGTGGGATCGTCAAGGCTCCGGGCCGCAAGGTGCCGGATGCGGCTCGAAGAACCTTCGACGACGAGCCGCGCGACTCGATGCGGGTCGTCGATCAGGGCGAGAGCACGGGGCAAGCGATCAGGATTGCTGCTAAGTCCCGCCACCGACAGCAACGCGGAGACGTTCAGTGGCGCAGCGCAAAGCCCGTCAAAATCAATTGCGTCCGCGTCGATGAGTTGCGCCACCCGCTCCTGCGCGGCGCGTTCGACGCTCGGCGATGCCGGTGAAGCGCCCGCGCTCAAGCCCGCCAGATCTCTCAAGACTTCCCCGTCGGGCAGCTCGCGGACAGCCGCATCATCCAGCACCGCAGCGGGGGTCTCGAGCTTGCCTAAGGCGGTGGGCGGGCGAAAGAAACGCGACAGCGGCCTCATCAGGTGTGTGAACCCCTTAGGAAAGGTGCCATGATCGCCGAAAACATCGTGAAATTATATCGGCGCAGCAGCGAAACGGGCGGATATCCATGCGACTATCGGTTGCTCGCGCCCCCCGCCAGCGGAACAAGGTTGGCGCTCTCCAGTGCACGATCGAACGGCGGGACATCGTCCTGCAGGATTTTCCGATAATCGGCGCCGGCGCCGGCGACTTCCGCTTCGTAGCTGTTCAATAGATCGAGCTGAGTCTCGCTGGGCGCGAAATCGGCGCTGCCCGCAACGTCGCCTCCGCCGGTGCCGACCTCCGCGTTGAGCCATATGAGATCGAGATAGGCTCCATAGGGTTCGACGAAGTACTTATCGTCGCTGTTGCGCAGCGCCTGGGACACCAGCCGCGACTCGACCGTCTGCAGCTTCTTATCCAGAGCTTCGGCCGCCGCCAAAAGCTGCTTTTTTTGCTGTTCTTGCGCGTCGCTCAAGGCAAGCGGCGGAGCCGCCGCAGGCTCTGCATCGGGTTCATCGCCTTCCTCGGCGAGCACCGCCTTCGGTTTGTCCTGCTTTTTGGCCGGCCGAAGCATGGCCTCGACTACCTCGATCTCCTTGCGCAACCACTCCATTTGATTGACGGTGTCCGAGACGCGGCTGATGTCGTCGCGGATCCTGAGCAGCGTCTTGACCGACTGGTCGATATCCGCAGCCGACGCCGGCGAACGGGGGTCGCTCAAGATCGTGAGCGGCTGAGAATAGCTCTGGCCATCAACTTTCATGCGCACCGTATACGTGCCCGGCGCTGCAATGGGACCGGTCTCGGCAGGTTTGGATCCCCAGTGCGTGATCGGCCTGGAATCGGAATCGCGAAAGCGCGGCTCTTCCCAAATGTGCGAATTGTCGGGTGCCGCCGTGCGCAGGGCAATCACGCGCGGCGAGTCATAGCGCAGATCCCATTGCACGCGGTTGATGCCGACCAGTGCTTTGTCTTTGTCTTTCTCTTGCGCTTCGAGCTTGCGGACGACATTCCCTTGCGAGTCGAGGATCTCGAACTCAACGGTTTCCTTCGGTACGGCCTTGAGAGAAAAATTGAGCATGGCCTGCGGACCGCGCACGAAGCGATAGGCCGGCCGCGGCTCGAACAGGACGACGGATGCATCCGAGCGACGCTTTACCATCTGCTCAAGGGGCGTGATGTCGTCGAGAATGTAAAGCCCGCGGCCATAGGTCGAGACCACCAAATCGTGAAACTTGGGCTGCACCACCACCCAGGTGGCGGGCGCGGCGGGCAACCCGGTCTTGAGCGCCGTCCAGTGTTCGCCCTCGTCGAGCGAGTAGTACACACCGTTTCCGGTTCCGGCGAACAGCAGCCCCGCACAATTGGGATCGTCAGCGACGCTACGAACATAAGACAAGGCGTGCTTCGGCAGATTGCCGCTGATTCGCTTCCACGTCTTGCCGAAATCAGCGGTTTTGAAGATGAAGGGGTCTCGATTGTCAACGAGGTGCAAATCGACGCTGATGTAGGCGGTCGCCGGATCGAAATCCGACGGCGCGATGCTGGTAACGGTGCCGCGCGCAGGCAGTCCCGACAAATGGCTGGTGACGTTGATCCAGTGCGCCGCCGCGTCTTGCGTGTACCAGATTTGACCGTCATTGGTGCCGGCCCAGATCAGTCCTTTCTGAATCTTGGAGGGCGCGATTGCGAACACCACTTCGCCGTAGAATTGCCCGAGGTTGTCGCCGACAATCCCTCCCGACGCGGCGAGATGCGCCGCATCCTGAGTGGATAGATCGGGACTCACCACCGACCAGGTCTGGCCTGCATTCGTGGTCCTGAAGATCACCTGGCAGCCGTAGTACACGGTGTTGTGGTCGAAGGGATCGATCGCGAGCGGCGGCGTCCAGTGGCAGCGATACTTGAGCTCGTTGGGCGGCGAGTCCAGCGTGTGCTTCCAGGGACTGACGGAATGCGCTTCCTTGTAGCGGGCATCCCACCGGGTGACCGTATTGCCGTAGCAGGTGGCCCAAACGATGTTGGGATCCTCGATATCGGGAACCGTAAAGCCGGATTCGCAACCTCCCATGTGTCGGTCCCATCCGGTCTCTTGCGAATCCAGCGGCACACTCGGGCCGCGCATGTTCCCGTCGTCCTGCATATTGCTGTAGAAGTAGTACGGAATCTGATTGTCCACGGCGACGTGGTACATCTGGCCGATGGGCAGAGTGACGCGGTGGAAGCCGCGGCCGTGAACCGTCGTGATGATCATGCCGCCGTCGTCGGCAATGACGAAGCGATCGGGATTGGCCGGATCGACCCAAATGTCGTGGGTGTCGCCGCCCCAGCGGACTTCGTGGAAATTTTCGCCCGCATCCAAGGATTGGTGAAAAGAGCTGTTGGCGACGTAAACTTCGTTGTCGCTGCCGGTTGATACCGCGAGGCGAATGTAGTAGCCGGCTCGGCCAATGAGCGCGCGTTGCGAATTGACGCATTTCCAGTGGTCACCTGCGTCATCGGAACGCCACACCGAACCCTGATCCTTGGTCTGCATCAGCGCATAGATGCGATTCGAATTGGTCGGGGCCACCGCGACGTCGATCTTGCCGACCGGCGCGTGCGGCAGGCCGTGCTCTTCGAGACGCTTCCACGCCGTGCCGCCATCGTGTGAGACATAAATGCCGCTGCCCGGGCCGCCGCTGTATTCGCCCCAGGTATGCATTTCCACCTGCCACATCCCGGCGATCAAAGTGTGCGGATCGTGCGGATCCAATGACAATCCGGAACACCCGACATTGTCGCCCGCGAACAGCACTCGCGCCCAATGCTGGCCGCCATCGGTCGTGCGGAAGACGCCGCGCTCCTGCTGAGGTCCCGTCACACGCCCGAGCACGCACACGAATACGATGTCGGGATTCGACGGGTGGATGACGATGCGGCCGATCCGGCCGGACTCGGGCAGCCCCATGTTGGTCCAGGTCTTGCCGGCGTCGGTCGACTTGTAGATCCCGTTGCCCATCACGTCGCTGTCGCGAATCACCCAGGCCTCGCCGGTGCCCGCCCATACGGTGTTGGACTCCGACGGCGCCACCGCGAGCGCACCGATTGCGGCGGCGTCTTGTTTGTCGAAGACCGGCGCCCAGCGATTCCCGCCGTCCACCGATTTCCAGACCCCGCCCGAGGCTGCTCCGGCGTAGTACACGTTTGGATCGCCCGGCACTCCGGCTACGGCGGCGATGCGATTTCCCACCTTGGGCCCCACGAAGCGGAATTTAAAGTCGCTTTCGCGTTCGGCATCCGCCGCCGCCGCGACGGCCGGAGCCCAGTAGCCGAAAATCGCCATCGCGACAAGCCAACAGCCCAGTGTTCTTCCTCGCATCGCGAACCTCCCCTCGCCATATCGGTGTTGCTTCAATCGTGGCAGGATCGCATCAAACAAACCAGGGGTCGCGATGAAGCGCTTGGCTGTTCGAGAATACTTCGCGGGCCTCACTGGCAGCACCTTCCTTCTTGCGCTGTCGAGTCTATTTGCCGATATCTCGACCGAGATGCTCTATCCGGTATTGCCGACGTTTCTCACTCAAACCCTGAAGGCGGGCGGCAGCATCGTGGGCCTGGTGGATGGTTTCGCCCAGGCAACTCAAAACATCGTTCAAGGCTTTTCGGGAGCGCTGTCAGACAAGCTGAGAAAACATAAATCGATTGCGCTCATCGGCTATCTCGTCGCGGCGCTGGCGAAGCCGCTGATGGGTCTTGCCACGGGCTGGCCGGGGCTGCTTGGCGCACGGCTGCTCGATCGGGTGGGTGCGGGCACGCGCTCGCCGCCGCGCGATGCGCTCATCGCCGCCTCGGTGCACGAAAAGGACCGGGGCCGGGCGTTCGGGCTCGAAGGCGTCGGCGACAACGCGGGGGCATTCCTTGGCCCGCTTCTGGCGGTTCTATTGCTGTATGCGATGCACGTCGGCATTCGCACGATATTTTATCTGGCGTTGATTCCGGGGTTGCTTGCATTTTGCATGGTGCTTTTCGTCTCGGAGGGGACGGCTGCGGGGACTGCCAAGGCGAAAATCGACCTGCGCCTGCGGCAGTTTCCCCCAGGGTACTGGAAATATCTTTCGGTAACCGCGTTGTTCAACTTCGGTAATTCCAGCAACGCCTTTCTCATTCTGCGCACGCAAGACAGCGGCATTTCCCTGCGATCGACCATCTTGATCTACGCTGCATTTAATCTGGCCGCGGCGCTGATCTCTTATCCGGCCGGCGCGCTCTCCGATCGAATCGGCAGAAAGAGCATCCTCCTGCTCTCCTATCTCATCTTCATGGTTGCCTACCTTGGATTCGCACTCACGCAAAACCACTTCCTCATCGTGGCGCTGTTCATCTTCTATGGTCTATTTCAGGGGATTTTTCGTGCCGTCGGCAAGACCTTCGCATCGGACTTCGTGCCCCAGTCGCTTCGCGCGAGCGGCGTGGGCTGGTACAGCACCACGGTCGGTCTGTTTCAGTTGGTTGCAAGCATCATCGCCGGAACCCTTTGGGATCGGGTAGGCCACACCGCCGTGTTCATGTTTGGCGCGGCGATGGCCGCAGCGGGCAGTGCGGCGCTCTTAGTCTTCGTGCCACGAGCGCCGGAGCGGCGCTGACGGCGGCCTCGTCGACTCGCAGGAATGCGCTCAATCAAAGCTCTGAAGCCTGGAGGCTGTGGATGGCGCGCTCAGCGGCTCGTACGGACCCAGATCGTGTCGCCGCGTATGTCGTAGGTGAGGGAGGCTGTCAAGAGTACGTTGGACATGGCCCTCAAGGGCGGCTGGCCGCGGACCGAGCCATGAAGAATCGTTCGATCGGCCACTTGCCGCGCGTTGGCATCGGCGAAATCCACAGGCCGGCCGAGCTCGCGGCTCACCCAGTTCAAGAAGCCGATCAGGGATTTGCCTTCGATGTCGTAATCCGGCGCGAGCGCCGCCGTCCACAGCCACTCGCCGCCGTAGGTATCGATC
>Ga0208356_1000236_pt1 | contig 16791 bp, 24 predicted proteins | sample NGESurshal072012_4_FD_184467 | JGI IMG/M metagenome (GOLD analysis project Ga0208356, IMG submission 184467) | Arctic peat soil microbial communities from Barrow, Alaska - NGEE Surface sample 53-1 shallow-072012 (SPAdes) | ecosystem: Environmental > Terrestrial > Soil > Wetlands > Peat ... | reverse complement strand
TCCCGATATTGCATAGAATAGGGGCCGACTCGGACCGGATGACGGCAAATACCATCATTCATGTTCGAACGTCAACCCTGGTGTTTGAGCAGACGACGTCCTGTTTGCGCCCTGTTATTTTCGGGAGGCGTCCTGTTTTCCATGTGTTCGCGCCCTGTTAATTTCGAGGTCGTTTTTTTCGAGAAACCCGCATAAATAAAGAGCTAGCAGGGCCTTGCGGCTACATTTTCTGGGCAGTTTTTGTTTCTGCCCTGTATTTCGCCCTGATCCCAACGGGCCCGAGGATGAACGCTCGAGATCGGCTAGCCGATCGAGCAGCGGTCGTTGGCCTTCGATCATCTTCATGGTGGCAGCGGGCAGATCGAACCATTCGGCACGATCTATTTCGGGAAATAATTGCATCTTCCCGCTCTTTGGTGGCCACTCGATTTCGAAGGTGTTGCTTTCGCCCTAACAATGTTTCTGGACGGTGATGGCTGGGCCTTGCAGGCTTATCACTCCAGCGACCAGGACGAGGACGTGATGGCTTGGTATTTCGGCGGCGCGGAATCGGGGTTTCAAAGGTCTCCCCGAATTAGATCGGGCTTTGAACGAAGGCAAAGCACTTCACGCCGCCGTTACAAGGAAAATGTGAGGCGGATTGGAACGGACGGCACGAAGATTGCTTTAATCAGATTGGGGCTGGATGACCTCCGGAGCTCTGGCAATGGCAACGCAAATCGTGATGGACCACACCGGCGACACCAGGCACCATTTTGATCCAGAAGACGTCAAGGCACTGGAGAAAGCCGAAAAGCGCTTCATGGAATTAACGGGTGCTGGCTTCACGGCAGCAACTCGCAGCGGTTCTGGCGACATTGTTTTAACGCGGACATTCGATCCGGCTGCAGAAGAGACGCTGTTCTATCCGCGGCTCGTTGGTGGGTAGCTGGCGCCGCTCATGTTTGCACAAGGTCTAGGCCTCGCGGCACGTCATTTCTTGGATTTTCTGACAGACCGGTTTGTTCGGGTTCAAGCCCGACGAGCGCGGCTTCTGGAGCTGTATGCTTCGACCCGCGATTCAGAGATCCGTGGCCTAAAATTGCTCAGGGAGTGGCTGTCACCCGAGCAGCGCGCGCAGTTCGATGCAAACAGACGCTTCGAGGTCGTTGGTTGTCACAGCGGAAAGAGATACCGAATACGCTACGGTTCCTCGGCGAATATAGAAGAACTCGACAATGCCGGCTTTCCCTGCATGGGATGGTGCTTTGCGCCGAATATTCGCCTTGTCCCTGGGGATGTCATGCTGGCTCAAAAGATAGCGCTCGAAACCAATGAGCGCGACGCGCTGGCTGTGGCGAACAAATTCCCCGGAGGCTTGGTGTGTGAGCCGTTTTTTCCGACGCTACGATCCCGCGGGTTTTGACGACCGAGCCCGAGAAAAATTACACTGCTCCTTTCACTTTCGGCTGATACGTCGACGTCATGAGCGCAGCATTGTCCCAAAAATATGATCCCAAAGGGGCGTGCTGACCCCGTAGTTTCGGGATGCAAATCTGTGATGCTTCTTATGATGCTCGATCAGTGCTGATGGCAACCGATCGGGACTGTGATGGGCGCAGTGATGCACAAACAGGTACCAGGCATAGGCGACCAGAGCGCCCGCAAGGAAAGCGCCGCCGGCGATCAAATAGACCAACGCAAAACAACCCCATATTTGCCAGAAGATGGTGAGGATCGGCTCGTCCGGGTTGGCATGATGAAGGCGGTGTCGGGTTGGCATGAGACGATGCAGCACAAAGCGGTGAACGCAATATTCGGCAAGGGTCCACGCAATAACGCCGACGACAAAAAGCATGGCGTCGAAAGTAACTCTGAGCTGCGAAATCGCTAGCAGGACGATGGCGAACAAGGGCACCACCAGCATTTCGCCGAAACAGATGATGGCGTTCATCAGGTAATCGACCGGGCGCCCCTCCACTGCGCAACGCACGTCCTGACTGCAAGTTCCAACCGCTGGGGCGTCATGTACCGGCATTTCGCGGAAATGCCGGCGCTCCCCGCGGGCGTCGCCGGCTGATCGGGGCTGGCGATAAGCGGTTCTGGCGACCAGCGATCTTTGTCGAGCCGCTAATGCCGGCTCTAGGAGTTTGGTAGCAGCGCATGCCCCCGGTGCCAACTAACGTTAGCGGCTGCACGTGACCATCCTTGACTACAGCCCAGCGTCCCTATGAACATGAAGAGGTAATATTACGACCACCTTCGTATTTCGTGTCGTGGTTGGTTTTTGGTTTTGCAGCCGGAAACGTTAGAAAGATCGGATGAGCGTCGAGGGCCTCTATCGTCATCCTCATAAGTAAGTCCTCAGCTAGCTGGATAGACCTGCGGGGAACCACCAATAGGAGTCCGTTCACTCGATGATGAGATTTACAGTTCGAAAGGTAACGAGCGGCTGGGATGGTTTGGGATACGGCGACCCGGTCCGTCGCTGTCGTAGATGAAATGCCTGCCATCCGTCTTTCAGAAAAACCCGCGCAACGCTTTGCCGATATGCTCAATAGCCAAGACGAACTCCGCGAGCCTCCGCCGAAAAAATAAGCTGCCGGGGAGTTTTGTCGTGATCCGCATGGCGGAAGCCCATTCGGAGAATGATCCAAAGCGGACTTCCGACGCGGGCGGCCGTTAAACGAGGAACGAACGGTTGCCGGTTCTTATGCGACTTCTGGCTAATGGGTTCCCGAAAGTTCCAGCTAATTAGTTCGGTAAACCATGTTATATGGTTCTTTATTGCGAGAGAATGGAACTACCTGTTTTAACTAAGAGGACCTTTCATTGCCATTTTTGACGCGACGCGCGGCCCTTTTGACGATGACTTTTGCCTTCGCCGGGGCAAGCTCTGCGCGACCTTATCAACAACGGAAGCGCTCGCAGCCTTCCGCAGCCAGTTCCGCAGAGGAACAAATTCGCGATCGGCTAAATGCTTGGACGATCGGTCTGGCCGGCGGTCTGCTTGAGGGCGCCCCCATCCATTTTGCCACCGACATCGCGCGGGTGGTGAGCGATGGTGGCCAGGTGCAGGTTCTCCCCATCGTTACCCGGGGCCCTACCGAAAATATCAATGATCTTCTGTACCTCAAGGGCGTCGACACCGCCATCATCAACAGCGATTCGCTCGAAGAATACAAATCGCAGGTGCCGCAAATCCTTCAGCGCATCGTCTACATTCTGAGCTTGTTTCCCTCAGAACTGCATGTCTTCGTTCGGCCGGAGATTGGATCGCTGGCGGATTTGGCCGGAAAGAAGGTCAATTTCAACACGCAAGGCACCGCCGCCGCGTATTCCGGCCCCCTGATCTTCAGTCGCCTCGGGCTGGACGTCGACAAGATGTTCATCCCGCATCCCGTAGCGCTAGAGCAAATGAAGCGCGGAGAAATCGCCGCGGTGGTCTTCGTGACGTCAAAGCCGGTGGATGCGTTCGTCAAGAGAAAATGGGAGGACGGCTTCAAATTCCTTCCCGTTGAATACGGTCAAAAATTCGCGGACTACTACGTGCCCGCCTCCCTTGGACCAACGGACTATCCCAATCTGATTGCAAAGGACGGCCGCATAGCCACGATTGCGGTTCCCACCATTCTTGCTTCCTATAATTGGAAGGTTGACTCGCCGCGCTACCGCCGGGTTGCTCGGTTTGTGGACGAGCTTTTCAGCGGCGTCGACAAACTGCGGACGGCCGGCTTCAATCCAAAATGGAAGGAAGTCAATCTGGCCACACGGGCCCCCGGCCTGGAGCGTTTTCAGGCCGCTCAGGATTGGCTTGATCAGGCTAACCCCAAGCTGAGCGGGCATGGATGATGCGCACCTTCACCACTGCCATTGCTCTCTCGATTGTCAGCGGCGCCGCTTGCGCTCAATCTGCAAATAGCGGACTCGAAGGGCTCGAATCGTGTTTTCAAGCCGCTCGCCTCTCTGATGCGATCTGCATGAACCTGTCGAATGCCCCCGCTCAGCAGGTGGACTGCTTTCAGAAGGGGCGCGCGGCGCAGCTCGAATGTTTGCAGCACGTTCCCTCGGGAACCTCGGCCCGATCCATGGTGCCAGAAAAGCCAACCGGCACCGACGCGTCACAAGCGCCTCGCGGTCTGGTTCAGTCGGACATGCCCCAAGCTATGCCGCCGAACGCTGCCAGCGCCCCGACTGTAGGACGTGCCGACCCGGTAGTTTCGCCAGCCATGCCGGCAACAGCGGTTTCGCCGGGAAAATCCACTACAAATGCCAGCGCTGACGAGGCGACCGGCACCATCTCGCCGAAGCCGCCATCTCCCATTCGGCCAGAACCTCCAGCGGTCGTCTCGCGCGACCGGCCTGCCCCTGCCGTCTCCGCCAACCGGCCTGCTCGGACTCTTGATATCCCTGCGAAGCCATCAACTGAGAATTGGGTCGTCAGTGAAACGAGTTCACCCATTGACTACAGCCCGCTGGTCACGGCGCAAATCCGCGCACGGTGGAGTGAGAAAAACGCACCCGACAGTCTCATACTTCGCTGTCGTCAATCCCATGTCGAACTTCTGCTAGGCATCGCGGCAGCGGCGCGCGTTGCACCGCGTAGCGACATTCAAGTCAGCTATCAGCTCAATGACCAATCCTTCGTCAAACAACAGTGGATTGCGTCAACTGACGGAAAGACAGCCAGCTACCCGGACGATGCTGCTGCACTCTTGCGATCGCTACCGGAGGGCGCCCGATTGACGATCGAAATGTTCGATGGCTCAGGCCCTGGCCGCAATGCGATGTTCCAACTCACGGGATTGGATGCCATTCGGCGCAAAATAGAACTGGCATGCAAATCGCTGTCGGGCAGATTTTCCTCAGAGAAGCGTTGAATCAAGCTCGATATCAAGGGCGCAGGTAGCTCCATCCCTTTTCCTGCAGTTCCACCACCCTCACGGCACCTGACGGGACGAGGACGGCTTCAGACAGCAGGTTGATTGGATGGCCCTCTGTCTTCTCCATACCTTGCTTGGTGTTGTTGCACGCGGAAAACTGGATCGTGCTGGGGAATGCATGATCCTTCAATCGCTTGATACGGTCCTGTACCGGTGAGCTATCGGTTCGCAGCATGTGAAGACCGGGACCAAAGGCGACGACATCCAGAGTTACGTCCTGACCTTTGGCGCGATAATAGTCGATAATGTTGGTGGCGTTGTTCAAAGCAAGGTTCATGACGGCCGGATCGTTCTGGTCGACCTGGATAATCATGCGGTGAACCTTGCGCAGCACGTGAGCTTGAGGTTTCGGAGCCGCAACCTTCGGAGGAGCAACGCCCTGGGCATGACTTGCCGAGATCAGGCAAACCAGACCGCACGCCATCAAATGACACAATCCGCGCATGCGATGTTTCCTTCGAAAGGCAAATTTGCAAAGAAAGCGAACCAGAGTGAAATCGCTTAATCAAGAAGATTCGGACCGCACCCTCAGACCGGGCTCGCCCTACGTTGAGCGAAACCCCGATAGGCCTGAGATTGGTGCAGGTTCCCCCAGGGGAACCGTCCCAAATGCTGCGCGTGCGTCGCCGGACTATGCTCGTCTCACTTTATCTTTGGCCCGCCGAAATTCGATTCCAAGAAACCCGGAAGCAGAACCCGCCTCCAGCCCAGGTCCTGAGACCATGTCATGCGTACCGGCACGCCGACGTAAGCTTCGCTCTGGGATCGGCGGACCTGAAACGATTCTATCATCCGACGTTCGCAGAGCGCCGGCCACATGGACCTCGGCCAAGATGGCCTTGACCCGAAAGACGTCGAGAGGATGCCCTGCCGGCGTACATCGCGATCGCAACCTTCGCCGCATTTTGATGCGTTTCCACTGCTCGTTCTCCCGCCGAGCGCTATCGCGCTTGTGTAATGACACCGGACTTCCTAGCAAATTCCCGACGGGTGGCCATTTCGCGAAGCAGCGTGATGCGACGATGCTGCGCCGACTGCATCAACTGGTCGAACAAGCCGAACGGTTGCTGCGCCTGGGCAAAAACCTCCGCGTTGATCGCTGCGCTGTCAAAGCCATTTCGCTCCAGCCGCTCTCATTGCCGGAATGATGCAGCTGGTGATGGTGCTCGCGGGGTGCGGACGAATCTGATGACCGGCGAACAATCTCGACAACTCAAAATCGGCGACCGCGTTTGCTGGGAACTGAGCACGACTGATCTTGGCACAATCGTTGATGTCGCTTGGAGTGGAGTCACGATCAAGTGGGATGACGGCCACACCGTATCGGTCCGGCATAACGACATGGTGAGGGTTGAGCGCGTGCTCGCGAATTTGGTTTGAAATGTCACCGGACGTTATGCGGCATGTTGGTAACCAGGTTAAAGCCGCGGCTTGCTTTACGCCCAGACCGCTCACGACCGGGGCTAGCCGGCTTGAAAACGGGGCCCGGCCACTCGTGAGTCCATGCAGCCGATCCGATGCCTCCCGGTCTCAGAGACGTATAAGGATGACGCCGGTGACAACCCTGACTGCGCCCACCAATCGAGGCAAGCGGATGACCGGTCCGAGATGACCATGATGCCTAAACATCGCGGGCTCGGCGCGGATAGCGGTCTCCAAACTCCAGCCCTGAAGAACCTATAGGTCAATCAAGCCACCGTCGACGAACAGTTCGGCGCCGGTGGTGTAAGTCGCATCGGCGGCAAGGTAGAGGGCTGCGGCGGCGACTTCGGCTGCGGTGCCGGTGCGGCCGAGCGGAATGCGGGTCTTGGCCCCCTCGATGAAGTTGTCTTTCTGAGCCGGTGTGAGGCCGCCTTTGTCGAGGATTGGGGTGATGATCGGACCGGGGCTGATGGTGTTGACCCGGATGCCGCGCGGCGCCAGCTCCTTGGCGATTGTCCGGCCGAACGAACGCAGCGCTGCCTTGGTCGAGCCGTAGATTGTGCTGCCTCCCAGGCCGCCGTTCGCGCCCGCCACCGAAGCGGTCAGGATGATCGCGCCCCCGTCTGGAATGATCGGGATGGCGTGCTTGACCAGGAAGAATGCGCCCTTGACGTTGATGTCGAACTGGCTGTCGTAGAAGGCCTCATCGACCTGCGCGATCGGCGCGAACTTGGCGATGCCGGCGTTGACGAACAGAACGTCGATCCGGCCGTGTTTGGCCTTGACCTGGTCGGCCAGGGCCTTGGTGGCGGCCACGTTGCCCGCGTCCGAGACCAAGACCTCGACCCCAGGCAGCGCCGCCTTGGCCGCTTCGACCGATCGCGCGCTGGAGCCGGTAACGACTACCGTGGCGCCTTCGGATTGAAAAAGTTTGGCGGTCTCCGCACCGATACCGCTGGTGCCTCCGCTGATGAGAGCGATCTTGCCATCGAGCTTGGCCATGAAAGGTTTCCTGACTAGAGTGGGTTGCCGTGTCCGAGAGATGGGGGTGCTCGATGGCGCGAGCAATGGCGCCGGCGGCGGACTTTTGCGGGCAGCGGCAATGATCCTCAGAAAGGGCCGCTCCTTGGCGCCAACCCTGTCATCGACCGTGAGAAGGCGAAAGTTAGGCTGCTGATCAGTGCTCAAGGCGAAAGGGAAATGACGTTGTCTCTGACCGAACAGCTAGAACACCTGGCCAAGCGCGTGCTCAGCGACGGGGAAAATCGCCGAGATCGGGAAAGTCTTGTCGCTGTGCGACCTTCCGAGATGAGCGTGAACGCAAATGGGCATACCTCCGGGCCATCAGAAAAGCTCGCCTGGTCGAACTCGGGCTGAAGGCGAAGAAATGAGCGAGCCGCTCCGGTGAAGATTCGGCGATCAATTTTGCACATCCACGATCGCCAGTGGCCCGCGGCTGCCTCAATTGGGCTCAGAACCAAGAGCGCTTTTTTCTTTTTCGTATGAGAGGAATTGAAAATGAGAGTCCTCGTTGCCTGCTTGATCCTGCTGACGATCGCGACGCTATCCCCAGTCCTCGCTGAAACATGTAGTTTTGCAGTCGTCCACTGTAAGCAACAGGGTATCAGACACTCAGACAGAGAGGAAAAATGCGCCGCAGCGGGTGCACAATGCATTCGAACCGGAACGTTTATCGGTCCCTATACCGGCAGGGTGATACACGGATTTACGAAACAGTAGATCCGCCGCCTGGTCGAGCTCGGGCTGAAGGCGAAAGCCAAAGGTCTAATTTTTCTGAGGCGCATCAACGCAATATCGGACATTGTTCGAACGGGGCGGATCATGAGATCCGGCGCCTGTAGGTCCTGGATTGAAAGGCGCGGGCGAAATGAGCGCGGAACAGATCCGAGAGCTTGAAAAAATGAGCCAGGAACTGGTATCGGTGGCTCGTAAGCTGCCGCACGGACGAGACCGCGAAACAGTCCTTCAGGAGATCCGTGAATTTCGGGCCAAGATATCTGAGTTAAAGGGCCACACTGAAAGGCTCAAGGCGAAAAAATAATCGGCTTACGACTTGCGATCAAGCGGAGGATGCTCTTAAAGATCGAAATTGGTGGGTAGCATGACGACGTCGCGAATTGTCATGTGGCGTGGCCGCGTCAGCATGAACGTCACCACCTCAGCCACTTCGCTGGCCTCCAGCAGGCTTCCCGACTCCCTGGCTTGCTTCAGCTTCTCCGGCGGCCAGTCCGCGAGCAGTGCGCTGATGACGGGGCCCGGCGAGATCGAGCCCACGCGAATGCCGTGCTTGAACACCTGGCGCCGCACGGTCTGGACAAAGCAGTTGATCGCCCATTTGGACGACGCATAGACCGGCTCCCACGGCGTCGGAAAATGGGCCGCCAGCGAACTCGTGACGATGATGTCGCCGGTCCGGCGCTCGATCATGTGAGGCAGCACGTCGTGCACATTCTTCATCACGACGTTGACATTCAAGTTCAGCATCCGGTCGATAGCCGCGGTGTCGGCATCGACCAGGTCGCCGCCGACGTAGGTACCGGCATTTGCATGCAGGATGTCGAGTTGGCCAGCCTTCTCTAAGATTCTGGGCAGCAGCGTGGCACGTCCTCTGGGTCGAGCAGGTCGATGACCAACGGGATCACGGCGAAGGAACTAAAGGCAGACGCTACCGTCATCACGGCGACCGCGTAATTATTGGGCGTCACCACGATTGGGACGACTAATAGAAATGGCCCCGTTACGGCCATTTTTTTCTAGCTAGACTACCTAGCCGGGGAACGGACATCCCCGGCAGCGCTTGGTTTACGATGGAGAGTTTCTCATGAGCAAAGTGAAACCGAACGATGATCCCCGGCAGCGAACCGACTGGGGCTCGACCAAGCAGACCGATGAGCCTTGGAAAGGACCGCCTGAGAAGGAGCAAAAGCCCTCAAACAAGGAAATCGATTTGGAAAAGTGGCACAGGACGAACACGCACTAAGATCCAAGGTGCATTACATTAAGGGCCTTCCGTTGGGGGCGAATCCGCCCTTAATCCATCTTATCTCCTCAAGGACGTTCTAATCCGGCGACCTAAGCTCCCCGGCCAGCCAACCTTGCGCTTCAGATTTCATCGGGTCGTTCGCCACAAACGTTGTATGTACGTGATCGCACTTCGCGCATTCGAATGTGCGGAAGTCGTAACCGGACGGACCGGGCGCGATCCGGGCCAACATCATTCGCGTTTGGCAGGACGTACAATGGGGGCGTTCAATGAAGCTCAGTAAGATACCGAAATGGGAGGATGCGGATTTAGGCATGTGGGCTCACCTATTTCAGGCGGGAGCACAACACTCTCAGTCACCGGGAATTGCCTATGCCGGCGCGGTGATGAAAGGAGGCTGCGCCTGTCAAATCTGGCGCGCTGTTCAATATTGACCAATTTCCAAGATTTCCCCCCTTTTTCCGCGTTCAACGTGTTGAGACCGGGAATTACTTCGACATTTCCATCAAAACGCCACGTTTTAGTTGAACGGCGATGTGCTATAATCACCGCGCCGTGCAAGGAGCTGTATGGTGGCTAACACTGAAAATGGCTCGTTTGACCCTCAGGCGTTTCTCGCCAAAGTTGGGACGGGCAAAACAATATCGGTTTATCACAAGGATCAAATCGTCTTCTCTCAAGGCGAAGTCGCGGATACGATTTTTTACATTCAGAAGGGCGGCGTCAAAGTTGTCGTTCTATCTGACCAAGGCAAGGAAGCGGTTGTCGGTATTTTAGAACCCGGCCAATTCTTCGGCGAAGGGTGTATGAATGGCCATTCGTTACGGATCGCAACGAGTACAGCGACCGAAGAAAGCCTGATCACCACGATTACGAAGTCTGCAATGATTGCGACCCTGCATGACGAACCGAAGTTTTCGGAGCTATTTGTGGCTTATCTATTGACTCGAAACAGCCGGGTTGAAGATGATTTGATCGACCAATTATTTAATTCGAGTGAGAAACGACTTGCGCGGCTGCTGCTTCTGCTCGCGAAATTCGGCAAGGAAGGCAGCCCAACACCTATCAGCCCAAATATAAGTCAAGAAACCTTGGCCGAAATGATCGGCACGACGCGATCACGCGTAAGTTTCTTTATGAACAAATTCCGCAAGCTGGGCTTCATCAGTTACAACGGAAAAATAGAAGTTCATAGTTCGCTGTTGGATGCAGTCTTGCGTGAAAAGCCTCAACTACAAAGGGATGAGAAAGTAGATACTCTTTGAATTCACGGGCTTTACGCGACGCACGATCTAGCACGGCGTCGTATCGCTGCAACGTGTGATTTTCGCGAAGCCAGGTTTGTTGATGGGGCCATGCTTCAGCGTCGTCACCAAGCGAGCGAGAGGGCGTCAATGCTCCCGGCCAACCAAAGCATAGGCCGAGGCCAGATAAGCCGCAGGGTGTCCAGCATTTGGCGCCTCAAGCGCCAAGCGTGACAACCACTCGATCGCTTTCTGATCCTGCCCCCATGAGATAGACCAAACCTATTCCCTGCTGCCAGCTCCAGCGCAGCTGCGAATTCGGCGCTAGTCGATCGGCTTCGAGGAATTCGGCAAGAGCCTCGTTGGGGTGGCCCATCATTGGCTTGTCATATCCGATTTCCTTGTGGGATACACGTATTTGGGGAAGCTCTGAGCGAGTTCGCTGCACGCCTTGATCGCAGCTTCGAACTGTCGCATCGCACGCAGGATTTGACACTGGGCGCCGCGCACTCTCATGCTACCGGGTTCAATTAGGAGGGCATCCTGCAGAACGAGATCAGCTGCGTGAAGGTCGGTGATCGCATCAACCGACCAATGGTTCAGCACACCGGTCACAATTGCAAAAGTGAGATTCGCCAGAGCTTCTGCATTTTGACGATCGAGGTCGACCGCCCATTGCCGGAGCGCGCGGGCGGCTTCATAATCCTCCCGAGACGTTATTTGAATCTTTTCGGAGATGCGGGTCAGTTTTGCCGCTGTCTCGATATTCGTTCTGGTCCGTTCGGATTGGGCGGATCGCGCGAAGTAGCTCCATGTCAGAACCCCGAGACCTAAAACGCCAATTGCCGCAATGGCCGCCACGGTCGCGCGTGAACCAAAAAAATGGCGCGACTCGAGCGGTGCTGGCATTACCGGGGATGGCGCTTCCCAATGGCCGTCGATCACCGCGGTGCCGGGCACGTGCTGCGCAGGCAGGCCCTCAGTGGCTTGGTGCAGGTCGATGGTTTCCAAGGCGCGGGGTTCGATTGAACTCGCGGACGCCATCTCACACGACTTCCGCTGCTCCCGCACTTCGCCAACAAAGCGGACACCCTTGCGAGGCAGGGTCTTGATCAGACGTTGCTCGGTTCCGCTGTCACCGATCGCGCTGCGCACGGCGTTGATGCGCGTGCTCAGCGCCGATTTGGACACGATGCGACCGCCCCAGATCGACTCGATCAGCTCGTCCCGGCTGACATTTATTTCTTCATCTGGTTGGGCGCGGCGGAACACATTGGTCCGGATGCGGTTTCCTTTGCGGAGAAATAAAGTGAAGATCGCTCAAATCGCCCCTCTAGCCGAAAGCGTGCCTCCGCGGATGTATGGAGGGACTGAGCGCATCGTAAGTTATCTCACCGAAGAACTCGTGAAGCTAGGTCATGAGGTCACGCTGTTCGCCAGTGGGGACTCCATTACATCTGCCAATCTGGTCAGTTGCGCGACGAAAGCGGTGCGCCTAAACCCGGCCGTCAGGGACATTGTTCCATATTACATGTTGATGCTTGACCGGGTAAGGCAGCAAGCAGATGATTTTGACATCCTCCATTTTCATATTGATCATTTTCATTTCCCGGTATTCAGGAGCCTGGCCGCAAAAACAGTTACCACCCTACACGGCCGTCAGGATCTGCCCGACAACCGACCTCTGTACTTTGGTTTTGACGATTTTTCCCTTGTTTCCATATCGAACGATCAGCGACGCCCCATCCCCCACGCTAACTTCGCTGCTACCATCTATCACGGGCTTCCCGAGGACCTGCTACATCCAACATTTAAGCCGCAAGGCGGGTATTTGGCTTTCCTAGGTAGGATTTCTCCCGAGAAGCGACCGGACCGTGCAATAGCCATCGCACGGGAGGCAGGCTTTCCCCTCAAAATCGCTGCCAAAGTAGACCAAGCCGACGAGGCATATTTTCGCACGGTTATTCAACCCCTGTTAAGGCAGCCGGGAGTCGAATTCATAGGCGAGATCAATGAGCGGGAAAAATCGAAGTTTTTAGGTGAGGCAAGCGGCCTTTTATTTCCTATCGATTGGCCCGAACCGTTTGGCCTGGTTATGATCGAAGCGATGGCCTGCGGGACGCCCGTGCTAGCGTTCAACGGAGGGTCCGTTGCGGAGATCGTTGAGCCCGGCGTCACCGGCATCTTGGTGGATACGGTTGAGGAAGCTAATCGCAAGTTAGCCGATCTATTGTCACTTGACCGTCGATTGGTAAGAAAGCGATTTGAGAGCAGATTCTCAGCGAGCCGGATGGCCGGCGATTACGCCAAGCTCTATCATCACCTGCTAAGGTCATCCAAAAACGCGGTTTCCGTCGCCCAAGATAATTTCGGGCCGTCGATTAACACGTCTTCTCATACGGGATCTTGGAGAACGCCGGAAGTATCCGCGCCCCTTTTTGCCATGCCCGTTGAGAACACGAACGGCGAGATTTAGAGCCCTTTGCGCGGGAAGTCCGACGAGACTGGCGGCACTGGTTGACCGACGAGCAACGGATGAGGATTCTGACGCGGCGTTTCCGGTCCTTATGTTCACCATAGTTGGACTGCTGCTGGCGATCTGTCTCGTTTTGGAGTTTCGTGCGCCGCCGTTGGTCAGGTTTGACATCTTTTGAAGGAAATGGGCATGCCAGGGAACTGCCAAAACCAAGGATGTAAACTCCGTTTTGCGCAGTAGCCAAAAGCCGCAGGGGCGTGCGGAGGCGACCGCTGACGCTCCGCGTTCGCCTCCATGCCTTGCAGGCTGTCGTCTGCCCAGAAGCTGCTGACGTCCGTTTTTGGCGCGGCACAAGGGGCATGTGCCGAGATGCCGGTACCTGGCGGCGCGGTAGCGGATATAAGGCGAGGAATGAATTGGCCTTTGTGCCGAGGGTGCGGCGGCGTTCAGAGAATTGGAACCGCTTGGGACTAACGACGTTTGATTGCGTTCCGCTTATTGGACGGAATCAATGCTCTCGCTCGGACAGCACTGCAACGCCGACAATCCTCCATGTCTCCAAGAGTTCGATCAGCTCAGGGGTTCGCCTTCGGAGCAGGAGCAGCGTGAAGCGATGACACCCGCCATACGGTATTTCCCAAATCGTCGGCGATCAGCAATCCGCCAGTCCGATCGACTGCTAAGCCCACCGGCCGTCCACGCGCCTGGTTGTCCGCGTTCAGAAAGCCTGTCACGAAGTCCTCAGCAGCACCGCTGGGCTTGCCGTCTTTGAACGGCACAAACACCACCTTGTAGCCGTTGAGCGGGTTTCGATCCCAACTGCCGTGCTCGCTTACGAAAGCGCCGCCGTGGAAGCTCGCAGGAAGGTCGGCGCCCGTATAAATGGCTAGACCCAGCGGCGCCACATGGGAACTCAAGGCGTAATCCGGTGCAATCGCCTTCGCGACCAGATCAGGTCGCTGCGGTTCAACGCGGGGATCCAAATGCTGCCCGTAATAGCTGTAGGGCCAGCCGTAGAATGCTCCGTCCTTTACGGAGGTCAAATAATCCGGAACCAAATCTGGTCCGAGTTCATCGCGTTCATTTGCAACCGCCCAGAGTTTGCCGCTCTCCGGCTCCCACTGAAGGGCGGTGGGATTGCGGAGACCGCTGGCGAAAATGCGGTGGGCACCCGACATCCGGTCGACTTCCCAGATGGCGGCACGTTCATATTCCGCCTGGATGCCGTTTTCGGTGATGTTGCTGTTCGAGCCGACGCCAACATAGAGCTTGGAGCCGTCCGGACTGGCCAGCAGGCTCTTTGTCCAGTGATGATCGATCGGACCGCCAGGAAGGTCAGTCAGCTTCGTCCCCTTGGCGGTGATGGTGGTTTCCCCATCCGTGTAAGGATATCGGATGATCGCGTCGGTATTCGCCACATACAGGTCCTGACCGACCAAGGCGACGCCGAACGGCGAGTTTAGATTTTCCAGAAATACGCTGCGTATCGCCGGCTTGCCATCGCCATCGGCAGCGCGCAGCAGCGTGATACGATTGCCGCCTTCGACCTTGGATCCTCCGAACGATTGCACCCAGCCCATGATTAGGTCTTTGGGACGGTTAATCGGTGCCTTCGGTCCGTCGGCTTCGACAACCAGCACGTCGCCGTTGGGGAGGGCATAAACCGACCGGGGGTGCTCAAGGCCGGTGGCCAAGGCGTGGATCTGCATCCCCTGCGGCACCGTCGGCATTTCGTCCTTGCCCCACTGCGCCACCCTCGCGATGTGCATCGGCGGCAACAAATACTGCTGTGGCTCCGGCAATACAGGATTGGCGCCGATCTGTTGCTTGGGATCACCGCCATTGTCGTCGCAGCCGGCGAGTCCCAAGCAACAGATGACAGCACAGAGAATGAAGAGCCGCGAAGTGTGCCTCGATTGTCGGGACGTGCGGAGGATACGCATCAGTTCACTCCCCCAACGCGATGGCGGTACACCATCTCTCCACCCATCCAGCCCGTGAACAGCAGAATGGCCACGACGAGCCCGGAAAGTATCAAGCCGGTAGGTACGACAGCAGTATACCCGTCGCGACTGTGAACGAAGACATTGATCAACGAGAGCAGAAGAGCCAGTACGTTGCCCAACACGTGGGGCCAAGCCGGCTTTAGGGCGCGAATTGCTCTATTGCCCACAAAATCGATCAAGCCCGCTATGGCAGCGAAGCCGGCCATGACCAGACCCGCGGTAATCAGCCAAACCGAAAACGTTTCCCACATCGCGTCAGGAGCCCGCCAATAAATGAGATCGGTGACGAAAGCGCCGACAAAAAATGCGATGGGAAACGGCACAAGCATCGGATGAATCGGATGTCCACCAATCTTGGCTGTAGAACTCAAATTGTTTTCGCGCATGAAAGCCGTTCCTGGAACGCCGCGAATCTTGCAGGCTCGTCTCAATTAGCCCGCAAATCCACTGGAATACCTAAGCGATCACCATTCGAGAAGTTCCAATGATTCGCATCAGCCCGGCTAGGGCCCGCCGGACATGCGCATTTCGGATTCCAATGCACGTCGCCATCAATGCCCCTTGAAACAAAAAGCTCGATGCCAGGAAGGTTATCAACCTGATCAAAGGCTATATAATGGATCGGATTGGCAACGAATAGTTAGAGTGCAAGTCTGACAGGAGCTTGGTGATCGCCGTGTAAGCTGCGAAAGCTCTGATGACACCGTGCAGCGCAAGCGGCGTCTGCTGCCGAAATGTCTGAGAAGATCAGCTCCGATGGCGAAAAAGGACATGTCGAAGGACCGCATGAAGAAGGACGACATGAAGAAGTCAGCTTGATGCGGCTCACTCGCGTCCAACAAGCAGTTTCCGCGTGGGATTGCTGTCGCAGCCGGTAAGGGAGCTCGTCGCGAACAAGCGGCCCGCTGGGAGTGGGGATAGTTCCCGGCCCTCTTGAACAGGCGCTTGCATGGCGGATCCTCTGAACACGGGTTACCCGCCGGGTGGCGAGTTCCGTGTGTTCACTGGCAGTGTGGTTATTCTCCAAGGGGAGAGTCTGAGCAAAATAGCTCATGCATCAGGCTTATTGGGAAAGCGTCTTCGAAAACCGAAGTATGAATGCTGCTTTGTGGTACGGGCCACCGACAGGACTAGGGATGGTGTGCGATGACTTCCCCCTTTCCAGGAGGTTGCGCCTTGTCCAATTCAGAAAACAAGCGAAAGCGTGAGCTGGAGTGCCTGCGCCTGGCGTCGGACCTGACACGAATAGGGCGCGACACGCTCAACCCGGATTTGAGGGCGCACTGCGTTCGGATGGCGAAACTGTGGTCCGATCAGGCCGCTAGAGGGCCTGCCGAAAATGATTCCGTGCAGAGCACCCTGTATCATTGACGTAGTGGCGAGATCGCCCTCAAAATTTCTGACTGTCGTTCTAATCGTGGAAGATGAGCCTCTCCTCCGGATGCTGGCCGTTGAGGTCGTCGAGGAAGCAGGCTTTGTGGCTCTTGAGGCTGGTGACGCCGACGAAGCTGTGGCCCTCCTCGAGGTCCGCTCGGACATTGCCCTGGTGTTCACGGACATCGACATGCCCGGAAGCATGGACGGGTTAAAACTGGCCCATGCGGTGCGCGACCGCTGGCCACCAATAAAGATCCTTGTCGTATCTGGACACATTCGGCCGCGGCAATCGGATTTGCCACCGAATTCCCGCTTTGTCGGAAAGCCGTATCGAGCCGCG
>Ga0208356_1000234_pt1 | contig 16990 bp, 15 predicted proteins | sample NGESurshal072012_4_FD_184467 | JGI IMG/M metagenome (GOLD analysis project Ga0208356, IMG submission 184467) | Arctic peat soil microbial communities from Barrow, Alaska - NGEE Surface sample 53-1 shallow-072012 (SPAdes) | ecosystem: Environmental > Terrestrial > Soil > Wetlands > Peat ... | reverse complement strand
GTGGGCACGCCGCGCTCGGCCAGCGCGACCGCCAGCCGCCCGGGTCCCGACCCCACGTCAAGCGTCGGGCCGCTGCACCGGTCGATGAGCGAGGCGTCCCCCGGCTGGAGTCGCCGCCAGTCGCCGGCCCACAGCGGCGTGATGCTGCCGTCCGCGTGCTCGATCTCGGTCTGCGCGCTCCCGGCGGGCGCCTCCCCGTGCAGTACGCCGATCACGCGGAGTTCCCCCAGTGCAGAGACGGCCGGTCAGGTATGGGACCAGTGTTCACCGGTTCGGCCGGTCCGGTCGAGCGGACCGGCGCGTCCTCACCGTTTCGTCACCGGCCTTACGGTCTTGTGACCATTTCGTGCTGTTCGCTGACGGCGGCGTCGTCCCCGGAATTACCGTGTATCGGTAGTACCGACATGTTTCACCAGCCCCCCGATCGGATGGCGTCATGACTGGCAGCCCGCTTGACCAGCCCGGCCGGATTGTCGTGGTCGACGACGACCCGACGGTGGCGGACGTGGTCGGGCGATACCTGATCCGCGACGGGCACAGCGTGCAGAGCGCCCGTGACGGCTACGAGGCGCTCCGGCTGATCGAGGAGCGCCCACCGGACCTGGTGGTGCTTGACCTGATGCTGCCGGGCATCGATGGCATCGAGGTATGCCGGCGACTGCGCGAGCGGTGGCCGATCCCGGTCGTGATGCTGACCGCGCGGGGCGACGAGAGCGACCGGCTGGCCGGGTTCGAGATCGGCGCCGACGACTACGTGACTAAGCCGTTCAGCCCGCGTGAGCTGGCGATGCGCGTTCGCTCGGTGCTCCGCCGAGCCCGCAGCGGCGGGCTGCCCGACAACCCCGATCAGGGGGTCATCGCCAACCAGGGGCTCTCCGTCGACCTGGCCGCCCACGAGGTCAGGATCGGCGGCAACCTGATCCAGCTGACCTCGCGCGAGTACGACCTGCTGCTGTTCCTGATGCGCAACCCGAGACATGCGTTCACCAGGGAGCAGCTGCTGAGCGAGGTGTGGGGCTGGACGTTCGGCGATACCTCAACCGTCACCGTGCACGTGCGGCGGCTGCGGGAGAAGCTGGAGTCCGATCCGACGATCCCGCGGCGGATCGTCACCGTCTGGGGCGTCGGCTACCGCTACGAGCCGGGGCCGTCGTGACCGCAGGCACGGCCGCCGCGGCCGGGCTCGCCGCGCCCCACCTGCCCGCCCTGGCGGACGCGATGGCGCCGGTCAGCGTCGTCAGCGTCATCGCCTGGGTCGCGGTCGCGGTGGTCGCCACCGCCTTCGCCGGCCTCGGCGCCCTGCGGCTGCTGGCGCGGCGGTCCATCGGCGTGCACGTCGGCCTCGTCGCGGCCGTGTGCGTCATCACCGCGACGATCACGATCGGCGAGATCTCCGTGATCATGCTGTCGCCGGCCGATCGCGAGGTGATGCTCGAGCTGATGGGCGTCTCCGGCATCGCCAGCCTGGTCGCCTCGTACTTCGTCGGCCGGGCGATCAGCCGGGCGAGCGGGGCGCTGCTCTCCTCGGTCCGCCGGGTCGGCGACACCGGCATCTACACGCCGCCCGACGTGCCGCTGCCGGCCGAGCTTGAGGGGCTGTCGCGGGGGCTGGCCGAGGCGCACGAGCGGCTCGGCCAGGCGCGGGCGCGCGAGCAGGCGTTCGAGGCGAGCCGCCGCGAGCTCGTCGCCTGGGTCAGCCACGACCTGCGCACCCCGCTGGCCGGGCTGCGGGCGATGGCCGAGGCGCTCGAGGACCGGGTGGTGTTCGACCCGCGTGAGGTCGATCACTACCACTCGCAGATCCGCATCGAGACCGAGCGGCTGGCGGCGATGATCGACGACCTCTTCGAGCTGTCCAAGATCCACGCCGGCGCGCTGCGGCTGTCCCGCCGCGTGGTCGGCCTCGAGGACCTGATCGCCGATGTGGTCGCGAGCGCGGCGCCGGTCGCGCGGGCGAAGCGGGTCAGGCTCACCGGGTCCGCCGTCCGCGGGATGCCGGTGCTGATCGACAGCGCCGAGTTCGGCCGCGCGGTCAGGAACCTGGTGATCAACGCGATCAGGCACACCCCGCCGGACGGGACGATCGAGATCCTGGGCGAGCTTCGGTCCGGGGCGGCGTGCGTCAGCGTGTCCGACGAGTGCGGCGGCATCCCGCTCGAGGACCTGCCCCGGGTCTTCGACGTGGCGTTCCGGGGCGAGAGCGCGCGGACCCCCGACCCGTCCGGCGGGGCCGGGCTCGGGCTGTCCATCGCCCGCGGCATCGTCGAGGCGCACTCGGGCGACATCAGCGTGCTCAACACCGGGCCCGGCTGCCAGTTCCTGATCACGCTCCCGCTGGCACGGGTGGCGCCGCCCGCTCCCCTCCGCCAGGCGTCGCCGTGGGCGGCCCAGGCGAGGCGCTGACCCGCGGTCGCTGACGCGGTCGGCCGTCACATTTCCGTAAGCCGGTAAACCAGGTCAACTCGGAACGCCGCTACTAGCGTCGGCGCCATGGAAACCGACATCGAAACCGGTCAGGGAAGCCAGGTCATCGTCCTCGCCGAGACGCCGTCCCCGGACCTGGTCGACGACTGGCTGTCCCCGCCGCTGCGCCCGCAGGAGGCGGCCCTGGTGGCCGAGGCGGCGCTGGCGGACACGCTCGATGTGGCGGCGGCGGCGCCGGTGACCCGGCGGGTGCTCGCGCTCGACGGCGCGCCCGGAGACTGGCTGCCGGCCGGGTTCCGGGTGTTCGGGCAGCGCGGGGCCGGGCTCGACGAGCGCCTCGCGGCCGCGTTCGCGGACGCCTACGCGGCCGCGCCGCTGCCGATGGTGCTCATCGGGACCGACACACCGCAGGTCACGGTGGACATGCTCGGCGATGCGGTCGCCTCGCTTGAATCCGGCGAGGCGGACGCGGTGTTCGGGCCGTCGACCGACGGCGGGTTCTGGATGCTCGGCCTGCGCCGTCCGGACCGGTCGCTGCTGGCGGGCGTCCCCATGTCCGCCCAGGATCCCGGCCGGGTGCTGCTTGAACGCCTGGCCGGGGCCGGGCTGCGGGTCGCCCTCGCGCCCCGACTGACCGAGGTCAGCACGTTCGAGTCCGCCGAGCAGGTCGCCGGGCAGTGCCCGTCCTCGCGCTTCGCGGCGGCGTTCTCCGCGTCCGCGAGCGGCCTGAGCGCGGCCTGAGCGCGGCCGGAAAGCAAGCGGTCCGCCGACCCCGCCAGGCGGGGTCGGCGGACCGCTTTCGTCACGTTCCGGTCAGGCTGGCGCTCAGGTCAGCCCGGTTCCCGGCTCGGTTAGGCGACCGCCCCGGTGACGGTGACCAGCGACCCGTAGGTGAGGTAGTCGTAAGCGTTCTCGGCAACGCCGGGGCCGCTCCCGTTGTACGGAAGCTCGACGCAGCCGAGCGACTGGTACCACCCGTAGCCGGGGCGGGGGAAGGCGTGCACCGCGTCGCCGCCGTTGAAGTACGACGCCCAGTACACCGTGTCGTCGTACTTGGTGCCGTCCGGGTTGAGGCCCTTCATCTGCGTGACCGTGTACTTCAGGTAGACCGGGAAAGTCCCGTCCGGGGTCGGCGAGGCCGGGATGCCGGTGTTGGCCCCGGTTTCCAGGACCCGCCTGCCGTCGTGCCAGACCTGCAGCGACTCGTTCGACGAGCCCTGGGTGGCGAGCGCGTAGCTGTAGCCGTTGGGGTTGGTCTTGCCCTTGGCGACCGCGGTGAGCAGGGCGGCCCAGACCTGCGGGCCCGCGTCGCCGTCCATCGTGATGCCCAGGTTGTTCTCGAAGGCGCGGACCGCCCCGTTGACCAGGATGTTGTCCGACCCGACGGACCACTGGCGGGTCAGCTCGCTCGGGTAGCCCGAGTTGAAGGTGAACGTGCCGGCCGGCGGGTCGTAGGCCGCGGCGAGCTGGCCGTTGGCGTCGGAGCCGGCGACCGTGCCGGTCGTCGGGTCGCTCGGCGTCCAGGTCAGCGGCAGGTAGCCGAGCTGGGTGAGCAGCTGCTGCAGGCGCAGCGTGGAGTAAGAGCCGGTGGTGAACGAGGTGACCGACGCCTGCTTGAGCGCCCCGGCCGATGCGGTCGCGGGGAGCATGCCGTCGGCGCCGGCCGGGACCGTGACCTTCACCGTCGTGTCGGGCAGGAACCCGGTCGCGGGGGTGAACGTCGCCGTGTCCCCCGATACCTGCCAGCTGCCCTTGACCGACGGGGAGAGCGTCGGCAGCGGGGTCTGCGGCGACAGCGCGGAGGAGAACTTCACCGTGATCGGGGAGGCGCCGTTCGCGCCGTGAGCGCCTCCGGCCGGGGTCACCGAGACCACCTTCAGCGGGGCGACCGGCGCCACCACCTTCGCCTTCGTCTTCACATGGTGGGTGCTGGTCACGGGGGTGTTATTGCTGACGTTGGCAAGCGTCTCATGGCCAGACCCAGTCGAGGACGTCGCGGCGTACGCGCACCCCACCACCAGCACCGCGGTAGCCGCGCCCGCCGTCGCCGCAATCACCCGATGCTGAATCAGGGCCCGGCCTGCCCGGCCCACGCCACTCGAACTCCCCAAAAACGACACAGCTCGGCTCTCCTCGTCGTTCGGCCAAGGTTGATGATCCCGGTGCACCAGAGCGTGGTTGGGCGCTTGCGACACGCGAGGCTGATCACAACGCGTGGTGAGCGGGCAACGTTCAAAGTCTAGGCGAAATTCTTATCAAATCGGGAAACATCACATCACGGCTCTCTTATCTATACCTAACACGACGTTTGCCGCCGCCAACTGGTTGCGCCGGCTCGGCCAAGTACTAATAACGGTCGCGTAACGGCCACCGGCCAGCGGCGTCCGGCCGGGCCGCCCGACGATGTCTTATCGTTGGAACCTGAAGGTTCTGCGGAGAGGTAGGTCAGGGTGAGCTCGGTATTCGTGGTAGACGCCTGTCGGACGCCCATCGGCAAGGTGAAGGGGGCGCTGGCCGAGGTCCGCCCGGATCATCTCGCCGCCGACATACTCAAGGCGCTCGTCGCCCGCAACGGCAACCTCGACGTGAACGCCATCGACGACGTCTACTGGGGGGCCGCCAACCAGGCGGGCGAGGACAACAGGAACGTCGCCAGGATGGCGGTGCTGCTGGCCGGGCTCCCGGTCGAGATCCCCGGCGCGACCGTGAACCGGCTCTGCGGCTCGGGCATGGAGGCCGTCAGCGACGCGGCCAGGGCGATCGCGGCGGGCGACGCCGACATCTGCGTCGCGGGCGGCAGCGAGTCGATGACCCGGGCGCCGTTCGTGGTCCAGCGCAGCGGCGACGCCTGGGCGCGTTCGCTCGAGACCGCCGACACCCGCCTCGGCTGGCGCCTGGTGAGCCCGCGCATGCTCCAGATGTACCCGCCGATCAGCCTGGGCGAGACGGCCGAGAACGTGGCCGACAAGTACGGGATCACCCGCGAGCGCCAGGACGAGTTCGCGCTGCGCAGCCATCGGCTGGCCGCCGCCGCCCGCGACGCGGGCCGGTTCGACGCCGAGCTCGTCCCGGTCGCCACCGCCAGCGGCGAGGTCACCAGCGACGAGGGCATCAAGGGGTCGATCACGCTGGAGGAGCTCGCGGGCAAGCGGGCCGCGTTCCGCAAGGGCGGCACGGTCACCGGCGGCAACTCGTCCCCGCTGAACGACGGCGCGGCCGCGCTGCTGCTGATGTCGCAGGAGGCGGTCAGCAGGACCGGCGTCACTCCGCTCGCCCGCTACGTCGGCGCGTCGGCGGCCGGGGTGCACCCTGACTACATGGGGATCGGCCCGGTGCCCGCGATGAACCGGGTGCTCGCCAGGGCCGGCTGGCGGCCTGAGGACCTGGACCTGGTGGAGCTGAACGAGGCGTTCGCGGCCCAGTCGGTCGCCTGCGCGGACGAGCTCAAGCTCGACCCGGAGAAGGTCAACGTGAACGGCGGCGCGATCGCGATCGGCCACCCGCTCGGCTGCTCGGGCGCGCGGATCGTCACCACGCTGCTGCACGAGATGCGCCGCCGGGGCGCCGCCAGGGGCGCGGCGTCCATGTGCATCGGGGTCGGCCAGGGCATCGCCTCCCTCTGGGAAGCCTGTTAACCAATCGTGACGGAACGGATAAGTCTCGCTATCCACTCGATAACTGTTGAGTAACAGAGTTAGGCTGACTGCCAAACCTTTACGGAGCGGGGGTAGCCATCGTGACGCTGATCGAGGGCGGCTACGGCAACCGGGTCGGCAGTGACAAGCGCCGCGCGCAGGCTCGCCGGACGCGCGGGCGGCGCACTGCCCGCGCGGCTGCGCCGCTGCTCATCCCGCTGGCCCTGGCGCTCACGCTCGGGGTGATCCTGGCCGTCTCCTCCGTCGGCACCCCCACCGCGCGCGTCAACCAGCAGTCCACGTCCCACTCGGCCAGTCCCTGAGTCGCCCCGGTCCGTTCGGGGAAATTCAAGATCTTTATCTCGAACGGGCCGTTGCTCCGCGTTTACTCGCCCGGCCGACTCGCGGCGGCGTCGTCGTCCGATCTGGTCCGGCGGCGCCGGGCGGCGCCGGCCTGGCCGATGGCGAGGCAGAGCGCGAGGGCGGTGGCGGCCACGATCGCCCACTCCGGCCAGGCGCCGAGCCGCTCGGACAGGGTCGTGTAGCTGAGCAGCGGAACGCGCGCCTCGAGCTCGGCCTGGGTCCACATGCCGCTGCGCGAGATCAGCTGGCCGTTCGGCGCCACGATCGCGCTGTACCCGGTGGTGGAGGCGACGACGACCGTCCGGTCGAACTCGACCGCCCTGATCCTGGCCATGGCGAGCTGCTGGCCGCTCTCGGCCGTGGTCGGGGCCTCCCGCTCGAAGGTGGCGTCGTTGCTCTGCACGGACAGCAGGTTCGCGCCCGCCGCGACCTCGGACCGGACCAGGTCGTCGAAACCGACCTCGTAGCAGATGACGTCGCCCAGCTTGATCTGGCCGACGTTGAAGACCACGGTCTTGTCCCCGGGCGTGAAGTCGGTCGGCTGGAGCTGGGTCAGCGAGGTGATCTTGCTGATCAGGCTGCGGAACGGAATGTACTCGCCGAACGGCACCAGCCGCCGCTTCGCGTAAATGCTCGTCGGCCCCTTGTTCGGGAGCCAGAGCACGCCCGCGTTGCGCTCCGGGTTCTGCAGCACCGCCCCGACCAGGATCGGGCGGCCGATCTCGGCCGCGGCGCTGGCGATCTCGTCGTAGACCGGCGGGTAGAGCATCGGGTCGATGTCGGTCGAGTTCTCCGGCCAGATCACCAGGTCGGGCCTGGCCGCCTGGCCGGCCGCGACCTTCGCCGCCAGCTTGTCGGTGGCGGCCGCGTGGTTGGCGGTGATCTCCAGCTCCACGTTGTTGAGCTCGGCCGCGAGCGACCGGGCGCGGGGCACGTTGCCCTGGATGGCGGCCACCACGGCGGTCTTGGCGCCGGCCGGGACCGGATCGAGCGTCAGCGCGGCCGGCAGCGCCGCGAGGGCGGCCGACCCGGCCAGCGCGAGGGCCGGCATCAGCAGCCGCCCTGGTGTCCGCCGGCCGTCTGCGAGGGCGGTCAGCAGCAGCCAGCCGAGGGCGGCGCCGACCAGCGCGACCGCGAACGTCAGGGCCGGCGGGCCCGCGATCGCCGCCCAGCCCTGGGTCGGGACCCCGGCCTGGCTCATCGCCAGCCGGCCCCAGGGGAAGCCGCCCCACGGCCAGCGGTCCCTGAACGCCTCGGCCGCCACCCACCAGCCCGCCACCGCGAGCGGCCACCAGCGCAGGTTGAGCAGCAGCCGTTGCCCGACCGCGAACACCGCGAAGATGAGCGCCGAGGCGATCGCGAGCGCGACCCAGGCGAACCAGGCGAGGTTGACGACCCAGGCGACCAGCGGGAAGAAGAACGCGAGGCCGAAGACCAGGCCGACCGTGAACGCGCCCCGCAGCGAGCGCCCGGACAGGGCCACGACCAGCAGGGCGGGGCTGACGAAGGCCAGCGGCCACAGGCCGAGCGGAGGGAACGCCGCCGCCAGCAGCAGGCCGGCCGCCAGGCTGACCGCCAGCGCCCAGCGCGGCCGGAGCGGCGGCCGGGCGGCGCCGCGCGACCGGGCGGCGCCGGGTTCGCCCGGCCCGCGCGGCTGGTCAAGCAGGCTGGAGATCGCCGGCTCGCGCGGCTGCGGCGCGTCCTGCGGGTCCGCGTCGGTTTGCCCTGGGATCATCTACGCAGGGTATGACGGGATGGGGTCGCGACGCGAAGCGGGCAACTTCGCTATTTACCGTGAACATGGCAAACCGTTGCGTTATATTCAGTGCTGCTAATACGGCGACGGGGGGAGCCGGTGTGTTTTTTTGGTGTACGCGTGCGGATTGAACGGCCCGAATGGCTGCGGCCGTGATCCGCGTTCGCCGTCGCGACTTCGCGTCAGGATCGCACAAGGTAGCCGGGCTGCAGGGCATTGCCGAGTCCGTACCGCGGGGCGTCACGATCTACCTGCTGCCCGGCCTGACCGGCCGCCAGCGCCGGGCGGTGATCCGCAGGCTCCGGCAGGAGGCGAGCCGCGGCTGCGGTCCCCGGCTGCCGCTGGCGCAGCTGCTGTTCGCGCTCCTGCTCGACCAGGTGCGGGGGGCGCTCGGGCTCGCGGCGGGGGCCGTCCGGCTGCACCCGGGGACGACGATGCTGCCCGCCGTCTTCATCGCCGCCGTGATGACGCTGTTCGTGCTCGTCTCGGCCGGGGCGGGGCCAGGCCCGGCCGGTGGGCCCGCGCTGGCGGCGGCCCAGTCGGGCACCGGGCTCGGGTCGACGGTCCAGGCTGGCGCCGGCGGTCCGGTCGGTGCCGGTCCGGTCTCCGCCGGCGGAGACCGCGAGGGCGCCCCCGCGGGCGCCATGGAAGCGAGCGACATCAGGCCGAGCGATATTCGGTCGGGCGGCACCGGGTTGAGCGGCACCGGGTCGGGTGGCACCGGGCCCGGCGGCCGGGGGCTCGGCTCGGGGCAGCCGGCGCCCGCAGCGGGGCCGCGCTCGGCCGGGCGGCCGCGGGCCGCGCGGGTCTGCTTCGGCGCGATGGCGGGGGTGGCCGCGAAACGCAGTGCGCTGGCCTGCCACCGCACGTCCAGTTAGTCGGCTTTAGTCTGGGTAGCGTTGCTAGATGAGACACGGGGAGCGTGGGTAAGGCAAGCACGTCTACGGATGGGTGGCTTCAGATGGCCGGAGTGGAGAGCGGGCAGGCGGACGACGACGCGGCCGCGCGGCAGGCGGCCGAGGTCGCCGTCGAGCTGTCCGAGGCGGAGGGCCCGGAGGACAAGAAGCGGATCATCGGGGCGCTGCAGTACATGGCGGGCCGGGGGGCCGACGCGGTGCGACGCAGCGGCGGCGCTGCCCGCCGGGGGGCCGGCAGCGCCACCGGGACCGTCGCCAGGACCGCAGGCGGCGCCCGCAAGGGGGCCGGCACGGCCGGGCGCGGGGTCAGCTCGGGTCTGTCCTGGCTCACCGCCCAGGTGGTGGCGATGGGGCCGCGGCTGCAGGTCCGCGACCAGGCCACGCTGCGGGCGCGGTTCCCTGGCCGGTCCGATGACGACATCGCCGGGCTGCTGGTCGAGCGGGCCGCGCGGGCCACCGCCGCCGTCGGCGGCGCGACCGGCGCCTGCGCGGCGCTGCCGGCCCTGCCGGCGTTCCCGGTCGAGGTCGCGGCCGAGACGCTGGCGGTGGTGGGAATCGAGATCAAGCTGCTGGCCGAGCTGCACGAGATCTACGGCCAGCCGGCCGTCGGCAGCGCCGCCGACCGGGCGCGGGCCTACATCGGCGCCTGGGCCAGCCGCCGCGGCGTGTACCAGGTGGACGGCGGGCTGCTCCTGATCGCGGGCTCGCCGCTGGCCCGGCAGCTGACCAGGCGGCTGGCGGCGCGGGTGCGCAGGTCCGCCTTCTCGCTCAGCCCGCTGCTGACCGGCGCGCTCGCGGGGGTGCTGCTCAACCGCAGGGAGACCCGCAGGCTCGGCCGTCAGATCCGCGACGACCTGCGCAGCCGCCGCACGACGTTCACCGCCAGCGTGATCGGACGGCCGACCGCCACCCCGGGCGTCTGACCGGGGCCCGGGCGACGGCGGATGGTCGGCAACGCGACGACGAACCCGGCGCCCGGGCTGAGGTACGCGACCGGGGCCGGACGGTGGGTGCTGGCCGCCACCGTGCTCGGGTCGGGCATCGCCGCCCTCGACGCGACCGTCGTCGGCATCGCGCTCCCCGCCATCGCCAAGGACTTCCACGCCTCGGTGTCGAGCATGCAGTGGGTCGTCGACGGCTACACGCTGCCGCTGGCCGGGCTGCTGCTGCTCGGCGGCGCGCTCGGCGACGCCTTCGGCCGCCGGAAGATCTTCGTGATCGGCACCGTGTGGTTCGCGCTGGCGTCGCTCGGCTGCGGCCTGGCGCCGGACGCCGCGTTCCTCATCGCGGCCCGCGCGGTGCAGGGGGCCGGCGCCGCGCTGCTGGTTCCGGGCAGCCTGGCCATCATCCAGGCGTCGTTCAGCGCCAAGGACCGCCCGAAGGCCATCGGCGCCTGGTCCGGGCTGGGCGGCGTCGCCACCGCGATCGGGCCGTTCCTGGGCGGCTGGCTGATCACGGCCGTGTCCTGGCGGCTGGTGTTCTTCATCAACCTGCCGGCCGCGGCGGCCGTCATCGCTATTTCGATACGGCACGTTCCTGAATCGCGCGCGCCCGGCCCCCGCCAGCCGCTCGACGTGGCCGGGGCGGTGACGATCAGCCTGGCGCTTGCGGGCATCACCTACGGGCTGATCGCGGCGTCGGACGGCAACTGGACGTCGCCGACGGTGCTGGTCACCCTGCTTGCCGGCATCGCCCTGCTGGCAGGCTTCTGCGTCATCGAATCACGCAGCCGGCACGCGATGCTGCCGCTCGCGATCTTCCGCTCCCGCCAGTTCAGCGGCGCCAACGCCGTCACCTTCGTCGTCTACGGCGCCCTCGGCGGCGCCCTGTTCCTGGTGCCGGTCGTGCTCCAGGAGGTGTGCGGCTACAGCGCGCTCGAGGCCGGGGTGTCGCTGCTGCCGATCACGGTCATCATGCTCGCCCTGTCGGCCAGGTCGGCCGCGCTGGCCGCCCGGATCGGCCCGAGGCTGCAGATGACGGTCGGCCCCCTGGTGATCGCGGCCGGGCTGCTGCTGTTCACCCGGGTGCAGGGCAGCGGGGACTACCTGACCCAGGTGCTGCCGGCCGTGCTGGTGTTCGGGTTCGGGCTGGCGATCAACGTGGCCCCGCTGACCGCCACCGCCCTCTCCGCCGCGCCCGCCGAGCACGCGGGCATCGCCTCGGCGGTCAACAATGACGTGGCCCGGGCGGCCAGCCTCATCGCGGTGGCGGTGCTCCCGCCGCTGGCGGGCATCACCGGGGACGTCTACCTGCACCCGGCCGCGCTGACGAGCGGCTTCCACACCGCCGTGCTGATCGCGGCCGTGGTCGCGGCGGCGGGCGGCGCGCTGGCCGCCGCGACCATTCGCAACCCGTCACGGGGGCCGGTCGGCCCGCCGTCGGCCGGCCCGGGCGCAGAGCCGGTCGGCGGCCTGCACTGCGCCCTGGACGCCCCGCCGCTGCGCCCGGAGCCGGAGACCGCCGACCCCGGCGGGCGCGGCGGCGGTCCGGTAACCTCGGGATCATGACAGCGGAGGACACGCAGGCCACCGAGGCCGTGCGCACGGCCGCGCGCGCGGCCCGCGCGGCGGCGCCCAGCCTGGCGGGGGCGGCCGACGCCGCGATCGACGCCGCGATCGGGGCGATGGCCAGGGGCCTGGCCGCCGCCGCCCCGGCCGTGCTGGCCGCCAACGAGGCGGACATGAAGGCGGCGGCCGACGCCGGGCTGGCGGCCGGGGTGCGGGACCGCCTGCGGCTCGACGCGGATCGCCTGAAGGCGATGGCGGCCCAGCTCGAGATCCTGGCCGGCGTCCCCTCCGAGCCGTCATCGCGCAAGATCCGCGACCTGCCCGGCGGCCTGGTGCTGACCGAGCGGAGCCGGCCGGTCGGCGTGATCGGCGCGAACTTCGAGGCCAGGCCCAACGTGGTCGTGGATATCGCCTCGCAGCTGGTCAAGTCGCGGAACGCGGGCGTGCTGCGGACCGGCAGCGCGGCCCTGCGGTCGGCCATCGCGCTCGCCGACGAGGTGATAACCCCGGCCCTGGCCGCGGCCGGCCTCGACCCGGCCGCGATCGAGCTCATCCGGGTGCCCGGCCAGGCGGCCGCGTACGCGCTGGTCCGCGAGCCGAGGCTCATCCCGCTGGTGATCCTGCGCGGCAGCGGCGACTCGACCCGGGCGCTGGCGGCCGAGGGGGCGGCGCACGGGGTGCGCACGCTGGCGCACGCCGACGGCGGCGGGGTGCTCTACATTCACCCGTCCGCCGAGCGGGCGGAGGCCGCCCGGCTGATCGGCGCGAGCCTGGACCGGCTGGGCGTCTGCAACCGGCTCAACCTGCTCCTCCTCGACCGGGCAGTGTGGGACTCCTGGCTGCCGGAGATCACCGGGCAGCTGGCCGGGCTCGGCATCAGGGTCTCGCTCCCGCCGCACGACCACCCGCTCGGCTACGAGTGGGCGCTCGACTCCGAACGCGAGGCCACGGTGACCGTGGCGCCGGCCGGCGGCCCGGCCGAGGCGGCCATGATCGCCAACGACGAGACCTCCGGCCTGGCGGCCGGCATCGCCGCCGCCGACGAGGCCGCCGCGGCCGAGTTCCTCGCCGCCTACACCGGCACGGGAGCGTTCTGGAACGCCACCACCAGGCTCCTTGACGGGTTCAAGCTGCTTGAGCTGCCGGAGACCGGGATCAACATCGACGCGGTGCCCGGTCCGAGGGGTCCGGTGACGTTTCGCGACCTTTGCCTGCGTCAGTTTGTGGTAACACCTGCCTGAGTGATTCCGCTGCGCGGATGTGGCATGTGTGTCGATACTCAGCATGTGGTGGGCGACGACTTCGCGGCCGTACTTGCGGCTGCCCAGGACGGGAGCGAAGAGCATTTCGCGGTTCTGTGGCGCGACGCGAACCCGGCGCTTGTCCGTTACCTCCGGGTTCTCGTCCCCGACGCGGCCGAGGATATCGCCGCCGAGACCTGGGTCTCCGTGGTCAGGGGGCTCGCGGCGTTCATCGGCGACGAGGGCGCCTGGCGGGCCTGGCTGTTCACCACCGCCCGGCGGCGGATGCTCGATCAGGCCCGGCACCTGCGGCGGCACCCGGCCGAGCCGCTCGACCAGATCGGCCTGGCCGAGGTGCCGACGGCACCGGGCGCGGAGCAGGTCGCCCTGGACAACATCGCCACCGAGTCCGCCATCGCGCTGCTCTCCCGGCTCCCCGAGCAGCAGGCCAACGTGATCCTGCTGCGGGTGGTGGCAGGCCTCGACACCGACGTGATCGCCGAGATGCTCGGCACATCGGCCGGCGCGGTCCGGGTGGCCGCGCACCGCGGCCTGCGCAAGCTTGAGACACTGCTCACCGGCCCTGGGGTCACGTCGCGGGCAGGGGTGTAACGCTTTGCTCGGGAACGGCGTTCCGGACGATGACATGCCTGACAGCCAGCCGACACCGCCCTGGGGCCTCGCTTTTGACGAGCGGGACCTCGACGCCCTGCTGTCCGGGGAGACCGCAGCCACCCCGGCGGCGCTGAGGCCGATTGAGAGCACGCTGGCCGCGCTCCGCGCGGGCGCAACCGGCCGTGAGCTCTCCCGCGAGGCGGCCGCCAGGGCGGCGTTCCGCGCGTTCGCGCCCGCGCCGCCGGCCGTCGCGCCGACCGCGCGGGCGGGGGCCGGGCCCGCCGCCGTCACCGCTCACACCCTCATCCTGCCGCCGCCCGACGGCCGGCCGCAGCCCGCGCCGCGACGCAGGCACCGGCATCGCCGCTCGGCGGCCGGCCGCTCCGGCAGGCCGGGCATCGCGGTGACCGGTGTCGCCGCGGCCGCCTTGATCGTGGTCGCGGCGGCGGTCACCGGCGCCCTGACCGGCTCGATCGGGGAGCTCACGTCGTTCGGGCGTCAGCCCGCAAGCGCCAGCGCGTCGGCCCGTGCGACCGTCCAGCCGCCGGGTTCACAGGGGGTGCTGGTGACCGGCGCCGCACGCGCCCCGAGCCCGAAGCCGTCCACAGCTGCGTCTGCGCCCGCCGCCCCGCGTCCGACCGTGAGCCCGGCCTCGCTGTGCCGCGAGTACTTCCAGTACCTGACCGGCTTCTACCACCAGATGGCGGGCGGCGCGGCGGCCTGGGTCGCCGTGCGCGGGCAGCTGGGCAAGCTGGCAGGCGGCCCGCTCAAGATCGACGGGTACTGCTTTCGCGTCCTCGACAACCCGCTCGCGGGCAAGGGCGGGTGGCAACCGGCCGACGGCAATGCCGGCGGCCCGGGCGCGGGCGGGCCGTCCGACGCGGGGACCGGCGCCGCCGGCGGCGGCGGCGGCGGAATCGCGGGCGGCGAGACCGGTGGCCAGGGCAGCGGGACATCCGGCCAGCCGAGCGAGTCCGGCGGCCAGGCCAGCCGGACGGATGCCCAGGGTCTGGGCAGCGCCTCCGGGGGCTGACGCGGGCAGGCCCTCGGCTTCACCGCCGTGCTAGGCCGGGTCAGGCCTCCTCGGCCAGCGCCTCGAGGATGGCCGTGCAGGCCTGCTCGAAGGCTCTGAGCTGGGCGTCGCTCAGCCGGTCGAACACCAGTCGCCGCACCACCGCGACGTGCTGCGGCGCCGCCTCGCGAATGGCGTCGGCCCCGGCGGCGGTGAGCGCGATGAAGGCGCCCCGGCCGTCGGCCGCGCACTCCTGCCGCTTCACCAGCCCGCGGCGCTCCATCCGGGTGAGCTGATGCGACAGCCTGCTCTGCTCCCAGTTCAGCGCGTCGCAGATCTGAAACGGGCGAAGCCGCTGCTCGGCCGCCTCGCTGAGCGCGACGAGCACCTCGTACTCCGGCAGCGTCAGCCCGCAGTCCTGCTGAAGCTGCCGGTTGAGGGCGGCCGGCAGCAGCGAGCCCAGCCGCAGGTAGGTACGCCAGGCCTGCTGTTCGTCTTCGCTGAGCCACACCCCGGTCATGCGGCCAGCATAACGCGAGGTTGATGATGGATCATTTATGGCCGTGCTAGCCCTGTCGCCGGGTGCCCGGGCGCTGGCGGCCGCTGGGCGGGCGGAGCGGGCTCATCTCGGCCTCGCTGTGCCGGCGCGGACCCGACCATCGCGCCGGGACGGCGTCGATGGCCTCCGCGATCTGGTAGGCCGCCCTCTCGTAGTTGACCCGCCAGCCGACGAACTCGGGCCAGGCGTCGGACGCCTCGCGGGTGATCTTGAAGCCGACCTCGTCCAGCCGGCTGATCGCGTCAAGGAATTCCTCGTAGGTGAGCGTGATCCCGGCCTCCGGGTCCGCCTCCTCGGGCACGTCGAGGCCCATCGCCCGGGCAACCCGCCCGAGGCACGAGAAGCCGCCGCGCAGGCAGAGCCTGGCCGCCACCACCGGCGCCTGCTCCGGCGAGAGGACCAGCATCAGCGCGGCCGAGTCGAGGACCGCGAGCAGCGAGATCACCCACGAGGAGTACGGGAGGGGCGAGCGAAACCGGACCAGCGGCAGGTAGGTGGTGTGGCTCTCGGCCACGTCCGCCGCCCAGCGCTCCCACGTTCGGTAGAGCTCGGGGAGCGTGTCAATCGACGACACCCCGGTGCCGAGCGCGTAGTACGTCCGGGCGAGCAGCTCAGGTCCCCAGGACGGCGCGCCCGAGCGCGAGACGAGCAGCGCGACCTCGGTCTCCCGCCGGTTGAAGGCCGAGTAGAGCGTCGGCAGGTAGCCGACCTGGAGCGCGACCACCACCATCCCGGTCGCCGCCGCCAGGAAGACCAGCGCGGCGGGGGCGGCGCCCCTCGGCTCGGAGAAGCCGAGGGTGAAGATCGACGAGCCGGCGTCGGTCAGCGCGGAGGTGATGCTGATGCCGTTGCAGGGCCAGAGCACCAGCGTGTACCCGACGACGAAGATGGCGAGCCAGCCCACCAGCTGGGTGAGCAGGATCGCGGCGGCCTGGGTGGCCAGCACCCGGTCACGCCGCTTGTAGTCGTCCAGCCGTCTCGTCACCATCCGGTACGCGGAGACCACCACCCGGTCCGCCAGCCGGGTCAGCCACGAGGCCAGCGGGCGGGGCACGATCAGCGTCCCGATCACGCTCTGCCAGCCCGACAGCACCAGCAGCGCGCCGAACGCGGCCGCGACCCAGCGCGCGGCAAGCGGTGCGACCATGGGCTCAGCAGTCCGAGTAGATGGGCTTGTACCCGGCCGGAGGGGGGCCGATGACGTAACCGGTGCCCAGGGGGACCAGGAAATAGGTGAGCTGCCAGTTGTTGCACGCGCTGCCGTCGATGCCGGTGCCCTTGTCCTGGTGGCTGGTGAACGTCACGGTCGCCGACTCGCCGCCGTTGGGCGTGCCCGCCAGGGAGACCAGCGTCATCCCGGTGTCCTGGGTGGACCCGTAGCCGGTGTCGAAGGCGGACTCGGACTCGGCCGCCTGCTCCGGCCCGTTGTGCGCGCTCTGGTACTCGGCGTAGTTGTGGGTGTTGATCCCCTGGAAGTTCCGGCTCAGCGTCGTCTCCACCGCGGGCTCGGCCCCCGTCGCGGCGACGTTCGCGCCCAGGCTGACCAGGCTCGAAGTCGGCGACGGGGCGGCCGAGGCGCTGGCGGCGGCGCTGGCCGGGGCGCTCGCGCTGGAGGAGGTCGGCCCGGTCGGCTGGGCGGCTGACCCGGCGGTGGGGCTGGCGGGGGGCTGGGCCGTGCTCTGCTTGCTCGACCGCGAGACAAGGGCGTAGGCGCCGCCGCCGGCCGCCAGCATCACCAGCACCACGGCGACGATGAGGGCCGCCGTCCTGCCGCCCGATGACCGCCCGCCGCCCGGCGGCGGCCCCGGCTGCGCGCCGTAGGGCGGCTGCGGCGGCGGGTAGGCGGGGACCTGCTGTGACGGGGGCGGATAGGCCGAGGGCGGCTGGCCCGATCCGGCGTACACCGTGTCGGCCGACTGCCACGGCTGGGCCGCCTGCCACTGCCCGCCGGACTCGGTCCG
>Ga0208356_1000230_pt1 | contig 17208 bp, 9 predicted proteins | sample NGESurshal072012_4_FD_184467 | JGI IMG/M metagenome (GOLD analysis project Ga0208356, IMG submission 184467) | Arctic peat soil microbial communities from Barrow, Alaska - NGEE Surface sample 53-1 shallow-072012 (SPAdes) | ecosystem: Environmental > Terrestrial > Soil > Wetlands > Peat ... | reverse complement strand
AGGCACCGAGCGGAGCAGCGACCACGTATACGGGTGCTGGGGGCTCTTGAAGATCTGCTCCACCGGCCCCTCCTCGACCACCCTGCCGGCGTACATCACGACGACCCGCTGGCACAGGCTCGCGACCAGGGCCATGTTGTGGGTGATGAGCATCATCGCCGTGCCCAGCTCGCGGTTCAGCTGCTTCATCAGCTGGATGATCTGAGCCTGCACGGTGACATCGAGGGCGGTGGTCGGTTCGTCCGCGATGAGCAGGGACGGCTCGTTGGCAAGACCCATGGCGATCATCGCCCGCTGGCGCATACCGCCCGAGAACTGATGCGGATAGTCTTTGGCGCGAGTCTCCGCCGAGGGAACGCGCACCCGGGTCAGCAGCTCGATCACCCGGCTCTTCGCCTGCTCAGGGGTGAACCGCTTGTGGGCGGTCATCGCCTCCTCGATCTGGCTTCCGATTCTTGTCACCGGGTTGAGCGACGTCATCGGGTCCTGGAAGATCATCGCGACGTCGTTGCCGCGGAAGTCGCGGATCTCGTCGTCGTCCATCTTGACCACGTCGTTGCCGCGGAACAGGATCCGGCCGGAAACGATCTTGCCGGGGTCGGGTACGAGCCTGAGGATGGACAGGGCGGTGATCGTCTTGCCGCAGCCCGACTCGCCTACGATGCCGAGGGTCTCCCCCACGTCGATGTGCAGGCTCACTCCGTCGACGGCGCGCACCACACCCCGCGACGTGAAGAACTGTGTATGCAGGTCTTCCACTTGCAGGAGGGTTTGTGCCACCTACGTGAGAACTTTAAGAGATGGGGAGAACGTTTAGCGTTTCATGCGGGGATCGAGCGCGTCTCGCAGCCCGTCCCCGATGAAAGAGAACGAGAGTAGCGTGAAGCCGATCGCCAGGGCCGGGAAGACGACCGCGCTCGGGTTGGCGTAGATCGCCTCGTAGCCGTCGAACACCATCTGGCCCCAGGTCGGGGTGGGCGGCTGGATGCCGACGCCCAGGAAGCTCAACACTGCCTCGAGGAAGATGGCCGACGGGATGCCGAACACAACGGTGACGATGATCGGGCCAAGCGCGTTCGGCAGCAGGTGCTTGAGGATGAGTTTGAGAGGGGCCGACCCCGAAGAGCGTGCGGCCTCGATGTACTCCTTCTCCTTGATCGCCAGAACCTGGCCTCTGACCAGCCGGGCGAGACCAACCCAGTTGACGAGCGCGATGGCGCCGAAGATCGAGAGCAGGCTGGGCCCGAACACCGACACGAGCACTAGCACGAAGATCAGGTCGGGAAATGCGTACCAGATGTCGGTGAACCGCATCAGGAGGTTGTCGATGCGGCCGCCGAAATAGCCTGCTGCCAGGCCGACGGCGAGGCCGATGGGAAGGATGATGCCCTGGACAAGGATCCCGACGGAGAGCGAGATCCGGCTCCCGAACATCAGGCGGCTGAGGGTGTCGCGACCCAACTCGTCCGACCCCAGCGGGTGGCCGGCCTGAGCAGGACCGACTTCGATGTTGGCGACGTCCTGTGTGCCCGGATTCCAAATGAGGTGAAAGTGCACAAGCAGCGGAGACAGGAAGGCGACGAGGATGAGAAACAGGACCAGCCCCGCGCCCAGCACGGCCAGCCGGTTGCGCCGGAACCGATGCCAGGCGTCCTGCCACAGCCCGATCTGCTGCTCCGCGACCTCCCAGTCGACTGCCTGCTCGAGCGCCGGCGCTGCCAGGGCCACGGCTACGCGAGCCTCACGCGCGGGTCGATGAAGACGTACATGACGTCGACCACCAGGTTTGCGATGGCGATGATGATCGAGAACAGGATCGTCGTGCCGAGGATCATGGGGTAGTCGCGGGACTCGACCGCGGTCACGAACGCCCGGCCGATGCCGGGGATGTTGAAGACGGTCTCAACGATTAGAGAGCCCGTGACCAGGAAGGCGAAAGTCGGACCCAGCGTGGTGACGACCGGGATGAGCGAGTTCTTGAGCACGTGCTTGATCACGACAAGCCGCTCGGTCAAGCCCTTCGCCCAGGCGGTGCGGATGAAGTCCTGCCGGATCGTGTCGAGCGTGCTCGCGCGCGTGAGCCGGGCCGTGTACGCGATCGGAAGCAGCGCGAGGGTGATCACGGGCATGATCAGGTGGTCGTCAAGGCCGAAGTCGGCCGCGGGCAGGAAGAACGAATGCTGCGTCCATTTGGCCATCAGGACCGAGAACACCACCACCATGAGCGCCCCGATCACAAAGTTCGGAAATGAGGCCGCGGCGGTGGCGAAGCCCATCGTGATGTAGTCGACGCGGGTGTTCTGCCGCAGAGCGGCCAGCACTCCGAGGCCGACGCCGACCGGGACGATGATGATGAAGGCGAGCACTCCGAGCGTCGCGGTGTACGGGACCCCTTCGGCGATCAACCCCGTGACCGACTTGCCCTCGTACTGGTACGAGAGGCCGAAGTCGAAGTGCAGCACGTTCCACACATAGAGCTCGAACTGCTGGTACTCGGGCTTGTTCAGCCCGTACTTGATGTTGAGGTTGTTCACCACCGCCGCCGACAGCTGGCGCCCGCCGGCCTTGTCCCACGGACTGCCCTGGGCCAGGTGCATGAGCAAGAAGGTGATGAGGATGACGAAGAAGACGATCGGGATCATCCAGAGGATGCGCCGGATGATGAAGATGGCAAGGCTGCCGGCCCTGCTGTCTGTCAGGGCTGACAAACGGGCCGGGAGCAGGGCGCCCCGGTTGGGGCGCCCTGCGATCACTGCCAAATGAACGGACTCCTAGTGAGCGGTGATGTAGGCGGTGTTGTAGTAGTTGTCGCCGGGAAGGTTCTGATCATCGAACGCAGTGTGAGTGTAGTTCACGTAAGGTGCGACGAGGTCGTACTCGTACTGCTGGTAGATGAAGCCGACCGCGGCCTGGTCGATGAGCATCTTCTGAGCCGTCAGGTAGTCAGCGTTGCGCTGGGTCTGGTTGAGCTCGGTGTCCGCCTTCTGAACGATCGCGTCGTAGCCGCTCAGGACCGGGCAGCCAAAGTTGAGGCTGTGGCAGGACCCGCTGGTGAAGATGTCGAACCAGTCTTGCTGGTCCGGGTAGTCGGCGCCCCATCCGTCAGGGCCGTAGATGTCGAAGTTGCCCGCTCGAATGCGGCTCGTGACGGTCTTGCTGTCGATGACGTCCAGCTGCATGTTCAACCCGAGGTTGGTGTTCCACTGGTCGATGATGAACTGGTTGGTCGTCTTGCTGCCCGTCGTGTTGCGGGTGAGCAGCTTCAACTGGTTCAACGTGGCTGCGGTGACATTGGCTTTGACGAGCAGCGCCTTAGCCGCTGCCGGGTCGAAGCTCTGGGCGTTGTCAGATGTGTCGGCGCCGGCCATTCCCTGCGGAATGAAGGATTGGTACGCCTTGTCCGTGTCGTGCAAAACGTCCACGGCTAGCTTCGTGCGGTCGATCGACTTGGCGAATGCCATGCGCACGTCGGCGTTGTCGAACGGTGCCTTGTGCGTGTTGTAGGTCATCCAGAAGGTGGTCAGCGTTGGGAACAGATGCGCCTGCTTGCTCAGGGTCGCGTCGGCGCGAACCACGGTCACATCGGCGATCGGGACGCCGATGATGTCCAGAGCGCCGGTCTGGTACTTGGAGTAGGCGGTGTTACCGTCGGCGATGAAGGAGTAGGTGACCGACTGAAGCTTGGATGTGCCGCCCCAGTAGTTCGTGTTGGGGACGAGGGTGACGTGGTCCTTGGACACGATCTCCGAGATCTTGAAAGGACCGTTGCCGATGATGGTGTTGGCGTTGTTGGCCCACATTTCGGGCTTGGTGGTGTCGGTCGAGGCGAACGACCCGCCGGCCGCGCTCTCGACGACGTCCTTCCGAATCGGCGCCGCCATCCACAGCGTCACCACCCACTTGAAGTAGGCGGCGGGGTGCTGGAGCTTGATCACGAAGGTGTTTGCGTCGGGCGCGGACAGGCCGAGCCCGGAGATGTAGCTGTCAATCGCGCTTGCGCTGGTGACGTCAACCTTGCCGTAGTTCTGCGCGCCGGCGATCGTTCCGTCGAAGAACGGGTCGACATAGCCGGCGGCGAGGGCGGGGTTGAGCAGGTGCTGGAAGCCGTAGACCCAGTCACTTGCGGTCACCGGCTTACCGTCGCTCCACTTGGCGTTCGGCTGCAGGTGGAACGTATACGTCAGGCCGTCTGAGGACACGTCGTAGCTCTTCGCGGCCGCACCCTGTACGTCGCTGAGGTCTGTCTTTGCCTTGAGTAGCGATTCGAAGACCTGGCGGCCAACACCGGCCTCGTAGGAGTAGGTCTCCTGCGTCGGGTCGTAGCTGTTGGGCTCGGTCCCATCATTGGCGCGGAGAATCTGCTGGGCAGACGGCGCGAGGTTCAAGCTGGGGGTTCCGGTGGAGCCGCCGCACGCTGCGACCACAAAGATCCCTGCACTCGCGAGCGCCAGCGCTCGGATGCCGTTACCTAATTGCATACGCGTCTTACCTCTCAGTTCTGATCCTGCAGCCTTCTTCCCGGGATCCGGGGCGAGAGTGCGCCGGCAGCAGGTCTTACTCACGACCTCTTCGCGGGCCAAGACAAATTCTCTTGCGCTTCCCCACGCAGTGTCAAGCAGCATAGCTGGCCGCCTGTGCGAACGACCGTTCGATTGCGAGCTCAGTGGGGGGCGATCGAGATCTGAGCCGGATCGAGGGCCCCCGGCCATTCGTCCACCGGCGACGTGGTGATGCCGCGCACGTATGGCCGCACGAGATACCAGCTGACGGACTGCGCCAGGAAGGCCACCGGCGCATCGTCGACCAGCATCTGCTGGGCCTGCTGGTACTCCTGGTCGCGGCGGTCCGGCTGGACGTCGGTTCTCGCGACCCGCACAAAGTTGTCGTACTGCTGGTTCTGATACAAGGCGATGTTGTTCGAGCTCGTCGTCAGGAAGTAGTCGTACCAATCCGCCGGGTCCGGGTAATCCGCGCTCCAACCCATCGGGCCGGCGAGCTGAAAATTCCCGTTCCCGAGGTTCGAGGCCAGCGTGTTGGTGTCCAGGCCCTGCAGCACGATGTTGAGACCGAGGTTGGTCTTGAGCTGGTCGTGGATGAAGTTGGCCGTCGCCTTGCCGAAATCCGAGGTCTGGTCGTAGGAGAACGTCAAGGTCGTGAGCTGAGACGCGGACAGGCCTGAGGCCGCCAGCGACGCGCGCGCCTGCGCCACGTCGAACCTCTGCGCCGACAGGCTTGATGAGTACCCGTGCATGCCTTTCGGGATCAACGTTTCGGCGGGCGTGCCCTGGCCCTGGAAGATCTGCGCCACGAACGCGTCTCGGTCGATGGCCTGGGCGATCGCCAGCCGGAGCTTGGCGTTGTTGGTCGGCGACGCATTGACGCGAAAGGTGATCCAGAACTCGGTGAGGTCGGGCGTCCTGACCAGGTTCTGCTTCAGGCTCGCGTCGCCGGCCACACTCGATGCCTGCGCCGGCTGAACGGCGATCTCGTCCAGCGCACCGCTCTTGTACTTCGACAACGCCGCGGCTCCATCGTTCACCACCACGAAGTTGATCGAGGTCAGCGTTGGCCTCGCTCCCCAGTAATGCGGGTTGGGAACCACGGTGATGTGGTCATTCGGCACCATCTCCGTCACCTTGAACGGTCCATTCGTGATCAGCGTGGCCGGGCTTGCCGCCCACTTGTCGCCGTTTTTCTTGACGATGTCCTGACGCACCGGGGCGGCGGCGGGCATAGCCGCCAGCCAGATGAAAGCCGGGTCGGGCCGCGAAAGCGTGACCTGGAAGGTGTAGTCGTCCAGCGCCTTCAAGCCGAGCGTGTTGAGTGCCGCATCGATGCTGGCTGCGTCGCGCTGCGGGTCGAGGACCGACACCTTGTCTCCATTGAGGATGGTGCCGGCGAAGAACGTCCCTTCGGGAGAGGCGAGCCGCGGGTCGATCAATCGCTGCCATGCATAAACGAAGTCCTGCGCCTTGACCGGGGTGCCATCGGAATATTCGGCGCTGGGCCGGAGATGAAAAACGAAGACGCTGCCGCCGTTCGCGACGTCATAGCTCTGCGCGGCGGCGGGTACGACTCCGGTCAGGTCCGCCAAAGGCTTGAGCAGGGGCTCGGAAATCGCACGCAAGACGGCGGTTTCGTACGCGTACTGGGTCTGGCCGGGATCGAGCGACCCGGGCTGGTCGGTGAGCAGCACTCTCAGCGCCTGGGCGCTCGCGAGCTTCGGTCCCTGCGTGAGCGCGCCTGAGTTGCAAGCCGTCACAGAGGCCACGACCAGGAGCACCAGGGCGATGGCGCGAAGCAGCCTGGAGCTTGGGATCACCTTTGAATCATCCCAGAGTCACGAGTGCAAACAAAAGGAGGCTACCCTGGCGGGCGCCCCCTTGTGCACGTACCGAAGAATGTAACCGAAACCGGCCGCGTTTCCAACTCCTATCGCGTTGCCGCTAGGCACGGCTTCGCCGGGCCGTCCCCCAATCTATCCTCCTGCCCTCCCGCTTGGCAAGGAGAGACTTTCAAACAGTCCCAACCTGCAGGAAAGAGAGCCATGAGAGGGAACCTAGGTTCCCTCTCATACTGAAAGGGTTTCCAGGTCGATCGGCTCCTCCTCGAGGATCCTCGCGGCCTGCTCTCGCTGCTTCTTGTAGTAGTCGAGCCCGGTCCCCGCGGGGATGAGCTTGCCGATGATCACGTTCTCCTTGAGGCCGCGGAGACGGTCGACCTTGCCGGAGATTGCGGCCTCGGTCAGGACGCGCGTGGTCTCCTGGAAGGACGCTGCCGAAAGCCACGAGGTGGTGTTCAGCGCGGCCTTGATCAGGCCGAGCAGCACGGTCTGCGCCGTGGCGGGCTCGCCGCCCTCCGCCAGCGCCTTCGCGTTCCCCTCCTCGTACTCCCACTGCGAGACGATCTCGCCCGGCAGCAGGCCGGTGTCGCCCGCGGCGTCGACGCGGACCTTCCGCATCATCTGCCGCACGATCACCTCGATGTGCTTGTCGTTGATGTCCACACCCTGGCTGCGGTACACCTTCTGGACCTCGTCGACCAGGAAGGTCTGAACCGCCTCCTTCCCGAGGATGTGGAGGAGCTCCTGCGGTGAGATCGAGCCCTCGGTGATCTGCTGTCCCGCCTTGATCATCACCTTCTGGCCGTCCCGGCGGTCGAGCTCGGGCCGGATGCGGACCTGGTGCGGGATCGCGTACTCGCGGACCTCTTCGTCGAGGGTCCGCACGGTGATCTCCTTGGCTGTAACGGTCACCTTGCCTGCGTGCCGTGTCCGCACGACGTTGCCCTTGGCGTCGTGGGCGAGCTCCTGGCCCTCCATCACGTCGTCCTTGTTCTTCACGAGCACCTGCAGCTTGGGGTCGACCGGGTAGGAGACCTCGAACTCCTCCTTCGAGGTCACGCGCACCTTGCGCGAGCCTTCCTGGCGGATGATCTCGAGCTCCCCGTCGATCTCGGAGATGATGGCCTTGCCCTTGGGGATGCGAGCTTCGAAAAGCTCCTCCACGCGGGGCAGACCCTGGGTGATGTCCACCCCGGCGACACCGCCGGTGTGGAAGGTGCGCATGGTCAGCTGGGTGCCCGGCTCGCCGATGGACTGCGCCGCGATGACACCCACCGCCTCGCCGATCTCCACCACCTTGCCCGTGGCCAGGTTGCGGCCGTAGCACGTACGGCAGACGCCCTCGCGCGCCTCGCAAACGAGGACCGAGCGCATCTTGACCGGCACGCCGGCCGCGATGATCTTGCGCGCGGATTCGTCGGTGATCGAGGTGCCGGTCTGGACGAGGACCTTGCCGTCGACGGTGATGTCCTCGGCCACGACGCGGCCCGCGATCTTCTCGTAGATCGGTTCGGTCTTCGCCCGCTCGGGGGTGATGTCCCGAACCCAGATGCCGTTGGTCGTTCCGCAGTCCTCTTCCCTGACGATGACGTCCTGCGCGACGTCGACGAGACGGCGCGTCAGGTAGCCGGAGTCGGCGGTGCGGAGCGCGGTGTCGGCAAGGCCCTTCCTGGTTCCGTGGGTCGAGATGAAGTACTCGAGCACGGTCAGGCCCTCGGTGAAGTTGGCCATGATCGGCAGGTCGATGATCCGGCCGGTCGGGTCGGCCATCAGGCCTCGCATACCCGCCAGCTGGCGAATCTGCTGGATGTTTCCGCGGGCGCCCGAGCCCATCATCATCCAGATCGGGCTGAACTTGTCGAAGGCTTGCTCAGTGGCGTTGCCGACCTCTTCGTAAGCGGCCTGCCACATCTCGATCACCTTGCGGTAGCGCTCGTCGTCGGTCATGACACCGCGGCGGTACATGCGCTCGACGTCGGCGACCTCCTTCTCGGTCTCGCGGATGATCCGCCACTTCGATTCGGGGTGCGGGATGTCCATGGCCGAGACGGTGATCCCGGCCTGGGTGGCGTAGCGGAAGCCCAGGCGCTTGATGTCGTTGACCACGATCGCGGTGACGTCGCTGCCGTAGAGGCGGTACAGGTCCGCCACCAGGGTGCGCAGCAACTTGCGGTCGTAGTGCGCGTTCTGGAAGGGCAGCGGGTGCATGGCGCTGATCTCTTCGGGGGACGCTCCGCCTGTCCCGAGCGGCGCCTTGCCGACGGGCAGCGGCTGGTTGAACACGACACGCCCGGGCGTCGTGACGATCAGCGTGTCTCCGATCCGCACGCGGATCCATTCCTGGAGCTTGACGACCTTGCTCTCGAGCGCCAGCACGACCTCGTTCTGCGAGGTGAAGGCGCGCAGCTTGGTGAGCTGTTCGCCTTGCGGCATGTCGCCACGCGCGGCGGTGAGCCAGTAGCAGCCGAGGACCACGTCCTGCGTCGGCGCCACCACGGGGTGCCCGTCCGCTGCGGACAGGATGTTCTGCGACGACATCATGAGGTTCTTCGCCTCGGCGATGGCGCCGCTGAAGAGCGGAACGTGCACGGCCATCTGGTCTCCGTCGAAGTCGGCGTTGAAGGCGGCGCAGACCAGGGGGTGAATCTGGATCGCCGAGCCTTCGACCAGTACCGGCATGAACGCCTGGATGCCCAGGCGGTGAAGGGTCGGAGCGCGGTTGAGCAGCACCGGGTGGTCGCGGATGACCTCGTCCAGGACGTCCCAGACCTCGGTCCGGCTTCGCTCGACCATTCGCTTGGCCGACTTGATGTTGGTCGTGTAGCCCTTGTTGACCAGCTCGCGCATGACGAAGGGCTTGAAGAGCTCGAGGGCCATCTTCTTGGGCAGGCCGCACTCGTGGAGCTTCAGCTCGGGACCCACCACGATCACGGAGCGGCCCGAGTAGTCCACGCGCTTGCCGAGCAGGTTCTGGCGGAACCGGCCCTGCTTGCCCTTCAGCATGTCTGAGAGCGACTTCAGCTTGCGATTGCCGGTGCCTGTGATGGCACGGCCGCGGCGGCCGTTGTCGATCAGGGCGTCGACCGCCTCCTGGAGCATCCGCTTCTCGTTGCGCACGATGATCTCGGGCGCGCCCAGCTCGAGGAGCCTCTTGAGGCGGTTGTTGCGGTTGATCACACGGCGGTACAGGTCGTTCAGGTCGGACGTCGCAAAGCGGCCTCCGTCCAGCTGGACCATCGGGCGCAGCTCGGGCGGGATGACCGGCAGGACCTCGAGCACCATCCACGTCGGGCTGGAGTTCGACTTCCGGAAGTCCTCGACGACCTTCAGGCGCTTGATCGCCTTCTGCTTGCGCTGGCCGCTCGTCGACTTCGACTCCTCGCGCAGGCGGTACATCTCTGACGTCAGCTCGATGCGCGAGAGCAGCTCGCGGACGGCCTCGGCGCCGATGCCGGCCTTGAAGGTGCGCCCGAAGCGCTCCGAGTAGTCGCGAAACTGGGTGTCGGTGAGGATCTGCTTCGGGTGCAGGGCCTCGAGGTCCGTGCGTGTGGCCTCGATCTCCTGCTGAAGCGTCTCGAGCTCGCCCTGGATGCCGTCACGCTGCGTCTTCGTAGCACCCTCAATCTGCGCCTCGAGCGCCTTCCGGTCCGTGTCGAGCCTTTCCTTCGCCCGCTTCTGGGCGACCTTGGTGTTGGCCTCGAGCTTCTCGATCTTCTCCTGGACCTTGCCGAGCACGGCACGCGACGTCTCGCGCGACATCAGCTCGCCCTTCTCGACCACGGTCTCCTCGTCGCCGTTCAGTCCGACGCTTAGCGTCTTCCGCGCCTTGGTGCCGATGCCGGCCTTGATCGCTTCCGTGGCCTTCTTGCCCTGCGTGGTCAGCTCGTCGACAGCTCCCTGCAGCTCTTCCTCGAGCTTCGCGACCTCCGCGTCGACCTCGCCCTTGAGCTTCTTCGACCTGCCTTCGTGCTCCGTGCGGAGCTCCTTGGACTTCGCGTCGATGTCGCCGCGCAGGCGGATCGCGCGCTCGTCCTTATCCATGTTGAGGGTCGCGAGCATGTCCTTGCGGGCCTCTTCGTGGACGTCGGTGACGATGTAGTTGGCGAAGTAGAGGATCTTCTCGAGGTTGCGCGGGGACATGTCGAGCAGCAGGCCCATCCGGCTCGGGATGCCCTTGAAATACCAGACGTGGCTCACCGGCGAGGCCAGCTTGATGTGGCCCATGCGCTCGCGGCGCACCTTCGAGCGGGTCACCTCGACGCCGCACTTGTCGCAGATGATGCCCTTGTAGCGGTACCGCTTGTACTTTCCGCAGTGGCATTCCCAGTCCCGCGTCGGGCCGAAGATGCGCTCGCAGAAAAGACCGTCGCGCTCCGGGCGGAGCGTGCGGTAGTTGATGGTCTCGGGCTTCGTGACCTCGCCGTGCGACCACGACATGATCGTCTCCGGCGACGCCAACGAAAGCTTTAGTGCATCGAAGTTCTCTAGCTTCAGCAAGTTCTCTTTCTTCTCTCCTACCTATTCCGCCGAACCTCGCGAAATCTTTGATTTCGCGGGGACCCCTGTCTTGTTTGAATGCCGCGAAGAGGGCATCGTCATTCTGCCGAGTCCTCTCCGAGTTCCTCACGCTCGAGACTGATCCCGAGGTCGAGAGGAATTTCCGGGATGTCCTCTTCGCTCAACACGATCTGGCGCTCGTCCTCGCTCAGGATCTCGACCCCGAGCGCGAGCCCCTCCAGCTCCTTGACCAGCACTCGGAACGATTCCGGGATGCCGGCCTCGAGCGTGTTGTCGCCCTTGACGATCGCCTCGTAGGCCTTGACGCGGCCGACGATGTCGTCCGACTTCACGGTCAGGATCTCCTGCAAGACGTGCGCGGCGCCATAAGCCTCGAGCGCCCACACCTCCATCTCGCCGAAGCGCTGGCCGCCGAACTGCGCCTTGCCGCCCAGCGGCTGCTGGGTGACCAGGCTGTAGGGACCCGTCGACCGGGCGTGGATCTTGTCTTCGACCAGGTGGGCCAGCTTGAGCATGTAGATCATGCCCACCGTCACTGGCTCGTCGAACTCCTCGCCGGTGCGGCCGTCGCGCAGCCGGACCTTGCCGTCTTCCGGCAGGCCCGCCCGCTTGAGCTCGGCCACGATGGTCGCCATCGGCGCGCCGTCGAACACGGGCGTCGCGACCTTGATGCCGAGAGTCGCCGCGACCCACCCGAGGTGGGTTTCCAGGACCTGGCCCAGGTTCATGCGGCTCGGCACGCCGAGCGGGTTGAGCACGATGTCGACCGGGGTGCCGTCAGGCAGGTACGGCATGTCCTCGGAGGGCATGATCCGGCTGACCACACCCTTGTTTCCGTGGCGGCCGGCCATCTTGTCGCCGGCCGAGATCTTTCGCTTCTGTGCGATGTAGACCCGGACCATCTCGTTGATGCCAGGGCCGAGCTCGTCCTTGTTGTCGCGGGAGAAGACCTTGACGTCGACCACGATGCCGCGCTCGCCATGCGGCACGCGCAGGCTGGAGTCCCGAACTTCGCGCGCCTTCTCACCGAAGATGGCGCGGAGCAACCGCTCCTCGGCCGAGAGCTCGGTCTCGCCCTTGGGCGTGATCTTGCCGACCAGGATGTCGCCCTGCCCGACCTCGGCGCCGATGTAGACGATGCCACGCTCATCGAGGTTGCGAAGGGCGTCGTCGGCGACGTTGGGGATGTCGCGGGTGATCTCCTCGGGGCCCAGCTTCGTCTCGCGGGCCTCCGACTCGTATTCCTCGATGTGGATCGAGGTGTACATGTCCTCTTTGACGACGCGCTCCGAGAGCAGGATCGCGTCTTCGAAGTTGTAGCCCTCCCAGGGCATGAAAGCGACCAGCACGTTGCGGCCGAGCGCCATCTCCCCGTCGTCGATCGCGGGACCGTCGGCGAGGATGTCACCCCTTTCGACATGCTGTCCCGCCTTGACCTTGACCTTGTGGTTCAGGCACGTGCCCTGGTTGGAGCGCGCGAACTTCTGGAGCGGATAGTGACGGTCGGCGCCGCCGGCGTCCGGCTTGACGACGATCTCGAAGACCGGGGTCGCGTGAACCGTCTTGAGGTCCTTCGGGTGAGCGACGTCGATGACCACACCGGCGACGTCCGCGACGATCATCTCGCCCGAGTCCTTGGCGGCGTAGTACTCCACTCCTGTCCCGACCAGCGGCGCGTCGGTGACCAAAAGGGGCACCGCCTGGCGCTGCATGTTGGCGCCCATCAGGGCCCGGCCGGCGTCGTCGTGCTCGAGGAACGGGATCATGGCCGTCGCCACCGAGACGATCTGCTTCGGCGAGATGTCCATGTACTGGATGTTCGCCACGTCTTCGATCTTGAAGTCGCCCCTGGCGCGTGACGGTACGCGGGCGTCCACGAACCCGCCTTCAGGCGTGAGGGCGGCGTTGGCCTGGGCGATTCCGAACATGTCCTCCTCGTCGGCGGACAGGTACTCGATCTCAGTTGATACCCAGGGGACGATGTCGACCCCGGCCGCGTGGGCCTTGATCAGCTTCTGGACCTCTTTGGCGTCCAGGACCATGTTGACCGGGGAGATCTCCTTTCCGTTCGGGCCAAGCGCCGGGCGGCGCAGGGTGCGTCCTGTCAAACGCTCGGTAGCCTCTTCGCTGACCGACATCCGGTTGTAGACGCGGCGGAACGGGGTCTCGACGAAACCGAACTCGTTCACCTTCGCGTAGGTCGCGAGGTTTCCGATGAGGCCGATGTTCGGACCCTCAGGAGTCTCGATCGGGCAGATGCGCCCGTAGTGGCTGTGGTGAACGTCGCGCACATCGAACCCTGCCCGCTCGCGGGAGAGTCCGCCTGGGCCGAGGGCCGACAGCCGGCGCTTGTGAGTCAGCTCGGAAAGCGGGTTGTGCTGGTCCATGAACTGCGAGAGCTGGCTGGAGCCGAAGAACTCCTTGATCGCGGCGACCACCGGGCGCGCGTTGATCAGCGAAGCTGACGTGACCGTGTGCGGGTCACTGATCGTCATTCGCTCCTTGATGATCCGCTCCATGCGGATCAGGCCCATGCGGAACTGGTTCTGCAGCAGCTCGCCCACGGCCCGCACGCGGCGGTTGCCGAGGTGGTCGATGTCGTCGGGGATCTGCTTCTCGCGCGGCGAGTTGTTGAGCTCGATCAGCTTGCGGAGGAAGGCGATGAAGTCGCCCTTCTCCAGGATCCGCAGCTCACGCTGGCGCACGCGCGCGAGAATGTCCTCCTCATCGCGGCCGAGACGCTTGTCGACCTTGTAGCGGCCGACACGGCCGAGATCGAAACGGCGCGGGTTGAAGAACAGGCTCTGCAGCAGGTTGCGCGCGTTGTCGACGGACGGGGGGTCTCCCGGCCGGACGCGACGGTACAGCTCGAGCAGGGCGTCCTCGGTCTTGTTCGTGGTGTCCTTGTCCAGCGTCGACTCCATGTAGTGGTGCTCGGGGTTGTTGTCGACGTCCCCGAACATCTCCAGCAGGGCGCGCTTCTGGGCCTCGCGGTCGTTCTCGGTGCCCTTGAGCTGCGGCAGCTCGAGCGCTTTGAGCAGAACGGTCACGGGGACCTTGCGCTTGCGGTCGATCTTGACCGTTAGCAGGTCCTTCGCAGAGGTCTCGATCTCCAGCCACGCGCCGCGGTTGGGGATGAGCTTGGCGCCGAACAGCTTGCGGCCAGTGTTGGGGTCCTCGGCGGCGGTGAAGTACACGCCGGGCGAGCGCACCAGCTGCGACACGACCACGCGCTCGGTGCCATTGACGATGAAGGTGCCCTCGTCGGTCATCATGGCGAAGTCGCCCATGTAGACCTCTGACTCCTTGATCTCCCCTGTCTCCTTGATGGTGAGGCGGGTCTTGATCCGGAGCGGCGCGGCGTAGGTCATGTCCCGGTTGCGGCATTCCTCGACCGAGAACTTCGGCTGGCCGAACTCGTAGTCGAGAAACTTCAGCTCGAAGTTCTTGCCGGTGTAGTCGGTGATCGGGTTGATCTCGTCGAAGAGCTCCCGTAGACCCTCGGACTTGAACCACTTGAAGGATTCGACCTGCGTCGCTATCAGGTCCTTCAGCTCGACCAGGTTCGGAATACGACCATAGCTAAGACGTGAGGGAGCTCTCATCTCTGAGATCATTCGGTTCTCCTTGGAAAAGGGCGCGCTCAGTTAAAGGGGCAGAGTGAGCGGCCGGGCGTGCACGAACGGCCAGTATACGACTAAACGCGCCCGCGGTGGGGACGTTGAATCGAAGCCAGGCGACCCGCTCGCCCGACCCGAGGTTTCGAGGCAATATAACACCGCCTGGCGTCCACCGCTAGCCTGTTACGGATGCCGGACTGGAAGGCGCTCCGGGCCGAGTTTCCGCTCCTCGGCCGGTACATCTACCTCAACGCCTGCTCGCTGGGTCCCCTCCCACTTCGCGGCCGGGCGGCGCTGGAACGCTACGCCCAGGATTGGGACCAAAACGGCACCCCGGTCTGGTTCTCGGACTGGCTCCCGCTGCTGGCCGCGTTCAGGGATCGGGTCGGCGAGCTGTTGGGAGCGCCCGGCGGGACGACAGCCATCGCCCCCTCGGTCTCGGTTGCCCTGACCACTCTGGCCGCGTCGCTGCCGCTGGCGGCGGGCCGCAAGAAAGTTCTGATCGGAGAGCTGGACTTCCCGACCATCGGCCACCAGTGGCTGAGCCGGCCCGAGTTTGAGGTCGAGTTCGTCCCCAGCAGGGATGGAATGACGATCCCGCCTTCTGCCTTCGCAGAGCGGATCGACAGCCAGACGGCCCTGGTCGTGACGACCCACCTCTTCTATACGACCGGCTACCTGCAGGACGTGCGCGCGATCGCCGACGCCGCCCACGCCGCAGGGGCCCTGTGCCTGATCGACGGCTATCAGACCTGCGGCTGCGTGCCGCTGGACGTCGAGGCGATGGGCTGCGACGCGTTCGTGGGCGGCTGCCTGAAGTGGCTGAGCGGAGGCCCGGGCAATGCCTTTCTCTACGTCCAGCCCGACGTGATCCCGCGTATGCGCCCGCAGGGCACCGGCTGGTTCGCCACGCGCGACCCGTTCTCCTTCAGCCTGCAGGAGCTCGACTTCGCCGACGACGCGCGCCGTTTCGAGACCGGAACCTGGGCGATGCCCTCCCACTACGCCGGCCTGGCGGGGCTGGAGCTGATCCTCGAGGTCGGCGTAGCGAACATCCAGGAGCGGCTGCGCGACCTGACCGATCGGATCCTGGTGCGCTGCGACCAGGCCGGCGTGCGGACGTTCACCCCTCGGGAGCGGGAGCGGCGGTGCGGGATCGTGACGCTCGAATGCGCGCAACCAGAGGAGGTCGAAGCCCAGCTGCACGCAGCCGGAGTGATCGTCGACTCCCGACCCGGCCGAGTGCGCCTCTCACCCCACTGGTGCGTGACGGAAGAAGAGCTGGATCGCGGAATGGACCTGGTGCTACGCCACCTGATGATTTCCCGCCCGGCCTAGCCCCCACCGCCTCCCCCGCCTCCCATGTTCAACGGATAGGGCCATTCGGGCACAAAAGACCGATCCGGCAAAGTGGCCCCGGCCATTAGTGCCCTTTTGGTCGCCTTGCGGCCCCCTCACGGTCCATGAAACTAAAGAGCCGGGCCCGAAGGCCCGGCTCTCACTCCAAAACCTTGGGTTTCTTGCTTACTTCATCTCCGCCGTCGCGCCGGCTTCCTTCAGCCGCGCGACAGCTTTCTCGGCGTCAGCCTTGCTGACGTTCTCCAGCACCGGCTTCGGCGCCGCGTCGACCAGGTCCTTGGCCTCCTTCAGGCCGAGCTGCGTGAGCTCGCGGACCGCCTTGATCACGTTGATCTTGCTGTCGCCGACCGCGGTCAGGTTGACTGTGAACTCCGTCTGCTCCTCGACCGGCTCGGCACCGGCGCCTGCCGCAGGTGCAGCCGCGACGGTAGCCACTGCAGCGGCAGCCTTGATGCCGAACTCGTCCTCGATCGCCTTCACGGCCTCGACGACGTCGAGGATGCTCCAGTCCTTGAGGGCTTCCACGAAATCCTTCGGAGTGAGCTTGGTTGCCATGTTTACGCTGCCTCCAGTTTGGTCTTGTACGCCTCGAGCACTCCGAGGAGCTGCTGAAGCGGTGTCTGCATGATTCCGACGAGCTGGGCGACCGGTGACTGAAGCGTGCCCATGAGCTGGGCGATCAGCACTTCGCGGGACGGCAGATCAGCCAGCTGCTTGATCTGGTCCGAGGAGAAAACGCGGCCTTCGACCAGCCCGCCGACGATCTCCAGCTTGAGTCGGGTGGCGCGGACGAACTCGTTGATCAGCTTGGAAGCGATGCTCAGGTCGTCGTAGCCGAATGCTATGGCCACCGGCCCCTTGAGCTCTTCCTTCAGCGCCGGGAAGCCGGCCGCCTCCGCAGCGCGCCGAGCCAGCGTGTTCTTCACGACGCGGTACTCGACGTCGCCCCCCCGGAGCTTGCCGCGCAGCTCCTGGATCTGGCTGACCTTGAGCCCACGGTAGTCCGTGAGTACGGCGACCTTCGCCTTCTTCAGTTTCTCTATCAGAACTTCGACCTGTTCGGCCTTCTGTTCCTTTTTGGCTTTCGGCAAATAAAAAATCCTCCCCGCCCAAACGTCAAGGCAGGAAGGATCCAGCGTCCTTCACTTCAGATGCCTCTGTAGGAAATTAAGCGGGCGTGGCGCCCGCACCTACGGTCTAGGGCAGATCGCGAATTATACCGACCTCGTGCGCCTGCGCTTGGCGCCGGCCCGTGCCCTGTGGGCCTTCTCCCAGTCATCTCGTAAGACCTCCGTCATCACGTGGTCCCGCCATTTGCCGTCGACGAACATGTCCGCGTGATGCCGGCCGATCTCGCGGTAGCCGGCC
>Ga0208356_1000227_pt1 | contig 17258 bp, 18 predicted proteins | sample NGESurshal072012_4_FD_184467 | JGI IMG/M metagenome (GOLD analysis project Ga0208356, IMG submission 184467) | Arctic peat soil microbial communities from Barrow, Alaska - NGEE Surface sample 53-1 shallow-072012 (SPAdes) | ecosystem: Environmental > Terrestrial > Soil > Wetlands > Peat ... | reverse complement strand
AATTCGCCGACAAGATCTCCGCCATGGAAGCCAAGCTTGCCGAGAAGGAGGGCTCGGAACTCGATCGCGCGATCGAGCGCCTCGACCAATTCAAGAGCATCCAGCACCAGCTCAACACGACGGCGATGCATTAAGGCCCTATTCGGTTCTATAGCCAATTTGCTGCACGATCGTCATTGCGAGGAGCCCTTGCGACGAAGCAATCCATCGCGCGTCATGCCGGACTCCGGATTGCTTCGTCGCTGCCGCTCCTCGCAATGACCGATGGTTGGGGCTTCATCCTTCGAGACGCTTGCTGCGCAAGCTCCTCAGGATAAGGTCTCGCTAAATCCTCATGGTGAGGAGCGCGTCTTCGCGCGTCTCGAACCATGAGGCCTCGGCGCGCGTGGCGATGCCTTGCCAGTCATCGCGCGAATTTCGCGAAGCTTCGCGCGACCGTCCGGTACACCTCGCGGCGAAACGGCACCACCAGATCGGCGACGCGGTCGAGCCGTTCCCAGCGCCATTGATCGAATTCCGCCGGCTGGCCGTTGCGGGGTGTCAGCGGGTCGATTTCGTCGTCATGCCCGATGAAGCGCAGCGCAAACCATTTCTGGCGCTGGCCACGGAACTTTGCCAGCCGGTGCGAAAGCGAGCCATTGAACGGCGGAAATTCGTAAGTCAGCCAGTCGGTCTCGCCGAGGTAATCGGCGCTGACCGCGCCGGTCTCCTCCCACAATTCGCGCATCACGGCGTTGCGCGGATTTTCCTCGGCGTCGATACCGCCTTGCGGCATCTGCCATTCGAGGCCCGGCAGAATGATTTCAGGCCCGTCGTCCCTGAAGCGCCGCCCGATCAGGATCCGGCCGGCCGCATTGAACAGCGCCACCCCGACATTGGGACGATAGGGCTTGTCCGCCGTCATGACAAAATCAGCCGCCCGCGAGCCTGGAAAATTCCTTCACCACGCGTTCGTAGACCGGCCGCTTGAACGGAACGATCAAGCCGGGAAGATTCTTCATCGGCTCCCAGCGCCAGCTCACGAACTCCGCCTTGTGGCCGCCGCCGGGGTTGGCAACGTTGATCTCGCCGTCCTCGCCGGTAAAGCGAACCGCGTACCATTTCTGCCGCTGGCCACGATAGCGGCCCTTCCAGGCGCGGCCGGCGACAGTGCGCGGGATGTCGTAGATCAGCCAGTCCGCGACCTCGCCGAGCTTCTCGACCGAGCGGACGCTGGTTTCCTCGTAGAGCTCGCGCTTCGCCGCCGCCCAGGTGTCCTCGCCGGGGTCGACGCCGCCTTGCGGCATCTGCCAGACATGGGCCTCGTCGACATGTTCGATGCCGCCGGCGCGACGGCCGATGAAGACGAGCCCAGCCGCGTTGATCAGCATCATGCCGACGCAGGTCCGGTAGGGCAGGTCGTCGTAGCGCGCCATTCGGTCAAGGCCCTTTGCCGTCAAACCTGATGTCGTCGGATCGATCCGGCAGGACCGCGGCAGATCCGCCGCCGCGCCAGTCCTTAGCCTGATTTTGATTTCAGCATCGCGGTTGTCAATGGCACGAGCATAATGCCGTGGCTTTCCAATGTCTTGACCCAGGCGCCCAGGCGCTCGATCGAAACCGGCAGCGCCGAGGCGATGCCGATGGCGATACCGCGTTGTTTGGCCAGTTCCTCGAGTGTTGCCAGTGTCCGATCGATTTCCGCCGCGGTCGGCACCGCATCGATGGTGAGGTCTGCCTTGGCGAACGGCATCGCCTGGGCGGCGGCCAGCGCCGGGGCGACGCTGCGCGGCGCCGAGCCGTCGTCGAGATAGCCGAGCCCGCGTTTGGCGGCCTCGCGGATGATCGGCTGCATCACGGTGTCGGCGACGACAAAGCGGCCGCCCATGAAGTTGGCGATCCCGGCATAGCCCTGGAACCTGCTGAGATGCCAGTACAGCCGATCGATATTCTGCTCGGCGCCGAGTGTCGTGAGCAGGGTCTTCGGGCCGGGATCGTTGTCGGGATAATCGAACGGCTCCATTGGAATCTGCAGCAGGATTTCATGGCGCTGCGCGCGGGCCTGTCCGGCCAGTTTGCCGGGATCCGAGCCGTAGGGTGTGAAGGCCAGCGTGACCGCCGGCGGCAGTTTCATGATCGCCTCGGTGGTCTTGGCGGCACCGACACCAAGGCCGCCAATGACAATGGCGACCACGGGCATTTTCGCGGCCCTGGCGCGATCGGCCTCGGCGGCGTAGGCGGTAAACGGCTTCAGCCCATCGGGGGCAACCACCGGGATCATGCCGTAGCGCGATTTTTCCAGCAGGCGCTGATCGATCCCGGCCATCATCGGGGCGGGCGCAGCGTCCGTGGCCGCCTTGTCCGCGCTCTCGCCGGACAGCACGACGTCTTGCCGCGCGCCGCTTGAGCCGTCGATGATGGTGATGGTCTTTTGATCTCCCGAGGGCGCTTGCCGGGCGGCCGGTTTCAGCACCGTCGCGGCGGCGTCCGAGGGTGTCGCGGCGGCTTTCTCGCCAGGCGGCGCTTGCGGCAGCGCGACGCGGACGACCGGCTCGCCGCCCAGTGGATTATCGTTGAAAATGGCGAAGCCGACGAAAGTCACCAGAACCAGCCCGAGCAGCACGGCCAGCGCCTGGATCGGCGTAAAAGGCAGCCGAAACCGGCGCTTCCGGCGCACCGTCTGCTGTCCGAGCGGAGCACTCAGATCGTCGGCCGTCTCTGCCATGGACCTCCCCGAATCAATCGGGGGACGATACCACGGCGGGGCCGGCGCGCGGCAGATTCGGCGCCGGCCGCTTCCGCAAAGCGGGCCGCTCGCACTCGCGGCACGCGAAGGGCCGTCAGCAAAAAGGGCGGCCCGAAGGCCGCCCGTTCGCAAAAACGTTCAGGCGGACGCGATCAATTCGCGGCCTTGTTGCTGCCGGGCTTGTCGACGGCAGCCTTGTCGCCGTTCGCCGCAGGGGCCGGGTTGGCCTTGATGCCATGCAGCAGGTCGTCGGCCATCTTCAGGGCCTTATCGTCCTTGGCGTCCGGCGGCACGTAGGATTGCGAGCCGGTCTTCTCGTCGCCTTCGGACTTGAGATGGCCGCGCAGCGAGGCTTCGCCCTTGGTGTCGGTGCGGGCCTTCAGCTCGTCGGGCACATCCTGCAGCACCTCGATATCGGGAACGATGCCCTTGGCCTGGATCGATTTGCCCGACGGCGTGAAGTAGCGCGCCGTGGTGAGCCGCAACGCGCCATTGCCCGAGCCGAGCGGAATGATGGTCTGCACCGAGCCCTTGCCGAATGAGCGCGTCCCGACCAGCGTTGCCCGCTTGTGGTCCTGCAGCGCGCCGGCGACGATTTCCGATGCCGAGGCCGAGCCGCCATTGATCAGCACGATCACCGGCTTGCCCTTGGTCAGATCGCCCGGATGGGCGGTGCGGCGCTGGGTTTCCTCGGGGTTGCGGCCGCGGGTCGAGACGATCTCGCCGCGCTCAAGGAAGGTGTCGGACACCGTCACCGCTTCTTCCAGCAATCCGCCGGGATTGTTGCGCAGGTCGACGACGAAGCCCTTCAGCTTGTCGCCAATCTGGTTCTGTAAATTGACGATTTCCCTCTTGAGGCCTTCGGTGGTCTGCTCGTTGAAAGTGGTGATGCGGATATAGCCGATATCGTCGGCTTCGACATGCGCGCGCACCGAGCGGACGCGGATATTGTCCCGCACCAGCGTGACGTCGATCGGGTTGTCCTGGCCCTTGCGAATGATCTTGAGCTTGATCTTGGTATTGACCGGTCCGCGCATTTTCTCGACCGCCTGATTGAGGGTGAGACCCTGCACGGCTTCGTCGTCGAGATTGGTGATGATGTCGTTGGCCATGATGCCGGCCTTGGACGCCGGCGTGTCGTCGATCGGCGACACAACCTTGATCAGACCGTCTTCCATCGTGACTTCGATGCCGAGGCCGCCAAATTCACCGCGGGTCTGCACCTGCATGTCGCGGAAGCTCTTGGCATCCATGTAGCTCGAATGCGGATCGAGGCCGGACAGCATGCCGCTGATGGCGGATTCGATCAGCTTGCTGTCGTCGGGTTTCTCAACATAGTCGCTGCGGACCCGTTCGAACACGTCGCCGAACAGATTGAGCTGGCGGTAGGTGTCCGATGTCGCGGCGCGCGCGCTCGACCCCATCAACATGGAACGGGGCTGGGTCACGAACAGCGTCAATGCCGCGCCGGTGGCGGCGCTCAGGAGAACGAGAGAAGTCTTGCGCATCATCCGCGAACCTTTTCGCCTTCATTTGCGGTCCACCATGGACCTGGATCGATTGGAGTGCCGTCCTTACGGAACTCAATATAGAGTACGGGCCGGCTCGCGTTGGCGGCGAGAATGGATGCCACGCGGGACGTCGTCCCCATGGTCGCGACCGGCTCCCCCGTAAGTACAAACTGGCCGATATTAACCGAAATGCGCTCCATCCCGGCGATCAGGACATGATACCCGCCCCCGGCATTGAGGATCAAGAGTTGTCCGTAGCTGCGAAACGGACCGGCGTAAACAACCCAGCCATCACACGGTGTTGTGACCTGCGCTCCGGCCCGGGTTGCCAAGGAAATGCCTTTTTCCACGCCACCGGCTCCATCGGAGCCGCCGAAATCGCGAATCTTGACGCCGTTAACCGGCATCGCAAATAAGCCCTTGGCGGAAGCAAACGCAATGGCCGGGCTGATCCGGGTCGGGTCCTTGAGAGCCTCGAGGTTAGGCTTGCCGTTGATCGTGGCCGGGGATCCCTGCAGGCTGGCGACCGCCGCCGCCTTCGCGGCGCTCTTGGAATCCTGTTCCATCTTGGCGATCAGGCCCTGCAGGCTGTCGACCTGCCGGGATAGCGTGATGGCGCGGGCGCTTTCCGCCTCCATGTCCTTTTCGATCGAGCTCTGCTGTCGCTGCCGTTCGTCGACCAGCGCTGCAAGCCGGGTTTGATCGTCCTTCAGCTTGTCGCGGTCGACCGCAAGCTGGTCGCGCTCGGAAGCGATGCTCTTGCGCAGGGTGACCAGTTCGCCGAGATCGCGCGCCAGCTGTTCGGCTCGCTTGCGCAGTTCGGGCACCACGGATCCGAGCAGCATGGCAGTACGAAGCGATTGCAGCGCGTCCTCCGGCCGGACCAGCAGCGCCGGCGGCGTGCGCCGTCCCGCGCGTTGCAGAGCGGCCAGCACCTCGACAATCTCGGAACGACGCGAATCGAGCGAACCGCGGATCTGCTGTTCACGGGTGTCGAGCGGGCGCAGCCGCGCTTCGGCGTCGTCGATCTTGGTCTCGACGCCGCGCACCTGGGCGGCAATGTCGATCAGCTGCTGGTTGAGCTTGCTGCGGTCCTGTCCGATCGCTGCGATGTCGGCCTTGAGCTTTTCCTGCAATTCCGCGGCATTCTTTTGTTGCGCGCGGGTGGCTTCGAGTTCCTGCTCGCGCTGCTTGATGGCGTCGGGCGAGGGGGCGGTCGCGGCCTGCGGCGCCTCGCCCACAACCTGCGCGGCCGCGGGCAACAGGCTCATGCCGGCAAAGCCGGCGGATAACAGCGCGATCGACAGCGGAATCCGCACTGAAGCAAGCTGGCCGCGGCGGGCGGTGTCAGGGTAGGATTGAATGTCCCGATCTGGCTGCATCTCGTCCGAATCAATGCCTGCGTTGCTCTTGCCAGCGTAGCTCATGCGCGATGATAAGGATGCCCCGCCAAAACGGTCGCCGCCCGGTAGATCTGTTCCAGAAGCATGACGCGAACCAGCTGATGCGGCCAGGTCGCGGAGCCGAACGCAAGGCTGAGCTTTGCCTTGCGCCGCAAATCGGGCGAAAGTCCGTCCGCGCCGCCGACGACGAAAATCGTGCTGGCGACCTGCTCGTCCCGCCAGCGGCCCAGATGCCGGGCAAAGGCGGCGCTGTCGATATTGTCGCCGCGCTGGTCGAGCGCCACCACGGCGGATTTCTCCGGGATGGCCGCCAGGATTGTCGCGGCTTCCTCGGCCACACGGGTTGCGGCATCGCGCGCACGGCTTTCGGGAATTTCATGAATTTCCAGGCCGCGGAAGCCGAGCTTGCGGCCGATATCGTCGAAGCGCTCGCGATAGCGCTCGGCCAGTGCCCGCTCCGGACCCTGCTTCAGCCGGCCGATTGAAACGACGACAAGGCGCATAAGCGCACGCTAGCATGCGCTCCAGCCGATTCGCACCGGCCAGCGAACCTAGATCGCCTTTGCCGCCGCCGGATTCTGCGTCCACAATCTTTCCAGATTGTAGAATTCGCGTACCTCCGGTCTGAACACGTGCACGATCACGTCGCCGGAATCGATCAGCACCCAGTCGCAATTGGGCAAGCCCTCGATATGGACGCTCTTGATTCCGGTTTCCTTGAGACCCTTGGCGACATTTTCCGCGATCGCGCCGACGTGCCGGTTGGCCCGGCCCGAGGTGACGATCATGTAGTCGGAGAATGCGGATTTGCCGCGAAGGTCGATGGTGACCGTTTCTTCCGCCTTCATATCGTCGAGGCGGGAGAGGATCATCTTCAGCGTCTTGTCGGCGTCGGGTTGCGCCTTCAAGGCCGCAGCTTGTGTCGATGTTTTACGCGTCCTGGACGAAGCAGACTTGGGTAAAACAGACTTGGACAATACAGATGTGGCCAGGGACCATTCCTTTCACTGTATCGCGACCGCCGAATCCCGGCGCCCGCCAACCATACTACGCATGTGGGGTTAAATGTTTCAATATTCCAGTAAGCCCGCCCTCACCTCTCGCTCTTCCAGCTGCCGTCCGGGTTCCGCAGGCCGGTCGACGATAGCGTCAACTTCAGTCCGGTGAGAAAAACCCAGGCCGGTGCGCGCTGGTCCGCCAGTTGGGCAGCCTGATGCTCGGGCAGCCGGTAGCGCGCGAGTGCCTGGGCCGCCGGCGCGGTCATGGCGCGAAAGCTTTGCGGCGGACGGTCGACCACCGCCATCGGCACCGCTGAGGCGATCCGCCGCCAGTCCTGCCAGCGATGAAATTGTGCGAGATTGTCGGCGCCCATGATCCAGACCAGGCGCGCGCCGGATACGCGGCGGCGCAGATAGGTAATGGTGTCGACGGTATATCTCGTTCCAATGACAGCTTCGAGACAGCTGACGTCGATGCGCGGATCGTCGGCCATTTGACGCGCAGCCTCGGCACGCGCCTCGAGGTTGTGCAACGCACCGCGGTCCTTGAGCGGATTGCCCGGCGTCACCAGCCACCACACCCGGTCGAGCTTCAGCCGCTTGATCGCAAACAGGCTGATGGCGCGGTGCGCGAGATGCGGTGGATTGAAGGAACCGCCGAGCAGGCCGATCCGCATGCCGTTGCTGTAAGGCGGGATCGCCTGGCAGACCGGCCGCGGCGTCACCAGGACAGGTTTCAACTGAACCACCGCGGGGGCGAGGCCGGCCTGGCGGACGCGTTTCGGTCACACCAACCGGCGCCCAGGCCTGAAAACGCGCTTGCATTCACGGCCGCGTCTGCCCGGTGCCATGGACGCGGTATTTGAAGCTCGTCAGCTGTTCGGCACCGACCGGGCCGCGGGCGTGGAATTTGCCGGTGGCAATGCCGATCTCGGCGCCGAAGCCGAACTCGCCGCCGTCGGCGAACTGGGTCGAGGCGTTATGCAGCACGATCGCCGAATCGACCTCGTTGAGAAACTGGCGCGCGGTATCTTCGTCCTCGGTCACGATCGCATCGGTGTGGTGCGAGCCGTGGTGGTGAATATGCGCGATCGCCGCGTCGACGCCATCGACCACCTTCGCGGCGATGATCGCGTCCTCATATTCAGTGTCCCAGTCTTCGTCGGTGGCGGCCTTCACCCGGGGGTCGGCGGCTTGCACGGCGGCGTCGCCGCGGACCTCGCAGCCGGCGTCGATCAGCATCTCGACCAGCGGCTTGAGGCTGGTTGCCGCGCCGGTGCGATCGACCAGCAGGGTCTCGGCGGCGCCGCAGACGCCGGGCCGCCTCATCTTGGCGTTCAGCACGATCGACTTCGCCATTTCCAGATTGGCGGCGTGGTCGACATAGACGTGATTGACGCCTTCGAGATGCGCGAACACCGGCACCCGCGCCTCGGCTTCGACGCGGGCCACCAGGCTCTTGCCGCCCCGCGGCACGATCACGTCGATGCCGCCATTCAATCCGCTCAGCAGCAGCCCGACCGCGGCGCGGTCGCGGGTCGGCACCAGTGTGATCGCAGCCTCAGGCAGGCCAGCCTCGCGCAATCCCTGCTCGAGGCAGGCATGGATCGCCCGGCACGACCGGAAACTGTCCGAGCCGCCGCGCAGGATCACCGCATTGCCGGACTTCAGGCACAGCACGCCAGCATCGGCCGCGACATTGGGGCGGCTTTCGAAGATTACCGCGACGACGCCAAGCGGCACGCGCACGCGCTCGATGGTCATTCCGTTGGGGCGCTGCCAGCTTTCGGTGACGGCGCCCACGGGGTCGGCGATCTCGCGCACGGTGGCGACGCCATCGGCCATCGCCTCGATGCGCGCCAGGGTCAGCGTCAGCCGGTCGACGAAGGCTGAACTGGCGCCGCCGGCGCGCGCCTCCGCAACGTCTTCGGCGTTGGCCGCGAGGATCGCGGATGCCTGGGTGCGGATCGCACGCTCGATGGCGTCGAGCGCGCGATTCTTCTGCTCGGGCGCGGCCAGCGCCAGCACCCGCGCGGCGGCGCGGGCGCGGGCGGCGAGGCCGGTCATCAAGGCCGGCAGGTCGGCGTTTCCGTCGATGGCTTTCAGCGGCGCGGTCATCTCGGGTCCATGTTCCGTTAAGGCCATGCCGTAGCACGGAAATCGACGCCGCGCGAGACGCCGAGCCGGTATGGCGGGCGCGCCAAGGGCGGATCCCGTCAGAACATCGGGCCAGCGATTGCGGCCGGTTTGGGCCGACTCGGCCATTGGCCTAGCCCGCGGAAAAGGCGCCGCTCGGGCCTACCACGAGGTCGTCGCGGTGGATCATTTCGGCCCGTCCGATGATGCCGAGGATGGCCATCGCATCCGGCGAGGAGCGGCCCTTGATCTTGTCGGCCTCCTCGGCGTCATAGGCGACGAGGCCGCGGCCGATCTCGTGGGTGTCGGGGCCGCGCACCACCACGGCATCGCCGCGGGCGAATTGCCCGTCGACCCGGATCACGCCCGCTGGCAGCAGGCTCTTGCCGGCACGCAGCGCCGTCACCGCGCCGGCGTCGATGGTCAGCGTGCCCTTCGGCTCAAGCGAGCCCGCGATCCACCGCTTGCGCGCCGTGACCGGATTGGCCGGCGTCAGAAACCAGGTGCAGCGCCCGCCACCGGCGATCGCCTGCAGCGGATGCTCGATCTTGCCCGATGCGATCAGCATGTGGGTGCCGGCCGTGGTCGTGATCTTGGCCGCCTCGATCTTGGTGCGCATGCCGCCGCGCGACAATTCGGATTCGGCAGCTCCCGCCATCGTCTCGATCTCCGCCGTGACGGACTCGACGATCGGAATCAATCGCGCCTGCGGATTGCCGGCCGGCGGGGCATCGTACAGGCCGTCGATGTCCGACAGCAGGATCAGGAGGTCGGCGCTCGCCATGGTGGCGACGCGTGCGGCGAGGCGATCATTGTCGCCATAGCGGATTTCGTTGGTGGCGACGGTGTCGTTCTCGTTGATCACGGGCACCGCGCGCCACTCCAGCAGCTTGGCGATGGTCGAGCGTGCATTGAGATAGCGGCGGCGTTCTTCGGTGTCCTGCAGGGTGACCAGGATCTGTCCGGCGCCGATGCCGTGATGGCCCAGCACCTCGGACCAGATTCGCGCCAGCGCAATCTGTCCGACCGCGGCGGCACCCTGGCTTTCCTCGAGCTTCAGCGCGCCGCGCGGCAGTTTCAGGCGGCTGCGCCCGAGCGCGATCGCGCCGGACGACACGATCAGCAGTTCGCGTCCCTCGCCGTGCAGCCTGGCAAGATCGGCGGCGAGCGCCGCGAGCCATTGCGCCCGCACTTCGCCGGCCGTGGAATCGATCAGCAGCGACGAGCCGACCTTGACCACGATGCGGCGGAAATTTTTCAGCTCCGGGCGGGACATGGGACGAATGGATCAAGCCTGAAATGTTTGTCGGATGTGGATGGATATTTGCGCCGTCATTGCGAGGAGCACTTGCGACGAAGCAATCCAGACCACGCAAAAAGACTGGATTGCTTCGTCGCAAGTGCTCCTCGCAATGACGGCGCGCGTTGCAGCGAGACGACCTTAACTCAGCCCATCACGAAGGCGTTGAGCTTGTTGCCTTCGGGATCCCTGAAATAGGCGGCGTAGAACTTCTCGCTGCGCTGTCCGGGAGGGCCCTCGCAACTGCCGCCGAGCGCGAGCGCGAGCTTGTGAATGCGATCGACCTGGGCCTTGTCCTTGGCGCCGAACGCCGCCATCACGCCGTTGCCGACCGACATCGGCTTGCCGTCATGGGGAAGCGCGACACCAAATCCCGCGCCGCCGCCGGGACCGCCCCATGCGATGATGCGATCGTTCGCCATGAAGCGGCCCATGCCCAGTTCGCCGCAGATCTTGTCGTAGAAGGCGCCGGCCTTTTTGAGGTCGTTGGTGCCCAATGTGACGTAGCCGATCATGATCTTCCTCCCTTGGATGGTCGACGGCGGAGTTTTGCAGCAGGACGACTGCCAGCGCAAGCGAGCCGGCCTCGATCGGGCCAACGGCAGACGCAAAGCCGGCTGGCCTAGGCGGTCCAAGGCTCCGCCTGCGCGACGCCCTTCGCCTTGCCTGACACCGGCGCTTCGCCGATCACCTCGGCCAGCGCCCGCAAGGCTTCCTTCACGCCCTCACCGGTCGCGCCTGACATCAGCAGCGGCGTCTTTTTGGCCGCACGCTTCAACCGGTCCCGTTGTTTCTTCAACTCGTCCGGTGTCACCGCATCGATCTTGTTCAGCGCCACGATCTCGATCTTCCCGGCAAGCTGTCCTGCATAGGCCTCGATCTCGGTGCGCACCGTCTTGTAGGCCTTGCCGGCATGCTCGCTGGTCGCGTCGACCAGATGCAGCAGCACGCGGCAGCGCTCGACATGGCCGAGAAAGCGATCGCCGAGGCCGGCCCCTTGATGGGCACCTTCGATCAAGCCGGGAATGTCCGCCAGCACGAATTCACGGCCATCGACGTCGACGACGCCAAGCTGCGGATGCAGCGTGGTGAAGGGATAATCGGCGATCTTGGGTTTCGCAGCACTGACCCTGGCGAGGAACGTCGACTTGCCGGCGTTGGGCAGGCCGACGAGGCCGGCATCCGCGATCAGTTTCAGCCGCAGCCAGATCCAGCGTTCCTCGCCGGGCGCGCCCGGATTGGCGTTGCGCGGCGCGCGGTTGGTCGAAGACTTGAAATGGGCGTTGCCGAATCCGCCATTGCCGCCTTCGGCGAGCACGAATTTCTCGCCAAGCGTGGTGAAATCGTGGATCAGGGTTTCGCGATCCTCGTCGAACACTTGGGTGCCGACCGGCACCTTGAGCGCGATCGGCTTGCCGTTGGCGCCATGGCGGTCCTTGCCCATGCCGTTGGTACCCTTTTGGGCCTTGAAATGCTGCTGGTAGCGGTAGTCGATCAGCGTGTTCAACCCGTCGACCACCTCGATGATGACGTCGCCGCCGCGGCCGCCATTGCCGCCGCTCGGTCCACCGAACTCGATATACTTCTCGCGCCGGAACGCCACGCAGCCATTGCCGCCGTCGCCGGAGCGGATATAGACTTTGGCCTCGTCGAGAAATTTCATGGCCTATCCGTATCGCAGCGCTTCCCCGGCGGCAACCTGGGAGCGCGGCGAAGATCGCAAAAGTTCAATAATTCAAGGCCTTTGTAACGGTTCGAATGAGGCGGCGGGTCACGCCGGCCGGCGGCGGATCAGGAATTTCTGCAGGCCCTCCAGCACCAGTTCGCGGCGCTGGTTGAACACCGTGCTGCGCAGCGCGACCACGCCGGTGCTGCGCCCCGGCGTCAGCCCGGACACTTCGAGTGCGGGATAGATGGTGTCGCCGGCAAATACCGGTTTAACGAACCGGCTCGATTGTTCGAGAAATCCGACCAGCGATTCCTCCACCATAAAGGGAAACAGGCCGCTTCCCGGCGCGGTATGGATCAGCGTCTGGAACCCGTGCGCCAGAAGGTCCGGCATGCCGCGGGCGCGGCAATATTCGACGTCGTAATGCACCGGATGGGTGTCGCCACTCGCGCTCTGGAACGCGGCGAACACCGCCGGCGTCATGGTGCGGCTCGGGATCACGAAGCGTTCGCCGAGCGAAAAATCCTCGAACCAGCGTTGTTGCGGCACCATGCGGTGCCCGGCGGGATCGAACTCGGCCATGCCTGATTTCCTGCGCAAGCTGCATTCCATCCGTATCGCAGCGCTGTTGTTGCGGCAATTGATTCCATAGCCCCGTCATTTGCGGATTGACGCAACCGGCGCCTCATGGTGAGGAGGCGCTCTTGCGCCGTCTCGGACCCTGAGCATCAATTTGGCATCCTTCGAGACGCGCGCGGTCGTGGCGGTGGCCGTCATGGCCGGGACATAGGCGAGCGGAAGCGACGCCGTCCTTCGGACGGCTATGCCCGGCCATGACGAGCTTTAGGATTAAGGATTCTTTCCGGGAATGGATCTGTTCGCGAGACTGTCGGCCTATCAGGACGCGCGCTCCGCGCGGCTGGCCGGCATCGGCCTGATGCTGCTGTCGGTCTTCATGTTCTCGTTCGGCGATGCGCTGGGCAAGTTCATGGTCGCGACCTATTCGGTCGGCCAATTGCTGTGGCTGCGCGCCTGCGCGGCGCTCGTCGTGCTTTCGCCGATGGTATGGCGGCATCGCGCCGCGTTCATCCGGCTGGAACGGCCGTGGCTGCAATTGCTCCGGGTCGTGCTCTCGACCCTCGAGGTCGCGGCGTTTTTTCTCGCCACCGTCTATCTGCCGCTCGCCGACGTCATCACCTACTATCTGGCCTGTCCGATCTTCGTCACGGCGCTGTCGGCGATCGTGCTGCATGAGCAGGTCGGCTGGCGGCGCTGGAGCGCTGTCCTGATCGGCTTCTGCGGCGTTCTGATTGCGCTGCGGCCCTCGTCGCAGATGGTGAGCTGGCCGGCAGTGATCGCGCTCGGCGGCAGCCTGTCGTTCGCGGTGCTGATGCTGATCACCCGATCGCTGCGGGCGACGCCGGATATCGTGCTGGCGTCGGCGCAGTTCGCCGGCACCTTCCTGCTCGGCGCGGCTCTTTCACCGATCGGCTGGGTCACGCCGGGGCTCGGCAGTCTCGGTCTGTTCGCCGCAGCCGGCTGCATCTCGGTGAGCGCGTTGTTGTGCGTCAACCGTTCGCTGAAGCTCGCGCCGGCCAGCGTCGTGGTGCCGTATCAATATTCGATGATCGTCTGGGCGGTGATGTTCGGCTACGCCGTGTTCGGCGACGTGCCGTCGCCGGCGACTATTGTCGGCGCCGCCATCATCATCGGCGCCGGGCTTTACATCTTCGTGCGCGAGCGCGATCTGGGGCGGGCGGAGACGGTGGTCAATCCGCCGGTGTGACCCGGCACACCAGCAAACGCCGGCGGCTATCGCCCCCGCTATCCGCGGGGGCGGCGATTCATCGCGGATGCCGCGTCGAGCTATTCCAGTTCTTCAGCGACGACCAGACGCCGCGCGACAGCCGGAAGCAATCGACCGGCGTCGACGAGCCCAGCGCCTCGAAGCGATGCAGTTCGACGCCGCTCCACTGGAAGCCGCATTTTTCCAGGATGTTGCGCGAGGCGGGGTTGGCGACGCGCGCGCCGGAGACGAGGTGCTCGACATCGAACTCCTCGAAGGTGAAATCGATCACCGCGCGGGCGGCCTCGGTGGCAAAACCGCGGCCCCAATGCTCGACGCCGAGCCAGTAGCCGAGTTCCGGCGTGTCCTCATGGCGCCAGTCGACACCGACCATCCCGATCGGCGCAAAGCTGTGCTCGATCAGGAACACGGTCTCGCGCTGGCTGTTCGTCATCGCGCGGACGAATTCCACGGCATGGTCCTGCAGATAGGGATGCGGGATGCGCCTTGTGTTTTCCGCAATGCGGCGGTCGTTGGCGAGACCGGCAATGGCTTTTACGTCCGCGAGCGTCGGCCTGCGCAGCATCAGCCGTTCGGTCTCGAGGACGCAGCCTCTCGCCTCACGCAATGTCGGTGTCGGGATATCCTGCAACATGTCGGGCTCCTGTAGCGCAATAGGAAGAGGGGAGGCCGGTTTCCCGCCTCCCCTTTGGAGCCTCTGGAGCTCCGCCGGTTCAACAGGACCCGGCGGACTCATTGTGTCCACCGTTTATTCGGCCGCGGCTTCCGTCATCGGAATCACCGATACGAAAGTGCGGCCGTTGGCTTTTGCACGAAACTCGACATGGCCTTCGATCTTGGCGAACAGAGTATGGTCGGTGCCGATGCCGACATTAAGGCCGGGATGCCAGGTGGTGCCGCGCTGGCGGGCAATGATGTTGCCGGGAATCACATGCTCGCCACCATAGGTCTTGATTCCGAGGCGCTTGCCTGCCGAATCGCGTCCGTTGCGCGATGAACCGCCTGCTTTTTTGTGAGCCATGGCCCGTCTCCAACTTCTACCTGATCTCTAGATCAATTCCTTGACGGAATCATTTCACTTTATATCACGCTTCAATTTAATCTTGTCACGGTCACTTTTTGCCGCGGTTGCCCTTGGCGGCGGGTTTCTTGGCCGGAGTCTTCCTGGCCGCAGGCTTGGCGCGCGGCTTGGCCGGTGCTTTTGCGGTCTTCCTGACGGGCGCCTTCTTCTTCGCGGCCTCCGGCGCCTCGTCGTCGGCATCCGTCGGCGCGCTTACCACCGGCTTCTCCCGCTTTGGCCGCGGGCCGATGCTCGGCTTGTTGTCGTTGGTCAGGATCTCGGTGATCCGCAGCACCGTGATCTCGTCGCGGTAACCGCGCTTGCGGCGCGAGTTCTTGCGACGGCGCTTCTTGAACGAAATTACCTTGGGGCCGCGCTTGTGCTGCAGCACTTCGGCTGCAACCGAGGCGCCTGCGACCGTCGGCGTGCCCAGCACCGGGGACTCGCCGCCCACCAGCAGGACCTCGCCAAGCTGCACGATCGTACCGACATCGCCGGCGATCTTGCCTATCTCGAGCACATCATCCGGGACGACGCGGTACTGCCGGCCGCCGGTTTTGATGACTGCGAACATCGTTTAATTCCTTCGTGTTCGATCCCGGCCTCGGACAGGTCCGGGCCGGCTTTTTCTTCAGTCGTTATGGATTCAATTTCCGCGCGGCCGGGAGCGACCCCGAAAACCCGCGCAAAAACAAACAGCGCGAAAAAATCCGCGCCGGGTTGGCCGGACTTATAGCGGGCCGGACCGCCAAGTCAAGGCGAAGCCGGACGGAATCAGCTGAAATCCAGGGGATTCGGGGCATTTTGAGCCGGCCCCGGCTGTTTTGCGCCGCCAGGAAACCAATGGGTTCCCTGTCCGTTGTTCCGCGGTCTCCGACTGGGCAAGGATACATGAAATGGCTGAAGATACCGTCACCACCGGCATCGCCCGGCATGGCGCAACCCGTCTGCCTTCGGTTGACGTGGACAGCTTCAATATCGAGCTGAAGGACGACGAGGGCTTTCTCGGGGACCGCGCCAGCAAGGGCGCCTTTCGCAAGATACTGGACGCGCTGCGCAAGCCGCTCAAGAAAAGCGGCGAGGATCCGCTCGGCAACAAGGCCGCCGAGGCCATCGCCAAGAGTACCCTCGACGAGGCCCTGGCCGGCGACGACATCATGGCGGCGGCACTGGTACATGGCGCGATCGAGGAATTCGCACAGGAACTGAGTCATGTGACGCAGCGGTTTCTCAGGTCCAAGGCTTGGGCCGATACCGAGCGCATCGTGGTCGGCGGCGGCTTCCGGCAGAGCCGGGTCGGCGAACTCGCGATCGCGCGCACCGATATCCTGCTCAAGGCCGAAGGCCTGAAGGTCGATCTGGTGCCGATCCGCTTTCACCCCGATGACGCCGGCCTGATCGGCTGCCTGCATCTCGCGCCGTCGTGGATTTTCGAGGCCCATGACAGCATCCTCGCGGTCGATATCGGCGGCACCAACATCCGCTGCGGCGTGGTCGAAACCCGCTGGAAGAAGGCGCCCGATCTGTCAAAGGCATCGGTCGGGAAGAGCGAGTTTTGGCGCCATGCCGATGACGAGCCGACGCGGGAAGGCGCGGTGAAGCGGCTGGTCAAGATGCTGAAGGACTTGATTGCCACGGCCGATACCGAAGGGCTGCGGCTGGCGCCCTTCATCGGCATCGCCTGTCCCGGCGTCATCAAGGAAGATGGCTCGATCGAAAAGGGCGCGCAGAACCTGCCGGGCAACTGGGAGAGCAGCAAATTCAACCTGCCGGTGAGCCTGGTCGAGGCGATCCCGCAGATCGGCGAGCACGACACCGCGATCCTGATGCACAATGACGGCGTGGTCCAGGGCCTTTCCGAAGTGCCGTTCATGCAGGATGTCGAGCACTGGGGCGTGCTGACCATCGGCACCGGCCTCGGCAATGCGCGCTTCACCAACCGCAAAAAGGAAAACGGCAAGGACAAGGAAGACAAGAAGGCGAAGGACAAGGATAAAGACGACAAGGACCAGAAGAAGGCAAAGAAGAGCAAGGATTGAGCGGGATCGAATCTGGCCGGTAACCTTGACCGGTTGCCGAAGCCGCGCAGATCCGGCGCCAACAGGGTGTAACGATCGGCGAGCCGCCGCATCAGCGGCTCAAAGGTGAGCCAGAATTCGGGCCAGCCGGCAGCGGCAGCGGCGGCCGGCCCCGGTGCGGGCGACATGGAAGCCGGCGCCATTGGCGCGAACCGTCAGCTGTTCCATCAAGCTGGTTTCCTTCCCTTCGCCGGGCGACCCCTTCGGAATTCTGCGCCCCCGCGGCTTGTCTGCCCAGCCGTCCTCGCCTAGAACTCGGCCCGACCGCAGCGGTTCGATCCGCCCGCATCGCGCTTCGGAGAGGTGGCAGAGTGGTCGAATGCACCGCACTCGAAATGCGGCATAGGTGCAAGCCTATCGGGGGTTCGAATCCCTCCCTCTCCGCCACTAAGTCTCTGATATTGATAGAGAAAATATACCCTCCCGAATAGTGCCGTCACTTTCGCCGGTTAGGGATCGCAGTTGCGGGAGTTGGCCACTGAGAGAGCAAATTTCTGGCTACTCCTGCGGCCACAGGGGGCGTTTTCTCAGAATGCGACTTTGCCAGTGGCTTTCACTGCGAACGATGGTG
>Ga0208356_1000222_pt1 | contig 17643 bp, 15 predicted proteins | sample NGESurshal072012_4_FD_184467 | JGI IMG/M metagenome (GOLD analysis project Ga0208356, IMG submission 184467) | Arctic peat soil microbial communities from Barrow, Alaska - NGEE Surface sample 53-1 shallow-072012 (SPAdes) | ecosystem: Environmental > Terrestrial > Soil > Wetlands > Peat ... | reverse complement strand
TTTGAGGGCCGTTCCCTCCGACTCGTCATGCCCGGCCCTGTGCCGGGCAACCACGTCTTAGGCGGCTAAAGACGTGGATGGCCGGGACGTAGGCGAGCGGAAGCGACGCCGTCCTTCGGACGGGTAGGCCCGGCCATGACGCCGATTACCCATTGTCGGGCGCCGATGGCGAAACGCCGAGCTTGGCTTCCAGGGCGGCGATGCGCGATTTCAGCGCCTCGTTTTCCTCGCGCGCGAGCCGCGCCATGTCCTTGACCGCCTCGAACTCCTCCCGCTTGACGATGTCGAGGTCGCGCAGGATGCGCTCGGCCTGGTTGCGCATCACCGAATCGACCTCGCGCTTGACACCCTGGGCAGCGCCCGCCGCGTCATTCATCAGGCGTCCGATCTCGTCGAAAAACCGATTGCTGGTCTGGGTCATCGTTATGGAATCTCCCGGTCGGCGGCATGTGGATCGCACCCCCCACACAATGGCGATGCCGGCGTTGTGATTCAAGGCCGGATACCTTCCTACTGCCTTGATCGGCTTGTCATGTTCCGGTTTCCTTGCAATCGTATCGAACGCCCATACAAAGCCCAGAATCACAACAGGCAAAGAACCGCCCATGATCGACCGGCAGATCGAAATTCCCACCAGGGACGGCCTTACCACCACCTTCATCAGCCATCCCGAGCGCGGCGGTCCGCACCCCGTCATCCTGTTCTACATGGATGCGCCGGCGATCCGCGAGGAATTGCGCGACATGGCGCGCCGGCTCGCGACCTCGGGCTATTACGTGATGCTGCCCAATCTGTATTACCGCGCGGGCGTGATGGAGCTTGGGCCGTTGCCGGCGGACCCGGAGTCACCCGAGCGCAGGCGCATGTTCGAGCTGATGGCCTCGATCAACATCCCCCTGGTGATGGAGGATACAAGGGCGCTGCTCGACTATGCCGCCGGTCAGACCGCCGCGCGCAAGGATCTCGTCGGTTCGGTTGGCTACTGCATGAGCGGCCGATATGCGATCAACGCAGCGACGCATTTTCCCGATCGGGTCAAGGCTGCAGCCTCGATCTACGGAACCCATCTTGCCACCGACCAGCCCGACAGCCCGCATCTTGCCGCGAGCAAGACCAGGGCCGAACTCTATTTCGGTTGCGCCGAGACCGACATCTACGCGCCGATGGAGGTGATCGAGAAGGTGAAACAGGCCATGCAGGGCGCCAACGCCGAAGTCGAGATTTATCCCGGCACCCATCACGGCTTCGCGTTTCCAAAGCGGCCGGTGTACGACCGCGACGCGGCGGAGCGGCATTGGGAGCGGCTGCTGGCGCTCTATCGCCGCAACCTCGCGGCCTAAGGATTCGATGCCCTTCCTCCTCATCGCCTTTCCGCTATTCGATCCGATCGCGATCTCGATCGGCCCAATCGCGATCCGCTGGTATGCACTCGCTTATATTGGCGGCATCGTGCTCGGGTGGATCTACGCCCGCGCGCTGATCAGGAATGACGGGCTGTGGGCCGGACCGGCGCCGATCACGCCGCTGCAATTCGACGATTTCATCCTGTGGGTCACCATCGGCATCATCCTTGGCGGACGCACCGGCTACGTGCTGTTCTACAATCTGCCGTTCTTCGTCGCTCATCCGGCCGAGATATTCGAACTCTGGAAAGGCGGCATGTCGTTTCATGGCGGCTTCCTCGGCTGCGTTGCCGCGGTGATGCTGTTTTGCCGCCAGAACAACCTGTCGATCCTGTCGCTCGGCGACATCACCACCGCCGTCGGACCGATCGGACTGTTCCTCGGCCGGCTGGCCAATTTCGTCAACAGCGAGTTATGGGGCCGGCCGGCCGACCCGAGCCTGCCCTGGGCCATGGTGTTCCCCAATGGCGGGCCGCTGCCGCGGCATCCGAGCCAGTTGTACGAGGCGGGGCTCGAGGGCGTCGTGCTGTTTACGATCCTCGCCATCATGATCCGCTGCGGTGCCCTGAAACGGCCCGGGCTGATCCTCGGCAGCTTCATCGCGCTGTATGGCTGTGCGCGGATCACCGGCGAGTTGTTCCGCGAACCCGACCCGCAGCTTGGATTTTTGTGGCGCGGGCTGACCATGGGCATGCTGCTGTCAGTGCCGATGGTCATTGCAGGAGTGGTCATTGTCGTGCTGGCATGGCGCCGCAAGATGCCGAAGCCCGAATCGAACCCCGCGGAAAGCGCGCCGTGACCGAGACTTCGCCGCTACTCGCCGAATTCAGGAGGCTGATCAGGTCGTCGGGGCCGATGCCGGTCTGGCGCTACATGGACCTGTGCCTGACGCATCCCGACTACGGCTATTACGTTTCGCGCGATCCGCTCGGACGCGAGGGCGATTTCACCACCGCGCCCGAAGTGAGCCAGATGTTCGGCGAATTGCTCGGGCTGTGGACCGCCTCGGTGTGGAAGGCGATGGGGTCGCCGTCCTTGCTGAGGCTGATCGAACTCGGGCCCGGCCGCGGCACCATGATGGCGGATGCGTTGCGCGCGCTGCGGGTGCTGCCGCCGCTTTACCAGGCGCTCAGCGTCCATCTGATCGAAATCAACCCGGTGCTGCGCGAGAAACAGAAGGCGACGCTGTCGGGCGTGCGCAACCTCGCCTGGCATGCCCACATCGACGAGGTGCCGAGTGGTCCCGCGGTCGTTCTCGCCAACGAATATTTCGACGTGCTGCCGATCCACCAGGTGGTCAGGCGCGAGACCGGCTGGCACGAGCGCACCATCGAGATCGATGGCGACGGCAGTCTGGCATTCGGCGTCGCGCCCGAACCGATGCCGCGCTTCGAGGTGCTGCTGCCGCCTTTGGTGCGCGCCGCGCCGGTCGGTGCCGTGTTCGAATGGCGGCCCGACGCCGAGGTGATGAAGATCGCGAGCCGCGTCCGCGATCAGGGCGGCGCGGCCTTGATCATCGATTACGGCCATTTGCGCAGCGACGCCGGCGATACCTTTCAGGCTATCGCCCGCCACAGCTTTGCCGATCCCCTCAAGAACCCCGGTCAGGCCGACGTCACCGCGCATGTCGATTTCCAGGCGCTGACGCGCGCCGCCGAGGATGTCGGCGCCCGCGTCCACGGCCCGGTGGCGCAGGGCGAGTTTCTCACGCGGCTCGGTATCGAAACACGCGCGGTCACCCTGATGGCCAAGACGACGCCCGAGGTTTCCGACGATATTGCCGGCGGCCTGAAGCGGTTGACCGGAACTGGCCGCGGCGGCATGGGGTCGATGTTCAAGGTGGTCGCGATCTCCGCGCCCGGCCTCACCACATTGGCGGGGCTGAGCGACGAGACCGAGGATCTGGAGGCCGAAACGCCGTGACGCTGGGATCCCCGCTGCTCTCGGCCATTCCCGGCCTGCGCCACGCTTTCTTTACCCGCGACGGCGGCGTGTCGGACGGCGTCTATGCCAGCCTCAATGCCGGCATCGGCTCGCTCGATGATCCGGCCCATGTCGCGGAAAATCGCCGCCGGATGGCAGAACAGATGGGCGTTGCGCCGGGCCATTTCCTCACGCTGTTCCAGACCCACTCGCCCGACACCGTGGTGGCCACCGGGCCGTGGCAGGGCACGTCGCGGCCGCGCGGGGACGCCATTGTGACGCGGACCGCAGGCCTCGCGATCGGCGTCACCGCGGCCGACTGCGGACCGATCCTGTTGGTCGACCCCACCGCGCGCGTGATCGGCGCCGCCCATGCGGGCTGGAAGGGCGCGTTGACAGGCATTCTGGAATCCACCATTGCGGCGATGGAAGCGCTCGGCGCCGAACGCAGCGGCACCGTCGCTGCGATCGGGCCGCTGATCCGCCAGCACAGCTATGAGGTGGGCGACGAATTCGTCGAGCGATTCATCGCGGCCGATGCGGAGAATGCACTGTACTTCATTGCCTCGGCGCGCGAGGGCCATGCCATGTTCGATCTCGCCGGTTTTATCCGGATGCGGCTCGAGAATGCCGGGGTGCTGATGATTGACGATGTCGGCGTCGACACCTATTCCGACCCACGCTTCTACAGCTACCGCCGCTCGGTGCATCGGAACGAGCCGGATTACGGCCGTCACGTCCATGCGATTGTTCTGGAAGCCTGACTTCGACGGAAGTGCTTCAGCCCGAACGGCCCACTTTGTCAGGTTATCCTTTCAACCCTGCCAGGCTTCACTCGGCAACACCTTGCCGAAGGCCGCGTTGAATATCGCGATGTGCCCAAGCTCCTCACTCAGCTGCGTTGGATTCACCAGATACGACCGCGCGAGTGAATTCCTCGCGCGCCCGCTCGAAGCGCCCGTATCGCAGCGCCAGCGTCGGCAAGACAAGAAGGTTGAGCGCCATGGATGTCAAAAGGCCGCCCAGGATGACGATCGCCATCGGCCCCTGAATTTCTCGGCCGGGATCGTTCATGCCGATAGCGAGCGGCAGGATGCCGAGCCCGGTCACGATCGATGTCATAAGGATAGGCGCGAGCCGGTCGGCCGCTCCCGCGACCGCGGTCTCCAGCCCCCATGGGCTGCCCTCGACGTCAACAAGATGCTCGTAATGAGCAATCATCAGGATCGAGTTGCGGAGGCTGATGCCGAAAAGCGTAACGAACCCGACCATGCCACCCAGGGTCAGCACCCCGCCGGTTGCAAATACAGCCAGCACGCCTCCGACCAAGGCAAACGGCAGGTTCGCCAGAACCAACAGCAGATTGCGCCAATTGCGCGCGACGATAGACAGCAAAAGAGTGATGCCGATGGCCGCGATTAACGAATTGACCAGGAGGTCGCGCTGGGATCGCGATTCTGCCTCCGCCGCCCCGGCGAACTGGATGTAAGTTCCAGCCGGGAGTTCGACCTTGGCGCGGATGAGGGCTTTTGCGGCTTTGACGAAGGAAATGAGATCGGTCCCGGCAACATTGGCGGTCACCGTCTGCACGCGACGCCCTCCCTCGTGCAGCACCTGATAGCGTCCCGAAGTCTGATAAATATCCGCGACCTGCTTGAGCAGAACATAGGCACCGCCCGGACTGCGGATGGGCAAGTCACCGACCTTGGTGATGTTGTCCCGGCTGGCAGCGTCGAGGATCGTTATGACGTTGAAGACCTGATCGCCTTCATAGGTCTGACCAACGACATCGCCCTGATAGGCGGCCCGGATCAACTCGAGCACCTCGACCGCGTCGAAACCCCAACGCTCCAAATCGGGTTTGCGGAGACGGATCGTGAGTTGCGGCAGGCCGGGCGGCGACTGGACCTGAACGTCGGTCGCGCCTGGGGTTTGCTCCAGCGTCCGGGCAATTTCCTGACCCTTGCGATCGAGCAGGTCGAGGTCGTTGCCGAAAACGTTGACCGCAAATGCGGCCGTGTAGCCCGAGAAGGTCTCCTCGATACGCTCAGTGAGAAAAGTCATGACAGCGGCGTTCACGCCGACGAAACCTGCGAACGTTCGGCGAATATCCGCTTGCGCCTTTTCAGCGTCGTCTCCCGATAGGCCCGGATTCAAATCTACTTCGAACTCGCTGTAGTGAGGACCCCAGCTATCCTCGGATTCCTCCGCTCGTCCCACGCGTTGCGCAACCGAGCGCACCTCGTGCAACTGTCGCAATCCGTCGGCGATACGGGCGCCGATACGCAGCGACTCGTCGATGGACGTGCCGGGCACCGCGGACATGTGAACGACGAAATGCCCCTCCTTCAGCTCAGGAATGAAGCCGCCGCCGAAAAACGGCAGCGCGGCACAGCCGGCAATCGTCAGCATCGCCGCTGCGGCAATCAGCGTCCGAGGCCGTTGCGCGAGCCGCCGCAAGAGCCTTTGATAACCGGCGCGCGTCCATCGGATCACCGGCGGATCCCGCGTCGGCACCCTATCCGCAAGAAGCGCCATGGAAAGCGCCGGTGTCACGGTCAGCGCGACCGCCAGCGAGGCAAGCACCGCCAGGCTATAGGCCAAACCTAACGGTGCAAACAAGCGTCCGGCGGTTCCGGACAACGTCATCACCGGCAGGACGACCAGAATGACCGCGAACGTTGCATATACGACCGCGCCGCGGACCTCGAGCGTCGCATCAAGCACGACCCGCGCCAAAGGCTGCTGCTGCGCCGATCTCCTGTTCTCGCGCAAGCGGCGCACAATGTTCTCGACGTCAATCACCGCATCATCGACGACCACGCCGATCGCGATGGCGAGGCCACCCAGGGTCATGGTGTCGAGCGAGGCGCCGAGCCGCTCCAGCACCAGGGTCGCGGCGAGGAGCGAGAGCGGGATAGCGGTGCAGGAGATAGCGGCCGTGCGCAGGTCGAACAGGAACAGGAACAGGACCACGATCACAAGCACGCCACCCAGGATCAGCGAGTCCCGGACATTGCTCGTTGCGGTATTGATGAAATTTGCGGGACGGAAAAGTTCGCTGTGGATCGTGATGCCGTCCGCCTGAAGCGCAGGACGCAGCTCTTCCAGCGCCACCTCGACCTTCTGCGTCACCTTGAGCGTGTCGGCGGCATACTGTTCCGCCACGTTGAGGATCACGCCGGGGCGGCCCTCGATGCCCGCGCCGCCAATGGGCGGTTCTGGTGCGTCGACGACGTCGGCCACATTTCCCAAGGTGATGCTGGCGGCTCCCCGGCTCAACAGTACGGTCCGGGCAATGTCGTCGGGCTTGAGAGATTGTCCCTCGCTTTGAAAGACGATCCGCTGATTTTGGGTGTCGATGAAGCCGGCCCCCCGGACACCCGTTGACCGGCGCGCCGCGGTCAGCACGTCATTGAGCGTCAGTTGATATCGAATGAGTTCGTCGGGGTGGACCTGGACCTGGATCGAGCGCTTGTCGCCCCCGAAAATGGTCACGCTGGCGACACCGGGAACAGCGAGCAGGCGCAGGCGGACCGTCCAGTCGGCGACCGTGCGTAGATCCATCAGCGAGCGTGTCTGCGACGTGAGACCGACCACCAGCATTCGGCTGGTCGACGAGGTAAGTGGCGTCATGATGGGCGGCTGCACCCCCTGCGGGAGCTGTTGGGCGGCGGCGGCTAGCCGTTCGGCGACGACCTGCCGGTCGCGATAAATATCGCTCGACGGGTCGAAGAATACGGTCACGACGGACAGGCCCTGGATTGACGTGGAACGGAGCGTCTGCACGCCAGGCACGCCGCTGACGGCATTCTCAATCGGACGGGTGACGAGAATCTCGACCTGCTCGGGCGTCAGTCCAACGGCCTCGGTCTGGATGCTGACCTGGGGCGGCGCAAACTCGGGAAACACGTCATATTTGGCGCGGCCAAGCGCATAGACGCCATAGGCAACCAGAACGCAGGCGAGCGCGACGACGATACCGCGGAAGCGGATTGCGAAGGCGACGATCGCCGCCTGCGGGCCGGTGGGGAAAACGGCGCTCACGCTCAATCCTCGACCTGAATCTGCGAACGAAATTCCTCGGACAGAAGCAATTGCGCGCCGCGCAGCACGATTTCCGCGTCCTTCGGCAAATCCTTCACGATGTAGCCGCCGCCTCGCGCCGGCAGGTCGGTCGCGATCTCAGCGCGGACGAAGCTGTCTCGACCCCTGCGCCGATACACCCAGGCTCGACCCTGCCACCAAACAATCGCCGAAGCTGGCACGGTGGCAGCTTCAATGGATTTACCGGATGGCAAGGAGGCCAGCACGTTCATGCCGGGCAGAACACCGCTTTCCGCGGGTACCGTATAGAAGAAGCTCATGCCTTGAATCTTGGGGTCGATCCGCGTTGCCGGCGAGACGAACGTGATCGCTGCTTGTGAGGGCTTGTCGATGGCGATGGAAGCCGTGGAAGGCGGAGTTGGGAGGATTACAGCGGGTGGCAGTGTGATTTGCAGCAGGAAGTCCTGCCGTTCGATCAACCGGGTGATCATGGGTGACCCATCGATGAGCGACTTGCCGAGAACCGAACCCCATTCCTGGTATGCGGTCGCGGTGAGCGTGCGCACCTGCGCCTCCGCCGCAGCCAGGCTGGCCTGGTCCGTGCCGAAAGCCGCCACCGCGGCCTGCAATTGGGCTTCGGAGACAACCTGATGCTCGGTGAACAGTTTCTGCGCACGCTCGAATGCCGGCCTCGACATCGCAAGTTTCGCCTGCGCAATCTGGACCTGCGCCTTCGCATTGGCGTAGTTGTTGCTAAGCTCCGTCAGTCGCGCAACATCGAGAACCATCCCGTAGCCGCGAACCTGCTCCGGATGAGGCGCTGAGGGCAGCGCCGCTGTCTCTATGCCGCTCCGCTGTTGTGTCTCGGTGTCGAGCTTGATCAACGGCTCGCCGTTCTCGCTGGAGACCCGAATCGGTACCTTGATCGGCCGGTCGCGCTCGGCCTCGATCGCCGCCTCATTGCGGCCTGCAAGGACCCCCCAAACCATGAGAGCACCGAGTGCGGTCACGGCCGTCGCAACCAGCAACTTCACCGACCATGACCGCGCCAGTCCGTGCCGCTTTTTCATTTGCTGATTCCAGGGCACCCGTCCCTCTCGTGCAAGCTCGTCCCGGGCTCCCGGCCGAGTCTCCGGCCTGCTTGAGCCTCGAAATGGTTATAGCCGAAAAATCTGTTGGGTCGGGCTCGCGCCGTCGCCGCGACATGGATCGACCTAGACCTTAACGCATTTTAACGATATCGATCGAGGTGATGAGGGACGCCTTGACCACTCTTTTCCGGGCCAGCCGGGCTGTGCCGCGCGCCGTGGCCGCCGCCATGGTGCTTGCGGTGGCATGCGGTCTTGGCGGCTGCGCCGGCGGTGGCGCCGCAAGCGGTTCGTTCGCGATGGCGAATTCCGGGAGCAGTGTGGCGTTCGAATCGATCGATGGTCCGCCGCCGCAGGTATTCGACCGCCTGGTGAGCGTGCTCGACAGCGAATCCAAGCTGCGGGACCTGTCGGTGGTATCCCGCGAAGGCTCGGCCTCCTACCGGATACGAGGTTATCTCGCCGCCCAGGTCAGCCGCGGCCGCACCATTATCGCATGGGTCTGGGACGTCTACGACAGCAACCAGCAGCGCGCGCTGCGGCTCAGCGGCGAGGAACCCGCCGGCAAGGCCGGACGCGATGCCTGGAGCGGGGCCGACGATCTGGTGCTGCGGAAGATCGCCCAGGCCGGCTTCAGCGGGCTCAGCGCCATGATCAACGGAACCGGCCCGGCGGATGTGCCGCCAGCCGACCAGGCGCCGGCCAAACCCGGCCCGGCGGTGGCGGCCGCGCAACCGCCGGCCTCGCACAGCTTTGCCGTCAGCGCCCTCGCTTACGGCGACCGCTAAGGGCGCAAATAGCTGTCCGACTTTAGGATCTGCGCAGGAAAAACAGCCGCCAAGGGTTGCCAGCCGCGCCACCTCCTTGATATCACCTCGCTCGTCGAAACTGCCGGTTCCGTGGGTATTCCGATATGCTGAACATTGTCTCCAGCAAGGCGCGGGGAGAAGCGTCGATGTCGGCCAAGAACGGTTCGATCAAGCTTGTTGCCGGCAATTCCAATCCGGCGCTGGCGCAGGCCATCGCCGGAAGCCTGCAATTGCCGCTGACCAAGGCCGTGGTCCGGCGCTTCGCCGACATGGAGATTTTCGTCGAGATCCAGGAAAACGTCCGCGGCTCCGATGTCTTCATCCTGCAGTCGACGTCCTATCCGGCCAACGACCATCTGATGGAGCTGTTGATCATCACCGACGCCCTGCGGCGGGCCTCGGCACGCCGCATCACCGCCGTGGTGCCCTATTTCGGCTATGCCCGGCAGGATCGCAAATCCGGCTCCCGCACCCCGATCTCGGCCAAGCTGGTGGCGAACCTGATTACCCATGCCGGCGCCGACCGCGTCATGACGCTCGATCTGCATGCGCTGCAAATCCAGGGCTTCTTCGATATTCCCACCGACAACCTCTTCGCCTCGCCGGTGATGGTGCGCGATATCAGGGAGCGCTTCGAGCTCGCCAATCTGATGGTGGTGTCGCCCGATGTCGGCGGCGTGGTGCGCGCGCGCGGACTTGCCAAGCGTATCAACACGCCGCTCGCCGTCATCGACAAACGCCGCGAGCGCGCCGGCGAATCCGAAGTGATGAACGTGATCGGCGATGTCGCCGGTTACACCTGCATCCTGATCGACGACATCGTGGATTCCGGCGGAACGCTGGTCAATGCCGCCGACGCACTGCTCGCCAACGGCGCCAAGGACGTCTACGCCTACATCACCCACGGCGTGCTGTCCGGGGGCGCCGCGGCGCGCATCGCCGGCTCCAAGCTGAAGGAGCTCGTTATCACCGACTCGATCCAGCCCACCGAGGCCGTCAACAAATCCGCCAATATCCGCACGCTGTCGATTGCTACCCTGATCGCCGAGGCGATCGGCCGCACCGCGGCGGAAGAGTCGGTGTCGAGCCTGTTCGACTGAACAGGCGCCACGGTCTCCACGTCATTGCGAGCGCAGCGAAGCAATCCATCGTTAGGGACGAAGATGGATTGCTTCGTCGCTTACGCTCCTCGCAATGACGGATAGTGCGTTAGTCTAGTCTAGTTGCTGCTGGCTTGCGCCGCGACGCGTTGGCCGCGGCGGCGTTCGACGGTGATTTCGGCGAGAATCGACATCGCGATTTCCTCCGGCGTGATGGCGCCGAGATCGAGCCCGGCCGGCGCCTTGACGCGAGCGAGCGCCGCCGCGGCGACGCCATCGGCGCTGAGTTTTTCGCGCAGCGCCGCCATCTTGCGCCGGCTGCCGACAAAGGCGACATAGGCCGCCTCGAGCGCCAGCGCCGCGCGCAGCGCAACCTCGTCGCCTTTGCCCTGCGTCGAGATCACGATGAAGCGCCTCGCCTGATGCAGTTCGCCGAGCGCAAAGCCGTCAACCAGCATGTCCGCGTCGGGGGCGGCGGTGAGATCGCCGGCTGGGGCGGCGAGCGTGACGTGATAGCCCAATTGCCGCGCCTGGGTGGCGAGCGACATCGCGACCGGGCTCGCGCCGAGGATGACCAGCGACGGATGCGGCAGCACCGGCTCGATAAAGATGTCCATGGTGCCCTTGCTCGGGCACATGTTGCTGGCGAAACGGACGCCATCGCGGTGGTCGCCGGGCTTGACGCCGAGTTCGGCCAGCATGTCTTCCGGCTGTACCGACACCATGCGCGGTTCGCCATCGGCGAGCGCCTCGCGCGCCGCCTTCAACACCGCGCCCCGGGCGCAGCCGCCGCCGATCCAGCCCGCCACGATGGTGCCGTCGGGACGGATGATCGCCTTGGCGCCGGCCTTGGCCGCGGTCACCGACACGGTACGCACCACCGTGGCGAGGACGAACGCCTGCTCCGCGGCTTTCATCTGCGTGACGATATCCATGACTTCGACATGCGCGGACATTGGTCGCCCCATCAGAGCCGTGCGAGATAGGGTTCGAGCGCGGCCAGGCTGTTCAGCGTATTGGCCGGCGCATAGAGATCGACATGCGGCAACGCCGCCTTGATGCCCGCGGCAACCGGCGCATAGCCGGCCCACGCCATCATCGGATTGAGCCAGACGATACGGCGGCAGCGCCGCGCCAGCGCCGCCATCTCGCGGCCGAGCAGCGCGGCGTCGCCGGTCTCGTAACCGTCAGACACGATCATCACGCAGGTGCGGGAATGGATCACGCGCGCGGCGTGCCAGCGGTTGAAGGTCTGCAGGCTCTCGCCGATCCGGGTGCCGCCGCCGGCGCCCTGCGCCATGATCGACAGCCGGTCGAGCGCGCGCGCCGGATCCCTTTCCTTCATCGCGTCGGAGACGTAGGCAAGCCTGGTATGAAACAGGAATGCCTCGGCCTGGCGAAACTCGTCCAGCACGCCGTGGATGAAACGAAGGAACACGCCGGTGTACATGCTCATCGAGCCGGAGGCGTCGAGCAGCACCACCAGTCGCAGCGGCTTTTCCTGGCGCTGCCGCCGGACCAGGCTGATCGGCACGCCGCCATGGCTGATATTGTTGTGGATGGTGCGGCGCAGGTCGAGCCGGTAGCCGCGCCGCCGGGCCAGATCGCGGCGGGTCAGCCGCGTGCGCAGCGCTTTGGCGAGCCGCGCCGCGGCGGCATAGGCCTGCTCGATCTGGGCGGGGTCGGCCAGCTTGCGGAAGTCGATCTCGGCAAGGTTGTCGGCACGTGAGGCGCCTTCCATGCGGCCCTCGCCGGCGCGCTCGCCGGGCGCTTCGTCGGCCGACGGGATCTGGTCCATCGCCGTGTCGCCGCCGGTGCGCGGCTCCGCCTGGCTGTTCGGCAAACTCTTCAGCGACGGATTGTTGGCGGCCTTGGCCGAGCCGGTGGCGATCGATCGCGACCGCACCCGCTTGCCGAGCCAGAACGCGTCGAAGATGCTGTCGAACCGTTCCCAGTCGGGTTTGCGCGCCGAAAACAGCTGCTTGAATGCGGTGCGCAACAGGCCCGGTCTTGCCGCATAGCCCGCCGCCATCAGCGACGCCGCGTCCTGTCCCTCCTGCAGCCCCACCGCAAATCCGCTGTCGCGGAGCGTCCTGAGAAAGGCCGCGAGCCTGGCCGAGACGAGGCGCGACACCTCGTCGATCTCCTCAAGGCCCGGGCTGGTGCCGCAGCAGCTCATGCGACCTTCCCCAGCAGCCGCTGCGTTACCTCGCGCGTCACGCGCGCGCGATCTTCCTTGGTCTTGAGCAGGCACATCAGGGTCTCGTGAACCGCCTCCGGCGCGTCGTGCAGATCGCGCACGTCGATCCCGACCAGCGCCGCGGCCCAGTCCAGCGTCTCGGCGACGCCGGGCACCTTGCGCAGTTCCTCCTTGCGGATGGCTTCGACCATGCGCGCGATCTGCAGCGACAGCGACGCGCCGGCGCCATTGATCCGCGCCATGATGATGCGCGCCTCGCGATCGACGTCGGGATAGTCGACATAATGGTAGAGACAGCGGCGGCGCAGCGCATCGGACAGTTCGCGGGTGCCGTTCGAAGTCAGCACCACATGGGGAATGGTGGTCGCGGCAATGGTGCCGAGTTCGGGAATCGAAACCTGGAAGTCGGACAGGAGTTCGAGCAGGAAGGCCTCGAACTCGTCGTCGGCGCGGTCGATCTCGTCGATCAGCAGCACCGGCGGTCGCGCCCGGCGGATCGCCGCCAGCAGCGGCCGCTCCAGCAGATATTTCTCCGAGAAGATCTGGTGCTCGACGGCGTCGGCATCCGCGCCGCGATGGGCCTGGATCGAGAGCAGCTGGCGCTGGTAGTTCCACTCGTACAGCGCCGCCGACTGATCGAGGCCCTCATAGCATTGCAGGCGGATCAGTTCGGTGGCGTGCACGCCGGCCAGCGCCTTGGCGACTTCGGTCTTGCCGACCCCCGCTTCGCCTTCGAGCAGCAACGGGCGCCTCAGCAACTGCATCAGCGAGATCGCGGTCGCAAGCTCGCCGTCGGCGATGTAGCCGGAGGCAGCTAGCGCTCGCGCGATCTCGTCACGATTCTTCATGGCCGGAGCGTTTTCCAGTTCACTCGAATCATTGCCGCTTCTCCCGGGGCCTCGTGGTTCGAGACGCGCGCAAACGCGCTCCTCACCATGAGGGTCTGAGACCTCATCCTGAGGAGCATCGCGAAGCGATGCGTCTCGAAGGATGAAGCCATTGAGGTCGAAATTGCGCTACGCAAACACTCCCAGATTCTTGGCCGCCCGCCAGTTGCGCCAGTAGTCGTGCGGCATCTGGATGTGGGTCGAACCGAGGAACGAGAAGGCGTCGTTGACGGCGTTGGAAAACGCCGGCACGCCGCCGACATTCGGGCTCTCGCCGACGCCCTTGGCGCCGATCGGATGATGCGGCGACGGCGTCACGGTGAAGTCGGTCTCCCAGTGCGGGGTCTCGACCGCGGTCGGCATGAAGAAATCCATGAACGAGCCGGTCACCACGTTGCCGTCGTCGTCGTAGCGGATCTCCTGGCCCATCGCGATCGCAAACGCTTCGGTCAGCCCGCCATGCACCTGGCCCTCGATGATCATCGGGTTGATCCGGGTGCCGCAATCGTCGAGCGCGTAGAAGCGGCGCACCTGGTAGACCCCGGTATCGACGTCGATGTTCATCACGCAGATATAGGCACCGAACGGATAGGTCATGTTGGGCGGATCGTAATAGCTCACCGCCTCGAGGCCCGGTTCCATGCCCGGCGGCACCGAATTGTAGGCCGCCCAGCAGATGTCCTTCATCGCCATGGTCTTTTCGGGCAGGCCCTTGACGCGGAAGCCGTCGATATCCCATTCGAGGTCATCCTCGTGGACCTCGAGCTTGTAGGCGGCGATCATCTGCGCCTTGGCCTTGATCTTGCGCGCGGCCATGGCGATGGCGGCGCCGGCCACCGGCGTCGAGCGCGAGCCGTAGGTGCCGAGCCCGTAGGGCGCGGTGTCGGTATTGCCTTCCTCGACCATGATGTCGTCGGCGGGAATGCCGATCTCGGTGGCGATGATCTGGGCCCAGGTGGTCTCGTGGCCCTGGCCGGTACTTTTCGTACCGACACGGGCAATGCCGGCGCCGGTCGGATGCAGCCGAATTTCGCAGGAATCGAACATCGCGATCCCCAGGATGTCGCAATTCTTCGACGGGCCGGCGCCGACGATCTCGGTGAAGAACGACACCCCGAGACCCATGATCTCGCGGGTCTCGCCGCGCTTGAACGCGGCGCGCAGCGAGGCCTGCTCCTTGCGCAGGCCGGCATAATCGACCGATTGCATCATCTTGCGCATGGCGGTGGCGTAGTCGCCGGAATCGTACTCCCAGCCCAGCGCCGAGTGGTACGGGAACTGCTCCGGCTTGATGAAATTCTTCAGCCGCAACTCCGCCGGATCCATGCCGAGCTTCTGGGCGAGAATGTCCATGCCACGCTCGATGCAGTAGGCGGCCTCCGTCACCCGGAACGAGCAGCGATAGGCGACGCCGCCCGGCGCCTTGTTGGTGTAGATGCCGTCGACCGCGAGATGCGCGGTCGGGAAATCGTAGGAGCCGGTGACGATGTTGAAGAAGCCGGCCGGCCATTTCGACGGATCGGCGCAGGAATCGAAGGCGCCGTGATCGGCCAGCACATGAACGCGCAGGCCGGTGACCTTGCCGTCTTTGGTCGAGGCGATCTCGGTGGTCATGTGATAGTCGCGCGCGAACGAGGTCGCGGTCAGGTTCTCGATGCGGTCCTCGACCCATTTCACCGGCTTGCCGGTGACGATCGATGCGACCGCGGCGCAGATGTAACCGGGATAGGCGCCCACCTTGTTGCCAAAGCCGCCGCCGATGTCGGGCGAGATCACGTGGATCTTCTGTTCCGGCAATTTGGCGATCAGCGACACCACGGTGCGGATCACATGTGGCGCCTGGAATGTTCCCCAGATCGTCAACTCGCCCCTGATCTTGTCGAACGAGCACACGCACTGGCAGGTCTCCAGCGGCGACGGATGGGTGCGGTGATAGGAGATCATCTCCTTGATCGTGACCTCCGCCTTGCGGAAGGCGGCGTCAGTCAGGTCCTTGTCGCCGACCGTCCATTCGAAGATATGGTTGTGATGCTTGCGCGGCCCATGGGCGCCGGAGGTCTTGCCGGCGAGGTCCTCGCGCAGCACCGGCGCATCCGGATCCATCGCCTTGAACGGATCGATCACCACCGGCAGCGGCTCGTATTCGACCACGACCTTGTTGACGCCGTCATCCGCCGCATAGCGGTCGGTGGCGACCACGAAGGCCACTTCCTGGTTCTGGAACAGCACCTTCCCGTCGGCCAGCACCATCTGCACGTCGCCGGCCAGGGTCGGCATCCAGGCGAGGTTGACGGTTTTCAGCGTCTCGGCGGTGATCACCGCCAGCACGCCCGGCACCTTCAGCGCCTCTTCCGAATTGATCGACTTGACCCGCGCATGGGCATGTGGCGAGCGGACGAAATCGCCGTGCAGCATGCCCGGCAGTTTCAGGTCATCGACGTAATTGCCCCTGCCCTGGGTGAAGCGGATATCTTCGACGCGCTTGCGCTTGCAACCCATGCCTTCGAGCTTGGCTTCGCGTTGTTCCCGCGTGGGAGTCATGTCGTTCATTCCGCAGCCTCCTGGAATTCGACGCCATTGATCTTGGCGGCGGCGTACTGGATCGCCTTGACGATGTTCTGGTAGCCGGTGCAGCGGCAGATATTGCCGGAGATGCCCAAGCGGATTTCCGCCTCGCTCGGCGAGGGATTTTCCTTGAGCAGCCGTTGCGCGCGCAAGATCATGCCGGGGGTGCAGAAGCCGCATTGCAGGCCGTGCATCATGCGGAAGCCTTCCTGCAGCGGCGACAGCGAACCATCGGCGTTCGCCACGCCTTCGATGGTGGTGATGTCGGAGCCCTGGGCCTGCACCGCGAACACCGTGCAGCTCTTGACCGACATGCCGTCGAGATCGACGGTGCAGGCGCCGCAATGGGTGGTTTCGCAGCCGATATGGGTGCCGGTGAGCTGCAGGTTTTCGCGGATGAAATGCACCAGCAGCGTGCGCGGTTCGACCAGGCCTTCGACCTCGGCGCCGTTCACCTTCATGGTCACATGGGTTTTTGCCATTTTGATCCCCTCTCAGCTGGCGCGGCCGGCGGCGCGGGTCAGCGCCCGCGTCACCATGATGCCGCCGACATGCTTGCGGTATTCGACCGGCCCCCTTGCGTCCGCGGCCGGCGACATGATCGCCTCCGCCGCCGCCGCGGCCTTCTTCAGCGTGGCGGCATCGAGGCTCGTCCCGATCACGGCCTTGGCCGCGTCCGTCGCGAGCAGCGGCGTTTCCGCCAGATTGGTCAGGCCGATGGTGCAGCTCGCGACCTTGCCGCCCGCCATCGTCAGCACCACCGCCGCCGCCGCGGGTATCGAGCATCGTGAGCGACGAGTTGAAGCCCTGCAAAACGACCTCGGTCGAATATTTATCGTGGCCGTCTTTGTCGGTCCATTTGCGCGTCTGCAGCGCGCCTTCCAGATAAACCTTCGAGCCCTTCTTCAGGTACTGCTCGACGATCTTGCACAGGCCCTCATTGAAGATCACCACGCGGTGCCACTCGGTCTTTTCCTTGCGCTCGCCGGTGGTCTTGTCGCGCCAGCTTTCCGAGGTGGCCACCCGCAAATTCGCGATCGGGCGGCCATCCTGGGTGCGGCGAATTTCCGGATCCGCACCGAGATTGCCGATGAGGATCACCTTGTTGACGCTACCTGCCATGATGCTCTCCGCGTGGCGATGTGCGGTCGCGCGCCCTCGTTGCCGAGGCGCCGCCGCTCGCCGGTAATGGGGCCACCCGCCGCGCGCGGCCCCGAAAATGAACTCTCACACTAGACCTCGGCCCTGGTGCGGCAAGCGCGTTCGGCCTTCATCCACAGGGCTTCTGCTCCGCCGCCCAGGTTTGTCGCGCGATCCCTGGACAAAACTTGTTCTTTATTTGTTCTAGCAGGCTTTTACCTCTTAGGCAACTGATTCGGCTCAGTAATTCACATTTTTTGTGGCGTAAAGGTCACAGTTCGAATCATCCACAAGATATAGCGTCCGTCGCCTGTCCCCTGCGTTTGCGCGAAACCGAACAATGAGGAATTTGCCGATGAAACGTTTCATTCTCGCGGCCTGCGCGGGCCTGTTGGCCGCCGCGATGGCGTCGCCATCGCTCGCCGCCGACATGCCGGGTCCCTACGTGGCGCCCGCCTACAGCCCGGCGTTCAATTGGACC
>Ga0208356_1000220_pt1 | contig 17709 bp, 17 predicted proteins | sample NGESurshal072012_4_FD_184467 | JGI IMG/M metagenome (GOLD analysis project Ga0208356, IMG submission 184467) | Arctic peat soil microbial communities from Barrow, Alaska - NGEE Surface sample 53-1 shallow-072012 (SPAdes) | ecosystem: Environmental > Terrestrial > Soil > Wetlands > Peat ... | reverse complement strand
GCCGCGCGCGCGCCGGTAGAGAACCGGAATGGCGACGACCGCGATCGCCACCATGAGCAGCGACGCCAGCTGGGCCTGCCTCAACCCGAGGAAGACCGCCGGGTCGGTGCGATAGAAGCTGAGGAAGAACCGGCCGGCCGCGTAGAGACCCAGGTAGATCAACCCGAGCACGCCATCGGGCAGCCGCGCTTTCAATCGCTGGTGGAACGGAAGCAAAACTGCAAGCAGGGCAAGCGTTAGGACCATCTCGTAGGCGACCTCGGGATGGACCACCAGTCCGGGCTCACCCAGCGTGGCCGGGTTCACGTACTCAACTCCCCACGGCAGGCTGGTCGGGGTGCCGTGGTGCTCGCCGTTGATGACGTCACCGATCCGCCCGATGGCGAGGCCGATCATTGTGGCCGCGCCGCTGGCGTCGATGAGCTTCCAGTAGGAGAACTTCGCCCGACGAGCCCACACGTAAGCGCCGAGCGCGGCGCCGAACAGGCCGCCCCACTGGCTGATGCCGCCCTCCGTGAGCGCGAAAACCCGAAGGATCTGCCCGCCCGCGAAAAGCCGGAAGTTCTCCCAGACGTAGAGGAGGCGCGCGCCGACGAGACCGATGACGACCATCCACGTCACGCCATCCGCGCTGCGCGTCGTGTCGACGCCATCCTTCTCCAGCAGCCACAGGCCAAGTCGGGCGCCGGCGAGGATCCCGAGCACCGCGAACACTCCGTGCCACGTAATGAGGAAGGGCCCGATGCGAAAGAGGTTTGGGTTGAGGTCGATGACGATGGTGAGCAGCATCTATGCGGGCACTCCCGCCACGCGCTGCAGCCGCGACATCGCAACTTCCTTGGGCAGAAGCGCAAGCGTGTAGTCGATCGGCGGCGAGATCTTCTTACCAGTGACGGAGAGCCGGATCGGCATGAAGGTCTTGTTCGGGCCCAGCCCGGACTTTTCGACCAGGGCCATCAGCGCGTCGTGGATCGCCTGGGGTTCCCATGACACGTCGTTCAAGACGGCGATCGCGGCGCGCACTCGGTCGACCGCTTCAGGGTCGAGGGTGGGGGCCGGAGGATCGGTCCACAGGTACTCCAGCAGGTTCGCTGCATCGGACAACTTCGCCATGCGGGTCTTGAGAGCCGGCAACGCGCGCCTGATTGTCGCCTCATCGAGCTTCTCGAGAAACGGCTGCAGCCGTCGCGCGAGCTCGTCGTCCTCGAGCCTGCGGATGTACTCGCCGTTGATCCAGTTCAGTTTCTCCCAGTCGAAGCGCGCGCCCCCATGCTGCACGCGGTCGAACGAGAAGACGCGAACGAGCTCGTCGAAGGTGAAGATCTCTTGCGACGTTCCGGGGTTCCAGCCGAGCAGCGCGAGGTAGTTGACCAGGGCCTCGGGCAAATATCCCTCGTCGCGATACAGAATCAGGTTTGTCTCAGGGTGCTTCCGCTTGGACATCTTGCTGCCGTCCTTGGCCAGGATCAGCGGCATGTGCGCGTACGCGAGTGGCCTCTCGTAGCCGAGCGCGTCGACGATCATCAGCTGAGAAGGCGTGTTCGACAGATGCTCTTCGCCGCGGATCACGTGCGTGACCTTCATGGCGGCATCGTCGACCGGGCTTGCGAAGTTGTAGGTCGGGAAACCGTCCGATTTGACGATGATGAAATCGCCGATCAGGCCCGAGTCGAAGCTCATCTCGCCGCGGATCATGTCCGTGAACTTCACGTGGCCGCCCGGGACCTTGAAGCGCACGGTGAACTCGGCGCGGTCTTTGGGCGCGTCAGGGCCAAGGCACCGTCGCGAGTACTTGTAGGGACGCTTCTCCGCCTGCGCCAGCTTGCGTTCGGCGTCCAGCTCGGCGGGCGTGCAGTAGCAGCGATACGCCTTGCCTTCGGCGAGCAGGCGCGCGGCGTGCTGCTTGTACAGGTCGAGGCGCTCTGACTGGCGATACGGCCCATCCGGCCCGCCCTTGTCCGGACCCTCATCCCAATCGAGTCCGAGCCAGTGCAGGGACTCGTAGATGACCAACTCGTACTCAGGTCGGTTGCGCTCGACGTCGGTGTCGTCCACGCGCAGGACGAAGGTCCCACCGTTGGCGCGAGCGAACAGCACGTTGTAGAGGGCGGTGCTGGCCGTGCCCAGGTGAGCGAAGCCGGTGGGGCTGGGCGCGATTCGCACCCGGACCTTGGAGGCGTCGGGCACGGCCATATGCTACGGATCATGGCCGGAGCACTCGCACTCGTCGGAGGCGACGAGTTCAATCCCGGCAACGAAGAGCAGGACCGCATGCTCGTTGCGGCGGCTGGGCCTGGGCCGGCCTACGTCGTGCCGACAGCCGCCGCGCGCCAGGATCCCGAACGCTCGGTCCAGCACGCGATCGCGTGGTTCGAGCAGTTCGGTCTCGACGTCATGGAGCTGCCCGTTCTGAAGCGGAAGGACGCCGAATCGGCCGTGCTGGCCGAGCGGGCGCGCGAGGGGGGGTTCTTCTACCTGGTCGGTGGTGACCCGGGCCTGGTGGCCCAGGTCCTGCGTGGCTCGGCGGTGTGGCGGTCGATCTTCCAGGCCTGGCGACAAGGCGCCGCCCTCGCGGGCTCATCGGCCGGCGCCATGGCTCTGGGCAGCGACACGCTCGTCCGTGCGAGCTGGCCGAATCGGTTCAACCGGAGGGCGATTGATGCCCTGGGGTTGATGCCCAAGACGGCGGTGCTGCCACATTTCGAGACGTTCGGGCATCGGTGGATCGAGTCGGCGCAAGCCGCCGTTCCCGGCCACACGCTGCTGGGCGTCGACGAACGCAGCGCCGCGGTGTGGACGGACGGCGAGTGGAAGGCGGTCGGTCCAGGATCGGTGACCGTGATCAAAGGCGCGAAGACCGCTCAGTTCGCCTCAGGTTCCAGGATCTCGGGCCTGCATGCGCCGCTACGTATCCTTCCGAAGCAATGATCGAATCTGTGATGCGGGGGCCGCGCAAGACGCTCCGATCTGGATTTACAGAGCTCGGCTCGCTGCGCGTGCACCACACGCACGGCGGCCGAGGATCGCCTGTGCTTTTCATCCACGGTCTTGGCTCATCCGGTTACATCGAATGGCGCTTCAACCTCGAGTCGACCGCGCAGCGGCATCGTGTCTATGCGCCAGACCTTCCCGGCTTCGGTCGCAGCGAAAAGCCTCGCGCCCGCTACGGCGTCCCGTACTTCACGCGGTTCATCGAGCGCTACATGGAGGCTCGCGGACTGCGTTCGGCCGCCGTCGTCGGCGCCTCGCTCGGCGGCCGGATCGCGCTGGAGCTGGCCCTGGAGAATCCTCGCCGCGTGAGCAAGCTGGTGCTCGTGAACGCGCTCGGCTTTGGACGCCCCAATGTTCACGTGTCCTATGGACTGGTCATGATCCCGAAGCTGGGCGAGGCGGTCATGAACGTCGCGCGCGACGCGTTGCACTTAGCGCCGTCCCAGCTCATCCGGCGGGTGGCCGGCCGGCTTGCGGGGGCCAGCCACGACCTCAAACGGACGATGGATGACGCTTACCTGGACAATCTCCGCGAGCTCTATGCCGCGGACGGATACCACGACGCGTACCTCGCGACGGTTCGCTCCCTGGCGACTCCGATGGCGCTGTTCGGCGGCCCTCACAACGTGACGAAACGGTTGAACGAGCTGAAGATCCCGGTTCAGCTGATCTGGGGAGCGGACGACCCGCTGTTCCCCGTGGCCCACGCCGCGCTGGCGCACTCGATGATCCAGCGCTCCCAGCTCGCCGTGATCGAAGGCGCCGGGCACACGCCCCAGGCCGAACGGCCAGAGGAGTTCAACCGCGTCCTCCGCAGATTCCTCGACAACTGACAAGCCCGGCAGGGATCGGAAGCAGTACACAAGCCCGGAGTACCGGGACCTTGTCGCCGGCCCGCTCGACCCGCTCGTCCATCCGTACCCGATGCGGCCGCCGCGGCTCTATCGCGTGGTGCGCCGCACGGTCAGGTGGCTCGTCTCAGTGTTCTTTCGCGTCGACGTGACCGGCCTCGAGAACATCCCGGCCCCGCCGTACATCATCGCCGCCAACCACCAGGCATGGTTCGACCCCGCGTTCATCATCCCGTTCTTCCTGGAGGCTCCGATGATCTACACGATGGCCAAACGGGAGACCGTGTTCAACCGGGCGTGGAAGCGCAGGTTGCTGCCCCTGATCGGTGTCTTTCCAATCTCTCCGCATCGCGGCGAGCTCGACGAGGCTGGGCTCCGCACCGTCTACCAGGTGCTTGATCGACACGGCGTCGTGCTGATTTTTCCCGAGGGTCGCTACTCACGCGGCAGGGCCCTTCGGCCGCTGAAGGTGGGAATTGGCCACTTCGCGCTGCATGCCGGCGTGCCGATCTGTCCCGTGGCGGTTCGCGGCACCGACGTGCTCCGTCCTTTCAGCCGGATCGACGTCACGATCGGTCCGCCGATCAAGCCGGACGCGCCTGCCTGGTGGGAGCTCAGCAGCCGCGTGACGAAGATCGTCGAGAACGTCCGGCTGGCCCTGACCAAGGGCCTGAGGGGCCCCCGAGCTTAAGGCCGCCCGCTGAGGAGTTCGGGCGACCTTTAGAATCGCTGGCGCGTTGCATCTCGTTATCGGCGCGGGGGAATTTCTTGGCGATCAGGTTTCGCGTGCCCTGGCGGCCGACGTGCCGGTCATCGAGCTCAACGCGGATGTCGACGACGAGACCCTGGCCGACGCGATCACCGGAGTCGAGGTCGTCCTCAACTGCTCCCAGGCCTGGTCGCCGGCCCGCCGGCTTCAGTTTCGGAAGACCCCGCCGCCACTTCTTCAACGCTTGGTCGCCGCGGCGCGGCGCGCGCGAGTACGCCGCATCGTGCACGTGTCCACAGCGGACGTCTACGGTCCTGCCCAGCCCGGCCAGGCAAACGAGAATTCGCCGCTGCGGCCGGTCCACGCATTCGAGCGCTTGAAGCTGTGGGAGGAGCGGTGGCTGCTGGAGTCGGCCGAAGACCTCGAGGTCGTCGTGGTGCGGCCCGCCCGCATTTTCGGCGCGGGCGAAGATTGGATGCTGCCCCGCCTCATGGGTTCTCTCGCCAGGGGTCGGGTCTGGCTTCCAGGCGCCGGTCGCGCACGACAGACGTTCGTGTCCGCGGCGGACGTCGGGCGCGCTTGTCTCGCGGCCTCCGACCGCGGCCGCCCTGGCCACAGCTATCTGGTCGGAGGGTTCGACTCGAGCTGGCGCGATCTGCTCGAATCCGCCGTCCGAGCAGTCGGGGTCGGGGGCACGATCGTCAACCTGCCGTATGACCTGCTCTACCTGAGAGCGCTCGCGATGGAGGCGGTCACGGCGCCCGGCGCGGTGGTCTGGCCTGGGACCTATGCGGTGGACGTGCTGGGCCGGCACCACTTCTTCGACGACTCCCACTCCAGGCGCGAGCTCACCTGGTCGCCCTCGGTCGGCAGCTTCGAGCAGGAGATGCCTCGCATGACGGCGTGGCTGTCGCGGCTGCCCGAGGTTGCCGCCGCGCTCGCAGGCGCACCACTGGCCCCCACTTCACCACCAGGCTAAAGCGTTGCCAGGCCGGATTTACTCCGGCCGTCCCCGAGCGCCCCACCTCAAAGCGCCTCCCAGCGTTGCCGCGGAGAGGAGGGGCGCCTATTTCACCGCCAGGCATGTGATGGTCTTGAAGACGCCGTCGATCTTCTGGATCTTGTCGACGATCAGGGAACCGATCGAGTTCACGTCGGGCGCCTCACAGACGGCGATCACGTCGTACTCCCCAGTGATGGCATCGGCGGCGGTGATGCCGCTGGTTCCCTCCATCTTCTTAGCCACCTCGAGCGCACGCCCCGGTGACGCGTTGATGAGGACGTAGGCCTTCATCGTTAAACCCTCCCAGCAGTTCGATACGGAACCGCTTCAGGGTACTCGGTCACCGCGTTTTTAGGGCTAGGAGCATGACCTCGTCGGTGACGTTGCCGCCCGACAGGATTACGACCACCCTTTCGTTGGGGACCGGGCGGTGGTGGTAGAGCAGGGCGGCGAGCGCGGCCGCGCCGGCAGGCTCGGCCAGCAAATGCTCCCATTCGAACAGCAGCCGTATCGCGCGCAGCATCTCGATTTCCTCGACCAGGACCACCTCGTCGACGTACCGCCGCGCCAGCTCGAACGTGAGCTCTCCCGGTGCCGATGCGGCGAGCCCATCGGCGATCGTGCTCACCCGATCGAGGGTGACTATGGTCCCCGCCCGCAGCGAACGGGACATCGCATCCGCCCCGGAGGGCTCGACGCCGATGACCTTGATCCGAGGCTTCATCGACTTGAGGTAGAGGGCGATCCCACCGATCAGCCCGCCGCCACCGATCGGCACGAGCACGGTGTCGAAGTCTTTGAGCTCGGAGAGCAGCTCGGTCGCTATGGTTCCCTGCCCGGCCACCACGTCCGGGTCGTCGTACGCATGCACGAACGTGGCGCCCCCCTCTTTTTGGGCTGCCAGCGCCTCGACGTACGCCCCGCCGTAGTTGCGTCCCGCGGCAACCACGCGGGCGCCCAATCTGCGGATCGCTTCGACCTTGAACTGGTTGGCCGATTCCGGGACGTAGACGGTGGCGGGCGCCTCGAAGGCCGCGGCTGCGTAGGCGACGCCCAAACCGTGGTTTCCGGCCGAGGCGGTGATCACCCCGGCGGCACGCTGATCGGGGGTCATTCGGATCAGCTTGTTGAGCGCGCCGCGCACTTTGAAAGCGCGAATCGGCTGGATCGACTCGATCTTCAGGTGCACATGGCAGCGGGCTTTGTCTGTGAAAGCACGTGAGTACTGCAACGGCGTGGGCGAGAGGTAGGACCGCAGCTCCTGTGCGGCTCGCTCGACGTCGGCAGGTGTGATTACCATCAGGCGGTGAGCGACGATCTGGACCGCGTCTCGCCTAGCGAGAGCGCGCACGTGAAAGCGCGGGACAAGAAGGTCAGGGGGCCGAAGGTGATCGCCGTCAATCCCGGTTTGAAAAAACTCGCCCAGCACCTGGCTGACAAACGAACCAAGAAGCGGTAAGCACGCGACGGCGTCTTTTTGCGTTCACGCCGTGGGCGCGGCCGGCGGGGTTGCCTGGTAGAGGTAGCCGTACGGAGGAGGCTGGTCGAGCTCTAGGCGCCTGAAGGCGACTGTCCAGTAGGTCGACATCTGCGCTGCCAGGAATCCTCCAACCACCAGCACGACCGGCAGGAGGATGAGGACGGCGACCGCGATCACCAGCCCGAGTAGAGGCGATCCGGCCATGTAGGCGGCGGCCCCAGCGAACACCGCCGGCAAGACCAGGATCGCCAGCACGATCGCGGCGCCTATGCCGACGACGATCGTTGTGACGATCGACAAGAGCCAGACAAGGAGCACCCGGCCAAGACGTTTCACCAGCAACCGGTGGCCTCGGCCGAGCGAGGCTCGCGCCCGAAGCAGCTCGAGCACGACGGCTCGCGTTCCCAGGCGATCCAGTAAGGACAGGTAGATCGCATAGACGATCGCCGCGAGGAAGACCAGCAGCGCGAGCAAGCCGAGCGCGACCGCCAGGCCCGTGTCGTGGTTGAGGATCGCCAGCACCAATCCGGCCACGAGGCCGAGCACAACGATGAACACGGGCAGCCCCAGCGCGATCAGGAGGAGCCGGAAACGGATGATGGTGCCCATCGTCGCCACCCCGGACTGCCAGGCACGTCCTAGGCCGAAGGGCCTTTGGGCGTCGTGCTCGGCGGAAGCTCGCACCAACGCCCCCTCGCACACTGCCGCCAGCACGAAGAATGCAATCCCGAGGACGACGAACAGCACCGAACCCACCACCACAACGCCGAAGTTATGACTGAGCCAGTGCGCAGCCTGTTGCGGGTAGGAGGCGAAGTCGGGAAGGCGTCCAGGACTCGTGTTCGACTGAACCGGCGAACTGTAGTTGACGCTGGCTCCGCCGCCGCTTTCACCCGCAAACAGAGCCAGCAGCCAGAGGTATCTATGGCGCCATGTGATCGCGAACGAACGCGTGACGAGCTCCCAGTAAGGCACCGCTAGAACGCCGCCGGAACGATGGCGCGTTTGTGGATGCCCGAGCCGATGAGCTTGTCGCCCTGCCTGCACTCGACGTCGAAATAGAGATGGTTGCCCTTGACCTCGGTGACCCGGGTGGTCACGACGACAGTGCTCCCCGGGGCCGCCGGGGCGAAGTGGCGGACGTGAACCTCATAGCCGACGGTGGTGTGCCCTTCGGGCAGCAGATTCTCGACGGAACGATGGCTCGTGATCTCCATAAGGCCGATCATCGCCGGCGTGGCCAACGTGCCTGCGCCACCGACGTGGCGGGTGATGAGCTCGCCCTCGACCGCGCGCTCGAGGCGTCCCTCCAACCCGGGCCGGATGCCGTCAAGCGTTGCCAACAGATAGATTGTCGCTGGTGACCATGCCCGCAGTCCGCAAGGCGATCTTCCCGGCTGCCGGCCTCGGTACACGGTTTCTCCCCGTCACCAAGGCGCAGCCGAAGGAGATGCTGCCCCTGGTCGACAAGCCGACCATCCAGTACGGCGTGGAGGAAGCCATCGCCAGCGGGATCGAGCAGGTGATCATGGTCACCGGCGGCGGCAAGCGGGCCATCGTCGACCATTTCGACCGCTCGCTCGAGCTCGAGCACTACCTCAGGCAGCGGGGCAAGAGCGACCTGCTCCACATCCTCAGCGAAGTCGATGAGCTCAGCAACCAGGTTGACATCACGTACCTGCAGCAAAAGGAACCGCTGGGCCTGGGCCACGCGGTTTGGACCGCCCGGCGGTTGGTCGAGGGCGAGCCGTGCGCGGTCCTGCTGGCGGACGACGTGATTCTCGGCGCCGAGCCATGCCTGAAGCAGCTGATCGATGCGCACCTCAAGACGGGCGCAACCGTCCTTGCCGTGCGCAGGTTCCCGCGCAGCCAGGTTGGACGCTACGGGGTGGTGGTGACGGACGGGGGCGAGGGACCGCTGCACAACGTGACCGACATGGTCGAGAAACCCGAACCTGGAACCGAGCCGTCGGACCTTGCGATCCTGGGACGCTACGTGCTGACCCCCGCCGTTTTCGCAGAGCTCAACCGCTCGGAACCCGGCGCCGGCCAGGAGATCCAGCTGACCGACGCGATCAAGCGGACGCTCGGGACACACCCGGTCGTCGCGCTCGAGTTCGAGGGGGATTACTACGACACCGGCACTGTGCCTGGATACCTGCGCGCCAACCTCACGCTGGCCATGAAGCGGGAGGGCCTCCGAGAGGAGCTGGCGCCTCTCCTGCGGGAGCTTCTCGACGGGGTCTGAGCTGGAAAGCGGGGGTATAATCAAAGACGCTCAATGAGCCGAATGCCTACCCGAGTGAATTACCTATGGCTGTATCAGGAAGAAGAAGGTTCGACGACGACAAAGTTGTCAAGTACGAGACCGCGGAGAAGGACTTCGAGGTTGAGGTTTCGCGCACCCTCCAGAAATGGTGCGTCACGGTCTACCAGCTGCCGGACAAGCAGATCCTGGTCCAGGACTTTTTCCCGGAGCGCTGGAAGGCTCTCGCACGGGCGCAGGACTTCATCCGGCTCCTGAACCAGCGCAAGAAGAAGGAAGAGGAAGGCCTGTCGGGCAGCTCGGCGGACAACGACGACTATTAGTCTTCTGCCGAGTCTCGGTAGAATTCTGCGCTCGTGAACTGGTCTGTCCTTCGCAAGGAGTGGGGCGCGGTCACTTTCGTCCTGACCGTCATCGTCGGCATCATCGTCGTGCCGCTGGCGCTGTACTTCACCAACCAGGGGCCCGCCGCGATCGCCGCGCCACCCGTGACGACGGCGAGCGCCGCCCGAGCCAGCGCCGCGGAGACCGCGAGCCCGGCGAGAGTCTCGCCAACTCCGTAGATCCTTAAGCGGACAGGCCCCAGAGCAGCCGCTCGCCGTTTGGCTGCACGATTTTCTCGAGCGGCATCGACAGCTCGGCGACGGAATTCTGCTCGGAGCTGACGCGCATATCTATCACCTCGGCCAGGCGCAGATGCGCGACCGTCGCGCAGTCGCGGAGGAACGTGAAGACCACCGGGCAGACCAGGTTCATCACATATTCCGCCGCGCCGGCGCCGTTCGACAACGTCGCGCCTTTCGCGATGCGGTCGCGAAAAGCGAGGACGACGACCTCGTCGCTCAGCATCACCGGGTTGCTCCACTCATACGCCGCCGACTCGGTTCCGCTGAGCAGCTGCAGAAGCTCGGCCAGCCTTCGCATCGGGGGCTGCGGGCCCTCGATGAGGAGCGGCACGTCGCGCTGGGGTTCGTTGAACTGCTGGGCGCGGTACTGGGCTGTGAAGCCCAGGTCGGAGATCCCGGCGAAGGGTGCCGGGACCTTGATCGTCATCTCGCCAAGTCGTGGGTTGCTGGGACGCATCCTGGAACGTATGCCTTTCATGCCGTATTAACGCATGGGGACACCGATTTGTCCTCCTTCGAGGGGAGTTGCCTTGGGTACGCCCCTTCCGCCGAGCTCGCTTTGCGAGCTGGGCGGACCTCCCCACATGGTGGGGAGGTGAAGGCTGATCCCACCCTGGGAGACGAGAATTGCCCTATGCCTTTAAGTGGGATCCGAGTTCTCGACTTGACCCGCCTCCTGCCCGGCGCCTTCTGCACGATGCTCCTGGCCGACATGGGCGCCGACGTGGTCAAGATCGAAGAACCCGGTAGCGGCGACTACATGCGCTGGACGCCCCCGCAGGTCGATGGTCAGAGCGTCCTCTTCAACGCGCTCAACCGCAACAAGAGAAGCCTTTCCCTGAACCTCAAAACCGAGCCGGGCCGCGAGCTGCTCTTGCGCCTGGCCGAGCAAGCCGACATCCTGGTCGAAGGAAACCGCCCTGGGGTGATGAAGCGCCTCGGCCTGGGTTGGGACGTCCTGCACGCTCGCAACGCGCGGCTCATCCTGTGCTCGATCACGGGGTACGGACAGGACGGCCCGTTCGCCGCGCGGGCAGGGCATGACTTGAACTACATGGCGACCGCAGGTGGTCTGGGACTCAACGGCGGGAGGGGTGGGCCGGCCGTACCGCTGTCGGTTCAGGTGGCGGATATCGGCGGAGGCGGCCTTCAGCCGGCCGTCGCCATCCTCGGCGCGCTGGTCGCGGTGCAGCGAGGCGCCGAAGGACGATGGCTGGACGTCTCGATGACGGACGCAGCGGTGAGCTGGCTCGCGCTGGTCCTGGCGGCACAGGGCGGCGGAGAGGAGGTCGGTCGTGGAGATCAGCGGCTGGCCGGCCGCCACGCCTGCTACCGGGTGTATGCCTGCAAAGGGGGCGGCTATTACAGCGTCGGCGCGCTCGAGCCCAAGTTCTGGGCCGCGCTGTGCATCGCGCTTGAACGTCCGGACCTGGTCGGCCTCCAGTTCGCCGAGGGCGATGAGGGAGAGCGGGTCCATAGAGACATGGAGGCGCTGTTCGCCTCGCGCTCCCGTTCGGAGTGGGAGCACGAGCTGGCCGGTCTCGACGCGTGCTGCGAGCCGGTGCTTGAGCTGGACGAGGTGGCGTCGCACCCGCAGGTCGCGGCCCGACGGCTGATCTCGGACCGGAAGACCGGCGTCGAGGTGCGGCCCGCCGTCCTGCTGCGTGACGATTGGCGGCGGCGGGACGCCCCTGGCCTCGGTGAGCACACCTCCGAGGTGCTGGCCGAGGTGGGAGTCGACGCGCGCCGCCTGGGCGAGCTGAAAGACCTGGGGGTCGTCTAGCCGGCCTACGTCGCGAGCAGCTCCTTCCAGATGCGCTCCACCTGCCGCCGGGTCGCCTCGCGGGTGTCGCTGTTGTCGATCACGTGAGGCGCGAGCTTGCGCTTCTCCTCGATGGGCATCTGGGCGGCGATCATCGCCCGCGCCCTGTCCTCGGCGAGGCCGCGGCCTTCGACCAGCCTCTTTAGCTGAAAGTCCTCGGGTACATAGACGAGCAGGACCGTCGAATAAAGGTGCTCGAGCCCGTTCTCGAAAAGCAGGGGAACGTCCTGCACGACGACCTGAACGCCGGCCTCAATCGCCTCGGCGGTGCTGGCCGCCATCCAATCCCTCACGAGGGGATGCACGATCGCGTTCAAGCGGCGACGGGCGTCAGGGTCGTGGAAGACGAGCTCGCCCAAGCGCGCGCGGTCGATGCGCCCGTCCCGAGCGTATTCGGGCCCGAACACGCTGACCACCGCGTCGAAGCCAGGACTGCCAGGTTCGTACACCGCGTGGGCAGCCTGATCCGCGTCGACGATGACCGCGCCGAGCTCCCGCAGCATCTCGGACACGGTCGACTTCCCGGAGCCGGCGCCGCCCGTCAGCCCAATGAGTTTCAATTTGCGTCAATGGCTGACGAGGAGAAGTTCGACGCCGTGATCGTCGGCGCCGGTCCGGCGGGCTCGGCCGCCGCCATCACCATGGCCAAGGCCGGTCTAAACGTCGCCCTGCTCGAGCGGGGAGCCAGGCCGGGTTCGAAGAACGTGATGGGGGGCATCCTCTACAACCACTACCTCGAAGAGATCGTAGGCGACGCGTGGAAGGAGGCTCCACTGGAGCGTCCGATCATCGAAGAGCGGCGTTGGATGATGACGCCGGACGCTGCGATCGGTCTCGACTACAAGAACCTCCGTAACAAGACGAAGCCGCACTCCTACTCAGTCCTTCGGGCCAAGTTCGATGCGTGGTTTGCCGAGCAGGCCGAGAAGGCCGGCGCGGTGGTCGTGCCCGAAACCGTGGTCGATCGGCTGATCGTCAAGAACGGCCGGGTCGTTGGTGCCGGGACGGGCCGAGGCGACGACGTCTATGCGGACGTGACGATCGTCTGCGAGGGCATCGGGTTGGGCACGGGCCTGCTCGAGAAAACCCTGATCGACGGGAAGCCCCTCCGCCGGAAGCTGCGCCCGAACGAGGTCGCGATGGCCGTGAAAGAGATCATGCAGCTCGATGCAGGACTGATCGAGGAACGGTTCAACTGCGACCCGGGCGACGGGTGCACCATCGAGTGCTTCGGCGACTCGACGATGGGCATGTCCGGCTTCATGTTCATCTACACGAACAAGGACACGCTGTCCGTCGGCGGGGGCGCGCTGTTGAGCGAGTTCAACCAAACGCTGCGCAGCCCGAACGACCTGATGGAGCACTTCAAGAAGCACCCCGCGGTGAAGCCGCTGCTGCGCGGCGCCGAGACGGTGGAGTACCTGGCGCACCTGATCCCGGAGGGCGGTCATCGCGGGATCCCCAAGGTCTACGGCCCGGGCTACCTGGTGTGCGGCGACGCGGCGATGCTCTCCAACCCGGTGCACCGCGAAGGCTCGAACCTCGCGATGGAATCAGGCCGCCTGGCGGGCGAGACGGTGGTTCACTGCAAGGAGGCCGAGGACTTCTCGGAGCGCCGGCTGGCCGAGTACAAAGGCAGGCTCGACCACTCCTGGATCATGGCCGACATGCGCAAGTACGACGGCGCGGTGCCGCTGCTCGAGCACAATCCCCAGATGCTGACCAAGTACCCACAGGTGATGGACCGTGCGCTGGACGAGTTCTTCCGTGTCGACGGCGCCTCCAAGTGGGAGAAGCAGTCGAAGATCTTGAAGATGCTTCGCAAGGAGGGCATGTTGAAGATGGGATGGGACACGGTGAAAGCTCTCTGGACGATGAAGTAGGGGCTAAGCCGCCCACCTCAATCCCGGCCGACGCACCCGCCTCATCGCGACGCGATCAGGCGGCAGGAACCTGAACTCCCGGCCCGATTTGATCACCTGCCATCCACCTTCATGCACGAACCGATGGTGGTGGTAGCAGACCAAGACCCATGTTTGGCAGATTGTTCGGGCCACCTCTTGCCCAGTGAATGATGCGATGAGGACTCGACCAGTTGACCTGCGGTCGCGGCCGGGAAACCGGCAGCCTTTGTCTCTTACTCGTAACGCACGCATCGTCGGCGCCGAGACGGTTCGCGGCGCGCGTTCCTTTTTCCAGTCCTTCTCCCGCCCGGTTACTTACTAATGTCGACGTGGATGGAGTGGTACCCAGAAGCCCCATTCGGGTAGCTAGGCGTGCTGTTCTTATCCTGCAGATTGCCCGACCCATCGGTGGCCCGCACCACAAGCCGGTAAGCGCCCTCTTTCGGCGGCGTCCAATCCATCGTCCACAACACCCATGTCCAACTCGAAAGCGGCGCGCGGAAGGGCACCGCGCTCCAGCTAGCCCCGCCATCAGTGCTCACGTCCACCTTGACGATCCCTCGCGTCCCCGCAAACGCCACGCCGGAGACCGATACCGGACCGAGCTTGATGACGTCGCCGTCCTTGGGCATATCAATGCGCGAAGTGGTCTTGACGATTGGGTTGTGGTCCCAGCCCTGCTGCTCCCAGTAACCGCCGCTCTCGTGATTGACGAGATCGATTCGGTCGAGCCACTTGGGGCCCTTCATGCCGTAGAGGCCCGGGATCACCATGCGCGCCGGGAACCCATGGCTCACGGGCAGGGGCGCACCGTCGAGATCGTAGGCGACGATGATCTCCTGGGAGGCCCGCACCATGCTGACCGGAATGCTCTCCGTATATCCATCTCGAGCCGTGAACGCGACCCACGTCCCCGACGCCCGAGCCCCGGCCATGTCGATAAGGTCGGCCAGCTTGACCCCGGTAAAGCTGCCGGTGCTCATCAGGCCGCCCCCAACGTCATTGCTGACGCACTCCAGAGTCACGTACTCGTTGATGCCCGGCAGCGCCCGGAGGTCAGTAAGCGACAGCTTGAGCGGCCGGTCGACCAGCCCGCCCACGGCCAAACTCCATCCCTGCGCGTCAACCACCGGATCGCTGAAGTTCTTCGACACGACGTAGAAGTTCTCCACCGGCGTGATCTCCGGCGCCGGACCCCGCAGGCCGGCCTCCGGCGGGTTGAAGATCGCCGAATACCAGTCGGGCAGCAGCCTGAAAGCCAGCACGCCGAGGCTGATCGCCCCGATCGTGATCGGCAGGGTGCCGAGCAGCCGCCGCCGTCCCTCGTCCACGGCGGCGTCGCCGCTCGCGTCGCGGCCCAGCTGCAGCACGACGCTGTAAACGGCGAACAGCGCGGCCCAGATGATGGGCGTGGCCGGCCCGTCGTTCAAGCCCAGGAAGCCCGCGCCACCGAGCGGCAGCAAGATCGCCGCCACGACCAGCCAGCCGATGCCGGCGAACGTCAGGGCCAGGTACTGGGTGTTCCAGCGGCGGCCCGCGACGGCCCAGGCGGCGCCCAGCACGCCCAGCCCGACGACCATCGCGACGATCAGCCCGAATTCCTCGACGACCTTGCCGGCGTGCTGGAGCGTGTCGATCAAGAAGCCGAAGACGAAGCCGGGCATGATCGAAAGGAGCGGCTGGTTGAGCAGCTGAGGCAGAGTTCGAAGTCCCAGCAAGAGGTTCGCCAGGTACATCAGGGCGACGAACGCCAGCCCGGCGATCGCGCCCCAGCCGAACCCGCGGATGGCCGCCTGGCGGCGGCTGAGTCCAGTCATCACAGGTGGTGTACCAGCAGACGATACGGTGCCGTGCTCACATGGTCGGTTACCGAAAGCATGTTGCCTGCTGATAGCATCGGTGGACGCCTGTGCTCGCCCCGATTGGCGCCGAAGACATTTATCGATTTCGCTGGATCGACCACGTCCGGCTGAGTCGCGATGGCGAACGCGTCGCCTATCAGCTCGGATCGGCCGATGCGGAGGCGCGGCAGAACCGCAGCCGGGTCGTGGTTCGCAGGCTTCTCGAGCCGGAGCCGATCGAGCCGACAGGCGCCCCTCGACGAGATCATTCCCCGGAATGGTCGCCTGACGGTCGCCGCCTTGCGTTCATGAGCAAGGCCGGCCCGGCGGATCAGCTCTTCGTGCTCGACATCGGCGGAGCAGGCGAGACCCGGCAGCTGAGCTCTGTCTCGGAAGGCGCCTCGAGCCCGCTGTGGTCTCCCGACGGAAGCAGGATCGCCTTCATCGGCACAGTGCTCTCCGACCCGGAGGCGGTGGTGGACGACCCGCGCCCGCCGGAAGGACGAGACCAGCTGCGCCGCACCCCTGTGGCCCGGATTGCCCGGCGTCTCAATTACAAGCACGACGGCCAGGGTTTTGTCGACGGCAGGTATCACCACCTCTTTGTTGTGTCGGCGCTTGGGGGGACCGTTACTCAGCTGACCACCGGCGCCTGGGACGTCACCGGGTTCGACTGGTCGCCCGACGGCAACAGGCTGGTCGTGTCGGGAAACGCGGAGCCGGCGGCCGACATGCAACGCGAGCTGAACCTGTACCTGGTCGACCTCGCCGGGAACCGGCACCGGCTTGGAGGCGGCCTCAACCTGGCCTCGCCCGCATGGTCGCCGCGGGGCGATCTCATCGCCTTCATCGCTCCGAACGGCCCGGACAACGGGTTTCTGGAGCGCCTGTGGGTGGTGCCGCTGACGGGTGAGGGACCGCGCTGCCTGACCGCCGCTTTCGACCAGGCTGTGTCCGACACGGTGATCACCGACATGAAGGCCGGCCACGGCAGCCGGCTCTGCTGGTCACAAGATGGAGACCGGATCTACTTCCTCGCCAGCGGTCCAGGCGTCGCCGGTTTGTACTCCTGCGACCTGGAGGGCGCCATCCGCCAGGAGGCCGGCGGCCAGCGGCGCATCTTCGATTTCGACCTCGCGTCCGGGGTGGTGGCGTTCGCCGCGTCCGACGCGAGTCAGCCGGGTGAGCTGCACATACTCACCCAGGGCGCGGAGGCGCGGCTCACGGACCTCAACCCGTGGCTGCACGACCGATATGTCGCCCAACCGGAGCGCCACGAGTTCACCGCGCCAGACGGCTGGGTGATCGAAGGCTGGTTGCTGAAGCCCGAGGCGCTCAACGCGCAGAAGCTGCACCCGACGGTGTTGGAGGTCCATGGCGGTCCGCACGGCCAGTACGGCTGGGCGTTTTTCCACGAGCTGCAGGTGCTTGCCGGCATGGGCTACGTGGTGCTGTATGTCAATCCGCGCGGCTCGGACGGTTACGGCGAGCGCTTCCGCCGCGAGGTGGTTCGCGACTGGGGTGGTAAGGACTACCTGGACCTGATGAGCGCGCTCGACCAGGCCATCGAACGCACCGGCTATGTCGACACGAATCGATTGGGAATCGGTGGTGGGTCATACGGCGGCTACATGACCAATTGGGCGATCGGCCAGACCAATCGCTTCTCCGCCGCGGTTTCCATGCGCTCCATCTCCAACCTGGTGAGCGAGTACGCCCAGCACGACATCGTGCTCTGGGGCACGCTCGAGCTCGGGCCTCCGCCCTGGCCAGATCTCGACGAGCTCTGGAGGCGTTCGCCGATCCGGTATGTGCAGAACATCCGGACGCCGCTCCTGCTCACGTGTGGCGAGATGGATCTGCGCTGCGCCATCTCCCAGTCCGAAGAGCTCTTCGGCGCCATGCGCCTGCTGGGCAAGACGGTCGAGATGGTTCGCTTCCCGGAGGAGTCGCACGATCTCTCGCGCAACGGACGGCCCGACCGTCGCGTGGAGCGCCTGCGCCGCATCTCCGCCTGGTTCGAGCGCTTCCTTGGCACGGCGGCGACGGATCCCATCAGCGAGGCCGCCACCCAGCTGCTTCCGGTACCCACGTTCGCGACGCGCGAGCTGCCATCCGAGCCGGCGATACCGGCTCCGACGCCAATGGAAGCGGCGGTGCCGGCTCCGCCCGCTGAGGAGGCCGTGCCCGAGCCGCAGCCGGAGCCGGAGCCGGAG
>Ga0208356_1000219_pt1 | contig 17709 bp, 11 predicted proteins | sample NGESurshal072012_4_FD_184467 | JGI IMG/M metagenome (GOLD analysis project Ga0208356, IMG submission 184467) | Arctic peat soil microbial communities from Barrow, Alaska - NGEE Surface sample 53-1 shallow-072012 (SPAdes) | ecosystem: Environmental > Terrestrial > Soil > Wetlands > Peat ... | reverse complement strand
GGCGACAGCTAGAACGCCAGCCGGCCTACCGTCGAGTGCGACCAGCAGCGGCGTCTTACCGTCGGCCGAGAGCCGGTCGGCCTTGGCCTCCAGAGTGGTGGTGTCGATCCCGGCGTCACGCAGAAATGCCGGGTTTCCGATCAGGATCGGGTGACCGTCCACTGTGGCCCGGACGCCCCGGCCGGTTATTGATTCGAATCCGGCGGGTTCGCTGAGGATGATTTCACGAGATCTGGCTCCAGCTACGACAGCGGCCGCCAGCGGGTGCTCGGACAGCCGCTCAGCCGAGGCCGCGAGCTGCAACAGCTCGTCCGCTTTAATGTCGGGCTCTGGGAGGACGTCTGTGAGCGCCGGTTGGCCGCGGGTGATCGTGCCAGTCTTGTCCAGGACGATGGTGTTCAGCTTGTGCGCAGTCTCGAGGGCCTCCGCCGAGCGGATCAGGATGCCCTGCTCAGCTCCCTTGCCTGTACTGGCCATCACTGAGAGCGGAGTCGCCAGCCCGAGCGCGCAGGGGCAGGCGATGATGAGCACCGCTACAGCGGCCACCATCGCCGAGGTGAAGGCAGGTTGCGGCCCGAAAAGGAACCAGGCCACGAAGGTCCAGATCGAGATTCCGATCACAGCCGGCACGAAGTAGCTGGAGACCAAGTCCGCCAGACGCTGAATTGGCGCCTTCGAGCCCTGCGCTTGCTGGACCAGCTTGATGATCTGGGCCAGCATCGTGTCCCGGCCGACCCTGGTGGCCCGGAAGCGGAATGAGCCCGTACGGTTGATGGTGGCGCCAATCACGGTGTCGCCGGCCCGCTTCGTGGCCGGGATTGGCTCGCCAGTGACCATCGATTCGTCGACTGCCGACTCGCCGTCGACGACCTCACCGTCGACCGGTATCTTCTCGCCGGGACGGACGATGACGACATCGCCGGCGACCACGTCCTCAACCGGGATGTCGGCCTCAGCGCCGTTGCGGACGACACGCGCGGTGCGCGCCTGGATCCCGATCAGCTTTCGAATCGCCGCCCCAGTGCCGGCTTTGGCGCGGGCCTCGAACAGCCGGCCCAACAGGATCAGGGTGATGATCACGCCGACTGCCTCGAAGTAAACCTCACGGAGTCCGGCCGGCAGGATGGCCGGAGCCAATGTCACGATCAGGCTGTAGCCGAAAGCCGCTGAGCTGCCGAGCGTGATCAGCGAATTCATCTCAGCCTGGCGGTGGAGAAGGCTGAGCCAGCCAGTGCGGTGGATGGGCCAGCCCGAATAGAACATCACCGGCGCAGTCAGCGCCAGTTGCAGCCAGTGGTTAGCCAGGATCCCGACCGTGAAGAAGTTGCCGGCCATGACTGCGAACAGCACGGGAGCCGTGAGCACCGCGCCCACCGCCACCCGGCGGGTGAGATCGCCAATCTCGGCGTTCCGCTCGGCCATTTCGTGGTCCTCGGTGAGCTGGTCCGGCTCCTTCGCGCCGTCAGGCTCGGAGCGGAGTGAACCGTTCGCTCGAGCGACGGCAGCCGATGCTCCGTGACCGTTGGCTTGAGGTTCGACGATCAGCTTGCCGTGGATCATGTTCATCCCGCAGGCGAAGCCGAACTCACCGGCACGGTCCGGCAGGAGCTCGACGGTCGTCTGAGCGTATGCGGAGAGCGACCGGTTCAGAGCAAAATCAGGAAAGACCACGCGGGATGTACACTCGCCACTTTCTTGGCGGTCGAAGACGATCCGCAGTGGAACGCCCTGGCGAACCCGTACCAGGTCGGGTGAGTAGCCACCCTTCACGGTCACCGTGACTTCCTGAAAGTTCCCGACCTGCATCGCCGAGTGCGCCTTCTTGGGGCCGAAGAAGAACCAACCCAGTAGGCCGGTCAGCGCCAGTCCACCCGCGACGACTGCGATGTCTGCCGGGTTCATGGCCGCCTCGCCCTATGCGCTCCGGTCATACGAGTGGTTTGGATCCCCACTCTCTAGAGGACCGTCACAAGACGTTCGACCGCCTCGTTGAACTCGCGAACCTTCTGTGAGCCGTCGCCAGCCTGTATGGCCTCGACTACACAGTGTTCGGTGTGGTCTTGAAGCAAAAGCAAGGCAACTGCGTCGAGGGCCGCTTTCACTACACCCACCTGGGTAAGCGCGTCGATGCAATAGCGGTCCTCGTCCACCATCTTCTGGACGCCGCGGATCTGGCCCTCGATCCGTCTGAGACGGGTCTTCACCTGCGGCTTGTGTGACCTGTAGCCTGGCATCCTTTCAGGATACCCCGTGGGGGTACCGGTCTGTTTCATGGGCGGTTCAGGCGCCGAGATCTCTCACTCGAATGAAACTGCCATGCCAGCTGTGAAACCAGACCTGCCCGCTGTAACCGTTGACTGACAGCATTCCGACCAACCGTCCGGCCCTTTGGAAGTCGACTGTGTAGAAGCCATAGAAGGAGTCAGGCGGATTCGCGCTGGTGCCGTTCTGATTCGCATCTAGCCAGCGCTGTGCCACATCCTGGGCCTGCTGCGTAGTTACATTCATCGGCCTAGAGCGACTCACGCCAAAGCCGCCCATCATGCCCCCGCCCATCATCGAGTACTTGGCGTTCCACATCATGTCCGGGCCTGGTTCCCTGGTCACGCTTCCGCTCGCGCGGTCGATCAGGATCTCGAATGCTCCAATCTTGGTGGCCTTCTCGCGGATCGAGGCGTAGTAGTTGCCGCTGAATTCGATCACCTCGTCTGCGGCGAGGCCACCGGATGGGTATGACGCCGCCACACCCTGCGCAATCTTGACCGCCCGATCGAGCCCGATATCGCCACTGCCAACCCTGAGGGCACGCCCCATCATTCCGCCAGGCGCACCAATCGACCAGCCGGTCATACGAGCGGCGCCGATGCCGCCTACGGCGAGCAGCAACGACGCCGCGATGGCCCCGATTCCGATAATCAGCAGGCCTCGTGATCGCATGGCCAACTAACCCTGAAGCGCCTTTCGCGTCTTTTCGAATTCGTCCTGAGTGATCTCGCCGCCGGCGAGCCGCCGCCGGATAACGTCCAGGGCCTGGTCATTGCCCTTGGTCCCGGTGAAGGTCCGAAACGCAAAGGCCGCCAGTGCGATAATTCCGCCCCAGAAGAGGACCATTATGCCCGCCATCCAGAGCCAATTCCCGCCGTCGAAGTAACCCCACATCATCTCAATCAACCTCCTTTTGGTTGTGCGGTCAGCGTAAGAGACGCCTCTCCGGACACCCAGTGCCAACAGGCCCGGTCGTCGCGGGCCCGGAGACCCCATGGGGTATCGAGTAGGGGTTAGCCTCGGGCCATGAACACCGATTCCGTGAAGGAGATCAACGCGATGGATACAACCAAGGTGGAGGAACCGGACGGAATGGCGCAATAGCGCCTCAACCGCATCGGCCTTCTCCGAATCCTGTTCGCGGCCGCTTCGGATACCTGGCTTCTGGCTCGTTCAATCGGGCGACTTCTAAGGCTGCGATCGGCAAGGCGCCGGCGCCCCCACTGATTGCCAAACGGCTCTAACGATTCCGGTGAGGGTGGCTCATCGGGATCCTTCATTTGAACCGACGAACTGCTCAGCGGCTGCGGAGCGGCTGGTTGGAAGCTAGTCGGGAAACCAGTGCTCGGCTCGGATCCGAGCTACCTCCACGTTTCGTTCAACATGCCTCTGTGGGGTCGGTCGGGTCGGCCCACAATTCAACTCGAGCCTTCTCGAGAAAGGGCTTGCGCTAACCTTCGGAGTCGACGCCGGCGTAGCTCAATTGGCAGAGCAGCTGTTTTGTAAACAGCAGGTTACGGGTTCGATTCCTGTCGCCGGCTCCAAGGCACCGGCTCCAAGGGAGGATGCGATGGACGCTGAAGAGAGAACAGGACTGATCAAGAGGTTTCGCGATGGACACCGCGTGGTCATGGAGGCCTTGAGCGGCATCACGGCCGAGGAGCTCGATCGCTCGGCTAGCGGCGAGTGGACGCCGCGCCAGACCGCCCATCACCTCGCCGACAGCGAGATGATGTCGGCGATCCGGATCCGGCGCCTTCTAACCGAGGACAAGCCCGTCATCGAGGGCTACGACGAGGCCACCTTCGCCCGGAAGCTGACCTTCGACCGCCCCATCGAGCCGTCTCTCGAGGCCATGCGTTGGGCGCGCGAGACGAGCGCACAGCTGCTCGAGCGTCTGACCGACCAGGATTGGCGCAAAGTCGGGACGCATACCGAGAACGGTCCCTACTCGGTCGAAGACTGGCTGACGATTTACGCCGCGCACGCGCACGACCACGCTGAGCAGATCAAGCGCGCCCGAGGCAAGTCATAGACATGGCGAAGACACAATCTGTGGAACAGGACGCCCTGACTCAAGCCGCTGCCGCCAAGGATGCCGATCTCCAGGACCTAATCGAGGAATTGCGGATCCCGTCCGTGAGCACGCTTCCCGAGCGCCGCGACGACTGCCTGCGCAACGCGAGATGGCTGCGCGACCGCTTCGAGCGGCTCGGCATGCAGACGGAGATCGTCGACGTCATGGATGGAGGCCTGCCCGTGGTCGTCGCGGACTGGAATGGCCGACCCGGGCAGCCGCATCTCACGATCTACGGCCACTACGACGTCCAACCACCCGACCCGATGGACGAATGGAAGTCGCCTCCTTTCGAACCTGAGATTCGCGATGGGCTGCTTTTCGCTCGCGGCGCCGCCGACAACAAGGGCAACCATATGGCCACCGTGAAGGCGGTCGAGCATCTCTTTGCGGCCGGCGGGCCGCCCGTGAACCTGCGGTTCCTGATCGAGGGCGAGGAGGAAATCAGCGGAGAATCGCTGCCGCGCTACATTCGAGCGAACGGGCTGCACCTCAGGACTGACGCCGTCTTGATCTGGGACAGCGGCCTGGACGAGGACGGCCATCCGACCATCGCGACCGCACTGCGCGGACTCCTTTACGTAGAGCTGCGAGCCAGCGGCCCGGCCGTCGACCTGCACTCGGGCGTCTACGGCGGCGTGGCGCCCAACCCGATCAACACCCTGGCCCGCATCGTCGGCGAGCTGAAGGACCGCCACGGGCACGTTACGATTCCGGGCTTTTACGACTCGGTGGTCAGGCCGAGCGCGGAGGAGCTGGCGGACTGGAAGAAGAAGGACGCGAGGTACGCCGAGACGGTGCTGCGCCTGTCCGGCGCGCGCGCGCTGGAAGGCGAGGAGGGGTTCCTCGCGCTGGAGCGGACCGGCAGCCGCCCCACGCTGGACGCAAACGGCATCGTGGGCGGATTCATCGGCGAGGGCAAGAAAACCGTGATCCCCGCACACGCATCCGCCAAGGTGAGCATGCGATTGGTTCCCGGGCAGGACTGGAAGACGATCCTCGCCGCCTTGAAAAAGCAGGTCCAGGAGCTGACCACTCCCGGAGTGGAGATCCAGGTCGACCTTCTCGGCGCCGCGCCGCCGGTGTCCTGTGGAGTGGATCACCCGGCAGCCAGGGCGATGCGCGCCGCCTACAAGGCGGCCTTCGGCAAAGAGACGACGCTGATCCGGGTTGGCGGATCGATTCCGGTTTCGATCGATTTCCAGGAGGCGGTCGGCGCGCCCCTCGTCATCAGCGGGATCGCGCAGTCCGATTCCGCCGTCCACTCGCCCAACGAGCGGCTGGTGGTGGACAACTACTACCGGGGGATCGACGCTGTGATTCGGTTCATCTGCGGGATGGCGAAGGCCTAGTTCGTAACACGCTCCCGTATTGAAGGGTGAAGGCTACGGACCGTCACCAGGTGGAGGTGCTCATGCAACGACTTGCTCGCAACATCACGGCTGCCACGTTCTGCGTCATCGCTCTGGCCCTGTCAACGGGGACGGCGCTGGCTTCCGCGACGCTGCACACCCCGACCACCGGCCAGCCTGGGGCACCGACGAACACGTGTGGCCCGGCCAACCCCGTGACTCCGGGCAACGCGGCGAACTCGCCCGGCTCTCCGTTCAATCCGAACGGGCAGGCGGGCCTGGTCTATGCCGGTAACCCGGGTACGGCTTCTCTGGCGCACTCGAACAGCACGGCGACCGTCTCGCAGTACGACGCCGCCTGCGTCCGGTTGAGTCACTAACCACTACCCTTCCGACCGCGAGGGCCGGTCGACGCGGCCGGCCCCGCATCGGATCCGAGGATTGGTTCCAGCCTGCCGCGCAGCGTGCCCGCCAGCACGATGATCAGCAGCGCGGCGGCCAGTGGGATTCCCAACGCGACTCTTAGGCCGATGCGGTCGGCGACGCTTCCGATCAAGGCGGGACCGGCGATCGAACCCGCGTAGCCGCCGGCGATCACAAGCGTCAGCGCCGTGCCGCTTGCACCGAGATTGGCGCCTGCGCTGAAGGCAAGTGGCACCAGCACCGCCGTGCCGACGCCGACGAGTGCAAAGCCGGTGATCGCCCACGGCAGCGCCGGTACGGCGATCGCGAGCGCCAGGCCGACGACCGCGATCAGTCCGCCAAGCCTGGCCACGGTCGCCGCGTTCGTATGCGCAGTGAGCAGGTCCGCACGGAATCGAACAACCGTCGCGGCCAGCACGAAACCCGCGAATCCTCCGGCGGCGATGCCTGGGTTGGCGTGGCTGAACTCTCGCAGGTAGAGGGAGCTCCAGTCGGACGTGCCACCCTCGACAAGAATTCCGCAGAAAGAGATCGCGGCGACGGCGATCACCGAGCCGGTGAGCCACAACCTGCCGGCGCCTGTGGGAGCAACGCGCGGGGCGCCCGAGCGCGTGTCGGGCAGCTGGCGCAGAAACAGCGCCGACCCGGTGGCGGCAACGATCGCGGCGAATGCGAACTGCGGCAACGGCGAAACGCCTGCGTATGCCGCCCCGGCCGCGAAGACCGACCCAACCACGGCCCCGAGGCTCCAGAAACCATGAAAGCCATTGATCAGCGGCCGGCCAGCCATCCGCTCGAGCTCTGCCGCCTGCGCGTTTTCGAGCATGTCGACGAATCCCGCACAGGCTCCCAAGAGAATCAGCGAAATCACAAGCTGCGTGAAGCTGCTGGCGAGGGCCGGACCTAGGAGCGACGCGCAGATCGCGATCGTGCCACCTCTAACCCACGCCCTCGACCCTCGGGCAAGCACCAGGCGCGCAATGGCGGCGCCGATCACCGCTCCCACCGCATATGCGACCAGCGCGTAGCCGACCTGCCCGTCAGAAAGGTGGAGATGGTCTTTGAGCGCGGGAAGGCGAGGCACCCAGCTCCCCATGACCGCGCCGAAAGCCAGGAAAGCGACGGAGACCGCGCGGCGGTCGCGGATCACTGCTCCGCGGGGATCAGCTCGGAGGAGGCTCGGGCTTCGGCTGGATCGGTCACGCGCCGCGGTTTGACCTTGAGGTCCATGTCCCGAAGGTGCAGCACGCCTTCGCCGCGAGCCAGCAGGTTTTGCGGCCACTGCCGCCGCATGCCCTGACCAGAGCGGATGTATAGGTGGTCGCCGTCAGTCGTGATCCAGATCGTCACATCCGATGGCTTGCCTGTTTTCCGTCCGAAGGTCGTCAAGTTGACCTCTTTCTGAGTCGCGGCGGCATCGATCACGTCCTTCTTAAATGTGCTCACGTTCATTGCAATCGTGGTCGGACGGCCGGCGATTCCACCGGAGCACGTCTTGCCAGCATCACGAGCGAGCATGCGACAAGCCACGCCAGCAGCGCTGCAAACGACACGATGTCGGGTAACCCACCGGCCGCCAGGATCCCGGAGGGTGCGAAAAAGGAGATCCAGGCCACGACCTGGAGAGCTGCGGCCGCCGCGGCCAGCAGCCCTAACCATCTCGGCAATCTTCTCGTGCTGAAGGTCGCTGCCGCAGCCGCGCCGAGGAACAAGAGCGTCGGAAAGGTCGCGACCTGAAACGTGAAACTCTGGAGGTCGTTGAGCAGCGCCGCCCGCGTCGGGTCCGGGTTCGGCCGGAAGGCAAGCGCGTGGAAGGCCGCCACCTGGACCAGCACGCAGGCCGCGAGGATCGCAGCCCCAACGAACGCCGTCATCGAGGGCATCGTCCGGATTCGAGAATGAAAGACGGCCACGAAAACCACCAGGAGGATCGCTCCGATGCCGTCGGCGACGCTCTCGACTTCCAGGCCGGCGTGATGTCGGGCGTAGTAAGAAGCGATATCCGCAGCCGGGTCGCCGGCAAGCGGCGGGGGCGGTGAGATGAGTCCGGTCAGCGCAAGCGCCACGGCGCCGCGAGCAGTCCCGCCGCCGGTAGCCATCTCGCTACGGCAATCACAGGACGGAGACTACGCGGAGGTCAGAAGAACTCCCGTCCCCCTTTGCATCAAACGGAAACCGGCCGGCTGAAGACCACCAGTCGATGGTCATAGGTGCGCGCGCTCGGTATGTACCGGCCGAAGCAGGTGATCAAGACCAGGTTCTGACCGCTGGTCGGACCGAATACCGCGACTTGCGTTGACGTGCTCAGGTCCATCGAGGCCACGCGGGTCACCACGTAGATCAGCTGGTTGCCCGCCGCATCCGAAACGTAAATCCTGTCGCCCGGTTGGACAGTCTCGAGGTGGCTGAACAGGGCCGGCGTGCCCACACCTCGATGGCCGGCGATCACGGCGTTGCCGGGCTGGCCCGGTCGAGGACCGCTCGCGAGCCATGAGGACGTCCACAGGTTGTCCGGGACGTTCATCGAGCCGTCCGTGCGCAGGCCGACCGCTCCGATCCACGAGTCAACCCCGATCGCGGGGATCCGAAGACGAGAGGGCACGATCGGGCCCGTGACGGTGCGGAAGCTTTCAGCCTGGGGCGCCGGGGGAGGATTCACCTCGACCGCCGTGCTGCCGATGAGCTGAGTGCCCGGAACAGGGCCCGCTACGGTCTGCGGCGCGGTCGTCGCGAGGTCACCGGCCGAGACCGAGATGATGGCAATGCTGAGCAGGCCCGCGACCAGCCCGACGGTGACCCGTCCCGGGCTGTGGTCCAGGCTCTTTCTGGACCGGCGCCGTCCGAACCGCGCTCGCGTGCGACGTCGACCGACCCCCGCAAGGCTGAGCACGCCGAGACCGGCCACCACGGTGAGGACGGCCAGCAAGAGGCCCTTGATCATCTGGGGCGGCGCCGGTGCGGCGCCGACCGCGGTGGTGTCCACGGTGATGTCGGGAGCCGAGGTGTTGGGCAGGCCGGGGAGTGCCGGCGGGTCGATCGTCACGCTCGAGATGTTGTTGGACAGGTTCGGGTCGAAGTAGCTTCCGGGGAGCACGGTCACGGTGTTGACGATCAATCCGCTCGCTTTGACCGTCACGACCACCGTAAGCGTCACAGGTTGAAACCCACCGTTGACCATGCTGCCGACGTTCCAGGTCCCGGTCGCGGGGTCGTAGGTCCCCTGGGTCGACGTATAGCTGACGAACGTGACCTGCGCGGGAAGCATGTCGTGCAGCTGAACCCCCGGGGCGGTTGATGGCCCGAGGTTGTGCGCGACCAGCGTGTACGTCACGTTCTGGCCCAAGGTCGGCGTGGTCTGGTTGACCGTCTTGGTCACAGTTATGTCTGCCGACACCCCTGTCACCGACGCCGATGCAGAGTTGTTGCCGGCCACCGGGTCGGGCTGCACCTCTCCCGTCTTGGTGGCGGTGTTCGTGGCAGTCGTGGTGGAGGTCGCGGTGGCCACGAGGGTCAGGGTCGCGTTAGTGCCGTTGGCCAGACCGCCGATGCTCCATATCCTCGTTATCGGGTCGTAGGTGCCCACGCTGGGCAGGGACGAGAAATACATCAGTCCCGAGGGGAGCTGGTCGGTGACGACGACCCCGGTCGCGCTGCTGGGCCCGTTGTTGGTGGCCGTGACAGTGAAAGTCACTTTCGAGTTCAGGCTGGGCGCCGGGTTGTCCACCGTCTTGGTGATGGCGATGTCTGCCGAGACTGGTGTCACGATGGCGGAGGCAGAGTCGTTGCCGGGGTTCGGATCGACTTCGGTCTCAGCGGTCTTCGTAGCCGTGTTGGTCACCGGAGCGGTCGTGTTCACCGTGGCGACGATCGTCAGCGTTGCGCTCGCTCCGTTGGTAAGCGGCCCGACCGTCCAGACCCCGGCGCTGTAGGCCGTCCCGGCACTGGGGGTAGCGGAGAAAATGGTCAGGCCCGCAGGCAGCGCGTCCGCGACCTGGACGCCGGACGCATCATTCGGGCCGTTGTTTTTTGCGGTGACCGTGAAGGTCACGTTGGTGCCCAGGTCGGGCGTCGCGTTGTCGACCGACTTCGTAATCGCGATGTCCGCCAACGCCGTCGGGGTGATGGTGGCGTTCGCTGAGTTGTTGCCGGCCACCGCGTCTGGCTGATCCTCGGCCGACTTGGTCGCGATGTTGGTGACCGGCGAGGTCGTGTTGACTTTCGCGATGATGGCGAGGGTTGCGGAGCCGCCGTTGGCAAGGGTGCCGACGTTCCAGACGCCGCCGCTGTAGGAAGTCGTTCCGCTCGCGGTCGACGAGACGAGGATCAGGCCGGCCGGCAGCACGTCGGTGACCTGCACGCCGGTGGCGGTGCTGGGCCCGTTGTTGGTGGCCTTCAGGTTGAAGGTCACGTTCGTGCCGAAGTCGGGGACGGGGTTGTCGACCGACTTCGTGATCGCGATGTCCGCCGACTGCCCCGTCACCGTGGCCGAGGACGTGTCATTGGCAGAGTTCGGGTCTGGTTGGTTGCCGGCCGTCCGCGCGGCGGTGTTGATCGCCGGCGTGGTGGTGTTCACCGTGGCGACGATCGACAGAGTCTGGGTGACGCCGTTGGCCAGAGGTCCGATGTGCCAGATCCCGGTTGCGGGGACGTAGGTGCCGGCGGTTGGGTTGAACGTGAACAGGGTCAGGCTGCCTGGGAGCACGTCGGTGACCTCTACGCCGGTCGCGTCGCTAGGCCCATTGTTCTTGGCCGTGATCACAAAGGTCACGTTCGAGCCGATGTTCGGTGTCGGGTCCGACACCGTCTTGAGAACGGAGATATCGGCTGCCTGACCGGTGACCGTCGCCGTGCCGGCGTTGTTGCCGGGCACCGGGTCAGGCTGGACCGCAGTCGCGGTCGCCGTGTTGGTGACGGGACTGGTCCCGGTCACCTTGGCGACGATCGTCAGAGTCTGGTTCGCGCCGTTGGTAAGGGTGCCGATGGTCCACGCCCCGGTACTGGAGTTGTAGGGTCCGCTCGGGCTGGCCGAGACAAAGACGAGACCCGTCGGGAGCGGATCGCTGACAACGACTCCGGTCGCCGTGCTGGGTCCGTTATTGGTCGCTGTGACCGTGAAGGTCACATTACTGTTCAGGTTGGGAACGCTGTTGTCGACCGTCTTCGTAACCGCAATGTCGGCGGCGACCGGCGTGATGGTGACGCTCGACGTGTCGTCGAGCGCGGTGGGGTCGGCCTCGTTCTCGGCAGTCTTGCTGGCGGTGTTGGTGATGGGAGCGGCCGTGTTGACCTTGGCCGTGATCGTCAGGGTCGCGGTCGTGAATTTGGGCAGCAACCCGATGTTCCAAACCCCGCTGACCGAGTCGTAGGTTGTGACTCCGGGGACGGTTGATGAGCTATAGACCAGGCCTGCCGGCAGCTGGTCGGTGAGCTGAAGACCTGTCGCATCGGCCGGGCCATTGTTGGTGGCGGTGACGGTGTACGTCACGTTGGAGCCGAAGTTGGGCGTCAGGTTGTCGACCGTCTTGGAGACGGCGATGTCGGCAGTGCAGCAAGAGACGGCCGCCGAGGCCGAATCGTTGCTGGTGACGGGGTCGACCTGGACTTCCGCCGTCTTGGTCGCCGTGTTCGTCACGTTGGTCAGGCTCGTCACCTTGACAGTGATGGTCAGGGTCGCGGTCGCCCCGTTGGTCAAAGTGCCGACGGTCCAGAAGCCGGAGACCTGGTCGTAAGGCCCGGCAGTCGTCGTCGACGAGACGAACACGAGGCCCGCCGGCAGCAGGTCTTGGACTTGAATACCGGTGGCGGTGCTGGGCCCGTTGTTGTGTGCGGTCACGGTGAATGTCACGTTGGTGTTCAGCGTCGGCGTCGAGTTGTCGACGGTCTTGGTGATGGCGATGTCGGCCGCCATCGGGGTGATCGCGACGCTGGCTGAGTTGTTGGCTCCAACCGGGTCGGTCTGGTCCTCGGAAGTCTTGGTCGCGGTGTTGGTGACCGGCGCCGTTGTATTGACGGTGGCCACGATCGAAAGGGTGGTGGTGGCGCCATTGGTCAGAGGGCCGATATTCCAGACTCCAGTCCCGGAGTTGTAGGCCGCGCTCGGTGTCGCGGAGAAGAAAACCAGGCCACCCGGCAGCATGTCGGTGACCCGCACGCCTGTGGCGTTGTTCGGGCCGTTGTTGGTGGCCGTGAGGGTGAACGTGATGTTGCTGTTCAGGTTGGGGGCCGCGTTGTCGACGGTCTTGCTGATCGCGATGTCCGCCGCCTGACCGGTCACCGTCACCGAGGCGGTGTTGTTGCCGAGCACCGGGTCAGGCTGCACCTCCGCCTTCACGAACGCCGTGTTGGTAACTGGGGTGGCCCCGGTGGCCGTGGCGACTATCGACAGAGTTTGGGGGGCGCCCGTGGCTAGGGCACCGATGGTCCAATCACCCGTGGCGGAGTTGTAGGCGCCGGGCGGGCTGGCGGAGACGAACAACAGCCCGGCAGGCAACAGGTCGTTCACAACGACTCCGGTCGCGCCGCTGGGTCCGTTGTTGGTCGCTGTGATGGTGAAGGTGACTGTGTTGCCCACGTTCGGCGTGTTGTTGTCGACCGACTTGGTGACAGCTACATCAGCCGCCACCGGGGTGACGGTCGCGACGGCGGAGTCATTGCCGGACATTGGGTCGGGCTGGTCCTCCGCTGTCTTGGTCGCCGTGTTGGTGGAGGGCGTCGTCGTGTTCACCTTGGCGACGATGGAAAGAGTGCTGCTGGCACTGTTGGCGAGGCTGCCCACGGTCCAAACCCCGGTACCAGAGTTGTAAGGCCCGCTCGGGGCGGCGGAGACAAACGACAGACCCGCGGGCAGGAGATCGCTGACGATGACGCCGGTCGCGCCGCTGGGTCCGTTGTTGTGCGCGGTGACAGTAAAGGTCACGTTGCTCCCGAAGTCGGGAGTCGGATTGGAAACGATCTTCGTGATGGCGATGTCGGCCGCTTGACCGGTCACAATCGCCGAGGCCGAGTTATTGCCCGCCACCGGGTCCGTCTGGTCTTCAGCGGTCGTGGCTGCGGTGTTGGTCGTGGGTGTCGTCGTGGTGACGATGACGGTGATCGTGAGCGTCGCGCTTGCCCCGTTGGCGAGCGTGCCGACGTTCCAGACACCCGTTCCAGGGGTGTAGGTGGGCGAGCCCGGCGTCGACGTCACGAAGGTCAGGCTGCCCGGCAGCAGGTCGGTGACCTTCACCCCGGTGGCGGTGCTGGGCCCGCTGTTGTGTGCGGTCACGGTGAACGTCACCTGGCTGCCGACATTGGGCGTCGAGCTCGACACCGTCTTGGTGATCGCGATGTCGGCCGCCTGCCCGGTCACGATCACCGACGCGGTGTTGTTTCCGGCCACGGGGTCCGGTTCGGTCTCGGCGATCTTCGAGGCTGTGTTGGTCACCGCGGTGGTGCCGGTCACGGTGGCCGTGATCGTGAGTGTCGAGCTCCCGCCGGTGGCGACGTTACCGATGATCCACACCCCCGTACCCGGTGTGTAGGTCCCTGAGCTGGCGGACACGAACGTCAGGCCGACCGGCAGCAGGTCCTTCACCTGCACGCCTGTGGCGTTGCTCGGACCGTTGTTGGTGGCGGTGATCGTGAAGGTGACGTTGGAGCCCTGGTTCGGGGTCGCATTGTCCACGGTCTTGGCAACCGCGATGTCCGCCGACGACACGATGTTGGTCGGGTCGCTGGCGGTGTCGTTGGTCGTGTTGGTCTCGCTACCGCCGCTGACGCTTGCCGTGTTGGTCACAGGGCTCGCCGCGCCCTGCATGACGGTCACAGTGACGGTGATCGACGGGTACGAAGCTCCGCCCGCCAGGACGTCGGCCCTCGTACAGGTCACGGTTTGCCCGACCGGCGCCGGGCAGGTCCACCCGGCGCCCGCCGCCCCGGTTGGCGTCAGCCCCGCGGGCAACGTGTCGGTCACTGTCACCGTGCCGCTAGTGGGCACGTTGCCCGAGTTGGCTGCCGTAACCGTATAAGTGCCGCTCGTCCCGCGCGTGAATGGATCGACATGGCTCTTGGCGATTGTCAGGTCGGGCGCGTGAACCGTCACCCGTTCCGCTCCGCCACCCGCGTAGGCGGCCGAGACCGTTCCGCCGACCGTCGTGCGGGTCGGATCGAGGTAGGTCGCCGTGGCCGGGTTGTTGTAGGTGCCGGGGGCCACGCTCGCCGCGATGTTGACCGTGAAGGTGATGACCACCGATCCGGCACCGGGGATGGTGAACGTGCCGAACGCCGGGTTGGTGGCGCCGGCGGCGGGATTGACCGTCGCGGGCCGGGTCGCGCCCCCGTTGAGGGCGACGGTGCCTGTGGACGCGTAGGTGAAGCCCGCGGGTAGCGCGTCCGAGATGGAAATGCCGATGGCCGCGCCGGTGCCGGCGGCGTTGCTCACGGTGATCGAGTACGTCGCGGTGGTGCCGCCAACCGTGTTGTTGACGTTGGGAGTGCTGGTCGTCTTCGTGGTCGTGAGCACCGGGAGGCACTCAGCCCCGGAAGACGAACCGGGGATCGCGCCAGGGGTTGTGGTCATAACCACACCCGGGTTTCCGCTCACCGACCCATACGTCGCCGCGTCGACAGTGGTCGTGCCGTGGATGCCGCCCAGAACAGCTGTCTGCGCGAGCGGGATGGCAGGGGACGTGATGATCACTCCACCGCCGCCGCCACCACCCGGGCCGTGGTAGTCCACAGGTCCGCCGGCGTCGGCCGGCCAGGCATCGGTGCCCCTGCCACCGTTGGCGTGGACGGTCAGCCCGTTGACAGTGCCCGTGTTGGTGGTGACGACCACGCTGCCGCCCGCTCCGCCTCCACCCCCACCGTCGTTCAGCGGTGTGACGCCGACCCCACCGTTGGCGCTGATGGTTCCGGCACCGGCCAGCGAGCCGGTGCGGATCATGACGATTCCGCCTCCCGTTCCACCCGATGACGCGAACGCGCTCGAGTTGTTGCGAGTCCCTGCGCCGCCGCCGCCGCCCAGGATTACCCGGGTGACCGCGGCGGGAAAGGCCGCGCCACCGCGGCCGCCGACGGGTTGGTTGGTGTTCCAGCTGTTTCCGCCCAAGCCGCCCTGGCCGCCGTTGGCGCCTCCGCCACCGCCGGAGTTCTGGTCGTTGGCGCTTGGATGCGCGTCGGTGCCGCCGCCGCCGGCCGTGCCAGGGGCTCCGCGTGCCGCGTCGCCGCTCGGGTAGCCGTCCGCGGCGACCGAGGAAGGAGCCTGGGCGCCGGCGATCGCGTCGTACAGGAACTGCGGCGTCCCCGCGATACCCTCGCCCTTGTAGCCGTGGGCACCGCCCTGGCTCGGGCGGACGTAGTCGGTCCCGGTTCCAACTCCGCCTCCCTGCGCGACCCCGAGGGCGCCCTTGAAGCCGAGCTGGTCGACGCTGATGGTCTGGGCGTTGAGATTGAGGGACCCCGCAACGTCAACCGCGAGCACTCCGCCCGCATGGAACTTGCCATTCCAGGGGGCTGCGGTGAGACCTGCGCTGAGGGTCGCGCTCGAGTATTGAGGCACCCGGATCACCTGGAACGTCCGGAAGCCGTTAGTGGCGGTGACGGTGAGGGAGAAGTCGTAGCTGTTGACCAGGCCGTTGCCGGCGCCGGATCCAACGATGGTGACCACGCCTCCGACCACCGCGCTTGCGGCCGAGACGTACTCGTACTTCCCGGTCTGGCGCAGGTTTGTGGAACCGGCGCCAGTGGACCCGTCGCCATAGGCGATGGTGTTCGTCCCGTTGATGTCCGCGTCCTGCATCTGGATGACGAGGAGGAGGTCGCCCGCGGCGATGGCAGGCCCGCCGCCGGCCAGTGGCGTGTTGACGGAGATCGAGGTGGCGCCGGCTGCTGCGCCGGCGGTCGCCGGGTAGTAGGAGTTGACGACGCCGGTCAGCGTCGCATTGGGTCCGTCGTTGCCTGGCGTGAGGCAGCCCTGTGCGATGGCGATCGCCAGCTGCGGCGCCGTGAAGACCAGGGCGGCACCGGCCACCAGCCCGGCGACGCCGGGCACGATTAACGCGCGGAGAAATCCCCCCCTCCGGCGTTTCACGGCCCCGCCCGTGCCAGGACTCCACCCCCAGCCCGCTCTGGCCGGATGGAATGAGTCGGTCGCATTCTGTGTCGTTTTCTGGGTCGCATTCTCTGAATCGTTGGCTCGGTTGGGCAAGCGGCCACGGGGCTCGAAGTGACTTGTGTCACGCGAGCGGCGCTCACCTTAGTCCGAATGACGCGGTTTTGTACCGAATCCGGTACCACTTTTTGCCCAATTTCAGGTTCGAAAATGACTTAACAGACGCCATGGTTTGGCGAGTAAACGCAACGCCAGGGGTTCCCGCTCGCTTCATCTGATTAATGTGGCTGGGCGTTCACCCTCCCCGGCTGAGCCTTTCTTCAGCCCTGCTAGATGATCGGACTGAATTTGCGTCTACGCCAAAGGGACGTGATCGGCGTTTTCGAACGCTGGCGCGATTGAGCGGTGTTTCCCCTCTCCCCTGCATCCACAGGGCGCCGGCCACGATGAGCCTCTATACGCTGAGAGAGATGCCGGCCTCCGCATGACCGGGTTGATCAGCTTGACGGCCGTCCCGGCTTTCAGCTACTCGTCAACCTGGAGCCTCTCGATTGGAGCCTGGGCGGGTTGGTTGTGCCTCGTGCTGCCCGTCGGGCTGATCATCCTGGTCACCTCGACCCATTCCAGGAACAAGGGGGCAGCCGATGCGCGTTCGAGTTTCAAGCTGGAGAGTGATCTGCAGCAGGAGATCTCCAGGTCCAAGGCGGGTCAGTGGACCTCGAGCTGGGCGGCTCCCAGCTTACCGGCCAGTGTCATCGCTTCGATCTGGACTGATCGCTTCATGGCCAGCTCAACGCAACAGTTCGTTGAAACGCGGCAATACGCATCGATGCTGCGGATGGTGAATTGGAATTTCAACCGGGCGGCGCCCTATATCGTTGCCGCCGCATTCCTGAGTCTCCAAGATGCGGGCCTCATCCGCCTGTCCATGGAGCCGCGTGGGAAGGTTTTTGACTCTTTTCAGCGCGTCCGGGTCGAACCCACTCACCTTGCTCTCGCGAGGTCCGGCCTGCCGGCGGTCGAGGGTGGACTTTTGTCGGCGAGTCTGGCCTTTTCCAACAAGAGGTTCGGCAAGTCGACGGAACCCGCGGCTTATTCGGTGGTTCGGGAATGGATCCATGTAACTCAGAATCGCCCGTCTAGGTGGGTGGTCGAGGTCGCCATGCAGCAAGGCCGAGAGTTGGGTCTCTACGAGCCCATTGTCGACAAGAGGGGTGGGCTGCGAAAGCTGTTCGGCGGCGGCCCGAAGCCCGTCTACTCAATCCAACACCTTGCGGCGTGCGATGACCAGGTTGTCGCCTGCGTGGCGCGGTGGCGGGAGTTTGGCGCCAGTGAGCCAGAGCTCCAGCAAAGGCTGATGACAGAGGTGGCGTTCGGGGTCCAGGGCCGCCAGGCAACAGGCTGAAGGCTGGCCGAGCGGAACGCTCGCGGAGCGGGAGATCAAATATTGGCGGAGAGGGAGAGATTTGAACTCTCGATGGGCCAGTGACCCATAACGGTTT